>JGI2172J19969_10001157_pt1 | contig 12039 bp, 9 predicted proteins | sample DeeMarSWOR230_32_FD_19969 | JGI IMG/M metagenome (IMG submission 19969)
GGGAACACAGAGCATGGTGACGTCTTCAGCCACCTCAAAGCCGGAGAGACCGCTGCGTTCGGCAGCATCGCCAACGATGACGTCACTGGAAACCGGCACCAGAGCGGAAGATTTAGCTTCAGCAACCGTCAGCGAATATGTGCCAGGGTTTGGTACTCGCTCTGCCATACTGAGCTCTCCCACCTTCTCGGCGACTCGGATCAATTTAGACTCCTTGTTAACCACATCTACCACGTTGCGCGCTGCTCTGGCTTTACTGAAGGTGAGGTTCTCAAATACCTCCTCGGTAGAGCCGCGACGTACAATGAGGTTGAACTGGTCTTCAGGAACACCCTCACCACCTGGCTTAGCCACCTCAATAGAAATCTCGGCACCCGCTGGGCCGGCTTCAAGAGCCGTAACGGTCAAACTCTCGATTGATGGCTTGGCAGCGCTGGGCAGGGCAACTACCGCTTTTGGCTCAGCTGCTTCTTCTTCACCGCCAGGAATTCGGGTAACGTAGCAGCGTCCACCTCCATTCTGAAAGTAACCATAAACAGACTGTGCCATGTATCCACCCTTGATGAAGCCACCGAAGGTGTTGACGAATTCTGAGAAGTTTGGGACAAACGTCGGCTGGTTGACTGGTCCGCGCTCGGCAAAGCCGACAAAAGCAGCGCATGCTGTACCGACTCCTTCGATAGGCTTGGTGCCACGGTCTACCTCTTCAACATATACACCGGGCGAAAGATATTCTGGTGACATATTATTACTCCTTTCTCTGAGCAATCGTGCCGGACTGTTTATCAGGTTGTCCCTTACCGACACTTAAGAAACAACATTATCGGTTCATTTACCCTGCTTACCTCATTCCCTCACCTCCTATATGCCAGGATAGCTGTTTTTCACACCTCAAGGTCATAGTTGGTTTCCGGTATGCTGACTGATTTCTCCCGAACCTTTTTGCCTGCGATCAGAACCTGTAAGGTATGCGTCCCCGCAGTGAGCTTGGAGAAGTAATATCGCCCCTGCTCATCCGTCACAGCGGTCATTCCAGCTTCCTTAGCAACCACCTTAGCTTCAGAGATACCCTGAGTTGGTTCTCCCTCTTTGTGTACTACCCCGGTAATCTGCACTAAACGCTCTGCATCTGTATCCGGCGGTTTGAAACCGAGTATCTTTGCCGTGACCATCGGGGCGGTGAACTCCACAGCGACATCAAGAGGTACGGTAATCACATAGTTGATAGACGGCTTAATCTCATTGTCCAGAGCTGACCAGAAATCAGCTGGGTTATTGAAGAACCCATCTGGCTGAGCAGCATGTGTCTTGATAGGATATCCCTGCGCTAACAGTTGCTCAGACAGTAAGTCCTCTGGCAATTTAGGATTGCGAAACAAGGTCTGCAAAACGTGCCATAGCAAATGGTGCTCATCCACAATATCGCTGGTCCAAACAGTTATGAGGTATGAAAGGTCTATGCGATTTGGATTTTTTTTCCGTGTAGCATTACCATTGTCGTCTCTGGAGATAGCAAATTCGGTACCGCGCAACTGGTGGTTCTCCCGGATATCGTAGAGATACACGTTAATCGTCGGCTTAGAGATCGATGCTGACCACTCCCTATCCGGCGTTTCAAAATTTATGTCTACAGTCGCCGGGTCAAGCTTTCCCTTCTCTATTAGAAGCTTTTTAATAGCCTCATCCAAATCATTGATCATCGACTCAGTTTAATCCCCCAGCTAAATATGTTTCTAAAAAGTCTGTTATTCGCTTGATGTTCTCTCGGTGTTACCAGGTTTTTTTACCTCGAAGACATCGGGATTGATAATCATTTTGTCAAAATCAAGCCATACGCGTTGGTCGTTACGGCAAGAATACTGGCGGCATACAGCGGGACGTCGCTCATAAATGCTGCAGGTGAGCGTATCTCTGTTTAAGTGTACGCAGTAACCATCAGCCTCTTTGGCGTTCATGAATGGCTTGCCTAAGCTCCAGCGAATTCCTTCACGGATATCCTGCAGAGAGAGGGCATAGGCAAAGGTACAACAGGCAGCACGGCAAATATGCTTCCTGTTTTCACAATCTATCTCAGCCCCTTCCTTAAGGTTATATTTGTCAATCTTTGCATTCTGTACTCTGACACCGATACCTGCCTCTTTGAAACTATTATTTAGCCTATTCTCCACTGCCTTCTTACGCTGGTCTAGCTCCTCAACCCCTATTATCCCCTTTGCCACTAAGAGCTCAATCAGTGAATAGAGATTGGCTGACGCTTCATAGAGTTTCGTCGCGTTTGTGTCGAGCTGGCGGTATGAATAGAGGAAGCCATCGAGTATCTCCTCAGTTTCTATCTGGTGACCATTATTCTTTATTATTGTCACTATTTCCTCATCTCCCTTCTTCCTCTTGTTAGCGCCGGAGGAATGGCAGTATCTGGATCTCTTCTTTCCCTTCTCACTCTTACGTTACTGGTCAGCGGCAACAAGTCGGGCGTCTGATGCCAGAACATCAGCGGTCATTGCTTCAAGGCGTGGTTCAATCGGCATATCTTTCAGAATCGCCAGTGAGCGCTCAAAATCCGGCGCCTTGACAATCTGACCATCCTCAGCGAACTGGATCTCGTTGACCCACACCTCAAAACGTGCCAGATTCATCCTGTATATCTGGTGGGAGCCGTTCAGCACGAAGCTTCTCTTGTACCAGCAATTGTAGGGATTGTACATAGCGCAAGTTTGTGGTTTCGCCGTTGTATTGTGCAATTTGCACGTATTGGTACTGGTATCAAACTCTCGGCAGGCTTCCCACCTGATAATACTCCATTCGCCATTGAGTGCAACCACGACCTCTGTCTTGGGAAAAAGCAACATGTAGTGTAAAAAGTCGATGTCCATGAAGGTCATCGGTGTCTTAAATGGAATAAGCTGCATTTGGCAGCATGGAGCCGGACAACCGACACATGGATTTCTCTCACTGAATTCTGTAAAATTCGATTCCATTGTATTACCCCCTTTACTTATTACCCTCGACACCGCGCAGTAGAGCGGATGTACAGTTCCGTATTTGCTGCTTCCACAGCTTGGCATATGGGCCGGGGAAGCTCAAGCTACTAGCCCTTTCCACTTGAGCCAGTACCGCTTCCCTTACCTTCTCGTCGTCGCTCCATGTCCTCTGCCGGTGCTGATCGAACCAGACTATATAACTGGACAAAGCTGCCGGGTCACTTTCCTGCACCCAGCCTTCGAGAAGCCGCCAAGCAAGCGCCTTTATCTCTTGGTCAGACAGGCTTGTGGCAGCACTGCGCAGTTCATCTACAATACCCCCAATAGCCGCCCCTGTTTGCCCCGGCAGGCTCAAAAAGGTGTTGTACAGCCCTAGTAGATCGGAGGTTGTGGCCATTAATAACTCAAAAGCGGCCACATAGGTCACCGGGCTATGCCCCGGCTTTGCCAGATCAGCCATCACCGCCGACTTTTGCTTGTCCTCGGGTAGCCTAGTCCAGCCATAGATCAGTTTGACCGCATCCGGCAGGTTATCCTTCAAGCCAGTCAATGGGCGCACCAGCGCTGGTTCGGCCAGGACAACCATTACCTGTTGAGGCACGCCGGCCCGTGCATAGTCCCAATATGGCACCCGGCGCAGGGTATCCGGCGGGAAATAAAATGCGTCGAGGCTCAACCTTGCGTCTGGTGCTCGAGTTGTTTCACCTTCCAAACGTACTGGTGCGTCTGGCATTGAGCCAAATAGTGCCTGCTGAGGGTTAATTTCCGCACTCAGGCGGTATCCCGGTCCAAAGAAGGAAGTTTCCGTTGCCGGAAGCCATTGGTCTTCAACCACGCGCGCTTCACCGGTGAAGGCTGCCGTGCCAGCTTTAATTACGGACAACCAAGAAGGCGGCCTTACTTTTGCATGATACATTCTTGTGCTCCTTTCCCGGCTTTTACGCTACCAATTCGTGACCGGGCGGGGCAGAATCACTGAATTATTGGCTATGGCGCCCATATATCTTGGCATTTTCCCTGCACCCGGCCCTTCACCTGAGCCTACGATTTTGCCTCCACCCGTAACATTAACCGCAGGCGCCCCCGGGTTATTTTGGACATCTGTACTCCAGTCTACTTCCCAGTCCACCCAGTTCATTAAAGCAATCACTTTGGTATTTACATTCTGGACAGCCACCCAGGAACGAAAGATATCCTTGCCATCCGTTTTCACCAGGTACTGGTTCACGCCACCGTCTTTTCGTCGTAACGGACCCCCATCCTGAGGCGCGTCATACATTTTAACTGCTTCCGTGCTTTTCGCAGCGTTGGCGAACTGGTGGCAGTCATTCCCATCTTGGTCATTGTACCAGGGTGCGCCCCCGGCAGGATTGGCATCTCGAACGGGTAAAGTGTTAAGCTTAGTGGATACGTATTCTTTGACGGGGGCCTTGCCAGTAGACTGATAGTAAAAGTTACGTTCCCCAGCATAAACGGTCTGTAAAAAGCCGACTTTGTAGTTTGCCACCGAGGCTGCGGGACCTGCCGCTTCAACAGTTATCTGGGGCTCGTAATTTTGGCTGCCAATTGTAATATCATTAGGGGTGACCGTTGTTACTAGTCCCCCAGCCATTGCTGGACCCCACCCTTTAGATTCAAAGTTGACATTACCCATCTTTGTCTTGTAACACTGGATATCAGGTGCGTTACCGTAGACTCCTACTTGCACTCGGTCCTGAAGAGCCCGGCTGGCAAAAAGATTTGGCAACTGTACCCTTTTTTTTGAACCCCAGAGCGACTGCCGTCGTACCCCAGAGCCAAATGTTATGCTCTTGGCATTAACCATCTTTTTCTTATGAGCTTGTCGTTGCGGTTTGCGGCGACCTGTCTGCTGTACCACATGCGCCAACTCATGGGCGATAAGTTTTCGCCCGCTGCTTGAGCCGGGGCTGTACTCACCCTTACCGAAGAATATGTCCTTTCCGGTAGTGAAAGCCCTGGCACTGAGCTGCTGGTTCAGCTCGTTTGCTTCCGAATTTGTGTGCACGCGGACGTCGCTAAAGTCACTCCCCATGGCCCGCTCCATTGGCTCTCGGATGGTGTCCGCAAGAGGTTGGCCGCTGCCCCGTGCACTATTAATTCGTGTCTCCACCTCCCCAGAGACCACTGGGTGCCCGCTTTCAGCTGCCTGTGGCTGAATGGGTAATTCTTCCTCTTCCGGTACTTCCTGGTACTGTATCTCAGAGGCTTTTATTTGAATCTCTTCCTCTTCTGGCGCCTGGAGGGAACTGGCAGGCTTGGTTTCGATTTCCTCTTCTTCTTCTTCCTCTGGTGCCTGGCGCTGTATTTCGTAAGCTGAGATTTTTTGGGTGACTATGTCGGCAACTCTGTCAGCTTCCTTCTCATAGGTATCATCAGGCTGACTAACGGTGAGCTTAGCCTGCACTGCCTTGGAGTTCAGCAGGCGTTGTACGTACCTGTTTCCATAAGTCTGCTGCAGATGTATTACTAGGTTGGCTCGCTGCGCATCGGAGCCGGTATTGGCCAGCATGCGGGCATGCCTATTGACCGAAGCCCCGCCGATTATATCAGCGACCCCCTCATCAGTCGCTTTGAGCTGGTCATAAAACGGCTCAGCCTTTTCCCTGTGGTGGCTTTCTTTTTTCAGCTCTTTTGTCTTTTCATGTTTCATTGATTCATGCTCTGCCATCTTCAAACCTCCTAAAAATCCTATCCCTTCACCAACTGGAAGTATCGGGCAAATTCATCCTCAGTACATAACTTACCCATCTTTTGAAACTCGCGTTTTGTAGCTCGAACCAGGTTCTCGGTATTAATGCAACCACCATCTTCTACTGCCAGAAAGGCAGCCCCAAGGGCAATGTTCTTTATGTTGCCTCCGGTTATCTTAAATTGCCGAGCTATAAATTCGAGGTCGATGTTCTTGGCCAGCGGTACTTCAGGCGGGAATATACTCTTCCAGATGCGATAGCGGTCAGCTTCATCTGGAATTGGGAATTCTAAAGCAAAGTGCATCCGGCGAGAAAAAGCCTCGTCCATATTTTTCCGCAAATTGGTGGCGAGTATCACAATCCCCTTATACTCGTCCATCTTCTGTAGCAGGTAAGCTATCTCAATGTTTGCGTAGCGGTCATGAGAGTCCCGAACCTCGGAACGCTTACCGAAAAGGGCGTCAGCTTCGTCAAAGAAAAGGATGGCATTTGAAGTCTGCCCTTCCTGGAAAATGCGGTCGAGATTCTTTTCAGTCTCGCCGATATATTTGCTCACTATAGCTGATAGGTCTATTTTATATAGTTCCAATCCCAGTTCATGGGCGATAATTTCTGCAGCCATAGTTTTACCCGTACCTGATGGGCCTGCAAAAAGTACATTCAGCCCCTTGCCCAAGGAGAGCTTGCGCTCAAATCCCCAGTCACCATAAACAGTGGAATAATATTTAACATAGCTGCATATTTCATGAAGTTGCTCCTTTTGGTCTTTAGGAAGAACAATATCAGCCCAATCGTATTTTGGCTGTATCTTATGCGCCATAGTATTAAGGATTTCTCGGGCTTGCAGATGGCAAGCCGAGTAGAGGTCTTGTTTAGTTATCACTTCATTTCCTGGATCTCGCCATTTCGCTAGATTCCGAGCCGTGATTATCGCATCACGAATCTGACCTCCGCTAAATCTGAACTTATTAGCCACATCATTTAAATCAACATCAACGGCCGGGGCTGGATTACTACTCCATTGCTTATGCCAGAGCTGTTTTCTTACCAGATAGGAGGGGATAGGTAACTCGATATCGATAAAAGATTTGTATTCCAGCCTTCCTCTTGCTTGCCAATTTTTCTCGCCGCTAAGGAAGACCGGGTGGGGATAATTCTCCAACTCCTTTATCACAGCTTTGCACGCTGGTTTGATTTCCTTTTCGTCACTTAATAATAGGTCAAATCCATCTAAATAGAGGGCAGCATTTTGTAATATTCCTTCGCGAAATATAAATGGCACCGATAGCTCAGGAGGGGTATCTACCAAGACCATTTCATTAAGATCAACATAAAGCATTGGCACACCTAACTCAGAGCAGACAGCCTCTGCCGTTGTTTGCTTACCGACACCGTATGGTCCACGCAAATGGCAAATGAGTGAATTATCTTCATATTGCGTTACCAGCTTGTTCAAAAGCCGTTTAATCTCCTTGGACAGGATTATGTCCTGTAGTTTCAATGTTGGATAGACTAAAACGGTGAAAGGTGATATATGAGCATCAATTGCTTCGGTTTCCAGCAGATAGTTGGTAATGCGCTCATCTACATGGATGAATTTGGCTAACAGAGTAGTTGGGCCTGGAATATGGTCATCACGTAAGCTTATTAGGTGGTATTTGAGAAGTGGGGCTTCCGGGAAAAAGTTCTGTCGCGCCTTTAGCATATCCGTATACGAATTGCAGAGCAGTTGCAGAACAAAATTGACGGTTGGGCTTTTCTTAGTTATGTCGTCTTGCAGATAAGCGTATATCCTCTGATAATCCAAATCCAACTCAGGAAGAAGACATACCAACAGGATATCAAGATCAAAGGTAGATAATCCAAATAATCTTTCTAGATTTTTTAGTCTATATGTCTGTCCGTGAAGTAGGCTTTCTTTCCTTTTCTCTGCGATGTTTTCTTCATATTGTTTTAGAGACTCTGTTAACGTTCCTATAGGAGAATTCTCTGGCCACGATGGTTTACCTTCTTGTTGAAAATGCAGGTTACCGATAATAGTATCTATTTGCTTTCCGGAGACATAGAGTCCCTTAAAATCATCTTCCTCCGATTGGCCATTGTCCTCACGTATGCTCAACAATCTCAGCTGAACTTTCAGTTTAATCCGCTTGAGCTCTGCCAACAGAAGATCTATGCTACTCTGAAAATGTCCAATCATTTGCACCGATATCTCCAATGCCCTCCCTTTTCAGTGATAAGCCACTACCTGTCACATCGACAAAGTCAGCTCTATCCGTTTGCTGAACACTGGATTGATGTGAAAATACTAACAGGTATAGGTTAATTACCGATTAAATTTTGGTTAATTATCAGTTAATTGCTACAAGAGTCTTATAAAATTAACCTCATTAAATATACTCTTCGATAAACTTTAAGAGAGTGTATATTAACCTCAGCCCCTTTATCCTCTCCTTAAACTTAAAAGGAGCTTGGGAAGAGATTTTAAAGAGGAGTAAACCTTCTCCTGCCCACATCCTCCCTTCTCTTGACAAAAGAAGAAGGCTAGGTAGTGGATTGTTAACCAATCCAAAAGTTAAGACTCTTGACTATGAGGTTTATAATATCGTAGATTCTAGAATATTAGTATGTGACGGACTCAAGGAGTGACCGAATTGCCGGAAATTTGCCATTACTGTGGTAAAGAATTCGCCAATACCAAAGCACTTGGCTCACACATATACTATAGACATCGGAGTAATAGTCCGGCTTTGGCCTTTGAAGCGGGAAGCAGGTCAGGAAGTGGATTAAAACGATTCCGCTCTCTATTAAAAAAGTGCCTTTTTAAGATGGGACTAAAGATGCCAAAGGATATCGAGAAGATTGAAGTAGCATTAACTGAGATTCCGCCTGGTATTAGCCCTTTACTTGATAAATACCGGGATGCCTTTACTTGTGCACTTAACAAAGAGACCCTTCTAAAGGAAGTCGAAGAGATATTGCGGCGGGAAGAAACATAGGAATAATTCTCACGGGCCAGTCTACAATTTTGCGACATTATGGAGATTAAACCTTTATATTTCAAAAAGATGGTTATCTTAGCTGTACTGGTCCGGTAAACTACAAATGTTAAGCACTACACAGTTCATCTTTTTGTTAAGACCATTTTCTCGAATATCGCCTTCCATTGATGGCAGCCGCCATTTACATGTCCGAGATGTTATTAGCGCCCCGATTTATTAATGCGCTGGAGTAACCAGCTGGCATGCTGCGGACACATACCGTAAATTATCCCCTGTTTGGTGGATTTCGCATCACATTCAACCAGCCAACCATCCCATTCAAAATGGTATTCACATATTAATGCCCGTTGACAATACGATTAACTCTATTATATGTTCTTATTGCAGCATTTAAATTTGATATTGACAATTTCTCAAAAGAGACCTAAACTCTCAAATCGCAATTTAAAAACCGGATCTCAAAAATTTCACGTAATTGGGAGAATAGGCACTGGTGACTATGACACATAAAGCACGTATACTGGCTGCTGCCGAGAAGCAATCGGTAGATAAACTGCCTTTTGGGGCTCGCATTGACCTGTGGTATAACTATCACTTGGCCAATGACACTTTACCCAGAAAATACCGGGAATACACCGAGATTGATATTCTGCGCGACCTCGGGGCTGGAGGTATCGTCGTTCTCGGCAGTGAGCAGGTCAGAGCAAAGGACAGTCGTCAGGCAAGACTGATAACTATGTGGGAAACCGCTTTTAGAAATGTGGAAGTCGTGGTCAATGAGGAAGGACCAACCAGAACAGTTACTTACTTAACGCCAGAGGGCACCATAAGCACCAAGACAGAGTTCAATAGAACCGAGGGATACCTACAAGGCTACATAGTGGAAAGGTTATTTAAAAACGAGGAGGATTATCCAGCCATCGAGTATTTGCTGGAGAATTCAGTTCTTACCCCGGATTATGACCAATACAGAAATCTTGCCGACCTGATAGCGGATGATGGCGTAATCCGATGCGGCCTTCGGACATCACCGATGCAATACATAATGCGCGACCTTATGGGCTATGAGACCTTTTTCTACGAACTGGCTGACCGATCCCATAAAGTGGAGCATCTTTATGAAATAGCCAAAGATTTAGGGAAGAAACAACTTGATATACTGGCCAATTCCCCTGCCAAGCTGCTCTCCATTTGCAGCAACTGGAGTGACGAGATCCACACGCCAGTCTTCAGGAAGTATTTTGCGCCCTGGCTGCAAGAAGCCGCGGAATTCCTTCACTCCAGAGGCAAGCTGACGCTCATACACTGTGATGGGGAAATCAGAAGGCTCATCCCCCTGGTCTTGGGGTCTGGAATTGATGTGGCCGAAGCGTGGAGTCCAGCGCCAATGACATCGGTAACCACAGCGCAGTTAAGAAAAGCCTGGGGTGACCAAATAACCATATGGGGCGGATTGCCCACACTGATTTTTGAGCCCACTTACAGCGATGAGAGATTTGAAGAATATGCCATCAACCTGTTTCGAGAGGTTGCCCCGGGCAATAATTTCATCGTAGGAATGGGGGACAACTTCCCTATTGACGGAGATATCAACCGTATTCGGCGGGTTGTTGAACTTATTGACCAATACGGGAACCTGCCTATCGAAATATAGGCTGGCTTCAATTGCGTCCAGTTTTCACATCAATGCAATTGGCATAAGTCCCTCTGGAATGGGAGGGTGGGCTCGAACCAGCGACCTTCAGGTACTTCAAGTTGAACAATTATTGATAGAGCATGCCATTGGCAGAAATTTCCTGACAGCAGGGAAGAAACGGACCGGAAAATTTAAGGTCTATTGAGAGCGCTGAGAGAGGAGTTATAAAGAATTATGAAGCTTGAAAATATCAAAAAAGTCGGGGTTGTCGGTGCCGGCACCATGGGCTCCGGTATAGCTATAAACTTTGCGCTGTGGGGATACTCAACAATGCTCTGCGACATCAGCGAAAGCGTTCTGGAATCGTCCATGAAAAAAATAACGCGTGACCTAGATATATTTGTTCAGGAAGAACTGGTAACTCGCCAGCAGATAGATGAAGCTCTGGCAAGAATAACTACCACTACTGAGCTGGCAATTATCGCCGAAAACAGCGATTTCATAACCGAGGCTATTACTGAGAGCGTTGAGGACAAACGGAAGCTATTCAACGAGCTTGACCGACAATGTCCGCCACATACCATCATCGCCAGCAATACATCCTTTCTGTTGCTGAGCGAGTTTGGTTCGGAGGTCAAGAGGCAGGATAAGATAGCAATTACCCACTACTTCGTGCCCCCACATATCATCCCGGGAGTTGAAGTGGCTGTGGGGCCCGGGACGTCAGAAGAAACTTTCAATATTACTTATGACTTGATGAAAAAAATCAGGAAAGTGCCGATTAGGGTACTTAAGGAATCGCCGGGATGCCTTGTTAATAGAATACAGGCTGCTTTACGGAGAGAAGCATTCCGCGTTTGGGCTGAGGGATTGTCCACAGCCGAGGATATTGACCTGGGAGTCAGGGCAACCTTTGGCTTTAGACTTCCTCTCGATGGGCCGATGACACACTATGACCTTTCCGGTGTCTGGCAGTGGGATAGAGATGTCCGGGTTGCCTGGGCAGATAAGCAATTCAACAGCGTGGAATACGGCCTGGATGAGGAAGTAGCCGAAAGGATAAAACAGCGAGTAGCACAAGGTGTACCCTGGATTATTGCCCCGGACCAGCTCGAGGAGAAAAAGAATAAGATAGAGAAGGAATACATCCGCTGTCTTAAGGAATGGTACTGGTGCACACGATAATCAAGATAGACGAAAGCGCCGGTGTAATCGGCAGCAGCTTGGGGAAAGGTGGTTGACCTTGTGAGCAAAGGTGGTATGATACACGTAAGCCAACGATTTCCCGACGCACAGCTTTTGCCACGGAAAGGAAATCGCCATTATTAGTAGATTCGGCCTGCGTTCCTTCTTGCGCGGATTGATGCCCCTGTTTGTGCTGGCACATCTTTCCCACCACCTGGTGACCGCGCTGCCGGTGCCGCTCCTGCCCTACATCCGTGACGAATTCGCGCTGGATTACACCCGTGCCGGATTTATCATATCGGTGTTTAGCGTGGTTTACGGCGTTTGCCAGCTGCCGGCGGGATGGCTGGCGGACCGCATCGGGCCACGCATCCTGCTCACCATCGGCATCGTTGGCGTGGGCGCTACCGGGCTGCTGGTCGGTATGTCGCCAAACTATATCGTATTGATTATCGGTCTCGCGCTGATGGGCATACTGGGCGGCGGTTACCATCCCGCCTCTACAGTAATGATATCGGCGGTGG
>JGI2172J19969_10001162_pt1 | contig 12023 bp, 13 predicted proteins | sample DeeMarSWOR230_32_FD_19969 | JGI IMG/M metagenome (IMG submission 19969)
GTTTAGACCCCACACATTGATTAGTAATAGCCCAATAGAATGGAGAAGTAATTCGAATCTGCCAAAGGCCAGTCCAATCCCTACCACCGATGCTGGCGGGATTAGAGATATGGCAATTTCAACTCCAATCGTCGCATCAAACAGTCTAGGATAGTAAATTGCACCTGCCCGCGGTCTCTCTTGATATGGCTTTGAGACATGTTTTAGACTGCCGACCAGCGCAAAAGATCCAACAACACCAGATACGACTGCAATAAACATTGCAAGATGAACATCTGTGAGTGTGGGCAGCATTCTAGTCATTATTTCTGGGGTTACGATGATTTCTGGGAGCAAATGGGAGAAAGCTACGGTGGAAAAGAATGATGTCGTAGATCCTATGGCTAGCAAACCGAGTATCTGTTTAATCAAACCTTTGCCAACAGTATTCCACTTCTTATATGCCGCTCCGACACTTACGGCCCTCGAGGGACCAAGAAATGGTGCAACACACATGGAGCCAATTATTACTACTACATTGTTTGCCAACAAACCACCCGTGGCAAAAAGGGCTGATGTCGCAACGAGAACAAAATAGCCGAGGGAGAACTTACTTCCTTCCTCGCTAACACGCTCGAGGTGAGAGTAAAAATTCCTAACGCCCCAAACTTTCACAAAGATGCCTCTTCCTATCTTCTTTGAGGTTGGTTGAACCTAACAATTATGAACACTAAATACTAATCTGCTAGCTAATTGGACACCGTTGCATGCGTTTTCGGGTATGCTTTTGTATCCACTTCCCAGCTTGCAATGTTAGGCCTATGGAAAAACGTGAAGCTTTGCAGCAGAATGCCCTACCTTACCTAGACAAAAAGCCATTAATTTCTCATACATGCATGCATGCAAGGGGTTCTTTTTAAGCCAGAACAACTAAGTCATCGTCTGCGTGCATACTGGAGACAGGTGAAGTGGGAGCCAAAGCTTTTGAGAATGTGAAAAATCAAATCGGTTATTGCGCAATCTGGTGTGGCAGCTGTGTGGTAGGCAATGGAACTTTGAAGGAGTTGACGAAGAGATATGAACATATCGTGAGGGGCTATGGTGTCGATAAATGGGGAGCTGAAGACCAAGGTTTCGACGGGCAAGCATTGATGAAGACGCTTAGGTCAATACAGAATATACCTATATGCCGAGGATGTCTAAAAGGCGGGGGCGCAACAAACTGCAGAATCAGAGCCTGCGTCTCAAGCAAGAAATTAGCTGACTGCACAGAATGCAAAGAGTTCATGTCATGCGAGAATCGTGAAGCATTACAGAAAGTGCGCACAGGTGCCCTTGATGCCGGTATGCTAGTCAAAACCGACAAAGATACGGCTGATCAGCAACAACTCATAAAGAAATGGACTACTCAGATCACAAACAGATTCCCAAATTGCATCCTCCTGTCTGCACATGGTTCTCAGTAGAGCACTGCATACGCGGCCGCATCGCTCGCATCAGACTGTTTCATTGGTCTTTTTCCGTCCGTGGTTGCGGGCTTACGGTTCACTTTCTACAGCCACCTCAATGAACATGTGGAGGTACAAAGACCAAGGTAGTGCCCGTTTCCAACAGAGCCTTTGCAGGCATTCAGAATTAAACTGGGGACTAGACCACCCCTATTTTTTCCGGGTCCTGAAAGACGCTCATGGATTTCCTCATTTTTGAAGAGAAAAGGTCTCGAGGCTTCGTTGCGAGAGTGTGGATCCTCATGCCTACATAAGTGATAAAAGTATGCACTCAGCACCAAGGTTTACGTCGATATAGGGTGGTCTGAATGCTCGCCAAGAAAGGATGGAATACTATCGCTCAAAGTTACCAGAGGAAGACAAAGATCTCCCTTGAAGACGTGCATTATGGACCTATCTCTCCCGGAGAATCGGAGCTCAGGTTGCTTGGAGACGTAAGGGAGAAAGACGTTTTGGAGGTNGGCTGCGGCGGCGGCCAGAATGCCATAGTGCTGGCCAAATGGGGTGCCAGATCCGTGGGGATTGACATTTCTNAGGAACAGNTGAGATATGCCCGGAATCTGGCCAGAAAATGCCAAGCTGAGGTCCACTTTCTAGTTAACAATATGAACGAACTAAGCATAAGAAGTGAGAGCTTCGACATAGTTCTCTCCTCCTGTGCNGTTGGCTACTCGGAAAACCCTGGACACGTGTTTGATGAAGTGTTCAGAGCGTTGCGAATGAACGGGTTATTCGTGTTCTGCGTCGTCCATCCGCTCGCGAGTAGGGGAAGGCCGGTGAAGTATGGAGGAAGAAGGATGTGGGGAATAGGCAGCTATTTTGACAGGAGGAGGCGGGTCTGGACATGGAAGATTGAAGGCAAAGCCGCAAAATTCTATGGATATAATCGAACTTTCCAAGACTACTTCAACGCCTTAGTCTCGCCTGGCTTCATCGTTGAGAGGATCTTGGAACCTGAACCATTCCCTCTCAACAAGATGACAGAAGCCGAAAGAGGGAAGATTCCATATTTCGAAGAAGGCTATCGAAAAGACTATGGCATTTGGAGAAGGATACCATTCACCCTACTCTTCAAAGCCAGAAAGCCCTGAAACATGCTTATTACACTTAGCGTGCACGGATTAAGGGATTACATTGGAAAGCAACACAAGGTCAAAGAGCATATGCATGCGTGCAGGGCTTCGATAGCTGAAGTTCGACTCGCGGGCATTCTTATCTATGGTTTCTTCCAGCCCTTGTCTTTCTTCGTCTTTTTAAGTGTGAAGCTATGCTTTCCACCCATCTTGTACTCTCTGAAATCTGTTCCACATTCGCACGTAAATGCTTCTACATCGAAATTTCCGTATTTCCACTTTTTCTTGTATTCTTGGTATTCCTTCAGGCAATCAGGGCATTTACCCATATAGACTCCCAGGAACACTCTGTCTACTCTGCATAAATCCTTTTTCGATTAAGCACTGCGTGTGCTAACGTTTTCTGCGGAGGCAAGGCAGCCATTTGACTAAGGAATGCTCTCTTTGAGAATTCAACGAGTTGTACGTGCGCTAGTCTCTGAGTTCTGCTTTGATTATCTTCACTTCTTGTTTTGGGCGGTCATTCTCATCTGTATCTACCTTTGCGATGTTGTCAACAACTTGGATTCCTTCTGTTACTTTGCCGAAGACTGGATGCTTGGGATCTAGGCGATTGTTGTTTACTAGATTGATGAAGAACTGGCTGCTCCCTGTGTTTGGACCTGCGTTTGCCATGGCGATTGTGCCCCTGTCATTGGTGTTGTGATCAGTAAACTCGTCGGGTATGGAAGGTATCGAAGGGTCTCCGTATCCTGTTCCAGTGGGATCTCCTCCTTGGATCACGAAGCCGTCAATCACCCTGTGAAAACCTGTTCCATCATACACGCCTCGCTGAACTAGGCGCTTGAAGTTCCCCGCTGTGATCGGCATGTCATTGTACAACTCGACGATAATATCTCCTTTGTTCGTTTTGAGCAGCACCTTCTCGACCGAATCATTCCGTTCCGTCATACTAGACCAACCTAGTATTACTGCAACAACTGCGGGAAACAGTATTAACAATTGCTGTTTGGGTTCGCTGGTTCAACTGAGTGCGGCTATATGCATGCATGTTTCAAATCAACGCAAGAAATACTCCGAGCACTAACGAGACCGTGCCGCAAACTACAATAGACAACCATTCTGCAACTTCGAAGCTGAGGATCCAAAAATCTAGGCTGCCCCGTTTCTGCGGCCAGAACTTCTTGACAACAAGTCCAATCAAGACAATAACCAGACCAGGAATAATAAGAACGGGCAAGGCTAGACCAAACAGATCTCCTGCCATCATTCTCCCCTTTGATAGTTGGTTTATCGCTGTACTTGTGTATATGCGGATGCTAGAGTTAAGCCCTTCTTGCCACCACAATCTTTCACTCTTTTCGCCAGCAGAATCTTGAGTAAGTAATCAAGCCTGCGAAAAAGAGTAAAAGCGAAATCGCTGTTGTAAGGGTTGTCTGACTGGCAGTCAACGGGTTATAGCCTGCATAGTCTTCTCCTCCTACCAAGAGATAGGTGATCGAGGAGTTGGCCGAAGAGACTGGATAAATCCTGGCGAATTGTTGAAGTATCCATGGAAGTGACGAATAAGGAGCCATTACACCGGATATAGCAGCGGTTACAACAGTGATTCCAACCCCACTCATGATGGCTCCGTGCACGTTTTTTATGAAGGTTCCAAGGAGCATTCCTATCCCTGATGAGGCCAGGAAGATGAGAAGAAGAAAGCCAATGGCCTCCCAAACGCCAATCACCGTATACGAGAACCTTGCCCCACAAGCATAGCCAACTAACACGACTAGAATAGCGGCTAGGGAGGAGAAAGCTACTAGGGCGAAGATTCTGCCAACGAAGTCTCTCCACGGGCTTATAGGCATTGACATCAGTTTTGAGAGCAGCCCTCTTTCCCTATCCTGGGTTATATTCCCAGGAAGGTTAGCCATTCCTGCGGTCATTAATGCAAATACACTCATCGAAATGGCTATTGCTCCTCTAACGTATGGTATTATTTCACTGGGAATATTCCCTGAAAATGAGAAACTTCCTATGAGAACCCACAGGATGGGCCAAGCGATGGTCCAGAAGAGGATAGTTTTTTGCCTTAGGAATTCTTTGATTGTTTTGTTGAAGGTGGCTGTTATCTGACCCAACTAGCTCACCTCTCTAACCATCTTTTCAGTTAGTTTGAAAAAGACATCTTCCAGCGAGGGCTTTTCAGTTTCAATCCTCGTTGCATTGCAGCCAACTGCATCAAGTGCTCTCACGATACTTGGCGTCGCCTTTTCCGCATCTTTGCAATAGACTCTGTATCCCACTTCGGTTTCCAACACTTTCTGTTTTTCACTAAACTTGCTCAGCACGTTGGCAACCGTTTCACTTTTTATCGTAGTTTCAATGTTTATCACGTCCTTGAGTCCGCTCGCCTTTTTGAGTTCTTCTGGTGCATCTTCTGCAATGATCTTTCCTTCATCGATTAAACCGACTTTCGAAGCTAACTCAGCGTCTGTACCGATATGAGTGATTAGCAGAATTGTTGTCTTCTCTTCCTTTATCTCTCTGATCAAACCAAGAAACTTTCTTCTTGCTGATGGGTCTAATCCTGTAGTTGGCTCATCCAAGATCAGGACTTTCACACCAGAAAAAAGTACGGTTGCAACTTCCAGTCTTTTTCTCATGCCACCTGAATAGTCAGCAACTCTCTTGTCTGCGTCTTCGGACAACTCCATCTTATGCAACAAATCATCGACTATGATCTCCGCTTTCTTCTTTGGATAACCCAATAGTCCAGCGAAATACATTAGATTCTCTTTGCCAGTGAGTACTGGGGATGAAAAATTCTCTTGAGGAACGTATCCAATGAGTTCTTTCGCCTTCTCAGGTTTCATCCCATAGATTTCTATTCTTCCGCCAGTGGCTGATCTCACAGAAGCCATGATTGAAGCAAGTGTTGTTTTTCCAGATCCATTAGGACCCATGAGAGCATAGAACTCGCCCTCTTCTATCCTCAAATCCACTCCCTTGAGGACTTCACTGTTTCCGTACTTCTTAGTCAAATCTTCTACCCTGACAGCATCCATGTAGATTCATCTACAATATACGTACAAGAAACTTACTTTTGCTGTGTTTCACATATATAAAGCGCAACTTGGACCTGTCTTTCCTATGATGTTAGCTGCGGAGTACTATCGAATCGCAAGATTTAAGTTATCTCTTTCTTCTTAATTAGCTAGACGGCAAAATGCCAAGTATACAAGTCGGCGTGTACCAAGTTTCGGTCTTGCTTATTATGATAGTAATCGCTGCAGGCTCTGTTGTTGTTACTGCTGCATGGTATCTATTTGCCACAAGCAGCGTTCCTCTCGTAGTTGAAGAACCTTTGTCGATCTCTGATTATTCGGACACAATCCATGTTCATCCGGGGGAAAACAAGACTCTTGACATTGTAATCCTGAACTCAGCAAGCATAGACTATGCAGTGACGCTCGTTTTCGCATTAAACGATTCAGCGTATCAAGAGTCCTACGTAGCTTTCAGCAATTTGTCATACAACATAGTACCAGGTTCAAACAATCTAGTGGCTTGGCTGTTTGTGCAGAGTAATGCAAACCCAGCCTTCCTCGGGCTAGCCATCGGCTTCTACAGACAATAGATAGAAGCTGGGGTATCAACGCCACATTAAAGAACCGGGAAACCACACCACAAAATTTGGATCAAGAACAATGGGAATTATGCAGGAGCCTGACCGAGGAATAATTAAATATTACCCTTCGAATTCATGCATGAGGGGGGCTAGACTGCTTCCAGTCTTCCTGTTTTTCTGGCTACGTGTTCGAATGATCTGAAGAATACGTATCCTAGAATGATTGAGGCGAAGCCTATTGTCATCATAAGCCCCAACGTTGGGGCGACATCGGTCAGCGTTGCTCCTTGTATTGCTCTTCTGCCAGCGTCTACTCCGTAGGTTAGTGGGAAAACGTATGAGACTGGTTGAAGCGATTGTGGTAGTTGTTGAACTGGGAAGTTCACGCCGCAGAAGATTAAGAGTATGAACGTGAATATGTTGGCGAAGACAAGGGGTTCTCTGAAGTAGAAGGAGAATCCCCCGATCAATAGTCCAAAGCCGGTCATGCTGAATGCTGTGAGAAACACGACCACGACGAGGGCTATAAGGTCCGCGTTTCCAAGGTTCACTCCAAACAGGAAAGTAGCGTAAATGAAGGAGATGGCTACGCTTAGCATGCCGTCGAACACGTGAAGCATGGCTCTTCCAACAAAGAGCGGCAGTCTATGTGCAGGCGTCGCAAGCACCAGAGGCAATGTGCCATCCCATTTATCGTGGCTTGTTATGTTGATAACTGAGAAAACCGTATTCCAAGACATCGCCTGCAAGGCGTTCCCGATGGCTATGTAGGCAATAAGGGTTGATGGAGCGTTCCCAGCTGATATGAGAAACTGTCCAACAAACACAAAGAAAGCCATCTGAGAGAGCGACATCACGAGCTTCATTGCCAACCACATCGGCGGGTACAGCCAACTGAACTGNGCCTTGAAAGAGAACAAAGCGCTGCTGAAGAATATCCTGAGTAGACTCATGCTTCAACCAGCGTCCCGTCTCGTCTGGATTTGGCTTCTACTTTCTTGAAGAGGAAGGCGGCTATGGCTACGTAGCCCAATGTTATCAAGAGCATTACGCCGAGGTTCAGCCAGAAAGTTAGAGAAATGCTCTCTTGTCCAGCAGCTATTCTCAAAGCCTCTATTCCCCACGTCGGCCCGAGAATGTAGGAAGCAGGGTGAATCCAGAAGGGCAGTAGCGCTATTGGGAACATAGAACCTGAAATCACGTATATGGGAAATTCCAGTCCGTTGGTGAAAACCTGTGTGTACCTACTTAGCACGAAGGCAGAGGCGAAGATGAGGCCGAGCGCTGAGACTGAAAGAAGCGTCAATATGATGGAGAGAGCGAAGAGTGCTGGGTTGGCTAGGCCTAACGGGATTCTGAACACGAAGGAGGCTATCAGAAGAATCGCTATCATATTGGTCAGGCCGAAAAGAGCGTTGGAAACGGATCTTCCTGCTATGACGTGTAGAAGGTTCGATGGTGTCCCCATGACCTCTTCAAGTGTGCCTTGCCACTTCTCGAATTCTATGGCAAAACCAGACGAGTATAAGGTGTTGCCCCACATTCCCATCATCCCCCCGCCAAGGACTGCGTAAAGCCCAAACGGTCCGCTAGCCTCCCTGAAGAGTGTGAGAGCCACAAAGGTGAAGACGAAGGGTGCGATTACGTTGGGGATTACCCATTGAGGATCAGCGATCCAGTGAAGCATTGCCAGCCGGAAGGCGCTGTACACGACTCTGAGTGTTTGAAGCATCATTCCACCCTCCCTTCAACTAGTCTCAGGTAGGCGTCTTCGAGCGTGGGTTCCTTGATCTTGAGGTCGTATATTCGGCTGGCCTTCAGGATCTCCTGAACCTCGGATATTATTTCTGAGCCCTTCGGGGTCTGAATCTTTAAAACTTGNTTGTTCTCACTCAAGTCTGCGCTAACGGCAAGGACATCGGGCACTTCTTTGAACTTGGCAACTTCTGCTTCTGTTATCCCAAAACCTTCAACCTCGACTACGCTTGCATCCATCACGTATTTTTTAAGGCCTGACGGTGTGTCGAGGGCCACGATTTCGCCGTTTCTTATTATGGCAACCCTATTGCAGAGTTCGTCGGCCTCGAACATGTAGTGGGTGGTCAACAGAACTGTCCTACCCTTCTCAACAAGTTCTCTAATCATACTTCGAGTTTCTTTGGCAATCTCTGGGTCAAGCCCGATCGTAGGCTCGTCCATGAAGATAAGTTGGGGGTCGTTGATCAATCCCCTTGCCAAGTGTAGCCTTTGTTTCATACCCTTTGAGTATGTTTCAACTCGGTCTTTGGCTCTGTCCGACAACCCCATAAGTTGCAGGAGTTCTTTAATCCGCTTCTCTCGAACGCTTGCGGGCACTCCGTAGAGATCAGCGAAGTATCTCAAATTGTCTACTGCATTCACCCTCGTGTAGAGACCTCGTTCTCCCCCTAGAACGAAGCCAATCCTTTCTCTAATCTTCGTAACGTCTTTTTGGATATCGTAACCAAGAACAGTAGCAGTGCCTGAAGTTGGTATTAACATGGTCGTCAGCATCTTTATAGTGGTTGTTTTGCCCGCTCCGTTCGGGCCAACCAATCCAAAGAGCTCTCCATAATCAATTGCAAAAGAGACATCCTTCACAGCCACAACCTTAGTCTTGCTTCTTCTCAACAACCCCCTGGTAATGTTGAACACCTTACAAAGGTGCTCCGCTACAATAGCCTTGTCCAACGACAATTCCGTGTGCCCCAGGCTCAGTCTCGACACCGCAAACGAATTGAGGACGCGTGCGTTATTTAAGAATAAGCCCTTCTTAAAGCGCGTCATCTCTCTGCAAATCAGCACTCGGCTGTGTTAGCGACTAAGCTCAAGATCTGTCTTCAGGATTGCCGATGATGTATCCGCCAAAGCCCACTTCCCAGAGCAGGGCAGGGTAAGCGACCATACGCTCCATTCCCCCCTTGCCTAACCCCAGATAGGTACCCGAGCCCGTGAGAACGAGCGCTAAGAGCGTTATCGCTCCCAGCAGAACAGAGAAGTAGGAGAATGGTGGCTTCTGCAGCCGGTAAGACAAAACCGCAGAGAGTCCCCCAAAAAGGAAGATTATCAGAGAAAAGACAGTGTGGATCGCTCCAGCAGTCTCTGGGAACAGCCCCACTCCCATCGCACCAATACCTGCTGCAGCTAGGACGACTGAGAAAAACCTTGATTTGGAAGTCAGATTGATGAGATAGGCGGCTGCCATCAACATCACGCCAAGCAAGAAAACTGAGGAGTTGAAGAGAAGGGAGGTGTCTCCAACTCCCAGGTCACTTATCCAGTTACCTGAGACGCTGTAGCCAGGGTACACTGCTTCTGCGATCACCATCATCAAGAGACACTGAGCGGCACCCAGAAAAAGGAGACAGCCTGCAGCTTTTCCATAGTTGAGCTTCATAACATTGACCTAGTGCTATGGATTCTTAAAACTTGTTGCAGGCGGGATCACGTATTCAGCCGGAAGCAGGGTCTTTTTTCTTATCCGTAATGCAAATATTCCCACAGCGACTCCTCGATTTTCTCTGGCTTGTCAGCTAGCTGCTTCCACAGCTCCATGTCGTTGTAAGATTCAAGCTTCTCTATTGTTCCATCTATGACCCTCCTCGGGAATACGTTGCCACACTGGTAGAATTCTCGACTCTTCCTCAGGCATTGCGCAGCCTCAAAACAGGAGAGGGGAAGAGACTGGTACTCTACTTCTTCCTTCATATTCCTAGCTTCCAGATCATACGCGATTTTTTCAGTTTCTTTTTGATTAGCCAAACCGTATTCGGCAGCCAGAGAAATTCCTGCCAACAAGAGATATGGGTTGGATGATGCGTCTGGGGCTCTGAACTCAAGAGTCCTCCTGCAACTGTCCTCGTTTCCAATGTCATCCCTGAAACTCCACCACAGAGGTACGCGAACCAGGGCCAAGCGGTCTTTCGTTCCCCAAAAGATTACGCTGGGCGATTCCTTGCGAATGGCAAAGCGCAGGTATGATGGAGGTATGGTGTTTCCGAAGGCTGCAAGGCTCGAGGAGAGCTTTAATATCCCTCCAATCACCTGCCTTCCCTCGTCTGTCATTTCTCCTCTACGATCAGCCAATATGTTCTCTCTTCTCCTTACCGCGCACAGATGGATGTGCATTCCGTTTCCCGCATGCTCAACAGCAAGTTTTGGAACAAAGGAAGCGATGACTCCATGGCGTTTACAGACATTCCTAACAACCCACTTCGCAATGACTATCGTCCTAGCGAGTCTTTCTAGGCTCTGAGGTTGAAACTCAATTTCATGTTGTTCCACCAAGTATCCCGTTCGAAGGTGAAACCTGCCGACTTCAGAATGCCCATACTTTGTAGGTAACCCTATGTCTTCAAGCGTTGTCAGGATTTCACTCCTTAAGTTTTCGAATTCTGCAAACGGGGCAGTCTGATGATAATTGCTCTCGAGGAGGAGCACTGGATGTGTCGTCTCTTCTTGCCTGCTGATCAGGTAGAACTCCAACTCGGCTAGGGCCTTAAGAGTTACTCGTGTAACAGAATGCAGCTTTTGCTCTGCTCTTTGCAGTATGCTCTCTGGAGCGATGGGTAGAGGTTTTCCGTCTTCGTCAAGATATTTGCACAGCAGGTTTAGTGTTGGCGTGGAGTCGAAGGGATTGAAGAAGGCTGTTTCCACTTCGGGCATCAAGTAGATGTCACTCTTGTTGGGATTAATGTAAGAGAACAGGCTTGAACCGTCGGCTCTTTCTCCAAACTCGATAATCTCTTCAAGTCTTTCCCTATCCCTCGTGGCAACGCTCAGGGCCCTCAAGCGTCCATCTTCAGGGATGTGGCAGAGGTTCACGAGTTTAACTTCTTTTTCCTCGACTAGTCTTAGAAAATCCTCCTTGGCGTTGTCCTGAGCTTCCATTTCGGATTCCTCCTCCAATTCAGCAAAGGGAATATACTCTCGGGTCCTGTCCTATTTTAACGCTCCCCGTCCATAGAGCCTGTCTTGTACCTGAGTGCAAGTTCGAATTTTCATGAGTTGCCCTATGGAGTATTGAAAACCTTAAATAGAACTATGTTATAGAAAAAAGTTCTAGATGACTGGTTGGAAAAAGGGATCTTGCAGATTCTCCCTTCTCCTTTCTCCTTTTAAGGGGGATGAGATCCCGTTCCCAACCATGAGCCCCAGCACCATGGCTGCCAAAGCTCAACTACACTATAGAGGACAGGCTCTTATAGTGTTTCTTCTCACAACTGGCAATGAGTTGATTTTAGGCGATGCACTCGAAGCCCGGTATTTTTTCAGCCGAAGCGCAGGAAAGGAATGAAATGGTCGACACCTGCCCACGACGGCGAGTTGCGACACAGGGGGTTGAGAGGAAACATAAGATTGACAAGAATCATTGAATCTGAAGCTTTTCAGTCCATAGGTGATTTGATTCCATATGAAAGTTTTATATATAACTTGATTATAGAAAAACAGTTTTAGGGGGTTGTGGTCGAGGCAATATTCTCCTTTCTCCTTTCGTAACGATTTTTGGATGAATAGCCTGCCACAGCCATCCTCTTTTTCCTCAACCTAAGGAATTATCTCACATTCGCCGAATGCGGAGATATCTCCCGAAGACCTAACTCAAAATTGGCAATTTATGTAGTGATATATCAATCATCTTTAAACATTGTTGCTTTTAACTTTTGCATTATGCAGCGCGCGCTCAACAGTTGGATTATAACTGGTAATTATTGGGAAGTGAACGCTGCGCTCTTGAAAAACTTATTCGCTTGGATTCAAAGTAAGTTGCTGTGCACAAGGAGTTACTCGTTGAAAGAACATAAAAGCTTGAAAATGAGATGTGAA
>JGI2172J19969_10001164_pt1 | contig 12013 bp, 14 predicted proteins | sample DeeMarSWOR230_32_FD_19969 | JGI IMG/M metagenome (IMG submission 19969)
TCAACTTCGCGGATCATCACGTACATTTGGATTCTTTGCCCATAAAATAGGAAAACTATGAAAACCACGTAGAACAATATACTTAGAATCTGCGATATACTGTCTCCTGCCCCTCCAAACTGATTCATTATTACTGACAGTACCGCCGACATGTTCACGGTTTCACCACGTCTCCAAAAACTATTAGCACTTAGTTATAAATCTTAGCCAATTCTCCCCTGACTTTCAGCGTTTAAGTAGGCTGCCAGCTTTCCCAGGTTCACGTGGCCGAAGACCACACTACAGCTGGGAACGGAACACGGTTTAACTTCTGAGTTCGGAATGGAATCAGGTGGGACCCGCGCCCTATGGCCGGCAAACCCAGCAATACACGTTAATTTTCCCTCATTAACCTTTCGCTTTTTAGTTTGCGTATGTTATCGTCAATTTTCCTTTCGCGTACTGATTGCAGATTTCGAACCTTTGACAGGAAAGCTTGTGTTTCAATAATTTTCCATGGCATCATAAGATTTAAAAATAAAAAGAGGAGGGATGGAGATTATTGGTTTATTTTTCTTTAGCTATTGTGAGTACTTCTTTGATTGCGATTATGACTGCTGCTGGAGCCGCAAATGCTACTATATAGTTTAGGATTCCTGTAGCCCAGAAGTCAAGTAGTGCGTGAATTTGGTCTAGAGGTGACCAGACGTTTGCGCTGGCAGCTACTACCAAAGCAATTGTAGCTATGAGAAATGGAGTTACTTCCTTCGTTGTTATGCTCGTTATTCCAATTATGATGCCCAAGACCAACATTATCAGCAAAACCACGCCATTTATGTCTGCCACAGCAGCCCAACTTCCTTCGCTCCACGCCATGTAGCCAACAACCAGTCCCATTACGACCGCTATGATAATAAAGAGCAGATAGGCCCATCGCGATATTTTTTCCATTTCTATGTCCATTTTTAACCACAAATTTTAAGTTATCATTTGAAACGCGTTATAAATTTTGCGTTTAATATTCTCGTTCAAACCATTTTTGAAGGTGCTTTAAAGGCGCAGCGCTGGGAAAACGCGATTAAACGCTGAAAACTAGATGTTAGCTTTTTTTTGTAAAGAACTACAGCAGTGCATTTCGTTAAGGGCTAATGAACATCTAATGGATAAGCAACGTAACCCACAGCCTTGAGGAAGAGACGGAACTAATTAACGTCGGATTCACATTGGTTAGAAGCGTAAACGAGACGACAGCAATCTACCGAAAAAAGTAGTGGGGTCGGAGTGATTTGAACACTCAACCTACGGGTATCTTCACCCAGCTCCAGAATTATATCATTCCCCTTTTTCAGGAGTCAGCATACCCGAAGCTATTTCTGGAGCCCGTCGTCATGCCTGATTAGACTACGACCCCACAACACCCATTTTTACACCAAAACCCAATATTTAAACGCATGCACATAAAAGGCGTTGCGCGCTGCGCTGTTTCCGGGTAAAGGTCGTCGGTTCAAATCTGGCCGGCCCCACCAAAAACTGTGTGTTGACAAAATAATAACGAAGGCTTTCGTTTTTCAGAACATTATGTTAAAAAGTGGGGAGTTCAAAAAAGTTATTTCATAAAGAGCGGTGCTTGCCGTAATTCCTTGTGTTGCTGAGCAGATTTGGGAAGAGGAGTTTTTTCTGCTGGAAGGGCTTTATTTGAGTTTGACTTCTTTTGAAGATTGCCATAGTCCATGAATGTTGCACATTGAAACTGCGATTAGGGTTCCAGGCTTGCTTGTCTTCATCCAAGTTGTTGCTGCGTGATGAGTGTATATGGAACTGGTGTTTGGACCTTGCACTGAAGCGCCATGCGCATTAAACTCGTAGCGTCCTATTTGGTAGGGGAATTTTTCGCCTTCAGGATGGAAAAACAGCGATATCCAGCTTATGTGGTGTTCAGTGGTGTTCGGGTGAGCGATCTCTTTGCCTATAGTAACTTTAACTTCGAAGATTTCATCAGCCTTAACCGCGTCCGCGCACTCGATGACTGGCACATGCTTCTCCGCCTTCCAATCTGCCTCTTGAACTAGTTCTCCGATTTTTTTCAAAAACTTTCATCTCCTATGTTATTGAATTGAGAATGGAAATTTATGGGTTTCGACTTTAGGGTTCACCGCTCAAAAAGGGTTCAAGCCTGATGGTGGGGCTGGCCGTCCTCATACCTAAATGGGTTCAAGTTGTGTTTAATATTCTCCAAAATTTAACTTTATTTTTCACGTAATACTTTGGGAATGTAAGCACATCTTGGATCAGACTCAAATACATTGCCCGTATAAAATTCTGCGGCTGTGCGACACCCCCCACATATTTCGCGGTACTCGCAGACTCCGCACTTACCTTTAAGGTTGCTCTTGTCTCTGGCTTTCGAGAAGAACTCGGAAGTCTGCAGTTCATCCCAAATCACTTTTAGCGACTTGTCCTTCACATTACCGAACCTGTGGACATCGTTGAAGCTGCAAGGTATGGCGTCTCCGTTTTCTGCAATGCTCATGAATTTGCCGAAGAAGCACCTGCCGAGAAAGAAATTGTTAAACCAATTGTCAAAATCAGCTAACCCCTTTTGCTTGGCTACGCGCGCAAAGAACGGGCAGTAAACGTTGATTTCAGGCTTACCCTTATACCTAGAACGCAAATCGTAAAGCTGATTCCAAGCCCACTCATACTGTTGAGGTGAAGGGTCAACCCTAAGGCTTTTTTCATCTTTACTGTAAGGAATGAAACCATGATAAATCACCCATCTAGCACCGTACTTCTCCGCCAAATCAAGCACATGCATAAAATCGTTAACGTTAACGTTTGAGCTGGATTCATCAATATTAGCAAACGTGTACACAAGGCAATTCAGCAGTCCCGCGTCTGATAGTTTCTCAATTGCCGAGACCGCGGCTGCATAGGCTCCTTTCCCTCGAATTAAATCATTCGTTGATTCTGCACCATCTATGCTAATCGACACGCGAACTTCATTTTTGACAATATTTGCAAAGGCTTTTCGGTCAAGTAGGCGTCCATCCGTTATGATGCTAACGTTCAATCCAATTTTCTTAGCATAAGGTATTATTTCAAAAAGATCCTTGCGTAGCAGTGGTTCTCCACCACTTATTCCCAACCAGCTTGCCCCAAAATCGTACACTTCATCCACAAGATGCAAAGCGTCCTGAGTGCCCATTTCATCTGGGAAAGGGGGTTTTGCCGCGGAAGCGCAATGTAAGCAACTGCTCTTACAGGCGAAAGTGCATCGCCAAGGCAAAATGTACAAAGGTCCCTTCTTCATCAATGAATCCACCTCAGTTAAACCTCTGGAAGATGGCTATTTAACTCTTCATGCAGAAACAAACCAAAAGCTTGCCTTGATAGATTAATCAGAATTTGTAGAAATTTCCAACGCTGTTCCATACGAGAGCCTTCGGAAATGTTTTGGCTATGGCGCACATTGCTCTCCATCCCGTGCAATGTGAGGGCACGATTAACTTGGGGTTTATTCGCTGCAGCTCTTTGATAGTTGGCTGGATTCTACTCTCGAATTCTTTTCCGGCAAGGTGAAAACCTCCCATTACGGCGTGAACTTTCTCTGTTCCCGTAATCTGCTGCGCGTAGGCTATTGTGTTTATTATGCCCGCGTGGGCACAGCCAGAGAGGACTACTAAGCCTTTTCCTTTGATGTTGATTGCAATTGCGCGTTCATCTCGAATTAAAGGGTCAGATTTCCACGCACCGCTCACGAAAGCCTTGTGTTGCGTATAACCTGTTTCAAAACTCGTTTTCCGAGGAATTTCACCCGTTATGCAAACCATGCTGTCAGCTATTAGAGAAGGTCTCTTCGTGCGGACAATTCGAGCTGGACTTAACTGTGCTTCCGTTGGAAACTTCGTATATCTTCGAATTGTTCCGTTTGAACGCCTTGTTCCCCTCGTCTCAAACATGTCCTCGTGGACAATTATGGGTAAGTTGACTTTGTTAATGGCTTTGACTGTGGACAGCAGTCCGCCGAAATGGTCGTAATGCCCATGAGACAGAACAATACCTTCTACTTCGCTTAGGCTTATGCTCATTCGCTTCGTGTTTTCAACAATTCCTTCGGCGCTTCCTCCTGTGTCAAACAAAACGCTGTTTGATTTTCCTTCGTTGAAAACTCGGATTAGCATTGAAAATCCATGCTCAGCGAGAGGCAGTTGAGTATGCGTTCTGGCCCATTCTTGACCATAGTGTTCTTTCGTCCATTGTCTAAAGGACTGGACCTGTTTGTTGTCAATTGTGGAAAGAAAATCCACAGAGTTATCTACTAGGCTTATTATCTCTGCGGCATCGGCTTCTTTAACTTTGAATTCTTGGTTACGTGGCTTCTTGCTTGCCGCGCCCATGTGAATGCGCCTCTGCTAGAGCGTACCTCTGTAGTGGCTTGTTGTTGGGCAGCCGACGCATTTTTGGTTTTCGTAACGGTTGCATGGGATGCATTCTACTTTGCATGGAGTGACTGTTTTTTCTTTATGTGCGAGGTTTTCTCTTATTTGAAGGAACTGTGAAAAATACGTGTCGCTTATGGGATAGAATTCAGATCTGCGTATTCCTTTGCTGCATCTTAGCGAGCATTTCTCTGTTGATATGCTCTCAAGGGTTTCTTGGGTTTCCGCGACGACAAGGGCAATTAGGTTATAGCCACCTATGGTTTTGAAAATATGAACCACTCGTGGGCAGTCTTTAAATCGTTCAATTAGGTTTTGCATTGCTTCGGCGCTTTCCATTTCTAGCATTACGATTGCTGGATGAAGTTTAAGCGCATTTGGATTAATCAACGCTGCCACTTTGATTGTGTCGTTTTTCAGGAGTTTTTCTAGCCTTTTTTTGGTTCCCATGCTTGTGTAGCCAATGATTTTGGCCAAGTCTTGTAATGTTGTTCTTCCGTCCAGTTGAAGTTGTGAAATTATTTTTCGGTCTACATCGTCCAAACAGTCAACCTCAGTTTATTTTATAAACAGAAAAGTATTAATAAGGTTTATGTATTAAACTATTAGCGCGTTAGGCATTTGAAGTGCAGGGGTTATGAGAAGGTTAAGAGCATGCAAGGTTGATTCTCCCAATGGTGAAATACATTTTATTCTAGAAGAAACTCAAGCTTCTGAACATTCTGAGCGCTTCAAAGATTATGATGTGGTTGAAATTAAGAAAATTTCGAGAAAAGAAGCAGCTAAGCCACTTGTTCTATTTCGTGAAGAGTGAAATTCGCGTAGAGTTGGAGAATTAAATGTAATGCCGAAGGTTAAGGTTGACTGGACCAAGTGCAACGGATGTGGGACGTGCGCTGACACCTGTCCTGCTTTGGTCTTTGAGCTTCAAGACCTTCCAGATTATCTGGACTCAAAGAAATCAGTGCCAGTCAGAGCAGACGACTGCATCCTCTGTATGACTTGCATGACTTCGTGTCCTACTGGTGCTATAACCGTGGAAGAATAGCGCATTCTGTCCCTTGGCGGCACACACTTCAAAGTGCACGCGCTAAACTAGTGGGGGGTTGTGTATATGGTTAAAAGCAGTAATGAGACTAAAGATCCGTTGCGTGTTGTACCGCATGCCAAAGGTTTTCATTTCTACACGGCTGTTGGGGATTATTGCGGAGTAAGTGTACACAGCTTGGAGGAGTTTGCTGATGCACTTCAATATGTATGTTCCAAAGCTATAGTTTTTCATTTTGAGAGGGAAGATTTTCAGAATTGGTTAAGGGACGTAATAGGTGACAATGAACTAGCGAAAAAAATAGATGACATAAAAATGTGTGAGCGGCATTTAGCGGCAGATTCTTGCAGGAAAGAACTTGTGGACGCAGTAAGGGTTCACATTCTCCAGTTGGAAGTGGCTAAAGGTCCTCCTGTCTTTGGTGAGCGGAAAGAGAGAAAAACGCACGTTAATCCCATGCGCGCCAAAAGAGTACATGGGGTTGGCAAAACTCGTGATTGAGAAATATAGAAAGCGGCTGAGATAAAGCGTCCGCGCCTACTAGCGGCGCACATTTCAGAGAGGTTAGATAACTTGACAAAAACAGACGATCTTTTGCTGGAGTTAAGTAGAACTTTCGCTGCGTACATGAAAAGTGTTTTCCCAGCGCAATACAAGAACAAGACCTACCGCTTAGTCAACAATTACGTTGCATCACATTACACGAGGTGTGACGTGTGTGGAAGCCATCCAATAATTGAGGTCTCAGTGATAAGAAGCAATGATGGTCAGGCTCTACGTATGGGAAATAACTGCATAGACCGCATAACAAACCGAAGAGTTTCCAGCTGGTTCAAAAATTACAGACGAAAACGCGAAAACCTCATGAGAAACAGAAAATACATCGACGGGATATCACTAATACTTAACGCTTATGAAATGAATGAACTTACCTTTCAGATAACAGACGGCGACGTTAAAAAGCTGAGAAAAGCACTAGAAAGAATATGTAACGGGTTAAATCCTACGAGAAGCCAGGAACAAATAGCGGAATGCTACATAAATAGAAAAGCCAAGGCTTAAACCAAAAAAGCGTTTCAATAAACTATTAACCTGCACCATAATAATTACTGGGCTAAAACATGATTGGACATTCTCTCTTAATTTATAAAAAGAAGTTTTCGTGTTATAATTTCGGGCGAGATTGATGAGTTACAAATTGTTTGTTTTCAGACATGCTGAGACGTTTGATAATCGTCGTGGAATATTCTCGGGCTGGCGCGATTCAGAACTTACTTCAAAGGGACTTGCGCAGGCACAGAGGGTCGCTGAGCAGCTTAAGCGGTACCAAATTGATTATGCTTTCACCTCGCATCTTAAGCGAGCTCGGAAAACCCTCAAACTCGTACTTGAAGCTCATCCTTCCATTCCGGTTTTTGTGGATGACCGACTTATCGAACGTTGCTATGGCTTGCTCCAAGGCAAAAGCAAGAGAAACGTTGCATGTGAAAATCCTGAATGGTTTGCTCAGATTCACAGAGGCTACGAGTTAGCTCCACCCAAGGGAGAAAGCCTGAGAATGGTTGAAAAAAGGGTGCTTTCGTTTCTGGAACAGCTGAGAGATTGGCTTGGGCAGAATCCGGGAAATGTGGCTATTTCGTGTCACGGTAATTCTATACGCCCGATAAAGAGGGTCTTTGAAAATCTAAGTTTAGAGCAGATGCTTCGGCTTGAGAGTCCACAGGACCGCGCAATGATCTATGACCTTCAACTGCGCCATTTGCGTGGTGAAAGACTGAGAGGAAAGTTAAGCATACAAAACTGGAAAGGCTTGCTTGTTTCCCGTCAAGTGAAATTAGCAACAGATCCCTTGAACCCACTGAAAAAATATTATTAGCATGCGCCAGCTTGGTTATTAGTTTATTTTATAAACATAAAGTATTAATATGGTTTATGTATTAAACTCTTTCTTCATGAAACGGTGAAGTCAATGATGGACACTGAGAAACAAGTAAAAACGAATGAAGCGCATGATCCAAAGCCAAAATCAAGTTCGAAGCCTAATGAGTATAACGAACCGAAGAGAGCAGAGTCGGAACAAGAGCAAAGGCTCAAAATGAAGATGAGTAAGATTAAGCATAAAATAGCGGTCATAAGCGGTAAGGGCGGAGTTGGCAAGAGCACCATTACCGTGAATCTTGCTATGTCCTTTGCATTACAAGGGCACACGGATAAAGTTGGCGTTCTTGATGCAGACATCCATGGACCCTGTGTGCCGAAAATGCTGGGCTTAAAAGGACAGAAGCTTGTAGGTGGACCGGCAGGGATGATTTTTCCCGTTACTGCTCGCTTGGGCATCAAGGTTGTGTCAATGGACTTTCTGCTTCCAAGCGATGAAGCTCCTGTAATTTGGCGTGGTCCACTGAAAATGAGGGTTATCCAACAGTTCTTGTCCGATATAATGTGGGGGGAACTTGATTTTCTGTTCATAGACCTTCCACCTGGGACTGGTGATGAACCATTAAGCGTTATACAGTTGATTCCAGACATTGACGGCGTGATAATAGTGACAATTCCTTCAGAAGTTTCGCAAATTGTTGTTAAGAAAGCCATTACATTCGCCAAACAACTAGGCGTTCCAGTAATAGGCATAATCGAGAACATGAGCGGGTTTGTCTGTCCCGAATGTGGTGCCAAGCTTGACATTTTCAAAGCTGGTGGAGGAAAAAACATAGCAAAAGATTTGTCGATTCCGTACTTAGGAAAAATTCCGATAGACCCCGCGATTTGCGTTGACTCTGATAGCGGAACGCCTTTTGTCGCTGAAAACCCCGCTTCTTCGACCGTTAAGGCTTTCGCAGAAATAGTCACGAAGATTAAACAATTCTTGAAAGTTACGTAGTGGAGTTGATATAAATGAAAATATGTGTAACCTCGACTGCAAACAGTTTAGACGCTCAGATAGACCCCCGATTCGGCAGATGCTCCTACCTTATAATCGTAGACTCTGAAACTATGCAATTTGAAGCCATTCCGAATGCGGCTGCCGGTGCAGCAGGCGGTGCAGGAATTCAAGCAACTCAAACAATCGCAAGCAAAGGCGTGAAATTGCTTATCACTGGAAATGTTGGGCCAAAAGCTTTTCAAGCGCTGTCAGCTGCTGGCATAGAAATTGTGACAGGCTCCTTTGGAACTGTCAGAGATTCTGTCGAGAAGTTCAAGAGAGGCGAATTAAGCAAAACTGGTGCACCTACTGTTGGAGGTCATTTTGGTATGGGGGGTAGAGGAGGAGGTCGAGGAATATGGAGACCTTAAATACTTCAACTATGAAGAGTTTGAAGCGACAAATCAGTCAGCCTTTTTTGGCTCAAAGAGAGGAGGTGAATGAGTGCCAAACAGAATAATAGTCCCTACAGTAAGTCAAGGAGGTTTGAACGCTAATTTAGCGGAGCATTTTGGAAGAGCACCCTATTTCACCGTTGTTGACTTAACAGAAAACGGAGACATCGCGAATGTCAAGGCTGTTCCAAACGTGGGCGAGCATGGTGGAGGAAGGGGTCATGCTCACAACCACATATTGGAGTTACAACCGAACGTTATCATAGTCTATGGTATGGGTCCGAGAGGTTTGAACGCCTTTCAAAGTGCTGGAGTGGCAGTTTTAAGAGCCAACGCAAACACGATTAGCGAAGTAATTGCCGCGTATAAGGAAAACAGGCTTCAGGAACTCACCGAAGGTTGCCACGACGCGCACCACCATTAGCGTGGAAGCTGAAAGCGATGACTGCGGTTCTGGAGGTGAAAAGACGTCAAGGAAACTCTCGGAAGAAGAACTGAACTTGATGGTGGAGTCGGGATATTCCGACAAAGCCATCGAGCTTTACGTGAATAACGTTAATGTAGGAAAACTGGAGAACCCTACTATTGCCACAACCTTTCTTGGTTCATGCGGCGACCTCATAAAGCTGTATTTGAAAATTAATGAAGAAAACGTAATAGAAGACGCCAGCTTCTACTATTTGGGTTGCCCAGGCTCAGCTTCTTCAGCGTCTGCTATGACTACGCTCTTGAAAGGCAAGACTATTGACCAGGCAAAAAAGATGACAGGGGACGATATATTGACGGAGCTTGGAGGTTTACCAAAGGCAAAGCTTGACTGCACTACGCTTTCAATAAAAACGCTGCGAAAGGCTATTGCCGAGTACGAGAAACTAAAGGGTCGCTTAGAGATATAAACGAAAGTTTCCAACGTTTGTCATGAATCTTTGAAGGTGTGCAGATGATTGTGTCGGTTGCCAGTGGAAAGGGTGGAACTGGAAAAACATCAGTAGCCGTAAATATGGCGCTTTCAGTAGGCAATGTTCAACTTCTCGACTGCGATGTAGAAGAGCCGAATGCACATTTACTGTTACATCCCAATATGCATAGAACAGAACCAGTTTACGTTTTGGTTCCCCTTATAAACGAAGAGTTATGTTTGCATTGTGGAGAATGCGCCAAGTTCTGCCAATACAACGCCCTATTCGACAGCCCAGAAAAAATCTTGTTTTTTCCAGAGCTTTGCCACAGTTGCGGCGGATGCACCCTAGCTTGCCCCAGACAGGCGATTACTGAAAAAGAGCGTAGGATTGGAGCATTAAAATTTGGCTCGGCAGGAGATGTGGAACTTGTTTACGGAGAACTTGACGTTGGCGAACCAATGGCTGTTCCAATTATAAAAGCAGTTAAAAAGCAAATCGAAGACAACAAAAACGTGATTATCGATGCTCCAGTCGGAACTTCTTGTCCTGTTATAGAAACAGTTAGAGAAAGCGATTTCTGCGTTCTTGTAACAGAACCTACCCCTTTTGGTTTGCACGATTTAAAAATAACCGTGCAAGTTTTGAGAAAAATGAAAGTTCCTTTCGCAGTCGTCGTTAACCGTGCAGGTATAGGCGACAAAAAAGTTTACACATATTGCAAAGAAGAGAAAATCCCTATACTAATGGAAATTCCCTACCAAAGAAAAATAGCCGAACTTTATTCAAAAGGTGTCCCGTTCAGCCTAGAAATGCCCGAATGGAAAGAAAAATTTCAGACACTTTTTAACAAAATAAGGAAGCTTGTTGAAGAATGAAACAGTTAACGATTTTAAGCGGCAAGGGCGGCACCGGTAAAACAACAATAACTGCTTCCTTAGCTGTTTTAGCAAGAAACGCTGTTCTCGCAGACTGTGACGTTGACGCACCAGACCTTCACATGCTGTTACATCCTGAAGTGATTAAAACGCAAGAGTTTAAGGGTTCAAAGATTTCTGTTGTTGACAAAACAAAGTGTGACAACTGCGGTTTCTGCAGAGAAAAATGCAGATTCGATGCCATAACCGAAGCCATCGAAGTCGACCCTATTGCTTGCGAAGGATGCGGCGTCTGCGCTGCCATTTGTCCAACGGATGCAATAACTTTGGCTGAACGCGTTTCTGGGTATGCTTACATTTCAAAGACGAAATACGGCTTTATGGCGCATGCCTTGCTTAGTCCAGGCGAAGCAAATTCAGGAAAACTTGTCACTTTGGTCAGGCAGAACGCTAGGATTCTATCCGAAAAAGAGAACAGCGACCTGATCATAATAGATGGTCCACCTGGAATCGGTTGCCCTGTTATAGCGTCAGTAACGGGAGTAGACACTGGTCTTGTAGTCACTGAGCCGACACTGTCGGGAATTCACGACCTCAACCGAGCATTGCGACTGCTGAAGCATTTCAACGTTACACCGTTTGTTTGCGTAAACATGTATGACATAAACAGAGATAACACTGAGAAAATTATGCGCTTTTGTAAAGAAAACAGCATAGAAATTGCTGGCAGAATTCCCTTTAACCCAAAAGTCACAGAAGCAATGGTTAACGGAAAAGCTGTCATAGAATATTCTCCAGAGAGCGACGTTGCAAAAGAAATTGAGGTTATCTGGAAAAAGTTACGTTCATCCTTAAAGTCTGGGGAAGGCTTTCAAAAGCCATGATAGAGTTGCTCGACGAGAAAACGATCGCTTTCGGCCCAGTTCCGTCAAGACGTTTAGGAAGAAGTTTAGGAATAAACAATATTCCACCGAAAACGTGCTCCTATTCATGTGTTTACTGCCAGCTGGGAAAAACCAGCAAGATTACTGTTAACCGGCAAAAATTCTACAATCCACGTGACATTTTAAAAGAGGTTAGAAAGAAAGTCGATAATGCCACCGTAAGGAATGAGAGAATTGACTATCTCACTTTTGTGTCGGATGGAGAACCAACCTTAGACATTAACCTCGGCAAAGAAACCTCAATTTTAAAGAAGATAGGGACGCCGATAGCTGTTATAACTAACGCTTCGCTGCTTTGGCGGAAAGATGTGAAGGAAGATTTACTGGAAGCAGACCTCGTTTCTTTGAAGGTGGATGCCGTTAGCGAGACCCTATGGAGGAGGATAAACAGACCTCATAAAGGCTTAAGATTAAACCTTATTTTAGAGGGCATGAGGGAGTTTGCAGAGAATTTTGAAGGAACAGTTTTCAGTGAAACCATGCTCATAGATGGCGCAGACTATGAAGG
>JGI2172J19969_10001170_pt1 | contig 11979 bp, 9 predicted proteins | sample DeeMarSWOR230_32_FD_19969 | JGI IMG/M metagenome (IMG submission 19969)
AAATATCTAGGGTACTTTAAAAATATTCTAGACACTTTTCTACCCATTCCATCATACCATACATCAAAGCCTGAGTTACTTAGCACCATTAAAAGTTCCTGGGACCTTGATACAGCAAAAGCAGGTAGTACTGCTACTCCTCCTCTTCTTACCACATCATCAATCTTATCAATAAGAGCTTTTTCTAACTCATCCCTTTTTAGAGGATGATCCCTTCCAGCATATGTACCTTCCAAAAACAAAATATCACAATCAACAGCTTTAGTTCCTTTTACGATTCTTGTATCCACTACATTGAAATCCCCTGTAAACAAAATTTTTTTATCCTCAACATATTCAAACATAACTGATCCAGGGATATGCCCTGCTGTATGACTTATCAACTTGCAATTTTCCCCCAGTCCTTTTGTTTCAGACAATTCTATGGGTTCGATACTATTTTTTGCTTCTTTTATATCAGATCTTTCATAAGGAATTGCGTAACCATCATTTTTAGCGATATTTAGAGTATCTTTATGTAGTAAATCCGAAATTTCTCCAGTTAACTGCGTAGTTATGATTTTTTGGTCAGTTCTAGAAAAAAGCCAGGGAATCATACCAGAGTGATCTAAATGAGCATGTGTAAGTAATACTAAATCAATAGGCGGGGGCGGTAAAGGATAAACAGGAGGTTTTGTAGGCGACATACCATACTCAAAAAGTAATCTCATAGACTGTGTTTCTAGCACCATTGCCAATCTGCCTACTTCTTCGACTCCACCGAGAAACTGAGCCTTAATTGCATTATTCATCTGAAATCAGAGGGGGAAAGAAGACAAGGGTTGATTAATGTTTTGATGTTATTCTTTAAGTTTTACTTTAAGAGTTGATTCGTCCTTTCCAACAATTATTACTTTAGAATTTGTTTCAATTGTCATATCAGATGTTGCCTGCCAATATTCACCTTTGAACCGCACATAGCCTGGTTTATCAGGTGTAATTCTATCTATTGTTTTTGCTTCTTCACCAATAAATGTACCAATAGCTGCTTTCCTTTTTTTGGCTTGAATAATTTTGTACAAAAGAAATGAAAAAAATATTGCTATAAAAATAACCACCACAACAAGTAAGATTATTGCATCGTTTATCCAATCCATATTTATCACCCATTCATTTGTGGAATAACTAGGAATCAAAAAAATGGCTCCTACCAGCAATGTTATTATTCCACCAATTCCAATAACACCAAACCCTGGTGTTACAAATATTTCTATTATAAGTAAAATAAATCCTATTATTAAAAATATTATGCTTAAAGTAGAAATTGCAAAGCCTGAACCAACTATTGATAGTAAAATTGCAATAATGCCAAAAACCTCAGCACCAAAACCTGGTGTAGATATTCCAATTATTAAAGCAAATATACCTATCATTAACAAAAGAGAAGATAAAATAGGATTTGAAAAAAATTCCATAAGTATTATCCCAAATGATGGAGAATATTTAATCTGCCTTGCATTTATTGTATCAATAGTTATTTCTCCCTTAGCAGTAGTTACTTTTGTTCCATTGATTTCTAATAAAAGCTGTTCAATTGATGATGAAACAAACTCAATNACACCGTATTCTTTTGCCAAGGTAGCATTTAAGTCGAGATTCTCTGTAATAAATTTACCTACTATTGATTGATTTCTACCATAAAGCTCAGCTCTAGTTTCAATCCATTTAACAAGAGCGTTAATTGTTTTTGAATCATTTACAAGTTTTGTTCCCTCAAGAGTTATTTCAACAGGTTGAGCAGAGCCGATTACTGTGTAATCTGACATAGCAGCAATATGTGTACTAATTAAAATCATTGTCCCTGCTGACCAAGCAGCAGAACCAGTAGGATAAACATAACCAACAAAAGGAATTTCACTTTTGTTGATCATCTCAGCTATTTCAAAAGTTTCCTGAAGACCACCACCAGGAGTATTTAATAAGAGAACAATTGCTTCTGAATTTTCATTATTTGCTTGCTGCATACTCTCTTTTAAAATTTCTACTGTTGATCGATCAATTGTTCCATTTATTTCAACAAGAAGCACATTAGAATTTTCTGATGCTTTACAAGTAATTGAAAAAAATAAAATTATCAATAAAATAAAAAAATAGAATTTTAGTTTCATTCTTTCTTCTGATTAACTGCTTTTGCTATCCCAGCAATATTTCCTATCTCTCCACCAGGTACTATTATAAGATTTTTTTCTCTAGCTATCTCAGTTAACGTCTGAAGTTCTCTTAATCTTAAAGCAATAGGTGTTTTTTCATAAAGTTTTGCTGCTTCAGTCATTTTTGCTGATGCTTGAAGTTCTCCTTCTGCCATAATAATTCTTGAACGTTTTTCTCGCTCTGCTTCTGCCTGTTTAGCAATTGCTCTTAACATCTCTTCAGGTAAAGCTACATCTTTAAGTGTTACAGCTGATACCTTAATTCCCCATGGATCTGTTCCAAAATCTATAATTGATTGAAGACTTTTATTTAATTCTTCACGTTGTGATAATATTTCATCAAGGTTTTTTTGCCCTAGTATGTCTCTTAATGTTGTTTGAGCAAGTAAACTAGTTGCAAGATCGTATCTTTGGACTTCAACAATTGCTTTCTGTGGATCAGTTATTCTAAAATATACAACAGCATCCACATCAATAGTAACATTGTCATTAGTAATTATTCTTTGTTTAGGAACATCTATTACTCTTGTTCGCAGATCTAGTCGAATATATGTATCAATTATTGGTATTATTAAAACAAGACCAGGGCCTTTAATACCAATTAATCTACCTAATCTAAATACAACAATCCTTTGATATTCGGCCATTATTTTTATTGATGCAGCAAGTACTATTATAAAGAGTATAATTAATATAATTACTATGTATAACAAAATATCTGGCATTACTAAACCTCCAATTATGAATTAGAATTTACATATTAAGTGTTTCTGTAAAATTTATTTATATGACTTTTTATATGGTTATCATATTTATAGGGAGAAATAAATTATGTCTGAAATAATCAGTATAAAAGCAAGAGAAGTTCTTGATTCCAGAGGAAATCCGACCGTCGAGGTTGATGTTAAAACAGAGCACGGTATTTTCAGGGCAATGACTCCTAGTGGTGCAAGTGCAGGTTCTCATGAAGCTTTAGAACTAAGAGATGGAGATAAGTCTAGATATTTAGGGATGGGGGCATTAAAGGCTGTTGAAAATGTTAATAAAAAAATTGCTCCAAAGCTGATAGGTCTTGATTGTTGTCATCAAGAAACAACTGATAAAATTTTGATAAAGTTAGATGGTACTGAAAATAAAAATAAGCTCGGTGCAAATGCTATACTTCCTGTATCAATTGCAGTTGTAAAGGCTGGTGCTGCTGCAAAAAAACTACCTTTATATGTTTATATCGGAGAGTTATTTGGAGTAATTCCTCATAGATTACCTGTTCCCATGTGTAATGTTATTAACGGCGGTAAACATGCTGGTCAAGAAAATTCAATTCAGGAACATATGTTGATGCCAACAGGTGCAAAGAGTTTTTCTGAAGGAATAAGAATGGTTTCTGAAAGTTATCATCATCTTGCAAAACTACTTAAAGAAAAATTTGGTGCAGGTGGTATTTTAATTGGTGATGAAGGTGGTTTTGCTCCTCCACAACTGGTTGATGTAAATGAAAGATTTGATTTAATGCTTAAAGCAGTTGAAAATGCTGGATTTGAAGGCTTGATCCATATTGCCTTGGATCCAGCATCAAGCGAATTTTTTAATAAAGGAAAGTATAAAATTGGTAAAAAATCATTTTCTGGTGGTGCTCTTGTTGATTTTTATGTTGATCTATGTAAAACATATCCTATTATTAGTATAGAAGATGGTCTTGCAGAAGACGATTGGGATTCTTGGGTAGAGCTGACAAAAAAGATTGGTAACAAGGTTCAGATTGTTGGTGATGATCTTTTTGTAACCAATACAAAACGTATTAAAAAAGGAATAAAACTTGGTGCTGCAAATTCTGTTTTAATTAAACCAAATCAAATTGGTACTGTTACTGAAACATTAAATGCAATTAAAATGGCACAGGATAACGGTTGGACTACTGTTGTTAGTCATAGAAGTGGTGAAACAGAAGACAGTTTTATTGCGGATTTAGTTGTGGGAACAAGTGCAAGTCAAATTAAAACTGGTGCACCTGCTAGATCTGATAGAAATGCCAAATATAATCAACTTATTAGAATTCAAGAAGAGCTTGGTAAAAAAGCTGAATATCTTGGTATTGATTTTCGTATAGCTTAGTAAATGTACGTAAACATTTTTATTGTTGTATTTTTAATTTCAATTTTAGTTTTTTAGAAGTAAAACAAGTTTATATACTTGGTATCAGTTGATTCTATTGTAAGGGAGGAAATTATGAAAAAAAGATTCCTAGTTATTGGAATAAACTTATTGTTTGTCTGTATGAGTTTTACTTCATCATCTGCTGTTTATAATGTAAAGAAATCATCTATGCTTGTTTCTAATGGTAATACTTTATATGTCGGTGGAACAGGACCAGGTAATTATAGCAAGATACAGGATGCAATAGATGATGCAAATTCTAATGATACAGTTTTTGTCTACAATGGAACATATTATGAGAATCTATTTGTAAACAAATCCATTTGTCTCATAGGTGAAGATAGAAATACTACGATTATCAATGGTAATTGGAATAAGGTATTTGTCTTGAGGATAGAAGCTGATTATGTTGAAGTCAGTGGATTTACGATGATAAACAGTGGGGATGCAATAGAAATGTGGTCAAATCACTCAAGCATTAATGATAATATTATAACTAATAATGTATGGAACGGGATTTATCTTTATAAGTCTCATGACACTATTATTTTTAAAAATAATATTGCTAACAATAGTGGTCGTGGTATTTCTCTCCTAGGAAGCAATAATAACGCTATAATTGAAAATGAAATAAAAAAACATAGTTGGGAGGGAATCAGATTAGAATATAGTATTTGTAACAATATCAGTAGAAACGTTATTAGTGACAATACAGATAATATCTTTTTTCATTTTTTTAGCAGTGGAAACATTATTAGAAAAAATATTATTAGTAATAGTAGACAATGGGGCATGCTGATAATGTACGGCAGCGATAATAACACTATTTGCAGTAACACATTTGCTAATAATGAAGGTTGTGGATTATATTTAGAAACAAGTGGTAATATAGTTTACCATAACAATTTTATTAATAATAAAGCTCATCATGCTTTCTTCGTACGTATCACCCGTATAACAACCATTATAAATTTTAATAAATGGGATGGTAATTATTGGGACAACTGGATTGGTTTAGAACAACCTTTTTTTAGCAGATTTCCAAAAATCATAATTGGACATTTGACAAGAGGAAGACCAAAAATACCAGTTTTTAATTTTGATTGGCATCCAGCAAAAGAACCATATGATATTTAGGTTTTTAGAAAGTTTTCAATTGCTGGAAAAACTATTATTTTTTTGTTAAAATGAAATTGTGATTTTAGAAAAATATAACCAAAAAAATACGATTTTTTTAGACTAAAAACAGGGGTTTTAATAATGTAAGAATGTTAATCAAGCTATTTTTAGAAATATTTTTATGGATGTAAAAGATTTGTTTTTATTGAAGAAAAGAAAAAAGGTTTTTTTACTAATTTTATCTTATTAGGAGCATTATTAAATTAAATAAAACTTAAGTTATCCGTAAACATTTTTAATGTTGTATTTTTTATTTCAATGTTAGTTTTTTAGAAGTAAAATAATTTATATACTTGGTATCAGTTGATTCTATTGTTAGGGAGGAAAATTTATTGGTAAAAAGATTACTGGTAATTGGAATAATCTTATTATTTGTCTTAATGAGTTTTACTCCATCATTTGCACAGCATATAGAAAAATCATATCAACCATCTCAAGGAACAATTACGGTTGATGATGAGGGTGATGGTGACTATACTTCGATTAAAGAGGCAGTGAATAATGCTAATCCTGGTGACACGATTGAAGTTTATAGTGGTACTTATTATGAACATGATATATTAATTGAAAAGGATGATATCACTTTAAAAGGTATATCTTATGAGTTAGGAAATGGTAGTGACACAGGTAAACCATTTATTGATGGACAGGGGATTCATGAAACTATAGTAATAAAAGCCAGGAACATTGTTATTGATAGTTTTCGAATGGAAAATAAAGGTCCCAACTCGTATGGGATATTAGCTTTATATAATGAATCTGATGCCTGTGTTATTTCAAATAACAATCTTTCTAATTCTACTTCAGCCTTAATCTGGTGTGATGGTTCCAACACTACAATTATCAACAATAATATCAACCATGTTTTAATAAGACAGGGTATTGTCTTGTGTGAGCCAGGTCATCATAATACAGTAAATAGGAATATTATCTCTGACTGTGACACCGGTATTTGCGTCTGGGATTCAAATAATAACACCATTACAGGTAACAAGATTATGAGATGCAGTGATTTTGGTATAGATGTGGCAGGTAGTTATAATAAAATAATTGGTAACCATCTTGAGGATAATAATATAGGGATTCAAATTTGGAATTTCTTCAACTCTGTTAAACGTAATAATTTCATAAATAACGAGTTGCATGCTCAATTTATCTATGGTATTCCTCTTTTGCAACGTTTTACTAATATATGGTTTGGTAACTATTGGGATAAACCACGACTATTTCCCTTTCTAATTCCAGGGGTGTTGGTTTTATTGCCTATAATTCAGTTTGACTGGCGTCCAGCATTAAAACCCTATGAAATATAGATTTTTAGAACTATTCTAATTACTGGAAAAAATATTATTTTTTTGTTAAAATGAAGTTGTAGTTTTAGAAAAATAAAACTAAAATACCGTTATGTATAATGCTAATAATAATTTAGACTAAAAAACAAGGTCTTAAATAGTATAACATTTATTAAGATAGGGAATAAGGTTTTTTTACTAATTTTATCTTATTAGGAGCATTTACTAAATTAAATAAAACTTAAGTTATCCGTAAACATTTTTATCTGGTTTTGTATACCAAGATTGGGGTTGTATTTATGAAAATACTTATTTCAGATAAAACAGAAAATGATGTTATTCAAAAATTAAAAAATGCAGGTTATGAAGTCACTTTTAACGAAATGGATCCAAATACTCTTTTAAAAGAAATACCAAATTATGATGCTTTGATGGTTCGCAGTAGAACCAAAGTAATAAAAGAAGTTGTTGAGGCTGGCGCCAAAGGAAAATTAAAAGTAATAGGTCGGGCAGGTATAGGAGTAGATAACATAGATATACAAACAGCTGCAAAAAATGGCATAAAAGTTGTCAATGCACCAACAGGTGCAACTGTCAGTGTTGCAGAACTTGCTTTACTACATATGCTTGCTCTTGCTCGTCAATTACCAAAAGCTGATACAACAACTAAAAAAGGCGAATGGATAAAAAAACAACTAAAAGGTAAAGAACTTTTTGGAAAAACTTTAGGTCTTGTTGGAACAGGAAATATAGGTAAGTTACTTGCAAAATATGTAAAAGTATTTAGCATGAGCGTAATCGGTTATGATCCATTCATTTCTGAAGAAGCAATGCATAAAGACGGCATTAAAAAGATAGATGAACTTAGTAAACTAATGGAGATGGCTGATTTTATTTCATTGCATATACCACATACATCTGAGACTCATTATATAATAAATGAAAAAATGATTGCAAAAATGAAACCTACCGCATATCTAATCAACTGTGCACGTGGTGGCGTTGTTGACGAAAAAGCTTTATACAATGCTATAAAAAATGGCAAAATAGCAGGTGCGGGTATGGATGTTTTTGAACAAGAGCCTCCTTTAAAAGATAATCCTCTACTAACACTTGATAATGTAGTTGTAACACCTCATATAGGGGCAAATACAAAAGAAGGGCAGTTAAGGGCAGGGCTTATTACAGCGGAACAAATGATGAAGGTTTTAGATGGTAAAGATCCGGATTACTGGGTAAATAAAAAATTCTTTACTTAATGGAAAAATATAACTAATAGACGCGGCTTTTAACTTTACGATGAAAAATTTAGATAAAATTGTTAATAAAATTGAAAAAAGTATAGATGAAAAGGATAAAATTAGAGAAGAAGCACTAAGGGCAACTAGAGAAATAATTATTGGATGCAGAAAAGCTATTCAAAGTATTCATCAAAATTTGATGAAACAAGCAAAAAATAATATTAAAAAGGCATCAACTAAACTTCAGGAATTATATAATCTAACAAAGAATCATCCTGAGCTGTATCATGCTGGTTTTGTTGAAAATGCATCTCAAGAACTAGTGGAAGCAAGTTGTTTATTTAATATAATAAGTGGTGAGGAATTACCAGATCCAGATGAATTACAAACAACTTATAGTTCTTATTTACTAGGACTATGTGATTTAGTTGGTGAACTAAGAAGAAGTGCTTTAGATTCAATAAGACATGATAAATCAAAGGAAGCAGATAAATACTTAACAATGATGGAAAATATATACGATGTAATCATACGTTTTGACTATCCATCTGCTTTAATTCCAATAAGGAAAAAACAGGACATGGTTAGAAATCTTATTGAAAAAACCCGTGGTGAAATAGCTGTTGCAAGCTGTGAGCGGCGTATTGAGTATCACACAGATGAATTCCGTGGAATGCTTGATAAAGTCAATGGAAATAAAAAGAAAATAAAAGATAAAGAAGAAGATGATAAAGATTTAGATATTGATAGGATTTGGTAAATTAAAAAGTTTTTTTGTTTTTATTAACGAAATCTTTATAAAAAACCTTTATATACTACAAGGAGGAAAGAAATGGTTTTTGCATGACGAACATTATAGTTGAAAATATAATAGCTAATTCAATGATTGCAGATGAACTTGATATACATAGAATTGCAGAAAAAATACCAGGTTTTATGTATGATCCAACTGAGTTTTTAGGTCTAACTCTTAAACTTGATGAGCCTAATGTGGCTGTTTTACTTCTTCCAAATGGAAAGGTGATATGTACAGGTGCAAAAAAAATCGAGGATATTGAATATTCAATAAAATTTGTTATAAATAAAATAAAAGGTATTGGGGTTAAAATCAAATCAAAAACGGATATAGAAATCCAAAATATTATTGCTTATTTAGATCTTAAAAAAGAGTTAGATTTAAACGCGATATCAAAAGGTTTAATGCAAGAAAATATAAGTTATGAGCCTGACCAATTTCCAGGTATAGTTTATAATATGGATGATTTAGGAGCTATATTGCTTATTTTTAACTCGGGAAAAATTGTATGCACTGGAGTTAAAAAATTAGAGGATGTCACAAAAGCAATAGAAATGATGAAAGAAAAAATTTCATCATTAGAGGTCTTATAATTAAAGGAGAAAAAATTATGCCAGAAGTGATAGTAGAAAATATTGTAGCATCTACATCTTTTGCTGATAAGCTAGATTTAGATGTAATTGCACAATCATTAGAAGAAGCAGAATATGAACCAGAACAATTCCCAGGACTAGTATACAGACTAAACGAACCAAAAACAGCAACCCTTTTATTTCGAAGCGGAAAAGCAAACTGCACTGGCGCAAAAAATGTTGAAGACGTACGAAAAACAGTTGATATAATAGCAGATAAACTCAAAAAACTTGGAGTTGATGTTTACAAAGATTTAAAAATTGTTATACAAAATATTGTAGCAATATCTGATCTAGGCACTGAACTTAATTTAAATGAAGTTGCAATGGGTCTAGGACTTGAAAATGTAGAATATGAACCAGAACAATTCCCAGGTCTTGTTTATAGAATAAAGGAACCCAAAGTAGCTATGCTATTATTTGGATCAGGTAAAATAGTCTGCACAGGTGCAAGAAAAACAGAAGATGTTTCACTTGCTGTACAAAAATTATCAGAAGAACTTACCTCTTTGGATTTGATTAGAAAATAAACCCTTTTTTTATTATATTTTAAATAATAAATCAAACAAAAAATATTTTAATAACATATGTGTATCCAATCTAAAAATTTAGTTAAATCTTATTGAGGGAACAACCTTGAAAAAAATTATAATATTTATTGCAACAGTAATCATTCTTTGTTCTTCATCTTGTCAGTCAATAAAAGCGACAACAATTCCAGGTCAAATTTATGAAGGAGGAGAATCTATTATTTATAGAAATGTAACAGTTTGTGCCCCAGCTGTTGCACAAACAGACAACGGATATGTCGGAGTAATTTCTACAATAACTGTTACTATTCAAAGTAATGGAAGTGGAAGGGTTTTTGTTGACACGTTACCGCTTACACAAGTTGATATGCAGGGTTCTGCTCGGTTAGCTGTTAAGGTTGCAAGTACTATTGTTGAAAATGATAAGAATGTTAACATCGAACCCTTCACTTACGATTATTTCTTTGTTGTCAGAACATCTTCACCTATTATCGGGGGTCCATCTGCTGGAGCAATTATGACTGTTGCAACAATATCGCTTCTTGAAAACTGGGAAATGAATAATGAAACAATTATGACTGGTATGATTAACCCAGATGGTAGTATCGGCCCAATTGGTGGGATACCCCAAAAAATTGATGCAGCATACTCTGTTGGTGCTAAACATTTTCTTATTCCATTTGGCCAGGGTACTTACACTGAGTTGATAGCAACAACTGAAAATATTAATGGTTGGACGAGAATTGTAACTAGACAAGTTACAAGAAATGTTGCAGATTATGCAATGAATAACTATGGAATTACTGTTACAGAAGTTTCAGATGTTTATGAAGCAGTTGAAAATTTTACAGGATATAAGTTCTTTTTTAATGAAACAAATAAAACAATTACAACAGAGGATTACCTAGAATCTATGGAACCATTAGCAACTTCATTATTAGATGAAGCTGGACAGGCTTATGATGATGCTGAATCAAAATTTAATGAATCAAATATTCCCAGGGGCTATCCATATTACAGAAATCAAGTGGAAGATAGACTAAGCTTATCTAAAGAAAATTTAGAAAGATCAGAAGAATGGTATGAGCAAAACATATATTACACTAGTACAAGCAAATCGTTTCAATCCTTGATTTATTCCCGTTTTGTGAATTATTCATGTGATTTTTTTGAATCTGAGGAAGAAAATTACATTGAGGATTTAATAAAAGAAGTTCAATCTGAATATGAGATGGCAAGTACTAAAGCAAAAAATGCTGAAATAACTGGTTTTATTTCACTACAAAGTATTGGTGCTGCACAAAGAAGAGCAGGCGAAGCTAAAATGTATCTAAATGCTGCAAGAGCTGCTTATGAAAATAGAAATTCTTTTGGATTTGATGTAATTGAATTCATATACAATCTAGCCTTTGTCGTAGAGCGAAGTAAAAGTGTTGGTTGGTGGCTTGAAATCGGGTCTCACTTCAATGAAACAGGTGAACTAAAAAATGAGACACTTGAGAACCTTGCATTAGAATATATAGAAGAAGCGCAACAAGCAACAGTTTATTCTGATATTATCATAGAAGAAGCAGGAGTAACTGGTGATTCACTAACATATTTAAGCTATGCGGAAGATTTATTACAAACAGCAAGAGATAATTTAACAGCGGGTTATCCTGCTGCTGCTTTGTTTCAAGCTTTAGAGGCAAATGTTAGAGCAAATCTTGCTATAGAGGTAATCGGGGCTGAGCCTGAAAACAAAATAGAATTGGCAAAGAAAAGTGCAATTGAAAAAATAGCAAAAAGCAGACAACAAGGAATTGAACCTGTACTTGCAGTTAGCTATTATGAATANGGTGAAAGTTTATTTAATGAGTCAGAATTTGATAGTGCNCTATTATATTATAAATATAGTGGTATGATAGCTGGAGTTTTAAGTTTCACAAATGTTACCACAGAAACGGCTTCTTCAAAATATGTAGGA
>JGI2172J19969_10001173_pt1 | contig 11959 bp, 8 predicted proteins | sample DeeMarSWOR230_32_FD_19969 | JGI IMG/M metagenome (IMG submission 19969)
CTGAAGAAGTCATCCAAGATGGTTGCCGCTGCCGGAATCGGAGGATGTGGAATCCTGCTTCAAGGATGTTCATCCTCAAAGGATTTTGATTTGATTATCAAAGGCGGCCATGTCTTTGATGGATTAGGAAACGAAGCACAGCAGGCTGACATTGGGATCAAGGGGGATTTCATAAAAGCCATCGGGACTCTACCGGGAACTAATGCGGAGACAACCATAGATGCAAAAGACCTTGCCGTTTGTCCGGGATTCATCGATGCACATGAACATTCAGATATCGGCCTTTTGGTTAATCCAAAGGCAGAGAGTTCGATCCGTCAAGGAATCACCACCCTCGTCAGTGGGAATTGCGGAGGATCTTCTTTCCCTGTGGCTGATGAGATCTATGAAGAAATGAAGAGAAATTTGAAGGAGGTATACCAGATTGACCTCACGTGGACAGATATCATTGGCTTTTTTTCAAAGCTCGAAGAAAACAGTATCGCTCTGAATTATTCTTCTTTAGTTGGCCAGGGCACGATCAGAGGGGTAGCCATGGGATTTAATGACCGTCCCCCAAGCGAGAATGAGCTTGAGCGGATGAAGCTCATGGTGGCTGAAAACATAGAAGGTGGAGCCATTGGGCTTTCCACTGGCCTTGAGTACGCGCCAGGAAGCTATGCTAAAAGCAATGAAATTGAGGAGTTATGCAGAGTGGCTGCCCGGTATGGAGGTGTTTATGCCACTCATATGCGGGATGAAGGAGACCGGTTGCTTGAATCTCTCGATGAGTCGATTGATGTCGCAAAAAAAACTGGAGTCAGCCTTCAAATTTCCCATTTTAAAATCGCTTATCCCCGGAACTGGCACAAGGTTGATGACGCTTTAGCCAAGGTCGAGAAGGCGAAGGAGGATGGAGTGGCCATATTCTGCGACCGTTATCCGTATATTGCCGGCTCCACCGGTCTTAGCTTTTATTTTCCCCTTTGGGCGCGGCAGGGAACGACAGAAGAGTTTTTAGCCAGACTGAAGGATCCCCAGCTCGAGAACCGTATTCGCTCCCATCTTTCTGAGCAAGAAAAGAAGCTCGGCTCCTGGGATAAGGTCGTCATTTCGTCTGTGGTATCTGAAGAAAATAAAAAATTTGAAGGCAAAAGCGTTCTGGAAGGAGCCAAAGAAACCGGCAAAACTCCTCATGAGTTTATGAGAGACCTCTTAATCGAAGAAAAAAATAGAGTGGAGATGGTTACCTTTATGATGAAAGAGGAAAATCTGAAGAAAATCCTGGCTCATCCGTTAGTGGGTGTCGGGACGGACGGTTCGGCGGTCGCTCCCTATGGTCTTTTGCATAAGGGAAAGCCCCATCCCCGATTGTATGGGACTTTTCCCAGAGTTTTGGGGAAATACATCCGCGAAGAAAAAATTCTCTCTCTTCCTGAGATGCTGAAAAAGATGACCTCTTTACCTGCACAGAAGTTCGGCTTTATGAGAAGGGGAATTCTGAAGCAGGAATTCTACGCGGATGTTGTCATTTTCGACAGGGATAAAGTGATTGATAAGGCCACGTGGACGGATCCCCATCAGTATCCTGATGGAATCGAGTACGTGATCGTCAACGGGAAAGTGGTGATTGAAAGAGGCAATCACACCGGAAATCTTCCAGGACGAGTCCTGAGAAAAAAAATTATGGTTTGAATCCCAAGGATTCACTTGAAAGACGAATATATCTCTGTAGCGGGGCATCAAATTCGTTTCATAGAAAAGGGAAAAGGGCTTCCCCTAGTTCTTCTCCACGGTATGGGAGGTTCACTGGAATGGTGGGAGTGTAACCTGGATTTTTTCTCCAGCAAGTACCGCACTATTGCTTTCGATTTTCCTGGTTTTGGATTTTCCTCTAAATCGGGCATTGATTTTAGCAAAGACGCCGCTTCAAATTTCATGGTATCATTCTTGGACTCTTTCCAACTGCCCAAAGCGTCTTTAATCGGAAATTCCATGGGTGGACTCTTCGCCTTCCTCACAGCAGCGCGACAACCGGACAGGATCGACAAGCTAGTTTTGGTGGATAATGTGGGGTTCGGGCCAAAGCTATCCCTCCCTTTGCGGTTGGGCACTGTTTTTCCCTTTGGCGAACTGGCTCTATCCGTCCGGAATCATCTGGCAGCAAAAATGTTCCTGAACCGCCTTTTTTATGATTCAAAAAAAATTCCGTCTCACTTGATCCCCACAGTTCTAAAAATCTTCGACATACCACAAACCCGCAGAGTCTGCTTACGAGTTCTGCGTTCGGGAGTGAATCTGAAGGGTTTAAAGGAGGAAATCTGGCTGGAAGTCCTGGACAAGGCCAGTTCTTTACCTCACAAAACATTGATAGTCTGGGGCAAGAATGATAAGGTTGCCCCTTTAGACCAGGCCTACAGAGGGAAAAAAATGATCAAGAATTCCCAGCTTCACGTTTTTGAGAGATGCGGCCATCTTCCTCAGGTGGAATGGTTCAAGGAGTTCAATCGTCTCGTGCTTGATTTTTTGGAATCGTGAAGGAATGAAGAAAGCCTTCTTTCTTGTATTTTTCATATGTTGCCTGATCCTTGTGCAGTCCTCTGCCTCTCAAACTGAAACCCTCACGACTTCTTCCGGGATAGATGTGGAATTGTTGTACAGAGCCTTTGAGCCGGGTGAAATAATCGTCGTGGAGATTAAGGATTCCTTCAACGTGAAAGAGGCGAGAGTCCGGTTTTTGGACAGAAGTTACCAGATGGGGACGAGTGAAACGAATCATAGGCTTTTCGCTTTCGTAAGTCTTGACCTTGGTCTTGAACCTGGCTTTTACACGCTCACCGTTTTTATTAAGAGGATTATCGGGGGATGGGAAAGCGTTCAGAAACGTCTGATTATTCCGGTCAAAGAATTTCCGCAAATAAAATTGTGGGTGGACGAGAAGTTCATCACTCCTCCCCCAGAGTTTCATGAAAGAATTGCATGGGAAGCCGAACTCCTTCGAGTTATCTATGGGATGTACACTCCTCAATGGCTCGGAGAAGGAAGGTTTATCTTTCCTGCGCCAGGAAATGCCAGGACCAATTTTGGACAAAGGAGACTGTTTAACAATTATCACCGTTCTTCCCATAAAGGAGTGGATGTGGCGAGTCCCTACGGTTCATCTATCATTGCTTCCAATTCAGGCAGAGTTGTTCTTGCTAGAGACCTCTATTATGCCGGGAAAGCAGTGATCATCGACCATGGGATTGGCGTTTTTTCATTCTACTGCCATTTTTCGAAGATTCTTGTAAAGAGAGGTGATTTTGTCAGAAGAGGGGATGTTATCGGGAAGGTGGGAGCCACTGGCCGAGTGACAGGACCTCATCTTCACTGGGCCGTCAGTGTGGCTGGGAAGAGCGTGGATCCTTTTTCACTGTTGAGTCTGAACCTCGAGTAACATGAATTATTCATAAAATCTGCCGACACCTTTTTCAAAACACCATTTAAGGGAAATTGATTATCTTATGTCGGCATCTTTTCCCCTGAGGGCGTGCTGATCTCACCGCATCTACTTCGTTACAGCACAATCGCGGTGGACAACCACAGCTTCATGCGCTGTGCCTCGTATCTACGGCAACCTCAACTCGTGAATAACCCAGGTTAGAAAAATTCCTGGTTGATTATCCTATCGTAGATACTTCGCAATCCAGTCAAGAACTGTCTTCCACCAGAGCTCCGCGTTTTGCGGTTTCCCGACAAAGTGGTTTTCATCGGGAAAATAAAGCATTTTTGATGGGACTTTCATTCTCTGAAGAGCTGTGAAAAATTGAAACCCTTGAGTGACTGGCACCCTGAAGTCGTACTGACCGTGGATCACCAGACAGGGTGTTTTAAAATTCTGGACATAGAAACTCGGCGACCATTTTTCGTACATTTCCTTATTCGTCCAGGGAGTTCCCTTGAACTCCCATTCCGGAAACCAGAGTTCTTCAGTCGCTCCGTGCATCGAGCGCAGGTCATAAACTCCGGCATGGGATATCAGACAGTTGAACCTTGTGGTGTGCCCTTCGATCCAGTTGATCATGTAGCCTCCATAAGAGGCCCCGGCAGCAGCCAATCGCCCCTTATCGATGAAATCATACTGAGAGAGGAGGTAATCCAGTCCTTTCATGATATCTTCATAGGGTTTTCCTCCCCAGTCGCCCGTGATGGAGTCAGTAAAAGACTGTCCGTATCCAGTGCTTCCGTGAAAGTTGATCATGGCTGTCACATAACCTGGTGAAGCAAACATCTGGGCATTCCAGCGGTAATGGAAATTGTCTGACCACGCGCCTTGAGGCCCGCCGTGGATGAGCATGACCAGGGGATACTTTTTTGAAGAATCGAAAAAGGGAGGCTTGACCAGAAAACCATGGATTTTTTCTCCTTCGGCTCCATCAAACCAGAATTCTTCAGCGGGATTCATTTCAATTTGTGAAAGGAGTTCTTTATTCATCGCAGTGAGTTGAGTGATTTTTTTTGTTCTCAAATCCAGGGAGTAAATATCTGTGGGATGATTGAGCGCCTGTTTGAGAAAGACTATTGTCTTTCCATCAGGGGCGAGGCAGGGAGAGCTGATAGTATGTCCGTCAAGGATTTTTTCAAACTTCTTGCTTTTGAGTGCAATCCTGCCTAGAGAAATCCGGCCTTTTTCCTGAAATGTGATGAAAAGAGTGGAACTATCCGAAGACCAGAGAATATCATCGACCGAAATGTCCATTTTTTCTGTCAAGTTTGAAGCTTTCTGATTATTCCGGTCATACAGGATGAGGCTGTATTTATCCGCCTCAAAACCGGGTCTGTCCATGGCTCGATAGGCAATATAGCCTCCGTCTGGAGAATAATGAGGAGAAGTGTCATTGGCTCTGTTTTGAGTGATTTGCCGGATCGTCCCTCCCTTTATGGGAGTGGTGAACAGGTCGTTGTTTGTACCGAGAGATATTTTGAGTTCCGGGTCGATATTCCGGACAAAACATACGGTTTTTCCATCCGGGGAAAAGGTGTAGTCATGAGCGCTCCCGAGAGAAATGGGTGGAGTATCAAAATCGCCTGGAGTGACGTCGACGGCTTTCCCCCCGCCCGCAGGAATGACAAAGAGATGACTCCTTTTCTCATCCTGCCATGCGTTCCAGTGCCGGAAGAGAAGCTGGTGAAACATCTTGGCCTGGACTGCACTCTCGGATTTTTCCTGGTTTCTTTTTTTATTGCATTCGTCATCCGGGCAGTCCGGATAGACAGAGGAGAGGAACGCAAGGTGGTCCCCGGCAGGAGACCAGATAACGCCACTCGCTCCAGTGGATAGTGTTGTGACCTGAAAGGCTTCTCCTCCGCAGGGATCGATCATCCAGATTTGAGGTGACCCGCTTCTTGAGGAGATAAAGGCGATTCTTTTTCCATCCGGAGACCAGCGGGGCCTCGAATCGGATTTGGGGCTGGAGGTTAATCTCCGAGGCTCTCCTCCGGATAGGGGAACGATCCAGATGTCACTGTTACTGGAGTTCTTTTCCTTTTCCATTTCTGTGACGACAAAGGCGATCAAATCTCCTTGCGGAGAGACTTGTGGGTCGCTGACACGCTTAATGCGGATAAAATCGTCAAAAGAAATGGGCTTTTTGGCAGATTCTGCGTGGACGATTTGCGTGCAAAAAGTGAGCAACCAAACGCAAGAAAAAATAATTCCTATTTTTCTCATTCTTCATCCTCCTTTTCTGTAATGAAAGATTTCTACTTAACACAATTCCCCGCTCATTTTCAACACCACTGGAGTCAGGTCCCCTGAACTTCAGTCTTTTTAAATTGCTGCAGAGTCAGACCTTATTTCGGGAATAAGGGAATCAAATGTTTTTTTATTCTTTTTTATTTTTATTTATTTATTTTTTTTTCATTTAGCTTAAAATATTATTGCAAAGGGAAGCTCAGCATGAAAAAGCCAGTTCTTCTCATCGGAGTTTTTCTGTTCGGTTTAACCCTTCTGGCNCAAGAAATTTCCCATGAAACTATTGTCGTCAACATAGAAGTCCCCGTACGTGTGTTTAAGGGAAATAACTTTATTGATAATCTAACCATAGATGATTTTCAAGTCTATGAGGATGGCAAGCTCCAGAAAATTGAAGCCGTCTATCTGATAAAAAAAGCGAATATCGAAAGAGAAGATGTGAAGTTTGACAAAGAGAAAGCGAAGAAAGTATTTTCTCCCCAATTATTCAGACAATTTGTCCTCATTTTTGAGATCAGAGATTTTTTTCCCAAAGTCGAAGAGGCTATCTGGTATTTTTTTGAAAAAGTCATCATCCCTGGCGATAAGCTGATCGTTGCCACTCCCACGAAGACTTACAACTTCAAGGAAGATTCCTGGGAAGTTGTGCCCAAAACAGAAATAGCCGGTCAACTCATAGAAAAACTGAGAAGAGACGCGTTCATAAGGCCTCTGGATTGGACAGGTTTAAGTGACTATACGGAAGATGCGTTAGGGGTTGTGACTGGTACCCAAGAAGCGTACATGAGCCAGAGATACATAGATGAAAAAAGACTAATAGATGTCTCCGAGTACCTGAAGAAACTGCCCGGGCAGAAGAATGTCTTTCTGTTCCTCCAGCAGGAATTAATTGGTTTTCCGATGCCAACACCGGTCAGTGTTATAGACAATATCTGGGCTGCCCTTGATTATCTCAACTATATGAGCATGGTCGCCTCGTACAATACTGTAGTTCCCAAAAAAATCAAAAAAGCCTTTTCTGATTCATCGATTCTGTTCCATTTTCTGTATCTTAAGGATGAATCCTATTTTAAGGACATTGGATTTGAAGGCTCTAACTCAATGCTTGATATGTTTGATACAACTATTGGAATGTTCAGTACATTCAAGGAGTTATCCCAAGTGACCGGAGGAATAACTCAAGCCACCACAAATGCGGCGGCTTCTTTTAAACATGCAGTCGATGCGTCAGAGAACTATTATCTCCTGTATTACTCTCCACAGGATTATAAAAGCAGTGGGGAATTTAAAAAGATCACCGTGAAAGTTAAAGGTCAGAAATTCAGGATTACGCACCGTTCCGGATATTTTGCGAATTGAGTTGAGTGAAGCGGGAATGGCGTGAAAAATCCGAAGGGAACTTTGACGTTTCCGTATTTTTCAACCATAGAATTTAGAAGAGAACAATTTTCTTTAACTCCCATTATTCCAAATTCCAATAATCTTTGAATTTTTTAATCGCGGTTGACATCCCTTAGCTTCGTCCCTATAGTATAGCCTTAATATGAGGAGCATGGATGGATCAGGAAGGACATTCCCCCTGGAATGACCCGATGGTTGAGGCTATAAAAAAAGCCTATCAAACCGGACAGGAAGACGAGGCGCTCGAACCTTTAGTCGCCGTCGACTCATCGGATCAGCCTCTCGGAAGGTTCGAAAAGGGAGACTATGTGATTTTCTACGACATCCGTGGGGAGAGAGAGATCGAGCTTACGCAAAGCCTGATTCACAAAGAGTTCAGTCCCTTTCCCGTTAAAAAGGATTTGGGTTTGAATTTCGTGAGCATGATCGAGTACGATCCTTCCCTCGATGTCAAAGTGGCCTTTCCTCCAGAGGGAAAGATTCCGAATACCTTATATGAAGTCCTCTCAAAGGAGGGGCTGAATTCCCTTAAGATTTCAGAATCCGAGAAAGCTGTTCATATCGGTTTTTTTATGAACGGAAAAAGTGATGAGGTCTTTCCAGGAGAAAAAAGGATTATCGTCCCTTCTCCGGAGGGCATTTCTTCGTACGCTTCCACGCCGGAAATGAGCGCCAGTCTGGTGGCAGACGAGATTTCCAAAAATCTTGATAATCCCTTCTTCCGGATGATCACAGCCAATTTTGCTAATGTGGATGTGGTCGGTCATATCGAGGACAAAGCGGCGGTTATCCGCGCTGTTGAAGAAGCGGACTGTCAGTTGGGAAGGGTCATCGAAGACTGCCGAAGAAAGGGAGTCACGCTTGTTGTCACATCTGACCACGGCACGGTTGAAGAATGGCTTTATCCGGATGGAGCGATAAACACCGGCCATACCAAGAATCCTGTTCCTTTTATCATCGCTGATTTCGCATCGAAAAATCCGGAGAGCCTGGGTATGAACAGAGAAGGAGAGCTGGCTGACGTGGCTCCCACGCTCCTAGATATACTGGGGATACAAAAACCGTCTGAGATGACCGGAAAGAATATGCTGCAGAGCTCATTTAAAGATGATGGTGCAGCGAGAAGAGTGCTTCTCCTCATTCTGGACGGCTGGGGGATGAGGGAGGAGAAAGAAGGAAATCTGATCGCAGAAGCCAGGACTCCAAACTTTGACATATTATGGTCTCGCTTCCCCCATGCTTTGCTCAAGGCTTCAGGCGAAGCTGTGGGAATGCCTTCTCAGACTGTGGGTAATTCTGAGGCCGGTCATCTCCACATCGGTGCGGGCAGACGGATTTTTCTGGACCGGGTCAAGATTGATAAATCCATTGGAGACAAAAGCTTTTTCCGCAACAAGGCGTTTCTCTGGGCAATGGAAGGCGCCAAAAGAGACCGGAAAGCCCTTCATCTCCTTGGTATAGTTTCGTTCTACAGCTCCCATGGGACCATTGATCATCTTTTTGCCCTGCTTCGCCTGGCCAAACAGCTTGAAATGGATCGAGTGTTTATTCATTCTTTGATCGGCCGGAGAGGAGAGAAACCCGAGAGTGGTGCGATCTATGTGACCAAAGTCCTTGATATGTGCCAGTCTCTTACTCTCGGTCAGATTGTGACGGTGATAGGACGATTCTGGGCTCTGGATAGAGAAGAGAACTGGGATAGGGTGGAAAAGGCATACAGGGCTTTGGTTTACGGAGAAGGAACGCATGTTCCGACTGCTGACAAAGAGATGTAGCCGATGGAAAAACTAAATTTGCGAAACTTTTCTCACAAAATAATCGTATTCTTAGTAAAGTGCTTGGTATAAGATAGAACAGATGAGTATCGAGGTTAAAGATATCCACTTCAGTTACGGGAAGATTATGGCTCTCGATGGAGTGAGTCTGGATCTGGACCAGGGAGCCATTGGACTTCTTGGACCCAATGGCGCCGGAAAAAGCACGCTGATTCGCATCATGCTGGGATTTCTCTCTGCGAACAGCGGAGAGGGCCGTATTCTCGATTATGACATCAAGACACAGCAGGCGGAAATACGCCGCTATGTGGGTTATATGCCTGAAGATGACTGTTTCATTCCTGAGCTGGATGCAGTTTCTTTCACTTCCTATCTGGGAGAGCTTTCCGGGATGCCCCGTCAGGAAGCCATGAAACGCGCCCACGAAGTCCTCTATTATGTCGGATTGGAGGAGAGTCGATACCGCAGAGTGGAAACCTACTCCGGAGGGATGAAGCAAAGACTCAAGCTGGCACAGGCACTCGTTCATGACCCAAGGCTCATGTTTCTTGATGAGCCGACAAGCGGTCTGGACCCCCAGGGAAGAACAGAAATTCTGGAACTGATAATGGATATCTCCTCTAAAAAAAATATCCAGGTATTGATCTCATCTCATATCCTCCCGGATATCGAGCTGACCTGCAGCTATGTGGTGATTCTGAATAAGGGGAAAGTGGCGGCTGAGGGTGATATTTCCAAGCTCAAAGAAATTCGTGACCTGTATGAGATGAAGGTAAAGGGAGAAGCGCAAGGTTTTCTCGATAGATTGAAAGAGAAGAAATGTAGAGTGGAGGAGACTGAGGATGGGATCCTGAAAGTCTACACGCCTTCAGATTATAACAGGCAGGAATTTTTTAGAATCGCTGCTGAAGAGAGTGTCCAATTGAGGCATTTCGTGAAGAGCCAGTCATCACTTGAGGACCTGTTTGCCGACGCAGTGGGAGTGGATTGATGACAATTAAAGAAAAAGGGTACACGCACTGGGACGGAGAATTTCTTGATAAAAAACTTCCCTGGTGGCCGATCACCCGCTACGGCATAAAACTGACATTCAGGAAAAAGTTTTTTAAGCTGTTATTTGCAGGGAGTCTTGTTCCGGCTGTTGTCTTCCTGGCTGGGATTTATGTCTCAGAGCGGTTGGAAGATTTCAAATTCATGTTTCAGGAATCTGTGCCTTTTCTTCAGATCAATCCTGCGTATTTCAAAACGTATTTATCCGATGGCTTCATGCTTTTCATCATGATTGTCATCCTGATTTTTTGCGGTTCAGGGCTCATTTCTGATGACCTCAAGCATAATTCTCTTCAGCTCTACTTCGCTCGGCCTCTGAAGAAAAAAGACTATTTCTTCGGGAAAACCGCTGTTATCATCTTCTTCTTGTTCATCCTCACTCTCGTTCCTGGCCTGGTGTTTTTTATCATGAAGCTTGTTTTCGCGGGGAGCTTTCAATTTTTCCTCTCTTATCCCTGGCTCCCACTTTCAATCATCGGCTATTCAATATTAGTGACTGCATTCTTTTCTTTCTACACGCTTTTCATTTCTTCTTTAAGCAAAAACAGGAGGTATGTCGCCCTTCTGATTTTTGTCATTTATTTTGCTTCTGATATCATACGTGCGATTTTTTATGAAAATTTTCACAACCATTACTTTTCGCTCCTTTCGATTAGAGCTAATATTCAACAGGTGGGTGCTTTTATTTTTAGTGAAAAAATGCCATATCCGATTCCCTGGTTTTATTCATTTCTGGTTTTGACATCGATATGTGTTTTAGCTGGCTTTATTTTGAAAAAGAAAGTCAAAGGAGTTGAGATCGTCAAATGAAACCAGTCGTCGAAACAGAACATCTATCCAAATGGTACGGGAATGTTCTGGGATTGAGTGATGTCTCGATCCAGATCGAACCAGGGATATCAGGGATTCTTGGCCCGAACGGTGCGGGGAAATCCACGTTTCTCAAGCTGATTTCAGGACAGATTAAGCCAAACATCGGAACATGTGCCATCAAAGGGGAAATGATCCGTAACAATTACCCTCTTTTTTCCAACATCGGATTCTGTCCGGAACAGGATGCCTTCTACGAGGAGCTGACAGGCTGGCAGTTCATGATCGGGCTTTTAAAACTCCATCATTTCCCCTCATCAGAAATAGACATGAGGGCGAGAAAAGCGCTGAAAATCGTCGATTTGATCGAAGACAAAGACAGGATTATAAAATCCTACAGCCGGGGCATGCGTCAGAGATTGAAATTCGCTCAGGCCATCGCTCACGACCCAGAGATTATCATCCTTGACGAACCTTTGAACGGACTCGATCCCCTGGGAAGACGGAAGATTATCCACCTCATCAAGTCCTATAAGGGCGAGGGAAGGACAATCATCGTTTCCAGCCATGTTCTGCCTGAGATCGAAGCCATGACCAAACGGATTATCCTCATCCATCAAGGAAAGATCTTCGCTCAGGGTGATGTCCATTACATCAGGGACCTGATCGATACACATCCGCATATTGTTTCCATAAAGTGCAGCGATCCGCGCCAGCTAGCCTCAAAATTCATCCAGGAGGAATTTGTTTTGAACGTGAATTTCAACTCTGCGGAAGATACGCTTCTGGTTGAAACCAACAACAGGGATAAATTCTTCGGCCTTCTTCCTTCTCTCTTTGTCAAACATAACATAGATGTCGAGGAGATCACCTCTCCTGATGATAACTTACAGGCCGTCTTTGATTATTTGGTGGGAAGATAAGATGGGTCAAGAAAGTAAAGGGAAATTGGCATTTTTTCTGAGTTCCATAAAGGATGTTTTCCCCTTCTTCTTTTTTATGGGCAGGAAATCTAAAAAGACGAAGATCTTTTTTATGGTGTGTCTACTGCCAGTCGTGATTGCCCTGATCATCAAGTTGAATCAATTCTTCTCTGACCGGACACCCATCCGAGGAATTTACATTTTTGACAACATGACAATCGCGATCTATCTCCAGTTTCTCATCCTCATCCTGGCTCTTTTTTACGGGACATCTGTTTGTTCTGAAG
>JGI2172J19969_10001182_pt1 | contig 11936 bp, 10 predicted proteins | sample DeeMarSWOR230_32_FD_19969 | JGI IMG/M metagenome (IMG submission 19969)
CTTCACGGATATCTTCTCCGGAAAAGAAGGTTTGGAAAGGAACCAATCTCCGTTTGCCCAGGATGTCAGGACTTCCTTCGCATGGGGATTTTTTTCAGCCAGTTCAGCAACCTCATCAAAAGCACTGTAAACAAGAATAGTCTGCTTCAATGCCTCTGCCGCATCACCTGCCATGTCCTTATCTTCCAAGAGCTTGATCAACACTTCAACGTTGAACCCACCCAACATCGTACCCAGCAGGAAAACAGCTTTGTTCCTGGATACGAGAGGAGAAGCAACTTCGTCCTTTGCAATCCTTGCCAGCCATTCGGCCTTTACCTTTGCAGCCGGGTCAACTCCGGGAGCGACCCGGTTTTCCAAGAGGTGAAGAAGAAGCTCTTCTTTTCCTTCAGGTGGCTTTTCCAGAAGTCCACAGACTTCCGCTATGATCTCAGGACTCAATGGCAATGGGGGTATCCCCTGCTCTCTCCGTTCAGTTTCGTGTTTAAAATATGATTCCAGCATGAATATCTCTCCCTCTAAGCTCAGTGATTCAGCAGTATACTGTATAGAATGTTTAAGGATATTTGTCAAAAATAATTTTCCTGAATTATTCATAAAATCTGCCGACACCTTTTTCAAAACTCCTTTTAAGGATGACTAGTAATCTTATGCCGGCATCTTTTCCCCTTCGGGCGAGCCGATCTCACTGCATCTGCTTTGTTGCGGACCAATCGCGGTGGACGACCACAGCTTCATGGCCCGGCGCCTCGCACCTACAGCAACCTCGACTCGTGAATAATCCAGGTTATCTATAATGCACAGATAAATACAATTTTTTTGATTGATTGAGTTGATTTTCATGATGAAAAATTATAAGATGTTTCAACTGTTTCATTCTATTATTTCTAAGAATTCATTTTTTAAACGGGAGGAATAATTATGGGTAATTCAGCTATCGACAAAGCCAAAGAATACTTTGGCCAGATCGTCGAAGAACAACTCAAACGAGTGGAAGTATTGAAGAAAGCTCAGGACTGGATCGATTATTCTCAGGTAAAACCGATTATCATCGGCATCATCGGTGGAGACGGAATCGGCCCTTTTATCGCCGCAGAAGCCCGCCGGGTCTTAGAGTTCATACTCCAGGAAGAAGTCAAAAGCGGAAAAGTCGAAATGCGAAACATCGAAGGATTGACCATTGAAAACCGGGCCGAGCAGAACAAGTCCATCCCTGATGATGTCCTGGAGGAAATCAAAAAATGCCACGTCACTCTTAAGGGCCCAACCACCACGCCCCGGAAAGGCGATCCTTGGCCCAACATCGAGAGCTGCAATGTGTCCATGCGGCGCTATCTGGACCTGTTCGCCAATGTCAGGCCTGTAAAAGTCCCAAAGGAGGGAATCGACTGGATGTTCTTCCGAGAGAACACCGAAGGCGCCTACATTATGGGCAGTAAGGGAATCAACGTCACCGAAGACTTAGCCTTTGACTTTAAAGTCATAACATCCCAGGGTGCAGAGAGAATCATCCGACTGGCGTTTGATTATGCCAAAAAAAATAATATCAACAAAGTGACAATCGTGACCAAAGCGAATGTCGTCAAGACATCGGATGGAAAATTCCTGGATATGGGCTACAAGATTGCTAAAGAATACCCCGAAATAGAGACTGACGACTGGTACATCGACATCATGACCGCAAAGCTCGTTGATCCTAAACGCAGAACTCAGTTTAGAGTAATCGTCCTCCCCAATCTCTACGGGGATATCCTGACCGATGAAGCTGCTGAATTCCAGGGAGGAGTCGGGACTGCCGGAAGCGCTAATATCGGCAAACAGTATGCCATGTTCGAAGCCATTCACGGTTCTGCCCCCCGTATGGTTAAAGAAGGTCGGGCTCAGTATGCCGATCCGTTCAGCATGATTCGAGCCGCTTCCATGCTGATCAACCACATCGGATATCCAGATAGAGCCAAAAACCTGGAAATGGCTTTGGATATCTGTGGCCAATACGAGAAAAAACTGGTCCTCACAGGCCGGGATACTGGCGCAACAGGCGCAGAACTCGCTGACTATCTCATGGAAACTCTCCAGGATCCTGACTTAAAGGAGAAGTGGGAAAGCTACATCAAATAGACTTGAGCCGTCTAGAAAATGGAAGTTGGCTACTTTTCTTACACAATGAAGCCTGTGCCCTATCGCAACATCAGAAAAATGGGACAGCCATACAGTGTTCTTTTTGAGGAAAGGGGCCTGTCCCCCTATTCTTCTGACCAGTCAGAAGAGGCAGCCTCTCACTTGACGCCTAAGAATGATAAAAAGAGACAAGGCACTTTTAAAGAGTGCCTGTCTTTTTTTTTGTTTCCGATTGAACTTCTTCTTGACTGCAAAAATAATATGAATTATATTCAGGTATCAATTAAGCAGGGTTTCCTGAAGAGCAATCCGAAATTTTAGGCACTAGAGACTCAAAAGAGGTTAAATAGCACATAAACAATACAAAGAGGAAATGCGCGAATGAAATAATTTTCATTCTCTTATAATCAAATATAACAGGAGGTTTAATAATGAGGAAAAAAATTACAGTCGTTGGAGCCGGTCACGTTGGAGAAGTCACTGCATTCAAGATTGCTGAGAAAGAGCTTGGCGATGTCGTCCTACTCGACATCATCGAAGACATGCCCATCGGAAAAGGACTGGATATTCGCGAAGGCGGACCGGTCGGGAAATACGACTCCGCCATCATCGGCACAAACTCCTATGCTGACACCAAAGACTCTGACATCGTGGTGATCACTGCCGGAAAACCCAGGACGCCGGGAATGAGCCGCGATGAGCTGGTCGACTCAAACGTCAAGATTGTGAAGCCTGTGACTGAAGAAATCATCAAGCACTCCCCCAACGCTATGCTACTGATCGTCTCCAATCCCCTCGATGCCATGGCCTATACAGCCTTCAAGGTTAGCGGATTCCCGAAAAACAGAGTCTTCGGGATGGCCGGGATACTTGACACCACTCGTTTCCGTACATTTCTCGCCATGGAAATCAACGTTTCAGTCGAGAGTATTCAGGCACTCGTCCTCGGAGGACATGGAGACACCATGGTTCCTATTGCACGATACACAACAGTCTCTGGAATTCCCGTGTCTCACTTTATCCCTCAAAACAGGCTCGATGAAATCATCGACAGGACCAGAAAGGGTGGCGGTGAGATCGTTAAATACCTGAAAACAGGAAGCGCTTATTATGCGCCCTCGCTCGCTGTTGCAGAAATGGTGGAATCCATCGTTAAAGACAAAAAGAAGATACTCCCCTGCGCGGCCTATCTGGAAGGAGAGTACGGGATCAATGGCATATACTTTGGAGTCCCCATCAAATTAGGCGCCAATGGAGTCGAAGAGATCATAGAGATTGACCTCATAGATGAAGAGAAAGAAATGATCAAGAATTCTGAGGCAGCTGTCCGTACAGTCATCGACTTGCTTAAGCTTTAAGGAGAATGGCTGAACACAGAATCGAAACTCCGGTTTCAGATGAAATTGTCGAGAAACTGCGGGCTGGAGACAAAATCTTTATCACGGGTTACCTCTATACAGGGAGGGATTCCGCTCATAAGAAACTGATTGAGCTTGTGGAAGAAGGAAAGGAGTTGCCGATAGATGTCAAGGGCCAGATCATCTATTACGTGGGGCCCACTCCCGCTCGTCCGGGAAAACCCATAGGGTCTGCGGGGCCAACCACCAGCTACAGGATGGACTCCTTTGCCCCCACTCTTCATTCTCTCGGTCTCAAAGGCACGATCGGAAAAGGATCCAGGAATGAGGAAGTCAAGGAATCCTTAAAGAAACACAAAGCCGTCTATCTCGCTGCCGTGGGAGGAGCCGGGGCTCTTATTTCGAAAAGCATCGAAGAAGCCGAAGTCATTGCTTATCCAGAATTGGGCCCTGAAGCCATCAGGAGAGTCAAAGTCAAAGATTTCCCCTGTATCGTCATTAATGATATGTACGGCGGCGACCTGTATGAAGAAGGGAAGAAGAAGTACAGAAAAGAGTAATAAAAAGTCGAATAACTCTCTTCAAGTGAGGATCTGACTCCGCTTTCTTCCAGACAGAAATCTGGAGCTTTAAGAAGACATCTCTCGTCTGATTACAAAACGGATTCAAGCAGGCAGTTGAACGACTCCATTAAAGGATAAAGACAATGAAAATTCATGAGTATCAAGCCAAACAAATCCTCAATAAGTACGGAGTTCAAATCCCTAAGGGAGAAGTGACTGATGACCCCTCCAAGGCCCGGGAAATCGCAGATAAGATCGGTCCAAATGTTGTACTTAAAGCCCAGGTGCATGCGGGCGGACGAGGCAAGGGAGGTGGAATCAAGCTTGCGAGCAGCTCTGAAGAAGCCGAAAAAATTGCAAAGGAAATGATCGGGATGACTCTGATCACCCACCAAACAGGGCCGGAGGGAAAACTCGTGAAAAGAATCCTTGTCGAAGAAGCTCTGGATATCGACAGAGAGTTATATATCGGAATCGTTATCGACAGGGCCAAGGAAGCACCGGTTGTCATGGCTTCTTCAGAGGGCGGCGTCGAGATTGAAAAAGTCGCAGCCGAGACTCCGGAGCTGATCTTCAAAGAATACATCAACCCAGCCACCGGATTTCTCGCCTTCCAAGCCAGGAATCTCGCCTTCAAGTTGGCACTCGCAGGAGACACCTTTAAACAGGCTGTCAAGTTCATCACGAGTCTCTACAAAGCCTTCGAAGCGACAGACGCCTCCCTGGCTGAAATAAATCCCCTGCTCGTAACTAAACAGGGTAATATCCTCGCCCTGGATGCCAAAATGAATTTTGACGATAATGCCCTCCCCCGGCATCCCGACATCAAAGAAATGAGGGACCTGGATGAGGAAGAACCCTTGGAGGTAGAAGCCTCCAAATTCGACCTGAACTACATCAAGCTGGACGGGAATGTCGGCTGCATGGTCAACGGGGCTGGATTAGCCATGGCAACCATGGATATCATCATGCACTCAGGAGGCATGCCGGCCAACTTCCTCGATGTCGGAGGCGGTGTTTCGGAAGAGGCTGTCCAGAATGCGTTCAAGATTCTTGTCTCGGATGAAGACGTCAAGGCCGCACTGATCAACATCTTTGGAGGTATTGTCCGCTGCGATTTAGTGGCGAGCGGCATTGTGAAAGCCGCCAAAGAATTGAGTCTTACTATTCCAATGGTCGTCCGACTCGAGGGAACAAACGTCGAAGAAGGAAAGAAGATCCTCAAAGAATCGGGACTCTCCTTTTTCCCGGCAGAGTCGATGAAGGAGGCGGCTGAGAAAGTCGTTCCCCTTGCCAAATAATGAGTGACGAAAGGAGCAGAAAATGAGTATTATTATCGATGAAAAAACGCGGGTTGTGGTCCAGGGAATCACAGGTGGAGAAGGAACATTCCACACTCAGAGGATGCAGGAATACGGAACGGCCGTGGTTGCCGGTGTCACTCCGGGCAAGGGAGGAACATCCCATCTCGAAGTTCCAGTTTTCAACTCTGTCGCCGAGGCCGTGGAGAAGGAAGGCGCGAATGCCTCTGCTATTTTTGTACCTGCTTTCTTTGCGGCTGATGCGGTCATGGAAGCTGCCGCCGCTGGGATCAAATGCATCGTATGCATCACCGAAGGAATCCCAACTTTTGACATGATCAAGGTGAAATCATTCCTCAAGGATAAAGACTGCTGTATGATTGGACCCAACACGCCCGGTATCATATCCCCCGGAAAATGCAAAATCGGAATCATGCCCGGTCACATCCACACTCCCGGTTCGATAGGCATCATCTCCCGGTCAGGGACTCTCACCTATGAAGCCGTGGACCAGGTGACACAGCTCGGATTCGGACAATCGACAGCCATCGGGATAGGTGGTGACCCTATCGTCGGGCTTAAATTTATTGAGCTCCTGAAACTCTTTAAAGAAGACAAAGACACAGACGGAGTTATCCTTATCGGCGAAATCGGAGGCACAGCCGAAGAAGAAGCAGCAGAATACATCAAAGCCGAATTCACAAAGCCCGTGGTGAGCTTTATTGCAGGCCAGACCGCTCCTCCTGGACGAAGGATGGGTCATGCGGGTGCAATCATCGCTGGAGGAAAGGGAACAGCCAAAGAAAAAATGGAAGCCCTGGAGGCCGCAGGAGTTTATGTCGCCAAGAGTCCGGCTGAGATAGGTCAAAAGGTCAAGGAAGCCCTGAGCTGACAATAATAAAAAGAAAATCTAACGAATTAGAAACAGAATGCTCCGGCTTTTGGATTCAAAAACTCGCATCTTTTTCCCCATCGAGGAAAAAGATACTCGGTTTCAGGTTTCGCTCGGGATCAGGCCTTGTTAGAGTTGATACTGGTCAGGCTTAAATCAGGTCTCAATCATGAAATCAAGATAAGGCCTGACCCCAACTCTGCCTTCAAACGGTTTTTTTCACGCATAAGCCTTCGCAGAATAGGATTACTGATTTCGCTGGGGCAAAGTCTGCGTGTTTTCGATGCACTCAGTCTGATCTATAGTATCTCCTGTTATTACGGATTTGGAGATACTTTCCACGATTCTTCCTGGTTTGAAATGCGACTCGAACAAATAGTATAATAATTCGAGCCTTGCGGACTGACCACTTAAAACAGCCGTTGAGCATCCGACTCCACAGATAAAAAATGAGTCGCCTTAAAATCATTCTCTTCGTGATTCTCTCTCTTTTTTGTGTTGTTTGCCTGATATCTATTTACCAAATTGGGTATTCCGGGACATCAGCTTCTATTCCTTCAGAAAACAAACCTTTTTCACTCCAGCCAGAACCTTCTGGAAAAGAAACAGAAATTCAAGTGGACAAACAATATCTCTTGGGAAAATTCGAGCCTGCTCAGAAGAAAGACTTCGTCAAAATTGACTCAAAATATACAGAAAATCGTCGTTTGTATTTAAGAAAAGAGACCTATGTGGCTTTCATCCGAATGCACGATGCCGCTCTTCAATCCGGTATAAAGCTGATTATTATTTCAGCCACTCGGAATTTCAACTCTCAAAAATACATATGGGAAGGAAAATGGACTGGAAGAACGCCTGTTGATGGAAAAAATCTCGCCGAAACGGTGAGCGACCCCGTAGAAAGAGCCAGAATCATCCTCAGATTCAGCTCTATGCCAGGAACGTCCCGGCATCATTGGGGAACGGATATTGATTTGAACTCGCTCAACAACAAATATTTCTCAACAGGAGAGGGAAAAAATACATACATCTGGCTCACAGAAAATGCCTCTGATTATGGTTTCTGCCAGACCTATACCCCGAAGAATTCCACACGGCCCACAGGGTATGAAGAAGAAAAATGGCACTGGTCTTACCTCCCGCTGGCCAGATCGTTCCTAGATCGATACAGTCAAAAAGTCAGTTACGATGACTTAAAGGGTTTTCTGGGGTGGGAGACAGCAAAAGCATTAAGAGTCATTGAAGGCTATGTCCAATCCATCAATAAGAACTGCAAATGATGGACATCAGGCGCAAAAGACAGAGTGATTTCCTCCCTATCTACCTCTTCCATTTTTTATAGGATATGANGGGCAAANTTTTCTTTCCTGCATACCTGAAGAAAGAAAAGATATCCCCAGCTTCGGGAACGAGTTCGAACTTCCAGTAGCGGATCAACCCGTATTGCGATTCAGGCTCGAGAAGACATGGAATCAGGTTAGCTCCCGCTTGAGCACAGCTCACATAAAAATCCTCTCTTTTTACGATTGTCTGGAGATTCTTCTTCTCCACCTCTATTTCCTGAGGAGGAAGGTAATCATATCCAGCGGGAACTACAGTTCCAGCCTGGTAAACCTCGACTTCAAGAGTGGTGTCCTTGGTGAAAATATCCACCTCTAGACCATGGCGGAGCAGAGTTTCCACCACATCCTGGTGCCTGGCCGGGATGATGTACCCTAAAGGTCTGGGGACACTGAGAGCCGGCTCCACATTTGGGAACCAATTCTTTTCAACTTCCTTGACGACCTTTAAGGTTGAAGGATAGGGATAAGGTTCGAAATCAGCCCGAGTGAGGGGTTCGCCAGCTTTCTTATCTACTTTGAGAATCCCTCTGATTGGAGACTCCGAACTCTCGAAGCTATCTATTGTCAACTCCGGTTCTCTTTCGCTCCTGGTATACTTCATCCTCAGATGAACTAAATCTTCCTGAGAAAAAGCCCTGGCTCGCTCCACGAGATCTTCTCGGAGACTTCTCACCATAGAAACGATCTCTGATCCATGTTCCGCAATGCTTTCGGCCAAAAACCTGATCCCAAAATACTGCCATCTCGTCCTTTCTCTCAAAGTCTTAACATCGTGGCGGGACGCTCCTTCCTGAATAAAAGAGAGAGTCTCATAAATCCCCAAGCTGTTCCGACCATCATTAAGGTCTGTGGTGCTAAATCGCTTCATCATTTCCCTCTCGCCCATGTCTTCCGCTCGGTAGCTCACTCCAGCAGAAGAATCTATTCCCATACGCTGAGTGACAAGATACTCATGGAAGGTGATGTTCTTTTTTCTCAGTTTTTTCTCTACTTCAGCTAAAATCGTATTTTGGGAAATTTCTTGAAGCCAGGGATGAATATTGACGTTGGATACACAACCGATGGAAACCCGGTAGAAGTCATCTCCCTTCTCATGAATATCCAGAGTGACCTCAGGCATCCAGGACCTGAAAACACGATGGATAGCCATAACTTCAGGGGANTCCAGCTTGACATGATCTCGATTCAAATCCAGATCCTGCTCGTTCTGGCGCTGGTCATACCAATTCCCGTAAGGATTAGCTTGGGGGATGACCAGAAAATTGACTTTTTTGAGTAAAGACTTCATCTCCCCGACAGAAAGGTCTCTGATCAACCACAAGACAGCCTCTTTGGCTGATTGTTCATTTCCATGCTGAGACGCCACAATCAGGAAGGACGGCTTCTCAAGGTTGAGCTTATGAGGACAGTCTGCCCCTTCTTCCGTGATTATACACAGGTAAAGGTCTTTCGAAGGATAATCCTTGACCTCTATTGTCTGACCGATGATCCGGATTTCCAGCTCCTTCGATAGTTGATCCAGCTGGCTTAAAAACCTGCTCACCTCTTCATGTTGACTGTACCGAGTGAAGTTTGTCTCTTCGGCCGGAGTTTTAACGGCTCTAGCCAGCAGTACAGTGACATAGAGAGAGAAGACAAAAATGACGAAAACCAATTTTTTGAAATATCTTGTATTTGCCATTATCCACCTCCCTTTTCGGATGGAAGACAACCGAATGCCTCTTTGAAATCATAAAAAGTAAGGTTTTTTCTATCTTTCTTCTATGCGAGATGAAAAAAAATGATGTTTCAATCCTGCTCTCCCCAGACGGGGGATTAAAACCTCGCTCTTTAATTTAAGATATCAATTCGTTCCTTCTTTTTCCTCAGGAGGTGTGAACTTTAATAGAATTTCCACCCGGCGCGCATCCCGCAGGAGTTGAAATTTCACTTCATCATTCCACTTGAATTGCGCCAAATATATCCTCAGCTCGTTCACGTCAAAAAAGCTCATCCCGTCAACAGAGAGAATGACATCTCCCTTTTCAAAACCGGCATTCAAAGCCACTCCGTCTATGGGTTGGCTCTCGATAACCGGATTATCCAGCCCTTCGAATTTCTTAAGTCTCAATCCGACAGAAGGAAACGCTGGCATCTTTTCTTCCGGAATACCCCATACATAATCGGCAAGAGTCCTTGCCACCGTAACGCTGTTTTCTTCTTCTGGAATTTCGACACAAATGACAGTTTTGAAGGGCCGACGACTTCTCTCATAAGCCCGCATGTTTATTCCTAAATTGTAGAGAAGGTGACCTGAGCCAGCCAGGACAACTACTTTTTTATTCTCTCTTTCTTGTGCACGAACAGCATTTAATGCCATGACTTCATCCCATGCTGATTGAGCCCTGTAAAGTCCCGCGAAAGCCATTTCCAAGCCTTTACCCTTCATCTGATGCGGGAGTTCAGCGCTTTCGAAAATCATCCGAATGAGTGTCTTGTGTTCCTCATAAGAGAGGTCAAGATTAGGGATTATCTCCTTTTCTTCATCGGAAAGCACATCCCATCCTTGCATCCTGATTTTCGTGATGAGCTCCCTCGGAGCATTGAGCGCGTAAAGATGTATCTTGCTGTCTTTGGCAAACTTAAAAATTCTCTTGTAAAATCCAAAATTAAAATTCCAGTTCACATACCATTGAGATTCTTGGATGAACTCATCCTGAGAGAGTATACCCACGCTCCATTTGTTCAGGGCTTCTTGGTTGGTGACAGAAAACATTTCCAAGCCCACGGATACATTCCGATCCTGTTCGTACAAGGCTTGAATGATTTTCGTCTGGATATCATGCATAGGCAGACTGTTATGTGTCTCCCCCACATACACAAAATCAGAGTCCTTCATTTCCATGATCATCTTGGAAAATGGAACGGCTCTCCCTTCCCGCGCAGAGTATATTTTCCCGGGCGTGACATCCATCGTCTTATCTCTCAGTTTTTTGTTCCCAAGTTTGAGGGTTAAAGTCTTATCCTCTTGTTCGATCCCGCTCAACACAGAAGCCATGAGGATGAGAATTGGGACTATTGAAATTTTCTTCATGATCATTCTTAATCTCCATTCATTATTCACTTATCTTATCGCTGATTTTTCTCTGATGTCAATCAACAAGTCAAGGATAGTAGAACGAAGACTTTTGTGACCCGGCCAAAACTGTAATGACAAAACGATCCCATAGTCTCTCTCCTTTCTCGGATGTCGGCCTTCAATTGATTTCTTCAGTATCTGTCAATTTCTCCCGTTTACAATCCAGCAAGAGGGAATTATACTTTCAATCCATAGCACAGATGATGGCCGAGCAAAAGACAGAAGCTAAAAAATCTATCCGGATATTCGCGGCTGCGTCCTTCCTGAATGACATGGGATCTGACATCATCTATCCCATCTGGCCTCTTTTTTTGACCACGGTACTCAAAGCCAACATGGCTGCTCTAGGATTTTTGGACGGCTTGGGTGATGCCCTTGTCTCTCTATCCCAGGCGGCCTCAGGGTACGTTTCTGATAGGATAAAAAAGAGAAAGGTTTTTATCTGGATGGGGTATCTCTTCGGCGCCTTATCCAGAATAGGGTATGCCCTCTCTTCTTCCTGGTCTCATCTCATTCCATTCAGGATTCTTGACCGGTCGGGAAAAATCAGGAGCGCTCCAAGAGATGCAGTCGTGGCTGATATCTCAGATGAGAAAAACAGAGGCAGAAACTTCGGGCTTCTCAGGGCCATGGACCATCTGGGAGCAGTATTCGGGATTCTCATCTGTATTTTTCTTTTCAGAGCATTGGGATACAGGACACTCTTTACCCTGGCAGCCCTCCCCTCTTTTATCAGTGCGGCGTTGATTTTTTCTTTTATAAAAGAAAGAAAGTCTGAGCGGCTCACGATCCACAAGGGTATTTCTTTCAAGGAACTCGACATAAATTTCACCCGTTTTCTCATTCTCAGTTCTATCTATGCATTAGGGGCTTTCAGTTATTCCTTTCTTTTGATATATGCAAAAGAATCCGGGTTTGCGGTCGCCTTCGTCCCGGTTCTTTATTTGATTTTTACGGGTGTGGCTTCCCTGGTTTCCTATCCCTTTGGAAAACTCGCGGATAGAATAGGGCGAAAACCTGTTCTTCTGCTTTCCTACTTTTTCTGGATCATGGTCTGCTCGAGCGTAATATTCAAACCCAACCGCTTAATGATATTCCTTATATTTGTTCTTTATGGGGCTCATAAAGGAGCCCTCGAGCCTGTTCAGAAAACATATGTCTCCGAACTGGCTCCCTGTGAATTCAGAGCCAGCTGTCTCGGCGGATTCCAGATGGTCATCGGCTTATGTGCCCTTCCGGCCTC
>JGI2172J19969_10001184_pt1 | contig 11931 bp, 12 predicted proteins | sample DeeMarSWOR230_32_FD_19969 | JGI IMG/M metagenome (IMG submission 19969)
GGTTCTTTGGGCAGCCTACGGCTATACACCTCGAGGCAGAACCGTTCCAAGCCTGTCCAACCACCCCGTCATCATCTACGTGTGCAACGAGACAGCCGCCTACAAGTTCATCCCAGAGAACCAAAGCCTCACCGTATGGAAGGCGGGCGACTACAGAGATCTTGGCTATGGTTATGAGGCTCCAATACAACTTTTCATAGCGTTTGACACCGATGTTTGCCAAAATGCGACGTGGGGAAACGCTGAATCGGGATGTGCCATTCAGAGCGTTTACCTGATGGCAAACGCCCTGAATCTTGGAACAGTCTGTCAAGGCGGAACTTGGCTAAACAGAACCACCATTCACCAAGGATTAGGGTTACCTGAGAATGAGGAGGTACTCTACAAGATGCCGTTGGGATATCCGCTACCGCCCTACACGGACTACCAAAACCTTGTTCCAACAGCTCGACCATCCTCGCCAGAACTGCCCGAAATCCAAGACAGCGCCATATCACTTGAGGATGCTTTNAACTCGGTCTTTTCCTCACACGAATGGAGCGAAAACCCCGTAACCAAGCAGGAACTTTCCCAGGTCCTTTGGGTAAGCTACGGATACTCCTACTACGAGGACACTGCCGTGGGCCCCGGATATAGGCATAGAACCGTTCCCTCAGCTCACGCAGATTATCCTATGAGAATCTACGCCGCCAACTCCTCTGGCATATACGAATATCTCCCTAAACCGCACACCCTAACCACCATCGTAAGTGAAGACCGGCGGCTGAGCATCGCGCAGGCCAGCGGACATCCGTGGGCGGCTTCAGCTCCGCTTCTGATCGCAATGGCGTGGGATGACACGCAAATACTGACGGTTGAAACAACCTACGTCGAAGCCGGGTTGATCGCTCAAAACGTTTACTTAGAAAGCGCGGCGTGGGGATTAATCGCCGATTGGGGCAAAGCAGACGCCAACGAAGAAGCAATGAGGGAGGCCCTAGGGCTCACGGGAGAAACAAACCTGCATCCAGCCTCAATCATAACAGTAGGACATCCAGATATTACGCCACCTAACATCTCTATTCTATCTCCAGAAAACAAGAGGTATACTGCTAGCGACGTTTCCTTAACCTTTACGGTTAGTGAAGCAACGTCGTGGATTGGCTACAGCTTGGACGGTGAAGCAAACGTGACAATTGCTGGAAACACGACTTTGCCAGGGCTTCCTGATGGAGTTCACGCGGTCATAGTCTATGCGAATGATACTGCGGGAAACATGGGCTACTCTGACATGGTCTACTTCACTGTCGACACGGTATCTCCCTTCATTGAGATTCTTTCGCCCGAAAACAAGACATACACAACAAGCTCCGTTTCCTTGAGCTTCACCCTTGACAAGGCAACGGCGTGGGTTGGCTATAGTCTTGATGGTGAAGCAAACGAGACGATTGCTGGAAACGCGACTTTGACGGGGCTTTCTGAGGGAGTCCACATGGTCATAGTCTATGCGAATGATACTGCTGGAAACATGGGCTACTCTGACCCAGTCTACTTCACCGTCCAAATTACTCCCGTAGACACCACTCCCCCAACTATCTCAATCGTGTCACCAGAGAACAAAACACATGACACCACTGACATCCCGTTGACTTTCACAGTAGATGAACCAGTTGCTTGGATTGGCTACAGCCTAGACGGTCAGGCAAACGTAACCATTGCTGGAAACACAACTCTATCTGGAATATCTAACGGTTTACACAGCCTAGTAGTCTATGCAAGAGACACAACTGAAAACACTGGAGCGTCTGAAATAGTCTACTTCAGCGTAGAAACTCAACAAGGAGAGCCTTTTCCAATATTGATTGTAGCTACAATAGTGCTGATAGCGGCAGTCGGAGCAGCCCTTGCAATCTACCTCATAAAGACCAAGAAAACAACTGAGAAAGCCAAATAACGATTCCAGAGTTTCCATCAGCCCTGATCCACAAAGCACGCGCAACAAAAGCTGAGCCATCTTAGGATATAGTGGCTGTCACAGACGGAGACTTGATAGCTGTCAGATGCTCGTGCAGGCAAGGTTGAGGGAGAAACTATACCGTGACGGAAAACACTTGCATTGAGACAGTCCTCAATTCAAGATGTTCATGTGACTTTGACGGTGACCCCAAGAATGATCATTGGGGGTTGTTCGTTGAAGACAGGGCGCCCTCCAGAAAAATCAAAGAACATGTACTACGATGTTGCAGGCGAACGCCCCAATTTTCCGATGGGAAATTGGCCCTGTGGTTTGAAGACAAGTACTTGTTCCTAGGTTTTGAAGAGACAGCCGATCCCTTCAAGAATCGTTTGCTTCATATCGAAAGCGGCATGCAACATGAAGCGGTATATCTGGCATGCACTGCGTTGGGTTTTGGCACGTGCATCCACAACCTTGGCGTAAACGGAACCAAGTATGGAAACAAAATGGCCACTGCAAGACACTTAATTCTAGAAAATGTAGAAAGCTACAAGGAAGGAAAACACACAGCTGCGACCCCAGGACCAGAAAAGCCCTTTAAAAACGGTAAAAACCTGCCACCGCCACGAAGGAATGGCGATACAGAATGTCTCCATGCGCTCGAACGACTAAACCTGTCGCATGATCATGGAGACGCTGCTGACATAACAGATATTTCTCAAATGCTTTGGGCTGCAAAAGGCAGAACTCCCCACTACATTAAATCTCACCCGTGGGGGCTCACTATCCCCACATGGGGCGGAGGCCAAGACTACACCACTGTCTACCTTGTACACGAAAATAGACTATATCGCTACGTCAATTGGACAACCTCCAGGTACACAGAGTGGATAAGCGGGTTAGTGCCACGCGCACGCAGATATTGGTGGAAAGTGGGACAGCCTACACACGACGTGAAATTCGCGAGAAATGTAAATCTCTCACTAAAGTCAGGGTGCATCAAGGATGGAATTATCATTGGTAGAAATGAACAGACCAACCGGGCTCTTTGGGAGATTGGATACATATTAGAAAACCTGTTTCTTCAAGCAGAAAGCTTACGAATATCCTACAAGTCAATGATCTTCACGAGAGATGAAATCCGGGAATTGGAAAAGAATGGCATATTCGGCGCTGAAGCCGCCGTGCTTCTCTAGAGCGGCGTACCTATAAACTAGGGTGAGGGTTGCTAAATTGGCTGGAGGCTACTCAAGAATACTTGTAACCGGTGGAGCCGGGTTCATTGGCAGCCACCTAGTAGACCGACTTCTCAACGAGGGTTTCGAAGTCACAATCATCGACGACCTTAGCAGTGGGCGTCAAGAGAATATAGCTCACCATCAAGACAGAGACAAATTCCACTTCGTAAAAGGCGACATTCGAGACCGCAATCTAGTCAGGAAAACCATGAAAAACATAGATGCAGTCTTCCACGAAGCCGCATTGGCAAGTGTGACTATTTCAATACAAAACCCCATACTTACCAACGACATAAACGTTACGGGAACGCTGAACCTTCTCAAGGCCGCCTCAGACTTCCACGTAGAACGCTTCATATACGCCTCTTCGGCAGCGGTCTATGGAGATTCACCGGCACCACAGAAAAGAGAGGACATGACCCCAAATCCACTATCGCCATACGGAGTCTCCAAACTTGCTGCAGAAAACTACGTCAGAGTATTCCACAAAGCGTATGGCCTCAAAACCGTATCCTTGCGCTATTTCAACGTATACGGTCCAAGGCAACGCTTCGACATCGAATGCGCCTACGGCGGCGCCATAACAATCTTCACCAATCGACTGCTACGAAACATGTCTCCTGTGATATACGGAGATGGCGAACAAACAAGAGACTTTGTATATATCGAAGAAATCGTCAAAGCAAACATGCTTGCACTAAACAGCAAGAACGCTTCCGGAGACGTCTTCAACATAGGCACAGGCACACCCACAAGCATAAATCAGATAGCAGAAACTATTAAGGACGCCCTGAACAAAAAAGACCTGAAAAACAAGTACGCTGACCCTCGACCGACCGACATTCGACATGGCTACGCCAATATAGAGAAAGCTAGGAAAATCTTGGGCTACAATCCAAACTTCTCCATCAACGAAGGCATCAAACAGCTCGTCGATTGGTATATTAATAGCCAACGTTTATCCTAGGCATACATACACGGGGTTATGCAAAAATGGAATACCAAATCGAGAAACTAACTGAGCAGATCAGAACCATAGGCTTGAAAACTGGAGCAGATCTAGTTGGTTTCGCATCTGCCGCAACAATGGAAAAAGGCGCCCCGCGGGGACACAAGCCTTCTGATCTGATGTTGAATGCAAAGAGCGTCATAATACTAGCCTGTGGCAGACAGCTAAATGAGGACCGAAAGTATGTTTACAAGTGGGGCCCAGACTACAGCCTAACCTACATCAAATTGAGAGATGAGGTTAAGCAACGTCGAATAGAGGCGAGAGGATGTATCGAGGCGGCGAAAAATCTTCTGGCTGAAAGAGAATTCAGAGTCATTACCGAACCACATGGTTGGTCTGGCATCTTGTCATTCAAAATGGCCGCCTACTTGGCAGGACTAGGGGTTTTCGGGAAGGGAAGTTTTGTTGTCCACCCACAACTTGGTCATCTCAATATTCTCGCGTGCTTTCTGACAGATGCTACATTAGAATATGGCGTCCCGCTAAAGACTGATGTGTGTGGAGATTGCCTTGAATGTATAAAGGCCTGCAAGTACGGCGCTTTCAAAAAAGTCGATGAAGGCTATCGGTGGCTGCCTGAAAAATGTCGTTGCTATGATTTGATTATGAACCCTGTAACTCTGAAGTGGACCTACGGTCCCTGCAACTCAAAATGTGTAAATTCGTGCCCCATAGGGAAAAAACCTTGACTCGAACTCCTAGACCTTGAGTTCACCCGCGTAACGTACGTTTTTGTGCCCACTAAATAAGTTAATCAATCTTTCTGCAAGTAGAATGCGATAGCTACGCTCAGCATCTTCTTCATCGCTGACCAAGACAACATCCTCAGTGATGGCTTCCTCCGAAACGGTTTTCATCCACTCCTCCGCCTCGGGCTTCATAAGCTTTGCCCAGTAGTTGATCCTGAAGCCTGGCCAAGTTAGCACTCCATTTCTATATTGCTCGAGATCCGGTTGGTCTGGTACGACCACATCGTTTCCACGTCCTCTCACAACGTAATAAATCTTCATCTTTGTCTTCATCTTCTCAAGGATTGAGAGACGAGCTGTATACAACACCATTTTTCCCTCTTCATACAAGTGCACATGAAGTGTGCTTGCTTATTGCCAGAAGACGATACTCTCTGCAGTTCATATAAAACTTTGTGGAAGCTCTCTGTGTATGCGCCTCAGTATCTACGCAGAACGCGGATAATAGCTGCGCATGTGAGTTAGTGAAGTCAGGCAGATGAGACCAAAGATCAACGTAAGAAATATTCGCACAGCTCTACGACATCCAAGTTTAATTTGGTTGCTACTCAAGGGTTATGAAGAGGTTCAGTTGACCAAGGAGCACGTTGAAATTCACCTCCGACGGGTTTCCCAAATAGAGATCAGTGGAAACATTTCAGATCCCATTGATCTAGTCTGCCGCGCAATAGACGTAAGCTCAAACCCATGCTATCGCTTGCGCGACCATGTGTATCTAGTGTGTCGATATCTCTGCCCAAGCAAAGTTGTGGAGACTGGTGTGCATAATGGGTTTTCCTCGGCTTTTATGCTGAAAGCGTTAGAGGAGACCGGCGGACGCCTCTACTCCATTGATCTACCCAATGTCGAATATGAAGCAGATGATGGCAGAATCCATCGAGATGTTCTCCCACCGCGATCAGAGACAGGGTTTGTCGTTCCGGAACGATTGAAGGCTAACTGGGAACTAATACTGGGCGATTCGAGAGAGAAATTGCCAAAACTACTTCAATCCATAGGTGAGATTGATATCTTTCATCATGACAGCGCACATACCTACGATTTGATGACATTCGAATACGAAACAGCATGGCCATACCTCAAACATAACGGTCTGTTACTCTCTCATGATGCAGACTGGAATAACGCGTTTGACGACTTTTGCCATAGACACTCAGCTGACTACCGCATCCACAAAGGTGTGGGCATCGCAAGAAAATCTAGTGCAGGTAGTAACAAGTCCTGAGACCTTTAACGCTTCCGCGCGCATTTTATGCAATTAACTGAACAATGTTCTAGATAAAGGTTCCACAGCAGTTTATAAAGGGCATGTTCCTTTTCCATACGATAGTGTTGAAAAATGAAAGTGAAGAAGCTTCATCTACTAGTCATCATGGCATCTCTGATGATACTGGCGATACCCTCGATATCCGCTGGAAGTTGCGATGGAGTCTGGATAGGCAAGTATCCTTACGCCTGTGGCGCTCCGTTTTCAGGTCTTGAGCTATACACACCTTACGAATGGTTTATCAGGATCGAAGTCTACAACGGGAACCCATACACAATAACAAACGTAAGACTATCTGACAGATTTGGCGCAGAATTTGCAGTAACCATCATGGACTATGGCGGAGGAATGGGCGGAGGAATCCCTGAGGTCACTCTTCACGGCGGCTCAGACCAATGTAGGGTGACGTGGTACATAGGCAGCTTGGCTTCTGGAGAAAGCGCTTGGGTGGACTTACAAGTTGAGACTGATATAAACCCTGGGGGAAAGCAAGAGTTTACGTCTTGCGGAGAATACTATCTGAACTCAGGGGCAGTCGTCAAATGGCTCGATGATCGGGGCAAACAGCACAGCAACGAAGCGGACCCCGTCGTCGTCACAACATACTAATCGAAACAACCGGCGCGTCTCTAACCTTCCCCTTTTTCTACAAAAGCAGTACTAGTTCATTTTCGCACATGTCTTTCAAAACGTATGACCCTGTGAGAGAAGATGACGAACAAATGAAGGAAACGAAACAGATTCAAAATCTTGTCGGAAATACCCCTTTAGTAAGGATACGAGAGAATATTTTCGCCAAATTGGAAGCTGCAAATCCGAGTGGCAGCATCAAAGACAGAATGGCCTTGTACATGCTAGAAACGGCAGAAAAGAACAATGAAATCAGACCAGGATATGAGATAATAGAAGCAACCAGCGGCAACACAGGAATCTCCTTCGCGATGATCGCCGCCCTCAAAGGCTACAAATTCACAGCAATAATGTCAGATACAATGAGTGCTGAAAGGCAACAGATGATGCAGGCCTATGGTGCAAGCTGCATTCTCACGCCAGCGCTGACAACTGAAGGGGCCGTCAAAAAACTTGAAGAGTTCCGGACCAAGAAAAATGTTTGGCTACCAAGGCAGTTCGATAATCAAGCAAATGTCGATTGCCATAGAGAAACGACGGGAAAAGAAATACTACAACAACTCGATAACATTGGCGCCGTTGTTGCAGGAGTAGGCACAGGCGGCACCTTGATGGGCATCACGGAAGCCTTGATAAAAGAATTTCCCAATGTTAGGGTCGTTGCAGTCGAACCAGAAGAATGTGCGGTTCTCTCACGTGGTACAGTGTGCGGCGCACATAGAATCCAGGGTATCGGACCAGGGTTCATCCCCAACCTCGTTGACATGAGTAGAATCGACGACGTAGTCGCAGTGAAAAGCGATCTGGCAATAAGAATGACACGAAAACTCGCACTGGAAAGCGGATTATTCGTGGGTATTTCCTCAGGCGCCAATGTACTAGCTTCATTAGATGTAGCCAAAGAAATTCCAGATAAGAATATAGTTACTGTTTTGCCTGACAGCGGGAACAGATATCTAAGCATGGGGCTCTTTCAAAAGCCGCAATCACGCTATTGAAGGCAACATAAGACAAAGCTGGATCGCAGCAAAACTGCGCGCTCGATTAATAGTTCTGAGAGGCCGACAAATGCAGTCGAAAAGATTATTGGACAGAGTAGAGAAAATAATTCGGACCCCCAGATACGAGGAACTCAGAAGATTCTGGAACGACTTTTATGCACTAAAAGAGACAAAGAGAGTGCCAATAAGAGTCACTCTCACGATGGCCTCTTTCGCTAAGAATCTAAACATTGATCTGATTGATCACTATCAGAAGCCCGAGAAATATGTCGAAGATTCGCTAAAAATACTAAGGTTTCAGCATGAGGAGATTCTTGATGACAGGGTTCTAGGCGGAATAGTGATAACTTTTGGGGAGGCCTTCGAATCCAGTTTGTTTGGCGCAGAACCTACCTTCAAGTCTGACAGGGATCCTTGGGTAGGCAAACCCATCATCAAAACAGAGGAGGATCTCGAAACCCTCAATTACCCAGACTTCTACGAAAGCGGGGTGATGCCGAAAATTCTCGAAGTATACGATACTGCTGAAAGAATGGTAGAACACAAAATTCCCGTGTTCTTTGAACGCTGGGATAGAAGTCCGTGGGGCGTGGCAGTACACCTGAGGGGCCTAAGAAAGCTTCTCAAGGATACTGATCAAAACCCAGACTTCGTCCAGAAACTCCTAACCTTCATTACAGAGTCCCGAATACGGTGGGAACGAGAAAGACAAGCATTCCTAGGTGTGAAAACGGAAAGAGGCTTCCTCTATAACGATGAAGTCCACGCACGAGTGATGTCGCCCAGAGTGTACGAAGTCTTCGCTCACTCATACGAGAAAAAGCTTGCCGACTTCTACCCAAAAGGAATCTTCTACTTCCACAGCTGCGGAGACATCACACCTTTCCTAGATACCATTGCCACCATCCGCGGCTTAAGAAGACTCCACATAAGCCCTGCCACCGATTTTAGAACAGCAGTGCAAAAATTAGGGAGTAACTTTGTGTTCGAGAAGCGAATGGACCCCCTCAGCGATCTTGAAAGGTGTGATACTAAAACTATGGAGCGGAAGATCAAAGAAGTCCTCAAAACTGGAAGAGGAACCTCAATGGAATTGGACCCAGGCCCGATACAAGACGTATCCCTACAGAAGATTAAAGCATGGATAAACATAGCTAGAAAAGCAATAAAATCAGAACTGAAATAGTCAATGCATGCGTGTATGCTAACTCTTCAACCTAGGTGTTGTGAATGAAGGTTCTCGGAATTACCTGCAGTCCTCGGAAGAGAGGAAACACCGAGATTCTAGTAAAGGAGGCACTTGCTGGAGCAAGGGAAACTGGCGCTGACGTAGATCTATTGAGAATTTGTGAAATGGATTTGGCTCCCTGCGACGGATGCATGACCTGCCATCAGTCAGGTGAATGCCGGATCAAAGACGACATGCAACGCATCTACGAGAAGATCCTTGCTGCCGATGGAATAATCATCGGAAGCCCTGTGTACTTCTGGTCAATCAGTAGTCAAGCAAAAACACTCATGGACCGCACATATGCGTTAAGATACCCAGACCACAAGTTAAAAAACAAGGTTGGCGGGGCTATCGTGGCTACCGGACGTAGAGGAAGCGTAAACGCCCTATCAGCTATCAACAACTTCTTCCTGGGCCACGACATGCTAGTAGCAGGACTCGGAATCTCAGGCTACGGGACGAACAAGGGAGAAGTCAAACAAGACAAACGTGCTATGGAAGGAGCTAGGTCACTCGGAAAGCAAATCGTCCAACTAACCAAAGTCGTCCCAGATAATCCATTCAGTAAATGAACTCGAAGTAAGCAAAGCATATAGTCCAACGAAAACCTTAAGCAACGTATCGTTGAACGAAAGCAGGAGCCAGAAATGCCAAGAACCGAGAGAGAACGAACTTCGCAGAAAACGCGAGCAATTCTCTCCAGAATGGGTGAAACAAGAACAGTATGTTTATCTTTGCTAGCATTAGGCATGTTCGTTCTGGTCTTCTCCATTATCTACACATCTTCTATACTGGGCTTCATAGGCCTCGGCCTTACGTTCTGGGGCGCGCTACTTCTTTACATAGCCCCTTCCAAACACGTACAATTGGAACTCCTAAATGCAATGGTCACTCCCGCCTTTGCCAATATCGAAAAAACAATGAACGCCTTCAATCTGAAGGAAAAGGGCATATACCTGCCACCAAAATACTCAGAAAACGTCGAATCAAGCCTCGTATTCATCCCCTCAGAAGATGGGCAAACCCTACCAAGGCCCGAAGATATAGACGAAGAGAAACTATACCGAGAAAACCCGAATGGCATCCTTTTCACGCCCCCTGGTGTAGCCCTGGCAAAGCTATTCGAAAAAACGCTGGGAACATCCTTCAAAGAAACCGACCTAAACTACGTACAGAAAAACCTGCCAAAACTACTCATTGAAGACATGCAAATCGCAGAAGACGTGAACCTCAATATAGACAACAACACGATCACCGTAGAAATCATAAACCACATATTCACCGAAATCTGCCAAGAGACACAAAAATCACGAAAAGCACACACAGCAGTAGGCTGTCCCCTGTCGAGTGCCATCGCGATAGTCCTAACTCAAGCAATCCACAAACCCGTCGTCATCGAAAAGAGTAGACTCTCTGCGGACGCAAGAACCACTGAAACGCAATATCGGATCATCGAGGAATAAAAAAACTTGCAGTTTCCATTGTCCTTCTGGGACCTCAGCCTCTGGCTTGCAGTCACAGCCATAATCCTACTGGTAACCTTAGAACTCACATCACCACATTACGGAACAACAAACTTGCGCATCGAAAGGAAACGACTGAGAAACGTTGCACTCATCATCAGCCTACTCTTCTTAATCACCGTCATAATCCACATCTACAACGTGATCATCACTTTCTAAGACAATTTTGCGGACAGACACGAGGAACAGCGGTTTCACTCTAGCAACCTTTTTACCCCTCTTCGTTTAGGATAGGTTTATGCGCACGCGTGGGAAGTCCGAGAAGACAATAGACGACTACATAATAAACGCCATGAGAGAAAACAACCCAGAAACAGTAAAGGAACTCATCGAACTCGTTCAGCTAGCATATCCAATTCCCGAAAAAGAAATCTTAGAACGCATATTGCATCTGCAAAACCAAGGGAAAATAACCTTGAGAAAATATTCGGCTCCGGTCTCGCCTCTATTCAGGAGCTATATTCTTTCCACAAGAGCAGCTTGGTACTGGACAATCATCGCCGTATCCGCGCTAACAGTAGCGCTAGTTTTCACTGTACCAGAAAATGCCTATCCCTTTGCATATGTGAGATACGTGCTCGGGGCTGTCTTTGTTCTATTCCTCCCAGGCTACAGCTTCATCAAAACCCTTTTCCCAACAAAAGAACTGGACAACATAGAACGAACCGCCCTAAGCATAGGAACGAGCATAGCCCTCGTCCCCATAATCGGCCTTCTCCTCAACTATACCGCGTGGGGCATTGGGACCACCTCAATTACCCTAGCCCTACTTGCCCTAACTACCATCTTAGCCACTGCGTCCATTGTTCGAGAATACCAAGCTAAACTAGAACGAGAATCTTAAACACTTGGAGCCGCCGTCGCCCACTCAACCCAACCACTTGCAACAGAAACGTTGACCAAGCGAGAAAGCCTCCGCATAGATATGAGAAGGAATATGAAAAGAAATGATCCTAGATCTATTAGCCGACGATTACCAAGACACATCTCAACTGACTAAACTCTTCTCCAAAGTAAATCTCGTAAACGTCGACCCTAAACGCCCCCGAGAAGCGCAAATCGCCGACATCGAAAAAACATTGGGCGAACCAACCATCCAGAGTATGCTCATCTATTCAAAGAACTGCCAAACGCTGGGAACAGTCCTAAGTAGAAATTATGTGAACGCCGCAAAGATCGATGACGGCCCCCTAAGACTCGCAGACATGACCCTATCACCTGATCACCTCTCCAACCTTCCAAACAAAGAAGAACGCAACCGCGTCTTATTCTTAGCACCGCACTGCGACGAACCATACCTAGCGACCATTTTGCTACACAAACTAATGGACGATAATACTTTTC
>JGI2172J19969_10001186_pt1 | contig 11929 bp, 12 predicted proteins | sample DeeMarSWOR230_32_FD_19969 | JGI IMG/M metagenome (IMG submission 19969)
AGAAAAGAAGAGTGGATCTCAAAAGATGAAGGAATTGACGAGATAATCGAGCGTTCCATGTACTGCACCGGTTGTAAGGGTGATCGCTCCGTCCACTGGTCACCAGACTGCCCGATTCTCATCTGCTGCGTTGACAAAAAAGGTCTTGAGTTCTGCTATCAATGCAGTGAATTCCCCTGTGAGCAGCTGACAGAATGGGCCCAACAGGGTGAACAGTACAGCCAAGCACTGACGCGTCTGGAAAAGATGAAAAAAGATGCTGAAAAAGAGTAAGTGAAAGGGATTCAGGACAATTATGCATGGACAAGGAGTTAGAACATGCCTGAATTAAGTAAGGAAGATATCAACATCAAAGGTATAGCTGGGAAAGCTCTGCAAGATGAAAAAGTCCTCTCAGAACTACTTGAAGGGATTTTATCCAAAGCAGATGCAATACGGTACACTAGCTTTCAGGTTTTACTGCTATTAAGCGAAACCCACCCTGATATCTTGTACCCCCACTGGGATTATATTGCAGACTTACTGGGGAGTACCAATAACTACACAAAGTATATTGCCGTGTATTTGATTGCCAATCTCACCAAAATTGATACAGAAAACAAATTTGATGAAATATTTGACACGTATTACAGCATCCTTGAAGGGAAAAAAACTATGACAGCTGCACACGTAGCAGCAGTGTCTGGGAAGATTGCTCGCTACAAGCCAGTGTTCAAAGAAAAAATAACTGAAAAACTCTTGAATGTAGATACAATCCATAAAGGCAGCCAAAAGGAGTTAATCAAAGGGTATGCTATACACGCACTTGATGAGTACATTGAAGATGTCGAAAACAGAGAACCCATACTGAAATTTGTTCAAGAACAATTACAGAGCAAGAGCCCAAAAACGAGAAAAACAGCAGAAAAGTTCTTGGAAAAGTGGGGAAATTTCAGTTCTGGAGAAGTTTAGATCTCTTTGTCTCCTTGTCAATGTGAGAACCCTTAGCAAGGAACAGATCAAGTTGAGTCCATAATTGCAGGTCATAATGGAAATGTTTATGAAGAGACATTTCCATATAACCCAAAACACTTATGTCAAAGTCTGTTCATGTATGGTGTAGGAGGAGTTACCTTGTCTGACATAGATGAAATGAAGGAAGACATTCCAGGAATAAAAAGTGCCTTCCTTTTGAAGGGTGAAGAGGTCCTGGAGAAAGATAGTGAATTCAATATAGATATTATCAAAGAAATTTCTTTGCTGACCAGCTTCATACGTGATAAAGAGGGAGAACTGAGAGAACTACTAATTGTTGGAGATCACCAGTTTGCTGTTTTTCTTCACGATTCATATGCAGTAGGTGTCATAACAGAACCAGATATTGATGTGAGAGTGCTGCACTGGATGGCAAGACGAATATTGAGAGACCTCTCCCTTCCAGTAGGTATGTCCAGTGAACAGGTCCGACGCTACTTCCGCAGCGAATACAGATCCCTGCAGAAAGAAGTCTTAAAACTTTTGTATGAGATTAAAGAACTGAAAGATAAGAACAGAGTACTAGAACAAAAAATTGAAATATAAAAGACAATACTGGCTAACTGACCAATGAAGATTCCAGAAGAAGGTCACCACATTATATACTCCCACACAGTCTGCAGTATAGCCAGGATCTCTTCACGATAGTTGATGAGTGTAACGTACCCTGCAGAAAATGAGGCTGCCACACCTATCCCCACAGGGAATGATAACACGCTCTTGTTGGGCACTCCCCAGCCGCCAGTCTCCCCATGTTCTCCAATGGGTAATGGCCACAGTAAATATACTGGAGCACTGCTGAACAGATCCATGACGTCATGGAGGCACACCCCTAATGCAAAGTAGAGTAAAGGTGAGAACTTCGCAGAAAGTGCTGCAAATAATCCGATCACATAAATATTGTGCAGCAATTTCCGGTGGACTCCCCGTGAGGACCATGGGATATCTAGACAGTCCAGATCATTGAACATACCTCCAAACACAATTAATGATGCTGTCAAAGGAGAAGTATCAGCTATCATGGCTATTGCTGCCAGCAGGATGCCACCAGTGATGTGCGCCTTCTGGTTCATGCTGATCATTTCATTGAGGTATTATAAGGGTTAACTGGAAACTCTGAGCAGAATTATTATGAATTTGAACACTATGAATTTGAACAAATGAGGATCTAATGAAAGGAAAAGGTTGGAGATATGTCCTAAAGCTACTATGACAGAAAAATATTTAAATCTGTAAACACGTCTCTATATATGAAAAATTATAGAGTATTCATTGTTCTTTGTTTAGTCCTCTCCCTCTTTGCAGGGATGGAACATGGTTTGTCAGCAGAGGTATATCACCGTTATGAATGGATACTTGAACCAAAAGTGGATGGCAGCGTACATATTGAATGGAAAGTTGCAATATGCTGCGAAGAAATGAGATTTACTACCACCTGGGGAAAAGGAAGACCTATTAAGAATGTAGAAGTCAGAGATGCTAATACAGGAGAATCTCTTGAAGCGACTTTAGCAGATGAAGGGAATATAATAAGCCTACACATTGAACTTGGTGAAAAAGGAAAATCAGGATACCAGTTTATTGTTGAATTAGACAGATTCAATTCAGTGAAAGAAGAAAATAAAGCTTACTATTTTGATTTTGGTTATTCGGGACGAATAGAACACGCAATAACGATTGTTCTCCCAGAGGGTCACGAATTCTTTTATGCTGATTTCTTGGATGTTGAAGAAGTTACTACTCGAGCAAATCGTGTTTCAGTTCTCTTTGAAGAGGTAAGTCATGAAGAAGAACAATTCGATGTCGGGATTTGTTTTTCTAACAAAGGTACACAGCTTCTAAGAAAAGCTGAAAGCGATTTCCGCAATGGTCAATATAGTGATGCAGAGGAGGCTTACGAGGATGCAATCGATTTTTACTCTCAGATTTCAACGTTATACGAACGAAACAAGGATGAATTTCTAGCTGAATTGAAAGAAAAAGCTACAGAGTGTAAGAACCTTGCTGAAGAGGAACGTATTGAACGCAACATGCAGTTTGCAGAGGAGAAATTCGAAGAGGCAATGGCAGCATATAACAATGAGGATTACAAATCAGCGAAAGCGCTCTTTATGGAAGCTCAGAGTCAATACACTTCTGTGAACAATTCCGCAAAGGTCAGTGAATGCCAGGATTACATTGATACGTGTACCCACTATATGGAGCAAGCACAATCAAGAGCTGATGCTGAAGCTCTCTTCAATGAAGGAGTCACCTATTTCCAACAAGAGCAATATGAGGAAGCCAAAACCAAGTTCGAAGAAGCTCTCGCATTGTTTACAGAGCTCGGTGATGAAAAAAAGATAGAAGAGTGCAAAGAGTGGATCGCTTCTTGTGAAGAAGAAGGTAAAGGATTTTGTCTTGGTACTGTTATGATTTCGCTGATTGTGATGTGGGGAAGTGTAATGCGTCGGAAAAAAGATTGAAAGGTTGCCTTTTGCACATACACGATCATCAAGGATATCTGCAGCAAAATATTGGAAAAGTGGGATGGAGTTTGTATAATCCACTGCCAAGTGCCCTGGTCAATTCTACTGATGCAATTTCTTTTAAAATTTTCTTCCAGCCTTTGCTATCCACTTCACCCATCACCTTCTGGTAGTGGTATTGCTCAGCTTTAGAGAACAACCAGACATCTATGTCATTAACAAATGAGGTGAACAATTACAGAGGGAGCACTTCTCCCAGATTTTCTGGAAAGGCCCCTGTTTACTATTTCCTGCCTTAAATTCTGGTAAATAGATCCCTTGGATAATAACCTTTTTAAGGGATGAACACATAGAACCATTACAAAGGACTGTTCGCAAAAGGTTCACGATCTCGATTATTCGGATTTTCTGGACTTTTCTGTTATACGGTTTTTGTAAAAATTCAGATAGTAATCTGAGGAGATGATATATTTGAAAGGAACTGTTCAATGGTTCAGCGTTAGAAAAGGATATGGATTCATCCGAGGTGAAGATGGAGAAGATGTTTTTGTACACCATAGTGCTCTACCTGTTGGTTTATATCTTAAAGAGGGAGACGACGTTGAATTTAAGAAAGAAGAATCAGACAGAGGACCACGAGCGGAGGAAGTACGGAAGTTAGAGAAAAAAGAAGAGAAGAAAAAAGAGGTACAGGTGAGAGATATAACAGAAATCAAGGGAATTGGCAAAAAAAGAGCTGAAGAATTGAAAACTGCAGGAGTTTCTACCGTAGAGGATCTCCTGGAAGCAGACACCGAAGAGATTGTATCAAAATCGAATTTCACTGCTGATTACATTGAAAAACTGAAAGAAAAAGCTCTTAAAGTTAGATCTCTGCATAGTGTAGATCACTGAGCAATCCTTCTTCCATCCTCATATACAGAATTGTACCATGAAAAGAGAAAATAAGTTTGAAGTATATTCTCTTATCGTCCCTATGCCTTAGACGATAGGAATCGAGGTCGTTTTCCTAGGTCCTTCTGAGATTGTTTCTCTCATATCCACCAGACGCAAATATGCTTTCATATTAGTAATCACAGCAATCACCATCAATGCTATTAAAGGTTGATGTAAAATGCCTCCTAGCATTACAACAAACAACCGAACATCGCGGGTGGCAGGAATGAACCGGGATCTTCTATCATACTTCAAGAGATACTTGTGTCCTGTCATGGCATGATATTTCTCTCTTGCCAGCATTGACATGGGGGAACCAATCAAGGCCAAACATCCCCCCAGCCATACCCAGAGCCCTCCTCTTTCCATATATATTGCGTATGTCATTCCCAAGATAATAAACGCATCGGCATACCTATCTAATATGGAATCTAAAAATCCCCCGTACCTGCTTTCTCTCATAGTCAACCGGGCGATTTCGCCATCAACTCCATCGAACACTGAGGCAGCCTGAGCCAGCACGCCTCCTAAAATGAAGTTTTGGAAAGCAAAGAGTCCTCCTGATATCACTCCCAACAAGAAGCAGAAAACTGATAGTTCATTTGGATTGATCCCAAATCTAGACACATACTTCGAAATACGCAAAGAGAATCTTCGGTTAATAGCCTTTGCTATGAGACCATCTGTTTTCTTTTTCAAAGATTTTAAGAGCATTTCCTCCGCTGCCCGAAGGTTTTCTTGAGTATCTATATCTTGCCAGGAAACACCTGTTACATCTGCAGCCCTCACTTTGTTCTTGTCACATAAAATCTTCACTCCATCAGTAAGCGTATCTTCCCCGTGAGACAAAGATGTTCTTATGGCTTCAAAGACGGCTGGAGAACACAAAAAGGCTCCACAATCAACACCATTATATGTTTGAATTGTCTTACCAATATCCTCAATCAGTCCATTTCTTACCAAGACCTTGGTTGCCTCTTCGAAATCAATATCTTCTAAATTCTTATCAATGCAGAGAATGCATCCATTCTTCTCCAGATTCTTACTGCACAATATTTTCAGCATCTTGAGGTCAAATACATGATCTGCCATCAAGAGCAAGAAATTTTCTCTTCCTACTATCTCCTCAGCTTTTAAGACAGAGATGCCATTTCCCATTCTCCAGTTTGAGTTGTGCACATACAGAATAGTGACATCATATTTTCCTCCTCCTCCAATTCTTTTCTTCAATAGCTCTGCCTTATATCCTGTGACAATAACGAATTCTGTAATTCCAGCCTTTTTTGCAGACAGAATAACCCTTCCAATTAATGAAAGTCCAAGAAGGGAAGTGAGAGGCTTTGGTTGTTCCGAATTAAATCTAGATCCCTTTCCTGCAGCGATAATTACAGCTTTCATTCTTTTCACTTCTTTTTATTATGANAACTTCAAGACTTCAAGACTTCAAGGCAATGAGTTTTTCAATGTTCACTTCTTCAACTTCACAACGGTGGTTCTTCGACCTTTTTTCCCGCTTCCGTACGTTTTTTCAACTAAATTGTGTCTGTTCAAGAGTTCAACTGATTTGGAGACTGCAGCTTCTGTGATGTTAATTCCCTCTGCAATCTCTGTAATAGTCTCACCTTTTTTCTTTTTTCTCAAATACATCAAGATCAAGAGAGCTGTCGGCCGTTTCTTCACTGGCTCAGGCAAGTTTTCTACCTTCACGGTCTCACCATGAGTAGATATTCATTATGTAATAAATGGAATATTATATAAAGTTTTCGGTCTATTTTTTAACCAAGGAAAATCATGGATTGTAGGTAATAACTGTCATGAATATAACTTATGTGTGCAAAAATTATATAAATCCTCTAACTTACTACCGAGATGACACTAAATTTCTGCACATTCAAGTATTTGAAATATATTGAAGATCAAAGAATTTTCTATCATGATAAATTAAAGATAGATTAAAAATTTTAAAGATTAAAGATTTTTCTATCATGCAGTCATGATAAGTCATGATCATACAGTCATGCTCTAAATCAATCTTCACATTAGTAACCCGAATACAATTGACAGTGACACCTGTTCCCTCTAACCTTCTGGCCAGTTCATAAGTAAACATGATTTGAGCTAATTTGGAATGGTAAGTAAACATGATTTGAGCTAATTTGGGATGGGACATATATGTCCTCATCTGTTAATGCTATAATCAGAAGATCACGCCCTTCAGAGATGAAAGAAAGATAGATAGAATATAGAGATAAAATCAACTTTATCTATATTTCATTTTCTCCTCTATTTTTCATATCTTTTCCTTTTGTAAATTCTTTCCACCATTTCGCAAAACTGCTTATGGTCTCTTGTCTCTTATATCTCAATTCAGCACACCGATTATAAAGTGATCTAGCATAATCTATGATCAGTTTTGGTATTCCAAAAAGTAGGAAGATGAGTACCACAGATTTATCTATCCGATAATTGAATATCCAATATCCCAGTCTCCTACCAAAGATACTAAGAAAAGAATTTGCTAGATTCAGCATATAAGGTAGAACAGCAACTAGAAAAAGCAGAATGAAGATCCAAGAAAGAAATGATCCCATACTGTTTCTAATTTTTCTCATAGAGGGAATTACGCTATAAGATTTCATTTCCAGGAGAAAAGCCATGATCCGAAAACTGACTGGCACATCTATTTCAAGGTAAGACTGTCAATTACCTTTATAATACAGTATTCTTTAAAGAGAACCATGATTGAAATAGTTGAAGAGTTGGAAAAATTACGTTTGAAAGAAATCTTGGGTTATGCTATAGAATCTGAAGAAGCAGCAAGAGAATACTACACGGAGCTTGCAAAGAATGCTCCAGAACTCGTGGCCACCAGGTTCCACAACCTTGCCAGAGAAGAGGAAATACACAAAAAGACTGTTCAAAAGATTTACCAGGAGCATTTCGGTGATGAGGGCTACACTGTTCCAGGAAATCTCCCCCCACTTGAGAGTTCGGTGGAAATTAGCACAGTTACCAGCCTTATTCGTGCACTAGATACTGCTATGTGGAATGAGTACAATGCCTACAGGGTGTACAAGTATCTCGCAAAACAGGAGAAAAAACATAGAAATTTGTTCGAATATCTTGCAGCTATGGAGAAAGGGCACTATGAAGTAGTGAGGATGGAGAAAGATACCTATGAAGGTCATGTGATCGAGAAACCTCAAACAAAAGGCATGTCGCTGAAAGACCTGTGGTTGGAAGCCTACAGGGTTCACTAAATTCAGAGAAATCGTAGAATTACTAGTGATTATCGCCGTGATCTTAGTATCCATGTTTTCTTTTGCTTTCTGGTGATTTAAGGTAGTTTTCATAGGATATCAATACATATTATGGAAAGAGTAAGAGAGTAAACAAGGAGAACCCATGAAAACACTTTATGTAACAAAGAGAGATGAATGGCGCGCATGGCTGGAAAAGAATTATGCTACTGAGAACGAGGTATGGTTACTCTTCTACAAAAAGCATACAAAAAAGCCCACAGTCCCGTATGGTGATACAGTTGAAGAGGCATTATGCTTTGGGTGGATAGACAGTATTATAAAACGGATTGACAATCAAAAATATGCTCGGAAATTCACACCTCGTAAAGACAAGAGCAAATGGTCTGCACTAAACAAGAAACGAGTGAGAAAAATGATAAAAAAAGGAAAAATGACAGAAGCAGGTCTGGCAAGAATTGATGAAAATATGCTCAATGAAAAAGAGGAGATGAGAGGGAAGGAATTTGTAATTCCATCTGAAATAGAAAGAAAATTGAAGACTAACAAAAAAGTGTGGGAGAATTTTAAGAATCTCGCTCCAGGTTACAAACGACAGTACATGGGATGGGTAATGGATGCAAAAAGAGAAGAAACACGCAAGAGACGACTTGAAGAGCTGATGAAAGTATTAGAGAAAAATGAGAAATTGGGCATGAAATAGGAATCTGAGATTAAATACGAAAAAGATTCCTGTAAAGAAGGAAAGGAAAAAGGAAAAGGAAAATGACCAATGGTAACTACAGGGAAGGAATTCACTGACAGATAGCAAGAGCAACCACTATCAGGCCAAATACAAAGTTTGAGGTTACAACTTCCACAAGGTGGGCTATGCAGACTTGATCTGGTATACACGGATTTGACATCAAAAGCAGCGATCTGGAATTCTCCTCTTATTCAATCATTCTGTTTTCAGTACACTGATCTCAATTTCAGCCATGTTGAGCTAGCTTCATTATCCTTCTAATCCAATCCCTTCCTCAGGCATCCATTCAGGCCAGTCTGAAAGCCACTCAGGAATGTGGGCATCTTTTATCCGTTCACATACAGGAAAATATGCTTTCAAGTCCACCACTGGTGTGCCATCAAAGGCATCAATATTTGTAACTCGAACTATCCCCTTTTCTTCATCAACATTTAATATCCTGCATACGGTCATGGCAATGGGATTGGGTCTGTACTCTGATCTGCACGCAAACACACCGGTCACCTTGTCTGCAGCATACGGCGGTTTCGTCTGCATGATGCTGCGGCTTTTTTCATTATCATGCTTGTCTGCCCACCAGAACACCATAACATGAGTGAACTGATCAAGCTGCCGCAATGCTGGACGGAACGGTTCAAGAATCTCCAAATGAATACCGTCTTTTCTCCGTATATATCCAATGGGGTACATAATAAATTTTTTTCCTTTTTCACTCATTTTTTCACCTTCCAACATGAATTGTAAATTCACAGGAATCTGCTCCACTAATAATGGACTGCCGCAACTCTACATCCACCGGATGCCCAAGGGCGGATTCAAACAACTGTTTGTACCATCCCACTGAACAGTAACAGTACATGGTATCAAAGGGTTCTTTGGTTTTCTTGACCTGTCCGCAGTAGCATGTGTCATATCCACCAGTGATAGTATCCCCTTGTACAGTGAGTCTGCCTCCTCCGATTCCCTTTTGGTTCAGGTTTTCAATAAATTCCTCAATAGATGCAGATTCATCCATGAACTGTTTTGCCCGCTTTCTGAATGTGGGGCCACAGCATTTTCGGCCGCATTTTTCTAAAATCGTTCTGCATGTTTCTGCGTCTGTATACTGTTCTAACCGTGTGACAGCTTCTTTCCACCAGGCCGCTTTTTTGGCATAACTCAATAATTTATATTGCTCTGCACCCTGCATTACCTTTTCTGCAATATCCCGGTGTGTTTCCTGTTTAATCATCTGGGCAAATCTCCCAATTCTTCCTGTCTTAGGAAGTTTCGATGATTCATTCTCTTCTAATTTATCCTTTTTCATTACAAGCACCTCCAATTTCATTTTTTGATGATTTTATTGGATGTGGGCCAGGCATGCTTTTTTTATTCATTTCGTGATATTCAATGACCTCTCTATGGTACACGCAGCTATCAATTTTAAGATCCCTTCTTCATTGATATCGATTTTCTCTGGTCTTGCTGCTTCATTGTCTATCTACATTCCTTTCACCATGTTCAGTGATCCTGCTCCGCATTCGATATATTGATGATTTCCTTTATAGAGTTTTCTAAAATATGGAATAATTCCCATTCTTAATGAGCGCAAAAGTATTGCCTGTATGAACATAGTGAATCTATGCTTGAGCGCCACTAAGCAGGAGATCTAGAGGCGATGCATAACATACCTGTATAGACCAAAAGATTTATTAAGGGTTATGAATATATATTCATAATAGTACCTGGTGAGATTCTCCAAAGAAGAGACTGCAAAAAAGAAGTCTCAGCAGACGTATAACAAAACCTATCTTCAGTTCAGGAAAGAAAGAGAAGAGAAAAGAGAAACCAATAAATACCTAGCTAACACAATAGATAAAAATGCCTTGAAAGCAGTTTCAATTGGAGGATACTTAATAATGAGAGGTGATATAATGCCAAGATTTGATGGAACTGGACCGATGGGAAGAGGTCCTCTAACAGGAAGAGGTATGGGATTTTGTGCAGTACCTCTTTCAGAAATCACTCCTAGAGGATATATTCCTACGCCATATAGGCCTACTTCCGTATATGGGTATGGTGTTCCATATCCATCGATGCCCCGGTTCTTCTTTAGAGTAGGGAGGGGTCGCCGTGTCTTTGGTGGCCGTGGTAGAGGATACGGCAGTGGCCGTGGTAGAGGACGGTGGTAAAAAATGAAAAGTAAAAAGTAAAAAGGTAAGAGACCTCTTGATAAAAAAATTGTATATCCCGATTTTCAATGAACTCGAGAAAAGGAAGAGAAATACAAGCCTATTTGTATTCTTATTGTAAATTCAGGTTATTTTTTGCCCACATATAACCCATATCCGAAGTAATCAAACACATTCCGAGGAATGTTCAACGATTCTCTCATCAAGTCTTTTATCACTCTTCTGTATACTGGACTTTTGATGTACAAAAAGAGAAGTCTGCCCCATGGTTTGAATACCTCTTTTAACCCCATCATTTTGATCTCATTTGCAAACTGACGTATATACGTGATTTTACAGGGGGTTGCTGTAATGTCATCCAATGCACTCTTTTTCATCAGAGTTTTCCACCCTTGGGGTGTCTCCGGGGTAACGCCCATAATACGCGAGAAATATGCAGTTAATTCTGGTGGAGGCGGTTGTATCCACGTGGTCTCATTGAGCCCCACATATCCTCCAAGAGTTATCACTCGCATATACTCGGCCACTGCTCTCTGTTTATCATCTAAAAATGCAGTGACTGACTCACTGATGACTGCATCAAAAAGGTTGTCCTGGAAGGGAAGATGCTGGGCATCTGCTACCTGGAATTCAACAATGTTCTGCACTCCTTCTTTTCTTGCCCTTTCCCGTGATCTGGTTACCATCTCTTCCCGAATGTCTACACCAATCACAGTACAATTGTAGGTTTTGGCAATGAAACAGGAGGTGGCTCCTATACCGCAGCCTACATCCAGCACGTGCTTGTCTGGAGTTATGTGGCATGACTCAGCCAGCTCGGTTGTGGCTTCTAACCCCCCCATATGGTTTGTGACACCTATTAGAGACTGCAGCTCAAAATAGAAAGGTTCCAGGTTCAAAATCTCCTCTGATACAGGTTTGTTCTCCATTTTTTCACTTCATGTATGTACTTCTTTTACAGTTAAAAACTCTCCGGTGCAACTGAACCCACCCATTAATCTAAAGGAGTTCTGCACTGTCAATGAGCTTGTTGGTATACAGATATACCAACCATGGAGTATTCTGTTACATTCTGTATTTCCTTTATCCCACGTGTTCATGAAGCTTTGGAAAGATGCAGAATCTCTTTTTTTTCAGACTGTGCTACAGATATGCAAGGTGTCACACGCCTACTACCATAACCTTTAAATTCTCAATTCAATACCTTGGTTAGGAGGGAGAAAAATGCAGGAAGAGCTGAGAAAAAAGAAAAAGAAATGGGAAGAAAACTCCTCATTTAGAGAACATCAGGAAAAATTTATCACCACCTCATCACGAGAAATCGACAGTTTGTAC
>JGI2172J19969_10001187_pt1 | contig 11927 bp, 9 predicted proteins | sample DeeMarSWOR230_32_FD_19969 | JGI IMG/M metagenome (IMG submission 19969)
TACCTATCGCCCTTATTTATAGGTTGAACTTTTGCTCGGAAGTGGCTGTTTTTGGTTGTGGAAAGTGTCATTACGGGTAGAACCCCTCTATAGTTTCTGCAATGATTGGCTAATAGGCGGCAAATATGCTGGTGCTTTCAATGTTTAAGAGCACTTCAGAAAATGAACAGGGCAACGGCTTAGGTCGCGTGTTTGTGCGGTTACGCTGTAGGTGATTTCGCCTGTTTGGTCGTGGTAGACGGTGCCGCCGCCGCTGTTTCTGCGGACGAGGTCGACGCCGAGTTTTTGGAGTGCTTCTGTGTAGACGACTTCTTGTGGGGTTTGGTTTTTGCCTATGCTGACTGCGCTGGGTTGCCACTGGTAAAGCCGTAGCGTGTTTGGGACGAAGTGTTCTGTGCGTGAGATTAGGATGGCTTCGTCGATTGCCATGTTCATAAAGGCGTTATGGGTTTGGAGTGGGATTAGGCGCCAAGTGTCCATGCTGTTTCGGTCCTTTGTGGGTGATTGTTGGCATGGTTGCAGCTTAAAACTGTTGTGCTCGGCAGGGACTATAGCCCCTTATTTAAAGGAATTATTTATAGCCTGAGAGAAGCGTTTTTGGTTGTGGAAAGTGTCATTACGGGTAGACCCCCTCTTTAGGTTTCTGCAATGAATTTCTATTAGGCTCCAAATATGATGGTGCCTTCAATGTTTAAGAGCACTTCAGAAAATGAACAGGGCAACTTTCTCTTGCTTTTAGGAAATACGCCTTTGCTGAGCGAAACATATATTTTTGTTTGTATACGCTAAATTTTTGTAATCTAAAGAGGGAGACGCCTCAATGGCAGAGGAACAAAAAGAACAGCCAGTTGATCTTCAAAAACTCTTAGACGCAGAGAAAAAGCGTTCAGAGGACTACCTAACGCGGCTAAAGTATTTGCAAGCAGACTTCGAGAATTTGAAGAAGCGTTCTGACCGCCAAATAGAAGAAACCAAGAAATACTGCACTGAACGCTTAGTTATTCAGCTGTTGGATGTTCAGGACGAGTTAGAAATGGCACTTAAAACAGCCCAATCCGCCAATTCTGCCCACCCCCTCATCGAAGGCGTTCAAATGACCCTTAAGAAACTCAGAAAAGTTCTTGAGCAAGAAGGCGTCTCTCCTATAGCGTGCGAGGAGGGCAAAGCTTTTGACCCCTCACGTCACCACGCTGTTGCCGCCGCAGAGCGGGACGATGTTGAAGAAGATGTTGTAATCGAAGAAGTGAGAAAAGGATATATTATGAAAGATAAAGTGATTAGACCCAGCATCGTCAAAGTAGCAGTCAAATCATCAAAATCACAAAAGGAGAAAGAAAAACATGAGTAAAGCAAAAACAGGAGAAAAAGTTTTAGGCATAGACTTGGGAACCACAAACTCGGCAGCCGCCATCTATGAAGGTGGACGCGGCACCGTAATCCCAAGCGCTGAAGGCCCAACCATGGCGGGAAAAATGTTCCCTTCAGTTGTCGCTTTCACAAAAGACGGCCAACTTTTAATAGGGGAACCAGCAAAACGCCAAGCAACGGCTAACCCTGAAGGAACAATTTTTGAAATAAAACGAAAAATGGGAACAAACTACAAGGCAAAAGTTTTCGAAAAAGAGTACACACCACAGCAGATTTCAGCGTTTATCCTGCAGAAAATCAAAAAAGACGCAGAAACCTACTTGGGCGGCACAATACGCAAAGCGGTCATCACTATTCCAGCACATTTTGACGATAACCAGCGCCAAGCCACGAAGGACGCGGGCGAAATCGCGGGTTTCGAGGTTATGCGCATAGTCAACGAGCCCACTGCTGCGTGCCTCGCCTACGGTATCGACAAGCTGGAAAAAGAAATGAAAATCTTGGTGTTCAGTTTCGGCGGCGGCACCCACGACGTTACGTTAATGGACTTCGGCAAGGGCGTTTTTCAAGTGCTCTCCACAAGCGGTGACACGCAGATAGGCGGCACTGACATGGACAAGGCGGTAATGGACTACATCGTGGACGAATTCAAAAGGCAAACCAGCATAGATCTCGCAAACGACAACAAAGCCATGGCTAGACTTAAGGAAGCAGCGGAAAAAGCAAAGATAGAACTGTCCACTTTGCTAACTACGGACATTGACTTGCCCTTCATAGCATCTGACAAATCAGGACCTCGCCATCTACATCTTACCTTAACAAGAACCAAACTTGAAGCGTTAGCGCAGCCCATCGTTAAAAAAACCAAGAAAACCATCATAAAGGCACTAGAAGACGCAAAGCTGACGCCCAGCGACATAGACAAGATAATTCTCATCGGCGGCATGACCCGAATGCCACTTGTGCAGAAATTTGTGGAACAAACAATAGGAAAAGCTCCAGAGCGCGGCGTTGACCCCATGGAATGTGTCGCCATAGGCGCTGCTATACAAGCAGCAGTCATCACGGGCGAAGTGACAGATTTGCTCCTCTTGGATGTTACGCCTTTATCGCTTGGCGTGGAAACCCTCGGCGGCGTCTTCACTCAAATAATTGAAAAGAACACGACAATTCCCACAAAAAGAACTCAGGTGTTCACAACCGCAGCGGACTTTCAAACAGCTGTCACAATCCATGTGCTTCAAGGAGAACGCGCCATGGCAACGGACAACGTGTCCCTTGGCACGTTTAACCTTGTAGATTTACCGCCAGCGCCAAGAGGCGTTCCGCAGATAGAAGTCACCTTTGACATAGACGCCAACGGCATACTAAACGTAACCGCCAAGGACTTGGGCACGGGAAAACAAGCCAAGATAACGATTACGGCGTCCACGAAACTGTCAAAAGAAGAGAAAGAACGCATGGTAAAAGAAGCCGAGCAATTCACAGAGCAAGACAAGAAGAAACGCGAGGAAGCTGAACTGAGAAACAACGCCGACGGCTTACTCTACACTGCAGAGAGAACTAAGAAAGACCTTGCGGACAAGCTGACGCAGGAACAGACGGGCAAGATAGACACGGCGGTTTCTGCTCTAAAAGACGCGTTAGCCACAAACGACATGGCACAAGTGAAAGCGAAAACAGATGAGCTTCAGAAAGTTCTGCAAGAAGTCGGCACGGTGATTTACCAGCAGGCAGCAGCTGAACAGGCAAAACAAAAAGCTCAGCCAAAACAAAAAGCCTCAACCACTAAAAAAGGCAAAGTTGTGGATTCAGAAGATTACGAAGTGAAGTAAACAGCCGAAACAGTTTTGATTAGGAAGTTGCATTTCGAATTTAGCGGTAAAGCGCATGGCTGAAAAACGAGATTACTACGAGGTTCTCGGCGTATCCAGAAACGCTTCCAAAGACGAAATCAAAGACGCCTACAGAAAACTAGCGATGCAGTATCACCCAGACAGGAACAAGGCGCCCGACGCAGAAGAAAAGTTCAAAGAAATCTCCGAGGCATACGCCGTTTTATCCGACAACGAGAAAAGACAACAATATGACTTGCTAGGGCACGCGGGCTTCGATCAACGCTACTCGACAGAGGACATTTTCCGCGGCGCAGATTTTGAATCAATATTCAGAGACATAGGCTTCGGCTTTGGCGACCTATTCCGCACTTTCTTTGGCGGCGGATTCGGCGGAGGAGGCTTCAGAGAAAGAATCAACCGAGGTCAAGACCTTGTCTACGACCTTGAAATAACGCTGGAAGAAGCCGCAAAAGGAACCGAAAAGGAACTAGTAATCCCGCGAACCGAGAAATGCGAAATCTGCGACGGGTCAGGTGCCAGCCCAGGCACTTCGCCCCGAACTTGCCCCAAGTGCAACGGCGCGGGCAAAGTCAAGCACATGAGAAAAAGCAGCTTCGCCATGTACGTGCATGTAACGCCTTGCGCTACCTGCAGAGGAAAAGGTATGCTAATAGATTCGCCTTGCAAAAACTGCCGTGGCACAGGGTTAGTTAAGAAGCGCCGAAAGATAAGCGTGAAAATACCCGTGGGCATAGATGAGGGGTATCAGCTTAGGCTCAGAGGCGAAGGCGAAATGGCGCCCAATGGAGGTGAAGCCGGCGATCTTTATGTTCTTGTCCACATAGCCCAGCATGAGCTTTTCATGCGAGAAGGCGACGACCTTTGGCACGTCCTGATAATCGGTTATCCTCAGGCAGCCCTCGGGGCAGAGGTATCAGTACCCACCTTGGACGGTCCAACAACAGTCAAAATTCGTCCGGGAACGCAGGCTGGCGAAACTATTCGGTTGAAAGGGAAAGGCATGCCGCGTTTTAGAGGTTATGGCAAAGGCGACCTTATAGTGCGCGTTGGAATTTCTGTCCCAGAGAAGCTGACGCCGAAACAGCGAGCGCTGTTGGAGCAGCTGGCAGAAGAGTTCGATCAGGATGTTAAGCATAAGAAAAGCAGATTCCGATTCTAGTTTTCGTTTAAGCCAATGCCTCGGACTGAACTTTTCTGGGGGTTTCTTGTTTAAGAAAAATTTTAAATGGAATACCCATAAATATAGCATAACATTGGAAGTGAAATTGCATGGCAGATATTAATTTAATAGGTTTAGCTGTGAATATAATCATTAACATCATTATTCTGTCGCCAGTTCTATGGATTGCAGGAAGACTTTTAGCCGGCAGAGATAAAGCAAAATTTACTGACGCCCTTTGGATCGTTGTTCTTGGAACGATAATTGGTGCTGTTTTTCAAGCTTTGTTCCCAGAGCTAGGTATACTTGGGTTGATCATAATGGTTGTAATTTGGCTAGCGTTGGTAAAGCACTTTTTCGATACAGGATGGTTAAAGGCGCTTGCGATAGCGATAGTAGCAATAATAATCTACATAATAATTGTTGCAATATTGGTGCTAATCGGACTAGCTATAATAATAGGCGGTTCATTTTTCATCTAAGATAGAAACCGCAAAAATCTTCCCTCTGTTTTTTCCTTTTTGAATGCTGTTTAAACACGCCTAACTAGTCACTAGAATATTCTCACGGAAGTAGCTTATTCAGTGTTTTAATTCTTTATTCAGTATGTTCAAAAATCTCGTGTTCGAAATGTAATGGTCTGCTAAAAGCTTCCCGTTGTTCACCAAATTGAACACTGCGTATATTGACGGTGCTTCTTGCGCTTGCTCGGGCGTTTTCAGCTCAACAATGGCTATCTTCAAACCTTTTTTCTGGAGGACTTCGTCTAATTCGCTGATGAACCGGGCAATCCATGGGCACTGATTCGAGTATGCGATGTTTAACCCTTTATAACTGCGAAGCTGGTTTTCACAGTCTTTGAATTTTGGCTCTGAAGCTTTTCTCAGCTGCTTAACCAGTAACGTGAAAATGCCTGATTTTTGAACTTCCCTGAAGCCGTTTTTTAGGAACAGGTCTTTGTTCGCCATGAACGGACCTTCACTTGTGATCACTGCAATGCCAGCTTTCCCCTGCTTTTCCGCGTCCTTTCTGCACTCTTCAACCAGAAGTGACCCATAGCCTTTATTCTTGAATTTGTTGGGAGAAACCCATATACAATGAATAAAAAGATAGTCTTTCGCCTCAACTGCCCGCCAAGCATATTCTCCCGGCACGTATTCAATAAAACCATGGCATTTCTTGTCATTTTCAAAGTACAATAACTTAATTTTCAATCCTTCTGAAAACCGCTCTTTAAGCCATCTGGTTTTAATCTGGTAGCCAATATTTTTTGGGTTCAGAAAACAGGTAGGTGGGTATTGAGAAATATTCTTCTCATTGACGTCGATTATTATTGGATTTTCGTTCATCGTCATGCCTGTGTTTCTTTTGTGTGTTTTCAAGTTTTTAAGCCATAATTAAAGAAGTCTTGACTTTTCTTTATTCAAATTCTATTGTTGAAGGCGGCTTATCAGTTATGTCGTACAGGCACCTAACAACACTGGGTATTTCCTTTGTTATTCTCTCAGAAATGCGCATCAACACTTCATAAGGGACTTGGCGAGCTTTAGCTGTTACAGCATCCTTTGAGTCGACAATTCTAACAGTGACAATGTTCCCGTAAACTCTTTTGCCCTTTTTGATTCCAGTTGCCTTATCATTGTGAAGCACTGCGAAGTTCTGAAAAGTTCCCAGTTTTTTGGTTTCTTCTTCCACAATTTCGGTGGCTTTCCGCACAACCGCAACCTTCTCTGGGGTAACCTCGCCAAGAACTCTCAGCGATAAAGCTGGACCTGGAAAAGGCATTCTTTCAGAGATTTCCTTCGGCAAACCTAATTCGCGAGCTACCTTGCGGACATCTGGTTTGAACAATTCCTTTAAGGGCTCAAGAATCTTGTAACCGTAAATCTTAGGATCGATGCCGATCTGTTCCAAAACATTGTGCTGCGATTTTATGCCTCCTACTGTTTCTATAACGTCAGCCTTGATTGTTCCTTGTGCGATGAACGCTATCTGCTCTTCCTTGGCGGCTTTGCCCAATGTCTTGTAGAATTTGTCTCTGAAAGCCTTCCGCTTCTCTTCAGCGTCTGTCTTCCCCTTGAAAACAGCAAAAAAATCCGCTTTGGCATCAATAAACTTGGTTTTGATACCCAAGCTTTTGAGCGTTCTCACTACAAACTCAGGTTCTCCTTCTCTTCGAAGCCCATCATCTATGAAAACCGCCACCAGCTTGTCGCCCACAGCCTTGTGAACTAAGACTGTTGTAACCGTGCTGTCAACACCGCCAGAACAGGCGGAAATTACCCTGCTTTCACCCACAATCTTTAGGATGTCTTTCAGAGAATTTTCAACGAACTTTTTGGCATCAAACACTCCCTTTTTCCTCCCAACCTCAGTTTTTAAAGAGTGTACTAATCTAAGCTTCTTTCCTTTTTAGCTTTGCCATAATTACGATTTATTAAAAAGGCACCAACTGGACGCCTACAGAAAGAATTTAGTTAAAGATGTTAAACGTCTATTTGCGCTATGGAATACGAGAGAAAATAAGAAAGGGGTTATTTCGATAGCTGCTTTCGCAAATGTTCGTAGGTCTCTTTTATGTCTTCAACAGAAGCTTCATCTTCTATCGTGGATATGTCACCTAAGGGTGCGCCTATTATTACGGCTTTGAGTATTCTACGCATGATCTTTCCGCTGCGTGTTTTCGGCAGTTTGTTGACCATTACGATGGCGTCTGGTGTAGCGATGGGACCTATTGTCGTTCTGATGTGTTTTACGAGCCCCGCGCGCAGTTCCTCTGAAGGGGAGAAGCCGCTTCGCAATACTACGAACGCTACTGGCACTTCGCCCTTAACTGCGTCTTCTTTGCCCATGACTGCTGCTTCCGAAACTGCTGGGTGCGAAACCAAAGCGCTTTCAAGCTCCACAGTGCCAATGCGGTGTCCTGCTACCTTTAGGACTTCGTCCGCTCTGCCGAGAAGCCAGAAGTAGCCGTCTGGGTCCTTAACCGCGTAGTCACCTGTGTAGTAGATGTTGGGCCATCTTCCGAAGTAGGTCTGCTTGAATCTTTCGGGGTCTTTCCATAGGGTTTGCAGCATTCCAGGCCATGGGGTTTTCACTACAAGGAAGCCTTTGTTTCCTGCTTGTGTGGGTTGTCCCTTCTCATTGTAGACTTCTGCTTGTACGCTTGGCAGCGGGTATGTTGCTGAGCCGGGTTTAAGCGGCACAAGGTCTATTCCTGGTAGCGGCGCAATCATGTAGCCGCCTGTTTCTGTCTGCCACCAAGTGTCGACTATGGCAAGTTTTTCTTTTCCGATTACGCGGTAGTACCATTTCCATGCTTCAGGGTTTATTGGTTCGCCTACTGTTCCCAGAAGCCTCAGAGTGCTGAGGTCGTGTTTGTTTATCCATTCTTCGCCGAACTTCATGAACATTCGAACGGCTGTTGGCGTTGTGTAGAGTATTGTTACGCCGTGTCTCTCGATGATGTCCCACCATCTGTCTTGCGCTGGGTAGTCAGGTGTTCCCTCAAAAAGCAGCGATGTTATTCCTAGTGATAGCGGCGCATAAACGTTGTAAGTGTGCCCAGTGATCCAGCCGATGTCAGCGGTGCACCACCAAACATCTTCTTCGTTAGGGTTGAAACCCCACTTCAGGGTCCAATATGCCCAAACGAGGTATCCGCCTATTCCATGTTGGACTCCTTTCGGTTTGCCTGTTGTGCCCGAAGTGTAGAGTATGAACAGCGGATCCGTCGCCTGCATGGGTTCGGGCGGAACATAAGCATTTGCTCCGGCGTTTGCAAGAGCATCATGATACCAGACATCTCGTCCCTCTTTCATTTGGATTTCTTGAGCTGTTCTTTTCACGACAATGACTTTTTCCACGGTTGGCGTGTTCTGCAAGGCGCGGTCTGCGTTGTCTTTTATTGTGATTATTTTTCCACGTCTGTATGATCCGTCGGCTGTTACGAGGATTTTTGCTTCGCAGTCGTTTATTCTGTCTGCCAGTGCTTCGGCGCTGAAGCCTGAGAAGACGACAGTGTGGATTCCGCCTAGTCGCGCTGTTGCGAGCAGCGTTATTGGCAGTTCAGGAATTACGGACAAGTAAACTGCCACGCGGTCTCCTTTTTTGAGACCTAGATCTTTGAAGACTTTTGCGAGTTTGTTCACTTCACTGTAAAGTTGATGGTAAGTGTAAGTTTTGACTTCGCCGAGTTCGCCTTCCCAGATGTATGCAAGCTTGTTTTTTCTCTGCGTCTTTACATGCCTATCCAAGGCGTTGTGTGATATGTTGAGGACGCCGCCAGCGAACCATTTGTAGAACGGCTTGTTTGAATCGTCCAGCACTTTGTCCCATGTTTTGAACCAGTCGATAGCCTTTGCCTTTTCAGCCCAGAATTCTTGCGGGTTCTTTATTGATTTTTCCCATTCTTGTCGAAGTTTTTCTCCAGAAGATGCTTGCGCGTTATTTGGACAGATTTTCTCGTTAAACGGTAAATTAGTTTCAGACATGTCTTTATCATTCCATGAATTTTGTTCGGGAAAAATTTAAAATCAGAGAATATAAAGTTTTTCAGCTATTTATCAAAAAAATAAAAAGAATTGAGGCGTTTTTAGTTTGTGGGGCAGATGGGCAGCACAGTTTTTCGGTGGGCTTCATTTAACACTTCCGCAAATGCCAAGTAGACTGCGCTTAATCCGCAGATAATGCCTTCATAGCCAGCAACTGTACCTATTGTCAAGTCTCCAATTATTGTCGCGTTTGCCGTTAAGTCTCTTGCCGTCAGAAGGAAGAATAGAATGGCTAGGCTCATGAACACGAATTGTAGCGCACGGTTTGTCTTCAAGGTTCCGAAGAACATCACAAAAGTGAACAATCCCCACATGAAGAAGTACGCTGCCATAGCCGTTTCTGTCGGGACGTTCAATCCAGTGAAGAGTGATGTTTTGGGCAGGACAAGAAGAAGCACAAGAGACCACCAGAAAAGCCCGTATGATGTGAATGCCACGGTGCCGAAAGTGTTACCTTTCCTGAACTCCATAATTCCCACTAGTACCTGCGCTAATCCACCGTACGCTAAGCCCATTGCAAGAATCATCGTATCAAGAGGGAAAAAGCCAGCATTGTGCAAGTTAAGCAAAACAGTTGTCATTCCGAAACCCAGCAGCCCAAGCGGTGCCGGATTCGCCAATTTCTCACTCATACTATCACGCTTTTTTCAGTTAGAACTGCTGTTTTGAAAGACTTTGCATATTAAACTTTTCTGTGGATTTATCGCCATTTCCAGATTTTCCTGCCATAGAAAATCTCAGGCAAAATTAGAAAGCCTGAAAAAGAGAACGGCAGAATGACCAACCAGTCAATGAGGTCCAGAGGCGCTGTGCCGAACAAATAAGTGTAAGGTATGATTACAGTCAATATAGCCGACACCAGAACTGCTACAAGCAAGAATTTGTTCGATTTGAACCCAACTTTAAACGCGTTACGTTTTTCAGAACGACAATTCCAGACTATAACTAATTCTTGCAGAGTAGCCTGCACAAAAGCCATTGCCCGAGCCTCTTCAATAGGTCGCCCCAGCACATAGAACGACACGTAAAACACCAGTCCAGTGCCTATAAACTGCGTTATAAAAGTTGCCAAAATCGAAGCTATTCTTCCATGCAATATGCCCTCTTTTGGATCGCGTGGAGGTCGCTTCATAACATCCCCTTCTGGCGGATCCATGGTCAAGGCAAGGGCAGGTCCTCCATCTGTAACCAAGTTTATCCACAGGATCATGCCTGCGGTGAGAGGCAACTCCAAACCTAAAAGAGCAAAACTGCCGATAACGAGCAACTCGTCAAAGTTGGATCGCAACAGGAAGAATGAGAACTTGCGTATGTTGTCGTATATGCTTCGACCTCCTTCGACGGCGTTAACTATCGTTGCGAAGTTGTCGTCTGCCAGTACCATGTCAGCGGCTTCTCTTGTAACATCTGTGCCAGTTATTCCCATAGCCACGCCAATGTCCGCTTGTTTAAGTGCCGGCGCATCGTTTACGCCGTCACCTGTCATGGCCACTATTTCGCCCTTCTTTTTCAACGCTTTAACTATCCGAAGTTTGTGTTCAGGCGACACTCTTGCATAGACTGACACTTCTCCTACAATATTTTCAAATTCCTCATCGCTTAGTTTGTCGAGTTCGGCGCCTGTCAGAACTTTATCGCTATGAAGCATGTCCAGCTCTTTGGCTATAGCGACAGCGGTCAGCTTGTGATCACCAGTTATCATTACTGTCTTTATGCCTGCTTCCCTACATCTATCGTTAGCTTCTTTCGCCTCATCCCTCGGAGGGTCAATCATGCCCGAAAGACCCAGAAACACCAGATTACTCTCGTAGTCTTCGTCATCAAACTTTTCGGCGGCATCAGCGGGCAAATCCTTGTACGCCGTACCAAGGACGCGAAGGGCATCATTCGCCATTCTCTCATTTATCGCCAAAATTTCCTTTTTCTCTTCAGCCGTGAACTTCTTTACTTTCCCATCTTTCAAAACGTAAGTGCTGCGCTCTAAGACCATTTCGGGAGCGCCTTTTACGTAAGCAACCAACTTTCCTTCTGGTGTCTTGTGAGCTGTTGTCATGCGCTTCCTTTCGGAAGTGAATGGTACTTCGTGAACACGAGGATACACTTCCTCCGTATCTTTTTTAGCTATTCCCGCTTTAGCTGCTGCGACAATAAGCGCTCCTTCGGTGGTGTCTCCGATAACACGTGTGCCATCATAATAAGCGTTAGCATTCAACGTGTTAGCCCTCAACATCAATTCGAGTTGAGGATTTTCTTTCAGGCTGATGGAGTTGCCATCCACCAAAAACTCGCCTTTGGATTCGTAACCAGCCCTGTTACATCAATCGTCTTGCTGTTGACGTAGATTTTACGAACAGTCATTTCACCCTTAGTCAAGGTGCCAGTTTTGTCGGAACAAATAACCGTCGTAGCTCCTAAGGTTTCCGCTGAGGAAAGTTTCCTTATAATCGCCTTACGTTTAGCAAGCTCTCGAGCGCCAAGAGCAAGCGATACAGTCACAACAGCGGGCAAACCTTCTGGAACAGCTGAAACAGCAAGAGCAATCGACGTTTCAAAAGCATCTATTATATTTCCCAAAGCATCGGCTGTTTGAACTATTCCGAGAACAAAGATTTCGTATAATTCAAGTATAAAAATAACGGCGCATAAGGCAACAATTATTATTCCTAGCTTTTTGGCGAAGCGTTCTAGCTTCTGCTTGAGAGGAGTTTCCTCCGTCTCCATCGTTTGAACCATTTCTGCAATTTTCCCGAATTCCGTATTCATACCCGTAGATGTAATTACAGCCTTGCCTCTGCCGTAGGTCATGTGGGTAGCCATGAAAACAGAGTTTTTTCTATCTGCGATGGGCGTTTTCTCTTTAACTACACCCAAGTCCTTTGTAACATCTGTGGATTCACCTGTCAAAACAGCTTCGTCAGCCTTCAAATCGACAGTTTCTATGAGTCTTCCATCCGCGGGAACACGGTCGCCAGCTTCAAGAAGGACAAT
>JGI2172J19969_10001188_pt1 | contig 11924 bp, 7 predicted proteins | sample DeeMarSWOR230_32_FD_19969 | JGI IMG/M metagenome (IMG submission 19969)
TATTCTAAGTATTAAATTATTAAATTAAAAAGAAAAAGTTATAATGAAAACTGCATTACTATTACTTAGATGCACTATGGAAAGAGGAACAATTCCAATAAATAAAAATTTTGAACTTGAATACCGCTATTATAACAAAGATGTAAAATACAAATATTTCAACAGGAAATTTGAAATTTTTTTACTTGAAAATAAAATGCTGAAGAAAAATTATATTTTACACATGGATAATGCAGATCCCCGTCAGATGATGCCTAGTCTTTACAAAGCATCACAAAGAGGAAAAAGATTTGATTTTGGAGTAACAACTCTTAATTGGAATGACATTAAAACAAAGTTTACAGATTACATTGTCTCTGAATTAGGCGAAGCAAACAGAAATAATGTAAAAAAAGCAATTACTAAGTTGGCGTCTCCAAAAATATAGAACAAAAAAATTATTTTTTTAATATTCTGTTATCTTATATTTACCATGTATTGGTTCATAAATTTGCCCGTTACGCTTAAGCCTCTCTAGAGCTTCTTCTACTTTACTGGATTCAAGACCTTCAATCTCTGCTTCTCTTATTATATCTCCCCTTGCTGCATTAGCATCTTTTGATTCACTGCTTAGTCTGTGGATTATGTCAAGAAGGGTGCGCATCCTGTCATGTTGACTACGACTAATACCTGTTGCTATAATATCGATATCGAATTTTCCTGTTTCACGATCCATACCAACTCGTCTTAAGTATTGATCAATTATGAAAATAGCTCTTTTTGCATCATCTGCTGTTACTTCTTGACTAAGTCTCAATCTAGCACTGGCTTCTGCTAGTCTTACAAAAGCCTCTAATTGTCTAGGCGTAAAAGTAATTGATTCTTGGGATTGACTTCTAAAATCAACATAATAATTCTTAAGGATTTCTACTGCTTCATCTGTCATTACAGGGTAAATGTTTCTTTTTGCATATGCCACATATTTTCTCAAGAATTCGGGAGTAAATGTTGGAACTATACTCTTCATTAAAGCATCTTTCTCTTTTTTTGTGAATTTAGATTTTTTAGATCTTGCAATGTTTTCACTAACCTCTCCTGCCTTATGAGATACCAAAATATGAGTTGCAAGCTCTGTATCTGTTATTCTATTTGGTTTATCAAGTATAGAAAAAATTAGATCGAAACGAGATAGTAATGCAGGAGGCATGTTGATCTGTTCATGCATAGGAAGAAACTCATCAAATCTACCAAGTTTTGGGTTAGCCGCCGCAAGAAGCGCACATCTGGCTTTAAGTGTTGCATTAATTCCTGCTTTTGCAACAGATATTTCTTGTTGCTCCATTGCCTGATGTAATGAACTTCTATCTGTATCTTCCATTTTATCTATCTCATCTATACATGCTAAACCCATATCAGCAAGAACAAGAGCACCTGCCTCAAGTGTCCATTGACCTTCCCCAAACTCATCTCTCACAGCAGCAGCTGTTAAACCTGCAGCAGAAGAAGCTTTTCCTGATGCATAAACACTTCTTGGGGCAAGTTTTGACATGTAAGAAAGCATCTGAGATTTTGCAGTACCTGGATCACCAACAAGCAGTGTGTGGATATCACCTCTTATACGGGTACCATCAGGCATTTCTTTTGCAATACCTCCAAACAACTGTAGAATCATAGCCTCCTTTTCTATATCAAGACCATAGATAGTAGGAGCAATACTATCTTTCATTTTCTCATGCAGACTTGGGTCCTTACTAATTTTCAGAATCTCTTTTTCATCTTCAGGTGTTACTTCTACTTCCTCAAATGCTAATTCTTGATTTTCAATACTATTTGCTTCCATAGTTTTATCAAATGATGTCAAACGAAAAGTACCTCGTCTTCTCTGCATTGAATGCAAAACACCATTAACAATAACCCTGTCACCTGGTGCTATCTCCCCTGCTAAATCATCTTCTAGATAAACACCTATTCTTTCAGGTTGAGCGCCACCACGAAGACCTTCAGGGCTTTCTTGAATCTCAATTTTTTGAGAATCTATAAAACTAGATAAACTGGTTAATAATTTAAAAGAAGAAACTCTACCGCAACCACCTTGATCTTCAAAACATTCTGAGGGTTCTTTTAAAATATCCTCTTCCTGCTCAATTCTAATTATTGCACCACATTTTTGGCATTGAAAAGCACCAACTTGAAGTTTAGGTCTAACCTCAGTTCTTTTTTTAACAAGACCTTCAACAGCAGCTAATTTACCAAGATGATTTGATCTGATTTTTCTAATGGCAATTCTACTTGTATCAGGTAGATTTAAAACTCTGAAATTAAGTTCTAACTTGTTTTCAACAGCTACATCAATATTTTTCAGCGCCTCTTGTGCATTAGATATCATTTTATACGGTTGATTAATAAGAAGCTCAGATAATTTTGGGTCTGCTTCATCAATCTTCCAATAATCAACATATAAGCTACGTTTTTCAGGATACTCAATAGCCACTGTTTCAATATCGGCTTTACAATACCCCTCAAAGAATTTTTGCCATTGCGATACTAGACTTTGGTCTTTTAACAGTCGTGGTATTTAAATTCCCCCGTCAATTAAACTTTAGCGGGCATGGAAGGTCCTTGAGTGGATGCACGTTTCATCTACTGACTGCCCATCTGCCTTCTCAACCCCGTTAACCCTATGAGCATCAGCAGTTTATGGTAAGGCTGCTCACTTCCGTGCCTGACCCGGTTCCCACAACTAAGATGTACATACAGCCTTCCAACCATATGTGATCATCACCTCTAATCCCACAGGACAAGGTCTCATCGTTAACAAATGGATCAATAAATACTCGTTACAGCGCCTCTTGGTTTCGACCCCAGCATATCGGCGATTTCTGGTTACAGGGAACGCCTACCTCCCCGATCTATTCCATGCCTTTCGCCGTTTCATCTAAAGTGATCGTCTCATGATTATGAATAGATTTCTAATAAACTGAACAAAGATTAAAGATAGTGAAACTGATAAAAAAGCAACATCACGAGTAACACGAAGCCATACATCCCCACGTACATTACCATATTCTATACAATCTACTATAAGAAAATAAAGGAACAATGCAACTATGAAAAATAAAACTATGTTGATGTATAAAGACCATTTGTACCATGTTTTTTTACTCACATTACGCATCATTTCATCAACCATTTTCGGTGTCTCCTTACCTACAATGCATTGTGGTATTAATATTTGAAAGTTATGCTTTAATTTATCACAAAAAATCAGTTAATTTAGTTGTTTTTACTTTATCACTAATAAACAAAGAATCTATTGATTTTTCTATTAATATTATTCTTTGTTGCGCATAAGGTGAAATATTGTATCTTTTGGCTATTTCTTTTGAAATTTCCAGATATTTTTTAACAGATTTCTCATGAACAGTTAGAGTTAATTTACCATGACATTTATTACAAACTCCTTGAAGAGGAGGTCTTCTATAAACGATATTACAGGTTGGACAACGAACTGATTGTTTACTAAATGCCCTCATATTACCTATTATATCTGGTAAAAAATGTCTTTCTATAACCTTGTATGCAACATCCGCCTCATCAACTGCTCTAATTTTTGCAGCAAGATTAAGCTGCGCATTCATCTTATCCATCATAGATTTTAATGCTTTATAAGTAGAAATTTTTGGACCTTCAGAAATATCCTTTGTGTCATGAGTAAAACCAAACTTTTCGTATTGTAATTCACTTCCAAGTCTTGAAGAAACTAAGCCCATTATTTTTTCATGCTCTTTTGCATTCTCATGGCAAAGTGTAGACTCATAAAAACCAAGTGGATATCTAGTTAATGTATCAATATTATGTGCTTCTTTATCAACCTCAGAAGGATCAATACGTGTTGTAAGAATTAGGGGTAAATCCATCTTTCCTCCACGCTTATCTGGTATATATGCATGAGAAAAATTTAAAAGTGCATCTAAAAGTAACATTAAACCATCTTCATCTCCATCACATCTTATTTGCAGAAGTTGATTATGCCATAAAACAATTTTATCCTCTAATTTATCTCCATCAACATCAAAACAATAAGTAGAATCGTTACTTGTTTCTTCAGTGATAATTTCCTTTATAAAATCAAAAGTATAATCAGAAAATGCTCTAGCCTCGTAATTAGTTCCACCAAAATTGATATATCTATGTGTTTGAGAAATGGGACATTCGGACATTTGTTTAGCCCGTATATTCTTTTTATCAGAAATTGGTTGAATATAGTTAGCAAATCGATATTTATCTTTACCAGTAAGGACTAAATGTATTAGTTGATGTCTTACTGGTTTTTTTCCTAATTTTTTATATATTTCAAGAACCTTTTTTCCAGGGAGCCGTTTTTTAGTTTTTATATATCTCGTAAAAATATTTTCTCTAAGCAAAATATTTGCAACACCTTCTATTAATCCTTGTGAAACAGAATAAAAAGTTACTCGATCTGGATTTAAACTTATTGATCCATCACCATCAAAATAGCCAGATATGAAATTTCTGACTGACGTTTCATCACCATGATAAATTATTTCAGGAACCATTTTTTCGTATGCAGTTGAACCTGCTGCCCAAATATTTGAAAAAAGTAGATATAAAACTCGAGAACAATAGATAAATCTACTTTCTTGTTCATAAGGTCTTAATCCAAATAAAGCCTTCATTTTCGATTTTATATTCTTTCTAATTAGTTTATTTTCATTTCTAAATGCAACATGATAACAAGAACTATTTGTTCTGCACCATCCATCTGCGCAGTATATCCCAAGTATCCAAAAAAGAGAACCTATATCATTTAAATAAATAGGAATATTTATATGATCTCTTCTAAAACCAATCAAAGTTTCTTTTGGTAAATCATCTAATCTTGTTGTGGTTTGCTCACAAATTTTTTTATAATGAAGTAAAGGTACACTTTTATACCATTTACTTAAATTTTCTTTAAGATTTCTATCAATGTTACAGATTTTTATAATCTTATTACGCCCAATTTCTTTTACGAGATTTTTAAAAAATTGACTAGAATTTCTTAGTTTAATATTTATTAAAATATTATCATTTAATTTTAAAAGAGACTCAACAATATTAATTTTAGAGATTATTGTTTCATAGGGATTTATTAAAGATAAAGGAATTTTATCGCCTATTTCAAGTTCAATTGCTTTTTTAACAATTAAATTATTAGATTCATTTATTACTATTATGTTATGATCAGGAGTAACTTTAATTTCACGGTTGGTACTAGTTTTTATTCTAATCCATCTATTTGTTTTTCCTTTAATAAAACATTTTATTCTTTTCTTTTGAATTTTCCCTGTTTTAGAGTTAAGACAATAAGCATACAGGTTTTCTGAAGAGGATAATTTTATTTTTCTAGTCCCATACGAATCAATTATTTCTGAATCGTAATTTTTAAAAAATTTATCAACTATTTTTCCAATTTTATCAGTAATGAACAAGTCTTTATTCTTATCATAAAGAAAAACTCGATGATCTAAATCAAAACAATTTCTTCTTTTTGCTGCATGATAAAAAGGATGTGCATAACAAACTTGAGCATCAGTAAAACCAATTATTCTAGATAAAGCACCTGCTGATGTGTGAGGAGCAAGGCCTACTACTAAATGCCCTATTAAATCTTTTAGTTTTTTAATATTATAAAAACTTTTCATATTATAAAACTTAACTAAAAGATCATCAATGAATCTTGAAACTTGTACAAAAAATTCAGCACATGATTTGGAAATTATGACATCCTGAACCTTTAACTCGCATATTTGATCCTCATTTTCTAGCTCATTACCTAGATAATCAGTTTTGTAACCTAATTTTCTTAAATCACTTACTGAAATTCCTATTTCTCTTGGTTTAAAATGGGTAAGTGGAGAATCGGTCATATCAAATCTTATTGTTCCATCTTTAAACACAGGTACATTATGTTTTGCTCGCAGGATTCCTTTTTCAAGAGGTTCAGGGGTTTTATTTTTTGAAATTGTTCCTATTACTCCTTTTATTGTAACAGGCAATGTCCTTTCATTTACATTATTCTGAGCTAGTCTTAGTTCTTCTGCAAGGTTTATTTCTTGCATTTCAATTTTTCCATTGAAACATTCAGTGTGCGCTCCACATGTGCAAAAGATCCTATGCGTTTTCTTTTTACATTCAGGACATATTCTAACACCTGCCTCAACATCTATTTTTATTAAATCAGCTGCATCCCGAATCAGTCGTTGATTTCCACCGTAGTTACCGATTGGGAATAAAACATGTGGCGGAGGCTTCATTTTTCTAGCTGCAGCTTTTTCAGGTCTGCCCATTCTAGTTCCTATGCGGAAAGGTGAGCGAGGTTTTATTGTAACATTTGCTAGTTTAGAAACCAGTAAAATAATATCATCTTCTTCTTTTGCATTTTTAATTATTTCAAATCTTTCTGATTCAATGATTTTATTTTCTTTTAGGTCTAAACCGCAGCATCTAATTATGATCGGGAAATATCTATCTAAAATTAAATTTCCTTCTCTTTGTTTGTGAAGCGCACCTAATTCAATAAGAATTCTTTTTATTTCATTATCTTTAGGAAGAATTAATGTTGATTCAGAAAAGCTACCGTAATTTCTTACATAGTTTGAAAGAGTCTTTAAATCATTCACAGTTATATCATGCCAAAAAAGATTATAGTATGGATGCAAAGCAATTTCGTATTTTTTAGAAATTTCAAAAGCATCCATAAATGACGGTTGTTTAATATTTATGTCTCTTTGAAAGTCTATTATGATTTTTTTAAGGGTTTTTTCATCAGAATCCACGACTCCTGAAAAGCAGTAATCTTTTGGTAAACAATCTATTTTCTCTTGTAAATCCTGAATCCACCATTCATAAACATAACCTGATTCAGGAAGTAGTGCATTGTTTTCAATAAATTCACCAAATGGTATAAGAATTTCTCCCAGATCAATTATTTGTTTAACTTCATTGGTTTTAATATTTTTTACATCATTTATTTGGATTAAATCCCCATTTTGCAACAAAACAATAGGACCTTCTATTTCGCTGCAAGGAGTACCAATGGTTCCTTTACCTGGTCGCTCTGTTTTTATTTGTGTGCCAACAGCAATAAAATCATCAAGTAAATACATTGCTGCAGGATTAATTGCAGTGGATGCAAGTCCACAAGTTCTACCTCTGCCATATCTTAGTCTGAAACCACCTTTACGTGAAGGATGTGAAAAAACTGGTCTTCCAGCAATCACATCACCAATGTATTTTGAAGAAGGCAGAATTTTTGGTATTTTTTCATCTTTTTTTTCATCAGCATCTTTTGCTTTACTTGCAAAAATATCCAAAAAATCCCAATTTTCTAGTTTTAGTTTTTTAACATGTTTTAAAATCTTTGGAGCCTTTAAACACAGTCCTTCAGCAATAACAAGACATGCACCACCTCTTAAGCGGTTTGTACCAATTCTTGGTAAATCTCTGTATCCTGTAACCTCTTCATCCTCAGTTCCTTCACCGTTAATGCATATTGGACAGCCTCTAACAATTTTATCTATCTCATCAACAGAGGGAGTATATTGAAGGTGTTGTACTCTTTTATAAAGAGGTATTTCTTCCTTGTATCTTTCAATTTCTCCTTGAGTAGGTTGAAATTTTCCAATACCTATTTCTCTTCTTACAACATCTGCAATTAAAACACTCATTGCCTGACCAGTTCCGCCTGCACTTCTAATGGGACCTGAAAAATACAAATCTACATAGTCGGTGCCGTCTTTGTTTTTACCTAATCTTATTTCTGCTATTCCTTCCAATGGTGCAACAAGAACACCTTCTGTTAATATAGCCAGACCAGTTCTAATTGCTTGGTCAAGTGCTTCTTCTTTTGTACTGAATTTGTATTTTTTCTCGTTTACTATTTCTTTTGCAATTTCTATTGATACAAGTTCTCGGTCTCCAATTTTTTTTGTAGTTGCACGAATTTTTGGGGCAATTCCTTTTGGTCCAACTAGTTGTTCAACTCTTGCTGCTAAATCTAAAGCCTGTGGAATTTCTACTTCAAATTCTGGATCAAGTCCTTTTTTTCTAGCTTGACTTGCAATAGAATAACAGATATCAATTTCTTTTTGCAAATTGTTAAAATACTCGTGCATGTCCGAGCTAACTGCTATGTTGTTGGATAACTCCTCACCCATCACAGACCCGCTCTAAAAAATTAAATAGTTAATTCACAAATGCAAAAAGGTCTTTAAATGTTTTTACTAAAAAATGATTTTTTAATAAATTTTTATCATCTCTACACCAAGTAAAAAAAGAAGATGATGGATCACACAGGTTAAATATACAGATCCACCAACTATTGTAGCAAAATAAAATTCAAAGGATTTTTTTGTAGGAAATCCGTCTTTTTTGGGGTTTAATATTAAAAAACCAATAATTATACAACTGATTAATATCAGAATAGTAATCAAAAATTTAATTGTGTAAAGTAAAACAAGAGGAATTAAAAAAATCAAATGAAGATAGATAAGAAAAATTAGAGTCTTTTTAGCTTTCTTAAAGCCTATCTTCACTGCAAAAGTCATTGTTCCTGCATCTTTATCAAAAGAATAATCTATTATATGATTCCACACCTGACCAATACAGCTAAAGACACCAATAGAAATTGCTATCAACCAAATCATTAACCCTATTGAACCATCATAAATTGAGCCACCTGCAATAAGACTTCCCCAGATTATATATGAAAAAAATCCAATAAAATGCCATATTACATCAAGCCCAGGTATATTTTTGGTTCTTAAAGGAGGAACAGAATAAGCCCATCCTAAAAATAGCAAATAGGCGCAAAAAATAAAAATTTCGTATCTAAATGTAAAAATTGAGATTAGTAGAGGGATTAAAGCCAATATTAATAAGTAAAATATTGCAATTCGTCTTGAAATATTTCCTGATGCAAAGACATTAGTGTCCTTTCTTCTTGGATTTTTTATATCTGATTGAATATCGTAAAAATTATTTACTGCGAAAGTAAAACCCATTATACAAAATGTTGATAATGCAAATATTAAAAAAGGAATAATATAGGTAGTAATTGATAGTTGTGTAATACTTAGAATAAAACCTAAAAAAGATATTGCGGACCATTTTAATGCATCGGAAATTCTTATAAATTCATTTAAGTAAATAATAACAGTTTTTTTTGTTGTTTGATTCATAATATTTGCTCATGATTTTAGATATTTCAAGAGAATATATTATTATTGTTTATGTAATTATTCTTTATATTTCTCATTTTACATGAATTTAAAGTTTAAATTATCATATTTAGAAAAATTCAAATAATATCTTTTTTTAACCTTACTGAAACATAATATGATATCCAGAAAATATTTAACAGAAGATATTTCTCCCAAAGACGATGCGTATCATTATACAAAAAAGCTTTTCTCTGACGAATGGTGGTATTTTGATGCTATTTTTGATAATAATTATAGTATACATGCAGATTTTACTACTATTGCAAGAAATGGAAGAATTTCTTCTTCAGCTATAGAAATTTACAACAATGGTGAATTAGAAGCAAATGTAATAAAACGACATTTCTCAAAACCAATTAGTTTATCTATTGATTTTCCTCAAGTAAGAATATATGATAATAAAATAATTAATTTCGATTTTGAAAGATTTAAAAAAACTAGTGAATGGGTTTATAACTTTTCCCAGAAACTAGAAGATTGTGAAATTAATCTAAATTTTATTGGTACAACAAAAGGTTGGAAAATTGTTACTGATGACTTAAGTTGGACAGTTGCATTACCAAAAGCTACAGTTTCAGGAGAAATAACTGCAAATGATAAAAAGTTTAAAGTAAACGGCATTGGATATCACGACCATAACTGGAATAGTACGTTATCTTCGGTTTTTAAGTTATTTGGTTGGTACTGGGGAAAAATAACAAGCAGAACTTATAATATTACATGGGCTTATCTAATGAGAAATAGAACCCAAGGTGAGATATTTGCCATTTTAAATAAAGATAATCAGGGGTATTTTCTAATAAATCCAGAAAATATTTCTTTAAAAAAAGATAATTTTATTCGTAGTCATGGTCGGAAAATACCTTCTTCTTTTCATCTTAAAATAAATGATATTGTAAATGATATTCCAATTTCTGTTGATGTTACTATGGAAGTAAAAAATATGCATTTTAAAAGTAGAATACTTTTTCCTTATTGGAGATTTCATATTAAAACAAATGGTTATATTTCAATGGACTTTTATGAAGAGGAAATAAATGATACACATATTATGGAATTTTTCCGTTTAGCATAAAAATTTATTAATATGATGTTCGACATGACACATATCTATTTATTTATTTTATTAAACTAAGACCAATACTTTCTTAACAATATTTTTTTGCATATTTTTTCCATATTATAATATATTAAATATAATATGTTTGATTAAAGGATGAATTAACAGAGCGGAAAAATATCCCAACAGGAAAAAATTTCTTAGATTTATTTTTTATTGTTGTGGTTAGTTGAGTTGGTATGGTTTGTTGGTTTTTATGTGGTGTTGGGTCTTCAATATAATCGTATGCATCCTTCCCAGCAATGTCGTAAGCAATTGCTTTTATGATATGAAATGGAATAATGGTCCATAGAATTATCCATTGGTATATTGGTCCAGGTCCTGTTACGGTTTTCTGTAATACATTGTTGAGGGTGAACTCTACGCGTTCCATGCCACTCATATTATCTGTCGCTATTGCTGTGAATGTGAGCTCCCATCCTTCTAGGAAATTACCGCCAGTTACCTTATAAGTTAAGTTTATTACAGGTTTTGTTTTATCTAACTTGAATCGTACAACTTCATTTGGTTGTTCAACATTACCTGCTTTGTCAACTGCATAATAAGTAATCCTATGATAACCATCGGATTCTATAATCAATGGACTTGTATAAATCGTCCAATCATTATCATCAAGTAAATATTTTATATAATCTACACCTGATAAATCATCAGTAGCCTCTAAAGTTATCACAATATTGGTTACATACCAATCATTTAAACCATTTGGCTCTGGTGGATTAAAATAAATGGTTGTAACAGGTGGTGTAGTGTCGTTTTCATTACGGTTATCGAATTTATAATAAAGTTCTTTTGTTAAAATATTTTTTTCCACAGATAAACTTTCAATTACAGGTATAATACTCATACCAATAAAAAAAAGTATTACAGCAAAAACCAAACCCTTTTTAATCAAATTTTTTTCCATTTTTTCTCCCTTAAATTAATATATTAAAAATCATATCTTACAAATAAAACTTTGCTTTAATAAAGAATTTACCAATGTATCCTTCATAATCATTTGGTAATGTAAAATTTTTAAACAAAACCAAACCATTTTTATTAGTAAAAACAATTAAAGCAAAAAAAGAAACATTTTCTTCAGATATTTCTGGTTTGCGAATAAGTCCAGTAACCGATGTTCCAAAAAAAGGAATATCTATATAAACCTCTGAGCTGTCAAAATTCTCTGCTTCATCATATGCTATACCACATGCTTTATGAACTCCTGAAATATTTGGAGTCCAAATCCACTCAAATATCGGATCATAGGATGTATGCATCAATTTATCATCAATGTAGAACTCAACCTTGTAAACACCGCTTCCTTCGTCAAATATAAAAGTTTCAAAAACGATACTATTATTTTCTGATAGATAACAATATAGTTCTATATAAGGTGGTATCAAATCAATTTGAATATTTGCAAATTTAGTTTTTTCCACGTTTCCAGCATTATCGACTGACCAATAGGCAAGGGGGTGCCATCCATGTCCCGTTACAATAAACGGTTCAATATATATGTTAAGTTTACCAGCATCTAATCGATAATATGTTACGTT
>JGI2172J19969_10001189_pt1 | contig 11924 bp, 7 predicted proteins | sample DeeMarSWOR230_32_FD_19969 | JGI IMG/M metagenome (IMG submission 19969)
CTTTGTTCGCCTTTCCGCTGTGCTAGCTGCCAGACCGAAAATGCCAAGGCAAGAAATGATGATGGCAAGGGCAGCAAAATAGCGGAAGATCGTGCCTAACCGCTGTTCAGTTAGATAGATACGATCATATGCCTCATCGAAAAAACTGTAGTCAAACGGGACGCCTGGATTGAATTTTTTGTACACACTTTCTATATGGCTTATGGTCTGGGGGATATCCTGAGGGCGTATTCTCAGATACATGTAACTCCCCCCGGGATTGTAGAATATGACAAGCGGCTCGATTTCTGTGTGAAGGGGCATAAAATGGAAATCTTTTATGATACCCGCAATGATATAGTTGTTGCCCTGGAATGAGGCTCTGTTTCCGATGGGATCATCCAGGTCCATCATCTTCGCCAATGTTTCATTGATAATGATATTGTTTGGGGAGTCAGTGCCGGTTTGTTCAGAAAAAAACGTTCCTTCTGCCATTTGCACGTCCAATGTTTCCAGGAAGTTGGAATCTACCCGCATCATGGAGATTTCTGGATCGCTATCCGATGGTTTTCCCGGCCAGGTCCAACCGATTTCACGCCAACTGTGCCATGTCGGTCGGAGGGTCGTGGTGGAAAGGGCCAATACATTGGGATGCTGAATCATCTCATGCTTGGCAGCATCCAAATTTTGTCTTATAGCGCCACTGAGGGGAATACAGATCAGATGTTCTCTGTCGAATCCCAGGTCCATTTTTTTTATGTATTCCATTTGACGGAAGTTAACGGTCGTTCCGATGATCAATGAGATGGAGATGGCAAACTGCATCACAACGAGAATTTTTCTGAAATATGTGCGGCTTTTTCCTTTTCCTCCAAAGCCCTTGAGAATGTTAACCGGTTGAAAAGAGGACATAAACAGCGCAGGATAGCTCCCTCCGGCAATCCCGGTGAAAAGGATGATGCCTATAATTACCGGTAAAAGGGCTGGGAATTTGAATGTCAGTTCCTGAGCCATGAGCTGATTGAACACCGGGAGTAAAAGGATGGCGAACGCAAGGGCCAATGCTGAAGCAAGGAAGGACAAAATAATCGATTCGCTATAAAACTGGACGATGATGTTTCGTCTTACAGCACCGATTACTTTCCTCATGCCCACTTCCCGCAAACGAGTGCCGGCTCGGGCTGTGGAGAGGTTGATGAAGTTGATGATGGATATGATCAGGATGAATAAAGCGATTATGGCAAAAAGGCGAATCCGCTCGATGGCCCCTCCTCCAAAACCCAGGTTATAAAGATGATATTGTGTGAAGGGTTGGAGAAAAAGCTCGACGTCATATTCGGAATGACTCTGCTTTATTCGGCCCGCAATACTGGGGATCATATCTTTATAGGATACGTTTTCTGCAAGCTGGATGAACGTCCAGAAGGCATAATCGATCCATCGGTTAAGATACCCATTTCCATAGTATGTATCCGCAAATGAGATGGGTATGAGAAAGTCAAATTGGATGGATGAGTTGTTGGGAATATTTTTCATCACACCGGTTACTGTGAAAAGGTATCTGTTCTCCAATCGAAGCGTTTTATCGATCGGATCCTCCTCCCCAAAATATTTTTCGGCCATTTCTTCGGTCATCAAAAGGGAGTTCGGTTGGGATAGCGCTGTTGCCGGATCCCCAGAGACAAGAGGAAAATGAAACATCTGCAATATTGTCGGATCGGCCAGCGTGACATCTTCACGGATCTTTTTCGCTTCGTATGAGAAGATAAGATTGATGTCATCTAAGATACGCACGGAATCGGCGACTTGAGGAAATTCTTCCTTGAGTGTGGGACCTACCAGAGGAGGACAGACCGGGAAGCGGTATTCCGTGCCGCCGATATTCCCGTGTGATGCTACCAGGTGCAGCGCGCCGGCATTTTTATGGAATTTGTCATAACTCCACTCATGGATAATCCACTGGGATATCAGGATGAAACAGGTCATTCCGATGACCAAACCGGTGATGTTAATGAAAGAATAACCCTTGTGTCTTCTCATGTTTCTCAATGCGATTTTCAAATAATTATGGATCATGACAATGCTCCAATGACTTTTGTTCCGTATAAAGCTTGGTATGGATTTGGCGATTTGCATCCAGTACCAGAGATATGCCTTGAAAGGACCTGATGATTGATAAACCTCAAGATATTCTTCCCGAAAGTCCCCCACTGAAGTGAAATCTCCTCTGTCCGGATAGATGCGGCGTAGGATCCACTCCGCCAATTTTGGAGGATTCTTAGATTTTTCTTTGGTCACAGTTCTTCCTTCAGAACTTTAAGAGGTATCCCGTCCCAGACCTCATCCGTGATCGTCTTGATCTCTATCAAAGCCATGATGCCACCGGGAGTCAGTTTGTAGATTCGTTTTCTTTTTCCACCCCTCTTAGCTACCGGATCGCTCAGATAAGACTCCAGCAATCCTTTCTTTTCTAACCGGTCCAAGGGATCATAAACAGCTCCGAAGGACCAGTCATGGCTGGTGTATTGGACAAGCTGTTTTTTGATCGGGACGCAGTAGGCATTTTCTTTAAGCCTCCAGACGGCGAGCAGGACCAGTTCTTCAGGTCTGGAGAGGAATTTCATTTTTGTTTTACTCATTATCTCTGGATAATAGAGAAAATAAAGTTATTTGTCAAGAAAAATATTCTCCGGATAGCGAATTAAATGGAAAAGAGAGGAAAAAGGTTGAGATGTATCCCTTATCAACTCAATTTTTATTCATACCGTAGCGAATCGACCGGATTGGCTGTTGCGGCTTTAATTGACTGATAACTTACTAATAATGCGACAAAAACAACAATCAAGCCTGAAAGCAGAAACGCATCCCAACCCAGGTTGATTCTATACGCGAAATTTTGCAACCAGTTTTTTAATGAAAAATAAGCGACAAGCCACGCAACCAAAGAGGCTATTCCGATCAATCTGAGAAACTCTTTTGTTATAAGATTGAAAAGATTGGGAACTGAAGCTCCGAGTACTTTGCGGATTCCGATTTCTTTTGTGCGAATTTCAGCAGAGAAAGATATCAGACCCAATAAGCCGAGGCAGGCGATAAATATGGCAATAGTCGAGAAACTCATAACAATCTTTCCAAATTGTTGCTCGGATTTATACATGTCATTAAATGAATCATCAAGGAAAAAATAGTCAAAAGGATGTTCCGGATTAAACGATCCATAAGTTTCTCTTATATATTTAATACTGCTTTGAATACGGCTCGGTTGAATTTTTACGAACATCACTCTAACCATATCAGGATCAAGGAATAAATAGAGTGGTTCTATTGTTCTATGCAAAGAATGAAAATGGAAGTCTTTGATGATTCCTACGACTTTGCCTGTTTTTCCCCGGTGGTTACACTCTCTTCCTAAAGGTGATTCCCAGCCAAGTCTTTTCACGGCTGTTTCATTTAACAGGAACGCCCCGTTCTTATCGGAAGCAAATTCTCGTGAAAAATTCCTTCCTTCGATTATCTGTACATCAAACAGATCCACATAATCATAATCGACGGTCCCGTTGCGAATGAATACTCGTTCATTGTTCTTGGATTGAAAAGCTCCTCCCCAGGTAATCCTATTAGGGATATGACTGGATGAAGAAACATAGGGAATAGCTGGATTCTTAAGCAATTCTTTTTTTAGCTGCGCTAAATTATCAGAGATTTTTTCGTCGCGGAGCTGTATCGCTAAAATATGCTCTCGGTCATAACCGATATCAGTACTTTTTATATATTTTAACTGCCTTCCTATTATGATCGTGCCGGTTATGAGCATTATAGAAATGCAAAACTGGAAGGCAACGAATGTGTTTCTCAATCCGGAGCTCCGGGAGGGCCGGCTGTATTTTCTGCTCAGCGCTTCTACCGGTTGAAAGGAAGTCATAAATAGGGCAGGGTAGATTCCTGAGAATATGCCAACGATCACAATAAGTGCAATCAATGTGGGCAGCACGGCAATACTTTCTAAAGGGTTCAGGAGTATTTCCCTGTTTGTAAATTCGTTAAACGCAGGGAGTAAAGCCGCTGCAATAAGTACAGCTAAAACAAGCGCTATGACATTCAGAATAAAAGATTCATACAGAAATTGTAATATGAGCTGTTTCCTTGATGCTCCGACTACCTTTCGGACTCCTACCTCTTTTGAGCGTTTTAATGCTTTGGCTGTGGAGAGGTTTGTATAATTAATGCACGCAATTATTAAAATAATGTAGGCTACCAGGGATAAGATATAAATGTTCTGTATATCACTGTTTTCAGATATCTCAAAATTGTCATGTGATTTTAAGTGTATGTCCTTTACAGGCATCAAGTAATAGCTGTCATTTTGCTTTTTTTCAAAAGTTTCAATTAAAGCCGGAAGTTTTGCTTCCAGGTCTTTATAATCAGCATTATTTCTAAGTTCTAAGTAGGTTAAAAAATCGGATCCCCACCAGCTCTGGCCAAAACTTTCCGTCTCATATATTGTATTTAATGAAGTCATGGACAACACGAAATCAAACTGCAGGTGAGAATTACCTGGGACTTTTTTAATTATTCCGGTGATTTTTGCGTCATAGCTTCTGTCTTCGACTATAGTCAAAGTTTTTCCGAAAGGTTCTTCATCCCCAAAGTATTTCCTGGCAAGTTCTTCTGTAATGACAATTGAAAAAGGGTCAACCAATGCGGTTTTTGCGTCGCCTCTTGTAAACTCATATGAAAAAATATCAAAGAAACTCTTATCAACATAGAATCCTCTCTCATAAAAATGTGTATTCTTATATTTTATAGCAAGGTCATACGCATCCCTGTGTTCTATTCTGACTGTATTGATGACCTCCGGGTATGTGGAAACTAAAGCAGAAGCTAAAGGGCCATATGTTATTACCGAGGCATTTGCCATCATATAATTGCTCCCCATCCTTCGCTGAACCCGGTAAATTCTATCCGCGGATTCATGGAAATTATCATAACTGAGCTCATTCTGGACATACAGAAAAATAAGAATAAAACAGGCCATTCCTAATGCGAGTCCTGCAATGTTAATAACCGAAAATCCTTTATATTTTTTAATATTCCGTAAAGCAATCTTGAGATAGTTTTTGAACATAATAAGCCTCCAACAAACGGAGAAAATAAGATATGGGAAGAGTGAGGAAAAGATTTGGAACAAATACCAGATGTTTGCTTTTGTCCTTCCTTCTTTGTTAGAGATGTAATCATAGAATTCAGCCAGATCACCCGTTGAAGAAAATTTCTCATCATAGTCTTTCATCCCGGACATGATCCACTGAAAGATGCGAGGCGGCTTTTGTATATTCTTATTATTCAATTTCTTCCTAGTCCAGCTCAATATCAGGTATGTTTAGCCATAAATTCAGATGAAACTGCTTTGCATTTTTCAATGCAGCTTTGTTTTATTTCATTTTGACTATTATTCGTACCGCAGTGAATCCACAGGGTTGGCGGTGGCGGCTTTAATTGACTGATAACTTACTGTTAACAGAGCAATAGTTAATGCCATCAGACCGGAAAGAAGGAAAATCCAGACATTCAGACTAATCCGGTAGGCAAAGTTGTCTAACCATTTCTTCATCAATAAATAAACGATTGGCCAGGCAGCAACGATGGAAAAAAATACCATATTAATTAAATCTTTACTGAGCATAAACATAATATGAGATCCAGAAGCTCCCAACAATTTTCTTATTCCTATCTCTTTTGTCCTCAGTGCAATTGAAAAAGACGCCAGGCTGAACATCCCAACATTTGAGATTAACAACACAAGAAGAGTTCCGTATCGAACAAGCTGACCGAGCAGTTGCTCATTTTTGTACAGACGATCAAGCTCTTCATCCAGGAAGGCGTAATCAAAGGATTCCCCAGGGACAATTTCTTTGATTTTACTCTCGATAGAACGGAGTGCTTCGGCAGTATGGCCTTTCCGGAGTTTGATATATACATTTCTTCCACTTCCAAGCTCTAAGAGCATAGGCCGGATTTCCTGATGGAGGGATTCTGTATGATAATCTTTAATAACTCCGATGATAATTTTTTTTCGCGCGTTAGGAGAGCCTGGAACGAATATGAATTCTTTTCCCAAAGGCTCATTAATTTCCATAATGCGTACAGCCGTTTCATTCAAAATCATGGCATCAGTCGAATCGCTCGAAAATTCACGAGAAAAAAAGCGTCCCTCTGCCATCTCCAAGTTTAATGTTTTCAGAAAATCATAATCGACCCAGTTTTGTCCTATCAAGCCTTCAATTTCTTTAGTTTTCCCGGACCAGGAGAACGCAGAAGAAAAATCTGAAGTTTCCCACGTATCCATGGGAAACCTCGACGAGGCAATACTCTGTACCTGTGGATGGTTCAATAATTCCTGCTTTATTGTGGATGCTTTTTCAATAAATCCTCTAGTGGCTTTAAAAACAAGGATGTTTTCCTTGTCAAAGCCCAGGTCTTTGTTGCGCATATGATGCAGTTGTTGATTAATAGAAAGAATACAACCGATAAATCCTACAGAAAGAGCAAATTGAATGATAACCAGAGTCTTTCTGAATAAAGGGCTCCTGCTTTTTCCTTCCGTAATCTTCCCTATGCGATGATGTAGCTTAAAAAACGGAATATTCCCTTTCAGGAGAGGAACTGGATGAAAAGAAGAAAGGAAAAAAGCTGGATAGCTCCCGGAAACAAGCCCTGTTAACAATGCAATGCCTATAATGGTCAGAACAAGATTTGGAGTCCATTTAAAAACGATCTGTGTGCCCAGCATCGAATTGAGTGAAGGAAGGAACAATACTGCAATGAACGCAGCCAATAGTAAAGACAGAAGCGATAGAATCATCGATTCACATAAAAACTGTGTTACTAGCTGAAAACGGGAAGACCCGACCACTTTTTTTATACCAATCTCTTTAAACCTCTGTTCTGACTGGGCTGTCGACAGATTCGTGAAATTTATACATGCTATAAGCAGTACAAGAAGAGCCATCATAGAAAAGGTATAAACATAAGTGATGCGCCCTCCTCCTCCGAGTGCATGAAGGTGAATACGTCTTAGGGGTTGCAAATGAAGATTAAGGTTGCTGTCATGCTTATGAGCTTTTAATACACCAGAGATTTTCTGGTTGACTTCCTCAGGGATTATATTTTTCTCGAGCAATACATAAGCAAAGACATTCTTATTTCTCCAAGTATTCATCCAGTCATACAGGATTTCAACCGGCACTAAAAAATCAAACTGAAGGCTTGAATTCTGAGGGATGTCTTTCAGGATTCCTGTGACTGTTAGTGGAATGTCATCAGAATATCCATTATTATAGGAAACAGTTTTTCCTATCGGATCATCCTGGCCGAACAGCTTGGCTGCCAGATTTTTTGTGATAAGGACGGAATTAGGGATTGAAAGAGCTGTTTTTGGCTCTCCCTTCTCAAATGGAAAAGAAAACATGCTGAAAAAGGAGTGATTTATATAACTTCCTATGCAGGAAAAGCTTTTTTTGTTGAAGGCAATCTTCATTTCCCAGGATTTAAAACTCGTTGCATTATTAATTTCTGGAAAATTCTCCCTTAAGTGAGCGGCCAAAGGACCCGGGAGATTCCTTCCATGCTCTTCTCCATCTTCAGATATGTATACAACCTGGTATAGACGGTCTGCATTTTTATGGAACCGGTCATAACTCAGCTCATGCTGTACCCAAAGCATTATTATTAAAGAACAAGCCAAGCCAATAGATAAACCGGAAATATTAATAAAAGAATGAATCATATGATTTCTTATGTTTCTCAAGGTGATTTTGAGATAGGTTTTAAGCATGATAAGCCTCCAAAAGACTGAGAATACAAGATAGGGGAATACGGAAGAAAAGATTTGGAACAAATACCAGATGTTTGCTTTTGTTCTTCCTTCTTTGTTAGAGATGTAATCATAGAATTCAGCCAAATCACCTGTTGAGGAAAATTTCTCATCATAGTCTTTCATCCTGGACATAATCCACTGAAAGATGCGCGGTGGCCTCTGTCTATTCTTCTTGTCCAATTTCTTTCTAGTCCAACTCCAAATCAGGTATGTTTAGCCATAAATTCAGATGAAACTGCTTTGCATTTTTCAATGCGGCTTTGCCTTGAGGAGTTACAGTGTAATAGACTTTTCTCTTCCCTCCTCTGACCTCAGTCGGTTCCCCTTTACAAAAGGCTAAGTATCCCTTTCTGGATAAATTGTTCAAAGAGTTATAGAGCGACCCATAGGAAATTTTCTTTTTTGTGATTTCCTGTGCTTTTTTCATTATTGGAAATCCGTAGGCATTCTCTTTGAGTCGCCAGACAATGATTAAAAGCATCTCTTCATTGACAGTTAGTATTTCCATTTTTTACTCACATTGGACACTATAGTTTCGCTTAATAACTATAAACTAGATAATATTATAATGCAAGCAGAAAAACAGTGTCAAGATAGTATTGCCAGATGAGGAGATGTTATTTTATGGCTTCAAGACAGGGGACTTCAAATCCTCCGGGAAGAGGATTTGGGCTTTTCTGTAATGCATACAAAACCAGTAATTTACTGAGCGGATTCAGTATTATTAATAATAATACTGTTTCCCACTATAAAAATTATAAAAATCTCTTGAAAATCTTCCTATTTTATGTAAAATATACCATGACAGAGTAGATATTACATAAAAAAGGAAGAAAAATGGTGAAAAAAACTCACGGACCTGTTAGTTCTAACCTAATATTATCTCTCTATGAATCGAATAAATTAATATTTACTCCAAAAGATGTTGAGGATATAACTGGATTAAAAGGAAAACAATCATATCGATTCATTCAGCAATTAATAGAAAGAGAAGTAATTTTGAGATTAAAACAAGGAAAATATTTTATTATTCCGCAAGAAATAGGCAGAGAAACTAACTATATAGGAAATTGGTATTTAGTCGCAAGGGAGATTGCTAATTCTCCTTTATACTACATCTCACATTATAGTGCTATGGATCTTCACAATATGCTTACACAACCATTGATAAAAATATATATTACGTCCCCTAAACAGGAAAGAAAAAAAAGACAGACTATTGTAAATGTCCCTTTTGAATTTATATATCAAAAAAGGGAAAGAATTTGGGGAGTACAAGAAATGTGGATAACAAACACTGAGAAGGTAAGAGTAAGTGAATTAGAAAAGACTATTTTAGATTGTTTATCAAAGCCTAAATATTCAGGCGGTATTTTGGAAGTAGCTAAAGGTATTGGAATTCAGAGGGAAAAGATAAATTTCAATAGACTATTGGACTATATAAAAAAATTGAATTCAAACGTTGTTGCTAAAAGAATAGGATATATATTAGAAGCATTACGAATTGGAGATGAAGATTTTATAAATGAATTAAAAAGATATATAAACACGAAGTATTACATTCTTGATCCAATTTTAGCTAAAAGCGACTCTTTTAAAAATGATTGGAAATTGATTGCCAATATAAGCAAAGAGGAGCTTTATAAAGCAATTCAAACTTAAAATTGATAGAAAGCCGAAATTTATTCAGATTGCAATCAAAGCTTTTAACCAAAGATAAATCAATTCCTGTCAAAACCCTAGAAAAGAATTATATTCTTGCTTGGATATTAGTAGGAATAGCAAATTTAGATATGGAGAATTTATTTGTTTTTAAGGGGGGCACTGCTTTGAAAATGTTCTTTATAAATAATTATCGTTTTTCTGAGGATCTCGATTTTACCTTACTCAATCCATTAGGATTGGAAGTCTTAAAAGAGAAATTGAACAGAGTGTACACATCAGTGATGGACAAGGCTAATATCCCAATAGTTTTTAATAGAAGTGAAGTCCATTCAAATTCTTATACAATTTATGTTAATTTTTCTGGACCATTAGGAGCGTCAATCGAAAGAGGAGAAATAAAAATTGATTTCACGATAAATGAATTATTATTATTCCCAACCAAGAGGGAAAAATTTTTTAATTTATATGAAGAATATGCTGATATTCCAAGAAATGTTGAAATTTTAGTGTATTCAATTGAAGAAATTCTCATTGAGAAGATAATAAGTATAATTGATCCAGGTCGGAATGAACCCCGAGATGTATATGATTTATGGTTTCTTTTAAGAAACGGATTAGTGAAGCTCGATACGTTAAAAGACTCATTCATAAAAAAAGCAGAATTTAAGTATGTTAACCACGCTAATATGGTTCAGATGCTTGAGAAGAAAAAAGTTAATTATGAACGGCTATGGGCAAACAGGTTGTATCATCAAGTGTTGGATTTACCACATTTTGATCAGGTATATAGAGATATAAAAAGAAAATTAAGAGAATCAAATTATATCTAAAAATTTTTTATAAGAAATCCTGAGATAAATTTAACCTATGTGTATTAAGAGAATAATCACATCTTCATTGTGGATACGAGAAAAATAAAAGAACGATTCAAGGAGATGCTTGGTAATTTTCCTGGTGGGGTAAGAATGATCAAGGAGGATTTAAAAAAAAAGATTCAACTGAACATCAACATCAATTTTGACTTTTGTTTTTTCGATAGCTCTCGAACAGAGCCTTTACTTTATAGATCTGTTCCAGGGCATTGCGGCCCTCATCGGAAGTCATTGGTTTGCGGCTGTAGGCTGTCTGCACATACAGCTCTGTAAGAGATACCGCCGGTTCCTTTAAAAACTCAAAACGTCTCGGCAGAGACCTGAGGATCTCGTAGGGGGTGTTGTCGGCCGGGCGTTTGTATCCCAGTAGAGAGAAAAATGCCTGAAGACATTCATAAGCCAAAAGGATCTTTTCCCGAGGAGCCTGACCTTCGATCACCTTGAGCGCTCTAAAAATGTCTTTTCGACGGGGTACGTCAGAATCTCTTTCTTTCCTCTGAGGATGGAGCATAGACCTCAATCTAGCCAACAGGTTATGGAAAAGTCCTTTAATTCCCAGTGTACTGTCTTTGAGAAAGGGAAAGAGTTTTACCAGGGCATAGATAAATCCGCCGATACCCAGCAGGACAAGGGGGATCAAAAGCAACTTTCCCAGTGAGGCGATGAAATTAAAAAATGCGCCGGGAGAAGATGGAGCTTTTCCACCGCGGCCTTTATCTTTGGAAGCCTTGCTTTCGTCCATTTGTTCAGACTGCTTATCATCTGGTTTTGCCCGCCTGGAAGAGTCAATTTGGTCTATTTGAGGAGTCAGTTCGCCGCTTCCCCTGTATGCAATCCCAGGGACTGTCAGTGATGCACTCAAGACGACAATCAGAAGTATGAAAGCAATGGCCGTTTTAGCCGGTACAACGCCCAAAGAGGGACTCCCGCCTGGTTTCCGGACACGGCGGTAAATCCCTATAGCCGAGCCGGCTGACATCACCACACCTGTGGCTAAAAGAAAAACGACCACAGCCACGATAGCCCTCAATCCGGCTTCAGGAGGCCCGGACAGCAGTACCGGTTCTCCCAGGGCAAAGGCTGCCAGGCCAATCACTGCCAGGCGGGCCACTGCAGAAGAGGGATTCCAGTTCAGTTGTTTTCGCGCTTTCTCAGATTTCTTCTCTTCAGCTTCCTCTGGTTCTCGTTTGGGAAGCCCGCTGACGTGGCTCAGACCGAATTTGCGGTGGACTCTTTCCCAATCCAGGCGTTCAACACCATAGATGCGCAGGACTTCACGCTCGACTTCTTCTCCGATGTCAAGACATTCAGTGATGCGGGTGGCAAACCACCAGACAATTGCCACCACAAGTATATTCACGATAAAGTCCTGAGGATTCCGGGAAAACTTCAGCATAACCAGGGACGTGGCAAAGGCCAGCACAAACGTATACAGCCAATGACGCTCTTTGGCACTGTACATTTTGTTGTAGCGGGCAATGAGCACAGTGGCCGCCGCAAAGCAGAAAGCCACTCGCCTGATCGCCATTGAC
>JGI2172J19969_10001197_pt1 | contig 11910 bp, 8 predicted proteins | sample DeeMarSWOR230_32_FD_19969 | JGI IMG/M metagenome (IMG submission 19969)
GAAGCGCCGTACAAGGAAATCGTAGTAGTAGTCTCGGCTATGGGCAAAATGACCGACAGCCTCGTCAACACGGTTTCCCAGATAGGCAACGTGAACGACGCTGATTATGCGGAAATCATATCCATGGGCGAACGAACAAGCGCCCGCATATTCTCCAGCGCCCTAAAAGCCAGAGGCGCCAACGCCGAACCCTTCGACCCAGCCAACGACAACTGGCCCATAATAACCGACTCCGACTTCCGCGACGCAGAACCTGACATTGAAAAAACCACTCGGCTGGCGCAGAAATTCCTAGCGCCGCTCCTAGGCACAGCTATACCTGTGGTCTGCGGGTTCCTCGGAAAAGACAGCAACGGCAAGGTAACCACTCTCGGACGCGGCGGAAGCGACACAACCGCTATGGTACTCGCAAAATGCCTAGACGCTGACGAAGTAATACTCGTCAAGGAGACAAGCGGCGTTCTCTCAGCAGACCCCAAAATAGTCCCCGAAGCCAAGCCACTTAACAAGCTGGACATACACGAAATGTTCGACCTCGCCCAAGGAGGCGCAAAAATCGTGAAGCCCGAAGCCCTAAAATACAAGCTGCCAAACCAAACGCTTAGAATAGTTAACTTCTCCTCTGGCAGCCTCGCCGCTGACGGCACCGAAATCACGGGCTCCTTCACACTTACCTCGGCAGAGATGAGTAGCCATGAAGGCTTGCTAGCTATTAACGTGGTTTGCGAGGTCAACACGGAAAACCTAAAAGCGATTTTCCAAGCGCTCAGCCAAAACCCACTTTACGGCGTCAGTTCAGGAAGAAAATCAATCACCGTCCTCACCTCTGACGGCAACGTCAACGACGTCATAAACAGGCTTCACCGCACACAAGGCTTCAAAGCCATAAGCCACAGGGAAAACGTAGCCATGCTTCAGATCAGTCACCCGATGTTCATTGACTCGCCTGGAGGCGTTGCAAAAATCTCCAGTGCCCTCAGCCAACAGAGCATTAACATAATTGAGATCACAACTAGCAAGGCGACCATTAATGTTTTTATCGAAGAAAGTCAACTCAAAAGAGCAAAGGAAGCGATAAGTAATGTCTTCAAACCGTAAAGCAGCCATATTAGGCGCAACGGGAGCCGTTGGACAACGGTTCATTCAGCTGTTGCAGGGGCACCCGTGGTTCAAAATCGAAGTGCTCGCCGCTTCAGAAAGGTCAGCGGGCAAAAAGTACAAAGACGCCTGCAACTGGACCATGGAGTCGAACCTGCCTAGAGAAATCGCTGAAATGCCCGTAGTACACACTGATGTGGAATCCGTGGAGAAGGCAGGCAACGTGGATTTTGTCTTCTCAGCGTTACCAGGCGACTTGGCTGGACCAGTTGAGTCAGAATTCGCCGCGTTGTACCCAGTCTTCAGCAAGGCAAGCGCGCATCGAATGGATAATGATGTGCCTTTAATCATCCCTGAAGTGAACCCAGACCATGCAGCGCTCATTCCCATACAGAAGAGGCTGAGGGGCTGGAAAGGCTTCATATCAACGGACCCCAACTGCAGCACGATTCAACTGGCAATGACGTTGAAGCCGCTCATGAAGTTCGGTCTCAGACAAGTCTTAGTATCAACAATGCAAGCGCTAAGCGGTGCTGGATACCCAGGCGTCTCTTCATTGGACATCATCGATAATGTTGTTCCGTTCATTTCTAAGGAAGAGGAGAAAATGGAGTGCGAACCCCAGAAGATACTGGGCGCATTCGACGGCAACAGGATATGCCCTGCCGATTTCGTTCTAAGCTCAAGCTGCCACAGAGTCAACGTCAGAGACGGACACTTGGAATCCGTCTTCGTGAAGCTGGACGCTGAGCCCACGGTAGAGGAGGTCGAAGCAGCCTTCAGCCAGTTTAGAGGCGAACCGCAAAAACTGAGACTCCCCTCTGCCCCAGAAAAACCAATCGTGGTAAGAAAGGAGCCAAATAGGCCTCAACCCCGCTACGACAGGAACGAAGGCAAAGGCATGAGCGTCGTGGTCGGCAGAATCCGAAAAGACCCGATAATGACGGTCAAGTACCTGTGCCTGGGACACAACACCATCCGTGGAGCCGCAGGAGCAGGCATCCTCAGCGCGGAGCTCATGATAGCAAAAGGAATAGCCTAAAGACCAACTTGGCAACGCACCTTAAAGAGAAGAGATAGCTATGGTTAAAAAAATACAGCAACTTTGCGAACCATTGGAGAATCGAAAGGGACAACTTTACTTTGACGGCGTTTCCGCTATAGAGTTAGCTGAGAAATTCGATACGCCATTATACGTGATAAGCGAAAGCCGAATCAGAGAAAACTACAAGCGCCTTCACGACGCGCTGACCCGCAACTACGAAAAAATCAGGATCTATTACGCGGCAAAAGCGAATTCAAACCTGTCAATGCTGAAAATCTTGGAAACCGAAGGCGCATATTTAGACGCGGTCAGCCCCGGCGAAGTTTTCATGGCCTTAACAAGCGGGTTTCCGCCAGAACGCATACTTTTCACTGGAACAAGCGTCAGAAACGACGAGTTAAAGTTCCTCGCCGACTCCAATGTAACCGTAAACGTTGATTCCCTGTCTCAATTGGACAGGCTGCTGAAGATCATAGTGCCCAACGTTTTGTCTGTTAGGGTTAACCCAGAAATAGGCGCTGGCCACCATGACCACTGCATTACAGCGGGCAAGCACTCAAAATTTGGCCTATGGGAAAAAGACGTGTTAAAAGCGTATAAGACAGCCAAAAAGGCGGGCGTTACGCGGTTCGGAATACACATGCACGTGGGTTCAGGCGTTCTCGACGTTGAGCCTTTCGTTTTGGCGCTTGAAAAGCTTCTGAGCATAGCTAAAAAGGTCCATGATAAAGTCAAAATAAGCTTCGAGTTTGTTGACATGGGCGGCGGCCTTGGAGTGCCCTACAAACCAGAGGATAAAGAGTTAGACTTGACCCTTTTCTCTAAAGAAGTGATGTCCCTGTTCAAAAGCAGGATTGACAAGTACGACCTTGGAGAACCGTTTTTCTGTGTGGAGCCTGGGCGCTACTTGGTTTGTGACGCAAGCATCCTTTTGACCAGCGTGAACACGGTGAAAGTTACGCCTTTCAAGAAGTTTGTCGGCGTCGACGCGGGATTCAATACGTTGGTTAGACCCACCATGTACGGCTCATACCATCAAGTGCTCGTGGCAAATAAGCTGGATTCACCTGAAAAAGAGACGTATGATGTTGTTGGACCTATATGCGAGTCAGGTGACGTGCTGGCTAAGGATAGGCGGTTGCCCAAGATCCAAGAGGGCGACTTGCTGGCGGTTCTGAACGTTGGAGCATACGGCTATTCCATGAGTTCGCAGTATAATGCTAGACCAAGAGCAGCAGAAGTTCTGGTTAAAGACGGCGAGTGCACGTTAGTGAGAGAACGCGAGCAACTGGACGATTTGATGTCTGGTCAGCGAATGGCGAAGTGAGGGTAATGAAGTTTTGGAAGATGCACGGCTTAGGCAACGACTACATCGTAATCGACAACAGAGATGAGAAAATAAGCGGCGCGGAAGCAACCGAGTTAGCCATTAAGCTCTGCAAGAGAAGATTTTCAGTTGGCGCGGACGGTCTTCTTCTCGTTTCCAACTCAGCCGTGGCGGATGTGAAAATGCGAATTTTCAACGCTGACGGAAGCGAAGCTGAAATGTGCGGCAACGGCATCCGCTGCTTCGTCAAGTACTGCTACGAAAACAACATCACCCGAAAAGGCGAGGTGACTGTGGAAACGTTGGCTGGGAATAAACGGACATGGTTAACCGTTGAAAACGGCTTGGTCCAGTCAGTTATGGTGGATATGGGAGTTCCGACCTTGGAGAGAAGCAAGATTCCGATGCTGGGTAACGGCACCTGTATAAACGAAGATTTACAGGTCAACGGAGAAAAATACAAAGTAACGTGCCTCGCGGTTGGAAATCCCCACTGCGTCATATTCGTTAATGCAGTAGACGATTTTCCAGTGCAGCGCGTCGGCTCAAAAATTGAGAACCACAACTTTTTCCCAAAGAGAACAAACGTGGAGTTCGCTCAAGTTCTAAGTGAGAATGAAGTGAAAGTGCGGGTGTGGGAGCGAGGCTGCGGAGAAACGCTGGCTTGCGGCACAGGTGCCTGCGCAACAGTAGTCGCTGGAAACTTGCTGAAAAAACTTGGCAGCAGAGTCCGTGTTCACCTGCTGGGCGGCGATTTGGAAGTTGAATACGCAGAGCGCTTGTTTCTGAATGGTCCTGCAAAGAAAGTTTTTGAGGGAACACTGTTTAAGAGGATGTGAAAACAAAATGTTTGAAGTTGCTGATAGAGTGAAGAGGCTTCCGCCGTACCTTTTCGCCGAAATAGAGAAAGCTATGAAAGAAAAAAAGGCGCAAGGGGTAGACCTTATCTCCCTGAGTATTGGTGACCCTGATCTTCCACCGCCACCTGTGGTAATAGATGCACTTAAAGAAGAAGTGGCGAACCTGAAGAATCATAATTACTCCCTTAGCCAAGGCGAACCCGACTTTCGGCAAGCAGTTTCTGCTTGGTGCAAGAAACGTTTCCGCGTCGACGTGAGTCAAGACGAGGTTATCGCTCTTTTAGGCTCGAAAGAAGGCTTAGCGAACATCGCGAGAGCCTTCATGAATGCAGGTGACCATGTGCTCGTGCCTGACCCCAGCTATCCTGTTTACAACAATGGTAGCACCATACTAAATGATGGTGTTCCCGTTCCAATGCTGCTGCTTCAGGAAAACGGCTTCAAACCAGACCTCGAAGCGGTGCATCCGGAAAAAGTGAAGATGATGTTTCTGAACTATCCTAATAATCCGACAAGCGCCACGGCGGACAAGAAATTCCTCAAGCAAGCTGTTGAATTTGCACGGGAAAACAACATAATCCTATGCTACGACAATGCATACTCGGAGATAACTTTTGACGGGTACAAGGCGCCTAGCATTCTTGAAATTGACGGTGCCATGGACGTGGCTGTTGAGTTTCACTCATGCTCAAAGACCTTCAACATGACGGGCGACCGGATAGCTTTCGCCGTGGGAAACAAGCAACTAATCAGCGGGCTTGCCAAGGTCAAGTCGCAAATCGACTCTGGACCGCCCGTTTACATCCAAAAAGTAGCGGTCAAAGCCTTAGCAAGCTACAAGAGCGATAAACCGCCCGATTTCCTGAAGAAAAACAACAATATTTACGCTGAAAGACGCGATGTACTAGTGGACCGCCTGTGTTCTATGGGCTTTAAGTGTGACAAGCCGAAAGCCACATTTTACGTTTGGCTAAACTGCAAGTCCAGCTCAATCGAGTTCGCAACTAAACTGCTTAGCGCTGGTGTGGCGGTGACGCCTGGAATAGGTTTCGGAGAACACGGAGAAAACTATGTGCGGTTCTCTTTAACTCAACCGAAAGAACGAATAGTTGAAGCCTGCAAAAGAATCGCTACGCTTTTCGGCTGTGCAGATACGCATTAGAATGGCTTCCCACAGAAGGGGCTGTTCAAGTTCAAGCGGCTTCTAACATTGTTGTGACTGAGGCGCGGGCTGCACTTGCACATCTTGCAGTATAGGCGCAAAGTTTTTCTGGGCGCGTTGTTTCTTCAGAACAGATAGCTTTGTGATTTCTTCTGTGTTGATGTCTCCCTTAGCTAAATTAAGCTTCTCCATAAGCTTTTTCCCTACATCTGAGCGCACTATCGCAGTTGAATATCCGTCTGGGCTGCCTACTGAGCCAACAGAAATATCCGCGAGTTTAGCGGTGAAGTCATCACAGTAAACGCATCCTTTTTCCACGGCTTTGTGCAAGTCCCTTACTTTGCATGAGTATTCTTTTCCATCAACCTGCACGATATATTTCCCTTTGTGTATCTGAGTTTTCTCCGCCTTGTCCAAATCAACACCCAGCAGCCTTTTCGTCTCTTCCTTCAACTTTTCATAATCAAAAGCTTCAAAACAGAATAAGCCGATTATGGTGATTTCTACGTCTGGAAACTCCTTCAGCAAAATTTGCTGTATTTTCCTTGCTGCTCGAACCTCGCAGGCGGTACCGACAACAGCAATTTTTCTCTTTCCTTTATCTATTAACTCGCCGAGCTTTGACATCATTTTAACCCTTAGATACTTCGTGCCTCTGGCTTTCATTATATCATCGACATTTTCAGCTATGATTGCCTCCGAGTTGTAACCATCTGTCCTTTGGACGACTATGGCGGCGTCAAACAAGCCTTTTTGCATGCCTGAAATAAGCAATGCAGTGGCAACTCCGCCATCTTGCCCATCTACCGAGCTTTTTGCAGCAAACGCGTCATTATAGACGCCGAAATTTTCATCCTTTGTTCCCTTCAAAAACTGCTGCTCAATTTTTTCGATGTCTTCTGGCAACGTTGGATACGTGTTTACCTGTATTCTTTTCGAGTTCGTCGGACAAACAAGAGCACAGGCTCCGCAGCCAATGCAATCATCAGAAAAACTATGGTACGGAGTAGTTACTTCTCGCTCCACGCCTCGCTTTGCAAAGTTAATGGCGTATACGCCGATTCGTTCTTCGCAAACACGAGTGCATAAGCCACAAAGAATGCAATCTTCCTCAACGTCTTCTATCCAAAATCGCGGCTTTTCAACCCCGTATTCTCGGGCTAAATCCTGTATTTTCTTAACTTTCGGACATCGAGCCAATAACAGTTCAAGAAGCAACTTGCGAGTTTTCAGAACTTTCTCAGATTTCGTAGAAACAACTAGTCCTTCATCAACAGGGTAATTGCAAGAAGTTACAATCCTTTTCCTTCCTCGCTTGTCCGTTATTTCCACAGAACATATACGGCAGGCACCGAAAGGAGAAAGAGAGCTCGTGTAGCAAAGCGTAGGGATGTTAATGCCAACTTTTTTTGCTACGTCTAAAATCGTTGCTCCTTCGCTGGCTTTCACTTCTTTGTCATCTATTTTCAATGTTACTTCTTTTGCTTCCATTTAGTTTGCAACTCCTCTTTTGCTGTTCGCTTTTTCGCCTCTTTTTATCCATCGCTGGTCTTCTGGAATTGGCGGCGGAACCGGTTCACCAGATAACTTTTGCACTGCCCTAAACGCAGGCGGACAAACTTCAAAACAAGTCCCGCATTTCGTGCATTTTGCTTGATCAATAATGTGAATCTTGTTCCTTTCACCATTAACAGCCTCTACGGGGCAGTTCCTGAAGCAAAGCGTGCACGCAGCGCACTTCGCTGGGTCAATATAATACGAGATTAGGTTTTTGCATACTAACGCGGGGCATCTCTTCTCTTTTATGTGTGCTTCGTATTCGTCTCTGAAATAACGGATGGTGGTCAACATTGGATTTGCAGCTGTTTGTCCTAAAGCGCAAAGAGACGCAGCACTTGTTGCCTCTGCTATTTCCTGAAGGTTCTCAACATCTCCTTCTTTTCCTTTACCTGCAACAATATTATCCAGTATCCTTCTTGCTTGCTTCAATCCTTCTCGGCATGGTAAGCATTTACCGCATGATTCATCGCAGAGAAAATTAACAAAGTAGCGAGCTACATCTACCATGCAGGTATCCTCATCCATCACTATCAATCCGCCGGAACCCATAATCGAACCTAACTTGGCAAGTTCTTCAAAGTCCACTGGAGAATCGAGATGTTGCTCAGGAATAACGCCGCCTGATGGTCCGCCGGTTTGAACACCCTTAAACTTCTTTCCGTCCCGGATGCCGCCGCCTATTTTGAAGATGATGTCCCTTAATGTTATTCCCATTGGGACCTCGACAAGCCCTGTGTTGTTTACTTTTCCTGCCAAAGCGAATATCTTGGTGCCTGTGCTGCCTTTAGTGCCGATGGATGCAAACCATTCGGCGCCCTTATTTATTATAAGAGGTATGTTTGCCCATGTCTCAACATTGTTTAATGTGCTTGGCTTATCCCAGACGCCTTTTTCTGATGTGTGGACGTATTTTGGTCTGGGCTCTCCTACTTTTCCTTCTATTGCCGTCATCAGGGCGCTCGATTCGCCAGACACAAAAGCTCCAGCGCCCTTATGGATCTTAACTTTGAAATCAAAGCCTGACCCGAGAATGTCTTTGCCTAAGAATCCATATTTTTCAGCGTGTTCTAATGCCATCTGCATATTTTCTACTGCAAGGGGATACTCTTGTCGTACATAGATGAAGCCTTCGTGTGAGCCGATGGCGTAGGCTCCTATTATGAGGCCTTCAAGGATGCTGTGCGGGTTTCCTTCCATTAAGGCGCGGTTCATGAAGGCGCCGGGGTCACCTTCGTCGCAGTTAACGATGACGTATTTCGGCTCTCCTTCCGCGTTTCGTGTGGACTCCCACTTTCGACCAGTTGGGAAGCCGCCTCCGCCACGTCCACGGAGATTGGATTTTTTAACTTCGTCAAGAACTTGCTCGGGTGTCATCTGGTAGAGCGCTTTAGCCAAGGCTGTGTAGCCGCCGAGCGCGATATAATCTTCTATTTTCTTGGGGTCTACTTTTGCATTGTTGTCTAGGAGAAGCCTGTTTTGATGCTTGTAGAATGGAATCTCGGGCAGATCCCTTGCTGTTTTGCCTGTAACAGGGTCGGCGTAGAGTAACCGTTCAATTATTTCCTTATTAACCACGGTCTTCGACACGATGTCAGGTACATCGCTCGCTTTTACTTTAAAATAAAAGATTTCTTCAGGGTAGACAACAATTCTTGGACCTTTTTCGCAGAAGCCGAGGCAACCTGTCTCTTTAGTTTCTATCTTGCCTTCCACGCCCTGTTTTTTGAATTCTTCTTTAAAAGCTTTAATGACTTCTTTGACGCCGAGTGCTTCGCAACCAGTGCTGACGCAAATTGCAATGGCTGGCTTATTCGGGTCTTTTTTTGCAAGTATGTCCTCTCTGAGTTTTTTCAAGTCAGAAGGAGTTTTCAGACGTTGCATAGTTTTTTCATTCCTTGGCTAATTGTATTTGGAAAGAAGCTTCTCAACACTTGCTGATGAGAGCTTTCCATGATATTGCCCGTCTATTTCAACGACTGGTCCTAAGGCGCAACAGCCTAAGCAGTTTACGGTCTCTAAGGTAAACTTGCCGTCCTCTGTTGTCTCACCAGCTCTAATTTTTAGCGTGCGCTCCACCGAATCTAAGATTCTTGGTCCTCCACGCACATAACACGCAGTTCCAGCGCATACCCTGACCAAATGGCGGCCTCGAGGTTTAAGGCTCAACGCAGTGTAAAAACTTGCCACGCGATATATCTCGCTCACTGGAATTTTTAGCCTCTTGTTTATCCTCATTATGGCTTCTGGCGGTATCCAATTTAACTCGCGCTGTATTTCAAGCAGTAATTGAATTAAAACTCCCGTTTCGCATGCGTATTTGTCGATTATCCTGTCTATTCGATCCATACTCATGTTCCATCAGCTCAGTATGTTAAAATACAAGATGACCCTTTTCAACTAAATAAGGTTTGCTTTATGAAATATAGTTATTTACATATGATATATATTCAAATAGTAGATGTATTAATCATAACTTGTAAATAATGAGGAATAAGTATGGAACGAAGGATCATGTCATTGGGCAGATCATCAATGGTTATTTCTCTTCCCAAGAACTGGATGCAGTTAAACGAATTAAAAAAAGGCGATGTTGTTTCATACGCCATTCAACGTGACCGCTCCTTAGTTGTGTACCCACACGCTGAGAAGAAAGCAACACCAAAGGAGCTAACCCTTCGTATCGGTGAAAATGAAGACGAAACGCTAATTACTCAAAAGATAATAGGTCCCTTTCTGAACGGGTATTCAGGCATTACGCTTATCTCAGAAAAAATTTTTTCCGTTCCGCAAAGAAAAGCCATTCGAAACATAGCGGGAAGACTTTACATGAGAATTATGGAGTCTAACTCTCAAGGTGTATACATTCAAACTCTAACGGACGAGTCAAAGGCGTCACTTGAGCAAGCAATACAAAGAATGCATTTAATTTCTCATTCCATGTGCGAGGATGCCTTTACGTCGTTGAAGAACCGAGATGTAGCGTTAGCGAAGGCTGTTTTTTCCCTTGACGACGACGTAGATCACTTCTGCTTTTTCCTTCTGCGATTACTGCGCAACGCTGCCCAAGATGCTGCCCTAGCAAACGAACTTCGGGTAGACCCCTTAGACTGCATGGACCACCAAACTCTTGTTTATAGAATTGAGCACACCGCAGACTATGCAACAGATATAGCACGACACATAATAATGTTAGATGGAGCTCAACAGAAAATGCCGGATGATGTAATAGAGCTGATGGTTACTGCAGGAACGGAGGCTGTCGATTTATACGTCAAAGCAGTAAGCGCATTCTTCTCAAAGGACATCCCTTTTTCAGTTGAAATAATGAAAAAACAACATAGAATTGAGAAACTGGATCAAGAAATAGCCGCAAAAGCTTTTACGGGAAAACAAAAAAACGCGAAACTAGTTTGTGCTATCTGCACTATACGGGACAATATAAAAAGAATTGCTGACTGTGCAGCAAATATAGCGGAGATTTCCGTAAACCGCGCGTTCAAAGTTATTACTTAGAATTCTTTGAATAGCTCAGCGTCATCGTCATCTTGGCGGGGAAGAGGCTTTTCTCCAGTAATTTCCGTGCGAGAGGCAGCGCAACGTTGTAGTTGTACACGTCTTTTCCAGAGGTTCGGGCTTCGCGAAGGATCTCTTTCTCCAACTTGTGTTTCAATTCGCCTACGGCGAGTGCTCCTATGGTGAAGATGCCTGGCATAATTTCTTTCATGTCGTCGTTTAGGTCGATTCCTTCGATTCCGAGTGGTGGGATAGCGTTTATGTCGAGTAGTACTTTCATGTGTTTGACTTCGTTCAGCATTTCTTTGTCTATGATTCGGACGCCTCTTATGCCAGCGCACATGATTACGTCGGCTTTCTTCAGGATTTCTATCTTTGAAGCGGCTGTTGGAGCATAAATGCCTTCTACTTGTACTCCGTGGTCTTTTGCAAGAAGTTTCGCGATGCGTTCAGCGTGTTCTTTTCCGTCAAGGCGTTTCGGGTTTAGGCTGGCAATCATAACGTTGCATCCCATCTTTGCTAAGAGGACGGCTGCTATCTGCCCGACGGCTCCTGTTCCCATAATTGCGCAAGTTTTGTCCTTTAGCTCACCAAGCTTGTTCGCCACGAGCGCATTCTCGGCTTTTGCAACCATAGCGGCAGCGGTTGTGTAGGCTCCAGCAGGATCAACTATTATGTTTCCTTTGAATGGTGGGAACATTGCGTTCTTTATAGCTTCCAAGACTTCTTCGGCTTTTTCAGCGTTCTTTCCTCCGATCATGAAAACGGTGTTCTTCGCGCCTTTTGGGCCTCTGGAAAGCAGTGCGTCCAGTGCTATTGTTTTGCTTTCTTCTGCTGTCACGTTTTCGTAGGGGATAACTGCGTTATACCCAGCGTCGTAAGCCATACATATGTCAAAAGGGCTGGCTTTCGGGTCTGTGTCTAGGTAGAATAGCAGATGTGGTGGGCTTTCGCCACCTTTTCCGATGACTGGTTTTACTTGTACCTGAATTGATTGCAGCCAATTTTCCAGCTCATGTGATGATGGGACTTCTGCGGTAGCTGAGATGACTTTTTTCGAGAGCTTTGCAACTTCGACGTTGACGTTCAGCGATTCCAGCAGCTTTTTAATTGCAGCTACGTGATTTGGACTGCAAATGTGAAGGCATATGATTTCTTCTTTTCCCTCGATTTCTCTGGCATGATTCATTATGCCCATTGTTATCCAGCTTTCTCTGACTGAAAAGTTAACTTCGGCTTCCTGTTCATCTATTTCTGCCTGCAAGCCTTGTCCGTATGCGATAAGGTATTCTTTTTCCATAGATTCGTCTTTCGCTTTCTGTTTCGATAAAGCGTCAAGGGCTTT
>JGI2172J19969_10001199_pt1 | contig 11897 bp, 8 predicted proteins | sample DeeMarSWOR230_32_FD_19969 | JGI IMG/M metagenome (IMG submission 19969)
TTTGAGCTGGAGCCACTGCTCGATTGCAGCCATAGCATCAAAACCCAGACTTTTCTCGAATATCGCTGAAATAATAAGGCAAAGGCAGCCCTGGTGGGGTGCGGAAATAGGGATAGAAACTGGTTCGCCTGAACTCGCCCAAAAAATCATGCCAGCGAAGGCGCATCCCTTTAAGGCTGAAGAATGGCCTCAAGTTGTACGCACTGGCATAGGCTTAATGCATGACAACAACATGATTCCAGCATGCACCCTAATCGTTGGTGTTCCAGAAGAAACAGAAGAAGACCTAATCAAGACAATAGAGTTGATGGATGAGCTTGAAGGTTTTAGAAGCTTGATTGTTCCTCTGTTTTTCGTTCCCATGGGCAGGCTGAAAGATGAAGACTGGTTCAAAGAAACAGAGATGAACGAGCTACACAAAGAACTCTTGATTAAATGTTTAAAACATGACTTTTACTGGATAGATAAGCTAATCGACTTAGCGTTTGCTGAGAAAGGGTATGCAAGACTTGTGCGTCCATTCTACAAATTCTTTGTTGAAATAATCAAGTATAAGGCAAAAAAAAGCTGCAATCAAGCAGAAGCCGTGAAAACTAAACTTTAATATCACCGAAAACTCATAAGTGCAAGATTGTGCCGCCGTAGCTCAGCTAGGTAGAGCGGCTGGCTGTTAACCAGTCGGTCGTAGGTTCGAGAGCGAGGAGGCAAATCCTGTCGAAAGTCCTACCGGCGGCGCTTTTTACAAATTTTTTTGCATCTTCATGATTAAGTGAACCGTTAGGACTTCAAATGTGATATTTGAAAACTTTTGTCGAAGTCTAAATGTTGAAGCCGATTCTGCTTTATGTAGCTGGTTGTATATGAGAGCTCACGCACATGATATAAGTGTTAAACAGAATATTAAATAGGACATAACATGTCAAAACTGTTGAAGAACATCTTTTTTCTCCATAATATAACTACAGTAATGACATTTTAACAGCAGTGGGTCTTCAGTCTCAACATAGAATTTGGCTTGTACAGGTTCGTTGCTGTTGCTTATACAGGCTGGATTAGCACATTCAATTATGTCCTCAATAATTTTGGGAAGCTTAACCCTTTGCTTTTCAACAACCTCATAATCTCGGATGATATTTATGGTTGCGTGAGGAGCCAACAAAGCGATTTTATGCACTTCTTGAGGATTCAACTCTCTACCCTCAATTTTCACTATATCCTTTCTTTTGAAGAGCTTACTCGGCACATTAATCGCAATTGTGATCACCTTCCTCTCTCGTCCAGTTATTCCCAATATTTTCGCGACGTCTAATGCGTGTCCACCTGTAATATGGTCGATAACCGTGCCTTTCCTAATCTTAGAAACATGTAACACCGTTTCACTCATGTCAGATTCCTCTGAAGAAAGGCTATATTCAGAACAGAGATAAAAGATTTAACTCTGCAAGAATCACACAGAATGAAGTGATAAAGAGTTTTATTTAGGAGTTACATCAACTTGTTGTTTTGGGTGTAAGTTTGGAGTTTGAAAACAGAGACATAATATCTATAAAAGATTTCTCTCGAGAAGAAATCAATTATATTTTGAAACTTGCTCAAGCAATGGAACCCATAGCCCTAAAAGGGTCAGATATGCTCAAAGGAAAAATCCTTGCAACATTGTTTTTTGAACCGAGCACACGCACACGCCTAAGCTTTGAGTCAGCCATGCACAAGCTAGGCGGCTCCGCAATAGGTTTTGCAGAAGCAGAAATTGCCTCGGTTAAAAAAGGTGAAAATCTTGCGGATACTGTGCGTGTTGTGGAGAACTACGCGGATGTAATAGCTCTAAGACATCCATTAGAAGGCGCAGCGCGACTTGCTGCAGAATTTGCAAAGGTTCCAATCATCAATGGCGGCAGCGGGGCAGAAGAACATCCAACACAGGCCCTCCTAGACTTGTATACTATAATAAAGGAGAAGAGCAAAATCGACGGCTTGAAAATAGCTTTCGTAGGCGACCTGAGATATGGAAGAACTGTGCATTCCCTTGCTTATGCCCTTTCCCTTTACGATATTGAATTGTACTTGGTTTCACCAGAATCTCTGAAAATGCGACGGGAAGTTCTTCAGACAATAAAAGTGAAAATATCCGTAACGGAAACGACAAGTCTTGAAAAGATTGTTCCCCTCGTAGATGTTTTATATGTTACGAGGATACAGAAGGAACGTTTTCCAGACCCAGCAGAATACGCAAAAGTCAGAGGCTCCTACAAAATTGATTTGCAAACTCTGAAAAAAGCTAAGGAAGACCTGATAATTCTGCATCCACTCCCTCGAATTGATGAAGTAGCTGCTGAAGTAGACGAAACGTCGTATGCACGGTACTTCCAGCAAGTCTGGAACGGCATAGTAGTCAGAATGGCGTTGCTAGCCTTAATCTTAGGCGGCATAAAACAATGAACTGGTTCATTCGAAAGCGCGCGCTTAGTTGGGTGCGAATCTTTTGAAGGTCTTTAACGTACTTACGGCTCCACATGAAGGACATTTGTTTACTGGTCCAAACGAGCTTCTCTTGCAGTTTACGCAGTAGGTCAAATTGCGATTGTACGTGAAGAATTCTGTGTCATGCTTTTCAACAGCTTGTTTAGTTAGAGGCAGAAGCTCTTTTGGCATATACTCATCTTCTCCAAGTTCTATTATCGAAAGGTTTCCGCCAGCACACAACCCATGCAATTTTTCTTCAAGTTTGAAGGATTCTGGAAGGACTTTTCCATCCTGAAGGCTCAATCTAGTAACGGTTGAGTAGAATGGTTTCCGTCTCGTTCCTGAAAATCGAACCTTAGCAATGCCGAACCTTTCAATGTCTAGTCGCGCTAGTCTTTCGGAAGCCTGAAAACTTGGCAAGGCGGATGGAAGCAAACGTCTCCTGCGTCTTCTACCAATTTTGCGTGTGAAATCTGAGATAGAACTTATTGTTTCCTCGGCAAATTCCAAAGCTNTTTTGTCTTCGCGAATGTCTACTCCATAGAAGCTCTCCGCAGCCTCTTTCAGCCCAACCAAGTTTATTAGACGGGAAGAATTCTCAAGCCTAAAATATTGATCGCTGTTAACGCTTTGCATTAGAAATGGAAGCAAACCTCTGCCTTGCTGTTTGAGCGTCCTATATTTGATTTCTAAAGCGCGTGCTGCCATCTCAAGTCTTTCTCTCAGAATTTCAAAAAACTTTGTTCTATCTCTTCCACACTCACATGTGATTCGCGGCAGATTAACCGTTACGTACCCTATATTGCTCGTGCGTAAAGTGTCAATCTCCCAGTCTCCTTTCAAATCTGCGTTAAGCCTGCAACTAGAAGCCGAGAAAACACCGTATTCTCTTTTCTTCCCTAGAAGATTAGCGAAGTATGGTATACCCTTCTCTGATGCTAAATGATGCGCTTTCAGAAGCATTGCTTCTGCTTTCTTATCTTTGAATGTTTCCGAGCGGATTTTTATAACGATTTTCGGGTTGAACAGGGGTTTACGTGTGCTTTCCTCAGCGTATATTTCAAGGAGAAGCAACGCTAGGAGTTGGCTTTCCTCCTTGAAATTTCCGTAAGTGTCCACCAAATTTCCGGAAGGACCAAGAGCGGATTTTTCCGTTAAAAAGTCCGGGATCACAAGCTCTAGACCTAAAGTAACATTCGCATGTTGATTAACATTCAGAATGAATAAGCGTAAAGCCTCTTTGACCTTTTCAGTTTTCATGTTTTTTATGAAAGGGGCGAGAAAAATGTTGAAGTAGCCGAGAGTCTGAGTCTCACCAACTTCTTTAACTGAATGTAAAAGAACATTGAGGGTTCTAGATAATGCATATTGAAAGTTTCTTGGCAGTGAATGAGGAGGTCGAGAAGTATTCAGTTTCTCTAAGTTCAGATTTTTTTGGAGGAAAAATCTCAAATCGTGAAATATTTCGCTTGGTTTCAAAATCCAATAGCCTAAACGGTTGATATGTAGTGAGCCAGACAGATGTGCGTCTGCTATATCCCTTGGAAGCATGTTTAAGAGCGTATACTCTTCTAGAACAGTTTTTCCAGCAGTCTCATATACGGAGGCTGATCCCTGAGAGCTTTTGCTTTTTGTCTCCACAAGGACGGTGACATCATGAACTGGCAGTCCTAAACGTGTNAGCCTGTGGCGGTATTCCTCTAAGCCTTTCTCAATTAAAATTGCGTTTACAACTTCCCTCACAAGGGGGGCAGTCAAATACTTTGTTTTCGATCTAAGCAGTCTTTTTTCAGCATTCCTAGCTACTTTTTGAGCTAACTCCACTGGCATTTTTGCCTCTTTTATAAGGGAACCTGCAATCTTGTTTGCGTCAAACTCTTCCAACGCAAAGCGGGAAGTGCGGACAAGCATTTTTTTTCGCTTAGAGGTCTTCTTTTCAATTTCCTCTGCAATGTCGATTACCATCTTGCCCAGTTCGGTTAGGCGATACTTCTTAGATTCAACATCTGCCTCAATCAAATCTGCTTTAAGTAAGAACTTTAAGTGGTAAGCAAANCTTCCAGCNTCNCTGCTGGGATTCATCTTCAGCGAACTCATCAACTCGGTGTATGAAAGAGGTCCTTTATTAAAAAGCAAGTTTAAGATGTGCAGCCTTATAGTCGAAGAAGTAGCCTTCAACACTTTCACTGTGTGCGATCGACGTGAACGAGACAAGCCAAGCTGAGCCTCCAGCAGTTAGAGTATTGCAAGGTATGCTTAAAAGGTTAGGGAACACTTAAGATTTTTATACTAATAGCAATTTGTCTTTGAGGAAAAGTTTAAATTACGAATTCGGGGCTGTCGGCTAGCTTGGTCTAGGCTTGGAGACTTGGGCTCTCTAGACCCCGGTTCAAATCCGGGCAGCCCCACCAATCTGGTCACAAAGCTAGTTTTGAAATACGTATCGGAGCAGTATTAATTTTCAAGATTAAGCTTCGCATGAGGGTCCAACAAGAAATAGGAGAATTTTGAGGGGTGGCTAGGGTCTTTTTCCTAAAACTACTGATATTTCTACTGTTTGGCTTCCCCTTAAAATAGTCAAAATTACCGTTTGTCCTGGCAATGAGTTTTCTTCAAGATAGCTTGCCAAGTCGTTATTGTTCTTGACGCGGGTTCCGTTCATAGCAATTATTATGTCGTTAACTTCCACTCCGTATTCTCTAGCGGGGCTAGGGTCCAAAAAGTCAACTATTTTCCAGCCGTATGTTACGTTTACACTTAGATCTTGAGCTGCTTCGTACGTCATATCTCTTCCTACCAAGCCTAGGTATGAATGGCCATCATAAGAGCCGAATTCTATTAGGGCTGTTATTTCCCTAAGTAAAGTTTTTGATGGAATGGCGAAGCCTAAGCCTTGAGAGTCGGCAACTATGGCTGTTGTAATACCTATTACTCTGCCGCAATAGTTCAGTAATGGACCACCTGAATTTCCAAGATTTATGGGGGCACTTGTCTGTATAATGTTGGCTATTCCAAAGCCTCCTGTATACTCCTCGGTGATTGTTCTTCCAAGCGCACTCACAACACCGGTAGTCATAGAACCAACTAGGCCGTACGGATTGCCTATAGCTATCACAAGATCACCCACCCTCAATGTTGAAGAACTAACAACCTTGAGCGGTTTAAACTCATCTTCAGGGGCGTCAACTGAAAGTACAGCCAAATCTGCGTATGGATCTGTTCCATTTATCGTGGCAGCATATCCGTTTCCATTTGAAAATGTCACGCTTACGGTTGTTGTTCCATGAACAACATGGTAATTCGTTATCACAACCATTATCCCTGAAAAGTTGTACACAAACCCGGAGCCTTGAACTGTCCCTTCATTTGTTGTTCCAAAGATCAAGACAACTGAATTTTTCACTTCTTCGTATAATTCTGCGAGTGCAGTACTGTTTTGATAGATTGTGATGTCTTGGTTTGTGATATTCTGGAAACCAGATAACCCGGATACTTGAGCTTTAAGATTTGCAACTTCATTCTTTAGGCTGTCAATTTGCTGAAAAGTTATGTAGCACCCAACTATTCCTCCTACAACTAGTCCAGCTGTAAATATTAGTATGAGGAAAGCTGAAGAGAATTTAATATATCGTTCATTGGATCCACTCATGTTTTTCACCTTTCAAGCGAAAATCAAGCATTTACTCAAATAAAAGTTCCGCAAGCCCTCACGTAGACATTATCCCTCAAATAGTTTTGTGGACGCCAAAAACGCGAGAAAGGGTGTTATTGCCATCGCAACTAAGAAAGGATTGTAGGGCGAAGAATCATATAGGACCCCACCGATGTAAGGAGCTATGAACGAGCTAAACATGCTCGCTGTTTGGGGGATAGAAATCCAGCGGGCCTTGATAGATTCTGGGGCTAAAGGGCCAATAATAGCGCTCATCAGCGACCAAGTTATGTAGGAGCCTCCCGTCATGAAAAATGTTATTGTCAGAATTGGGAAATTGCCAGATACTATAAGAAGCAAAAGTGAAAAGCAGCACAGAATTAAAGAGGCAGCAAGTGCATGCCCTTTTCTCCATTTGTCTCCAAGCCTGCCCAAGAGAATTCCCAAAACTGCTGAGCCGAAGAAACAAACCGAGCCCAGGACGCCTATTTCAAAATCACCATAGCTATACACGTCAGCAAGAAACTGAGGAACAAAAGGACGAAATAGCATTAAAACAAATATCGTTGAGGCGAAGAAAATCGATAAAACAAGCAGTTTCCTTGTTCTTAGAAGCTCGAAAAAGGAATGGTGTTCCGCTGAAGGATGTTTTGCATCGCCTTTTGCACGTTGGCTGCTGATGAATACAAGGATGAAACCAGCTAAGGCGTAAAGGACAAATGCTGAGTAGAAAACGATTTGCATGCCCACTGTTCCAGATAAGTAGCCGCCGATGGCTGGAGAGAAGATGTAACCAAAGGACCAAGCAGCCGAAAGCGCTGTGAAGGTTAGAGTTAACTTGCTTTTGTCGGCGGAAGTTGTGATGTACGCTGTGTTTGTTGGTCCACCAAGCCAGAAACCCCATAAAATCATCCCTGGTAACATTTGAAACCAGTTTTCAGCAAAAGAGAAAATGATTGGAGCGGGCAACCATGCAATCCATCCGACAATCATAATCTTTTTCCGGTCATACCTATCTGCAAACATACCACCTACAAGCAGAGTACAGGCTGCAACTAAGCTCACTACAGCATATAGTATTCCAATCTCTTCAGCGCTGGCCTTAAGAGTCCTATCCATATAGTAAGGCAGCAGATAAGCGTAAAGGCCGTCCCCAAAAGAGCCTGCAAGGTTTGAGGCAAAAATGAGTTTCAAGTCTCTGTTTAACACTTCGAAGGGGAAACCAAGCCTCAGGATTTTACGGGGTCTGTTCAAAGTCAACGTAAAGCCTCTTACGATTGCTTACTAAGCTCATCAGAATAGTATGTTAGTTCATTTAAAAACTGTTGAAATCGGTCATTATGATTGAACGCCAATACAAGAGATAAAAAGAGTTTGCCATGCATCTTAGGACAGAATCAAATGTTTTGTTGGCAATTCTTTTATGCTTCCCAAGCAGTCTAGTTCTTGGGTGCTTTCAGTGTTGTTTGACAAGCGAAAGCTGGAGGAGATTCAACAGAAGAAAGAAGAATGGGAAAAGGAAATCGTGCCGGAGAGCCTTGAAAGGCTTCCGGAGAGAGGCGATTTCTTGACAACGTCTGATATTCCAGTTGGTCGGGTTTATACTCCGTTTGACATTGCAGCTTTGCATTATTTGCGAGACCTTGGTTTGCCGGGTGAGTATCCACTAACCCGTGGCGTTTACCCAACAATGTATCGGGCTAGACTTTGGACTATGAGGCAGTATGCAGGCTTCGGCACCGCAGAACAGACAAACCAACGCTTCAAGTACCTATTAGAGCAAGGTCAGAAGGGCCTAAGCGTGGCCTTCGACTTTCCAACCCAGGTCGGCTATGACTGCGACCATCCAATGGCACACGGCGAAGTTGGCAAGGCAGGGGTAAGCGTAAGCACCTTAGGTGACATGGAAATCATATTTGACGGAATCCCCGTAGACAAGATCACAACTTCTATGACCATTAATGCACCTGCAACCGTTCTACTTGCCATGTATATGGCAATCGGACAAAAACAGGGCCTTGAGCAGTCCCAGCTTGGTGGAACAATTCAGAATGATGTTTTGAAGGAGTATGTTGCAAGAGGCATGTACATCTTCCCGCCGAAACCCTCAATGAGGATGGCTACCGACATATTCGAGTATTGTTCTCAGCACATGCCTAGATGGAACACCATAAGCATAAGCGGCTACCACATCCGTGAGGCTGGTGCCACTGCAGTGCAAGAAATCGCCTTTACGTTTGCGAATGCGATTGCTTATGTGCGCGCAGCCATCAAGCGAGGTCTAAATTTAGACAAGTTCGCTGGCAGATTGTCCTTCTTCTTTGCAGCTCGCAATAACTTCTTGGAGGAAATTGCTAAGTTCAGGGCTGCAAGGAGATTATGGGCTAAAATTATGCGGGAACGCTTTGGAGCCAAGAATCCTGCCTCATGGAGGCTCCGCTTCCACACACAAACCTCGGGTGTTTCGCTAACTGCCCAACAACCCTACAACAACATCATAAGAGTAACACTTCAAGCATTGTCAGCAGTCTTAGGCGGAACCCAATCCCTGCACACAAACTCCTTCGACGAGGCATACGCCTTGCCAAGCGAGCAGGCAGCAACTATTGCCCTCAGAACTCAACAGATAATTGCTTATGAAAGCGAAGTAGCTGACACCGTCGACCCCCTCGCAGGATCATACTACATAGAGTACTTAACGAACCAGATTGAAGATAGAGCCACAAAATACATCGAGCAAATCGACGCCACGGGAGGAGCTGTTGCCGCCATTGAAAAAGGTTTCATTCAACGTGAGATTGTGGAGAGCGCTTACAAGCTCCAGAAAGAGGTTGAAGCCAAAAGAAAGGTTATTGTGGGTTTGAACGAATTCCTATCCGAAGAGAAGGTTCCGATAAAAATTCTGCGGATAGACCTGGAAATCGAGAAAAAACTTGTTAGGCGTCTAAAACAGTTGAAAAGGCAGAGAAACCAAGCCAAACTGGACGAAGTCCTGAGAAAATTGCGTGAAGCTGCCGAACACGAAGACGTAAATCTCATGCCTTTAATACTTAAAGCTGTGAAGGAGTACGCAACTCTTGGCGAGATGTGCGACACCTTACGCGACGTGTTTGGCGAGTACAGACCGCCTTCCATCTTCTAACTAACTATAAAGAGGGCTTCGCCCTCGCTCACTGAAGAGCCTTCTGAGACATACACTTCTTGAACAGTTCCAGTCTTGGGCGTTGTGATTTCATTTTCCATCTTCATGGCCTCAAGAACACATAGGATCTGGCCTGCTTTTACTTGAACTCCTTTCTTGACCATGACTGATAGGATTTTACCCGTCATGGGTGCAGTTATGGCGCCTCCCACATACTGTTTTGGCGCCATAGTCTTCTTCATGGGTGTCATACGGGTTGGTTCGAAAATCGCCGATGCCGATCTTCTCGTGGGGGTTTTCACTTCAGCCTTGAATGTGGCCTCTTCAACCTTAACGGTGAAGGGCTTCTTCTGGTTGATTTCGGGCAATTCTACTCTGTATTCTTTGTTGTCTATTTTGATGCAGAATTCGCTCTCCAAGTCAAGCTTATCGACCGATAACTCTACATTGAAAGATTTATTCTCGATTTTAACAGTGAACGAACTTTCCCTGGCTCTTGAAAGTTCGATTTCAACGGGTTTTCCATCAATGAAAACTGCGTAGATGGGCAATCTCATCCACCTTCAGCCAAGCTTTGTCTGCCAGCTAACACCCAGGGGGAGACTGTTTCTCTTGCCTTAGCTGGTATTAGTGCTTTCACGCCAGTTAAACTTCTTAGGTAGGTGGCAACAGCGACCGAGACAGCAGCAACCTCCTCAAGTTCTCTGATTCTTTCCGGTGGAATTCCAGCTTTGGTTTCTTCCCTTCTGATCTTCCTTTTCTTGAAGAATTCTAGGGCTGCATTCGGAAACAGGGCAAAGGTTATCTTGTCTTCATCGCTCTCGATGTAAGGTTTTACGTCGTCTGGTATTTTGTCGAGGACAGGCTCCAAAAGGTCGGCTGGGCGGCACGTTATATGTTTCTCTTTGCCAATCGCCTTCTTTTTCACTTCCTCATTGATAGGGGCGGGCGGCTTTCCGTATAAGCCTTTTACATACTCTTTTACCTCCTTTGGGACGATGCTGTAACGTTTTCCAGAAAGAACATTAAACACGGCTTGTATACCCACAAGCTGGCTCGTAGGTGTCACTAGTGGAGGATATCCTAGCTCCTTTCTGACTTTTGGGACTTCTTCTAAGACTTCTTTTAGCCTTCCTAGGGCATTCTGTTCCCTCAACTGTTCGAGAAGATTGGAGAACATTCCGCCTGGAATTTGGTGAATTATGATAGATGGGTCAACCTTTTCAGACTTTGGGTTAATCAGCTTCAATGGATCATAGTATTTTTCTCTAAGCTCCCGGAAGTACCCTGCAATCTCGTTGAGAAGGTCCATGTCAAACCGAGGGTCGTAGGGTGTTCCCTTCAAAGCAGCCACAACAGACTCTACTGGTGGCTGAGATGTTCCCCAGGCTAATGGTGAGAACGCCGTGTCAATCATGTCGGCTCCAGCGTCACAAGCGCGAAGATAGGTCACCATGGCCATTCCGCTAGTGCTGTGACAGTGCAAGTGCACTGGAAGTCCGACGTCCCTTTTTAGAGCAGCCACAAGCTCATAAGCAACCTGTGGGGCCAACATTCCAGCCATATCCTTGATACAGATCGAATCACAATCCAGTTCCGCCAGTTTTTTGGAAATCTCTACGTAATGCTTCACGGTGTGGACCGGACTGATTGTATAGCAGATGCTTCCTTGGGCGTGAGCTCCTACTTTTTTAACGGTTTTGATTGCTACCTTCATGTTTCTTACGTCGTTTAAGGCGTCAAAGATCCGGAATATGTCGATTCCGTTTTCAGTTGCTTTCTCTACGAACTTTGTTACAANGTCGTCAGGATAGTTTCTGTAGCCAACCACGTTTTGTCCACGTAGCANCATCTGGAGTGGTGTCCGTTTTATGTGGAGTTTCAGCTGACGGATTCGTTCCCAAGGGTCTTCAGTCAAATACCTTATGCAAACGTCGAAGGTGGCTCCTCCCCAAACTTCAAACGAGAAGAAGCCTACTTGGTCCATTTTTTCAGCGATCGGGATCATGGATTCGGTACGCATTCTAGTTGCCATTAAGGACTGATGTGCGTCACGAAACGTGGTGTCGGTGATTTTCAAGGGTTTCGGGGCCAAGCCTTTTCACTCTCTTCTAGGAGGAGGTGGATGTGAAACTAGGGGAAACGCCTATTTATAATGGTATGTTTGCGTGTTTTTTGGGCGGCCTTGCCTCTCGCTTCGTGGCTAACATTTCAAGTGCACTAACTAGTCTGGGTCTGGTTTCTGCTGGTTCAATCACTTCGTCGATGTAGCCCTTTTGTGCCGCTACGTAGGGGTTTGCAAACTTTCGGCGGTACTCACTCACCAAATCCATTCGCTTTTGCTCTGGGTCTGTGGCTTCAGCGATTTCCTTCCTGAAGATTATGTTAATGGCTCCATGGGGTCCCATTACAGCTATCTCGGCTGTAGGCCATGCATAGTTGATGTCTCCGCCAGAATGTTTGCTTCCCATGACGTCGTAGGCTCCGCCATACGCCTTCCGAACGATTAATGTGATTTTTGGCACTGTCGCTTCACAGTATGCGTACAGCAGCTTTGAGCCGTGTCGGATGATTCCGCCGTGTTCTTGCTCGATTCCAGGCAGGAAACCTGGCACGTCAACGAAAGTTATGACGGGTATG
>JGI2172J19969_10001200_pt1 | contig 11897 bp, 15 predicted proteins | sample DeeMarSWOR230_32_FD_19969 | JGI IMG/M metagenome (IMG submission 19969)
GCCTGCTTTGCCATAGCCCTCTTCATCTCCTCGGGAAGGTCGACGTGTTTGATCTCCACCATGGAAACCTTAATGCCCCAGGGGTCGGTCTGCCTGTCCAAAATGCTCTGAAGATCCTTGTTCATCTTTTCCCGGGCGGCGAGCAATTCGTCCAGCTCGGCCTGGCCGACCACGCTCCTCAGGCTGGTTTGAGCAAGCTGAGAGGTAGCATAGAGGTAGTTTTCCACCTCCACGACGGACTTGTCCGCCTGCATCACCCTGAAGTAGACAACGGCATTTACCTTGATGGAGACATTATCCCGGGTAATAACGTCTTGAGGGGGGACATCCATCACCACCGTCCGAAGGCTTATTTTGATCATCCTGTCAACGACGGGGATGATGAGAAAGATACCCGGGCCCTTGGGGGGAAGGATCAGCCTTCCCAGCCGGAAGATAACCCCTCGTTCGTATTCCCGGGCGATTTTAACCGCGGAGGCCAAAATGATGAGAATGAAAATAATGAGCGCTGCAATGAAGATCATGTCGCATACCCCTTTCTCAGAGAGGTTTATACCTTTCTTTGGTTAGCCTACCTTATGGGCCTATAATAGCAAAGGAGACCAAGGTTAACAAGAAAGAAAAAATCAGGGATCGGTTGACCCTGATTTCGCCTTAGGCTAGGCTTTTATCATTACATTCACCGCCCGGGGGCGTCTAGGTCCTCTCTCCACATTGAACTCTACGCCGTTACCCTCTTCCAAAGCGTCAAAATCTATCCCCTCCAAAGCGGAGCGGTGGAAGAAGATTTCTCTTCCATCTTCTGCACTGATGAACCCGAATCCCCTTTCCCGGATAATCCTCTCTATCGTTCCTTTCAAACCTATCAACTCCTTCCTTAAGGATTTGCGGCTCCAATATGTGAGAAACCTGTAGACTTTCAAAGCATTGGAGAACCCAGCGGCCACCTGGAGACTTACCACCTCACTGGACTTACGAATATCTGATGAGAGAGCTTGGAAGAATAGGTTTAGGGGCCTTTTAGTGCGCCGGTGAGATCTCGACTCTCCGACAGATATGATAACAGATATAATGTCGCAGGATGATACAGCGAAAAAGAGGAAATGCCCTGATTAGGCCTTATACCTGAAATCTTCTGGGTCGAGACTCTCCAGCCACTCCTCCAGCTGGTCCGAACTGATCGTCTTAGCCTTGGAGAGGACCTCTTGGGTCACGTAGATGGGAGCAGTTGTCCCCCGCGCAACCGGATAACCCAAGACCCCCATATATTGTGACTTATTTTTCTTGACACACAATCCCATTTCTCCTATACTTCCCCTATCAAAAAGCGAGTTCTTATCACTCTCTTCACTTTCTTGACGCACAACCCCATTTCTCCTATACTTCCCCTATCAAAAAGCGAGTTCTTATCACTCTCTGGTGGTTATCGGCCTGGCTATTTTTATGGTTCAAAATTCAACGGCTCCACCTGTGGTGATGAAATTCCTCTTTTGGAATTTTAAGACTTCATTGATCTATACGATCTTAGTGTCTGTCGGTTCAGGGATGCTCATCATTCTCTTTCTCTGGATTCCCAGGAGTATTAAGGCTTCATTCAGAGAGAAAAATTTGAAGAAAGAAATCGAGATCTTGGAGAGACAGATGAAACCTCAGGGAGAGGCAAGCAAACCACTGGAGAACCCACAGAGGTGAGGGATGGAATAACCCATAATAGTAAGGAAATCTATTAATTGAGGACGACTCTGGTGGAAACCTGACCTAAGGCAAAGATATGCGAAAACGAATCCTCAAATCAAATTCGGCCCCATCGGCTCTGTTGCCAGGAGAACTGGACGTTGCCGCCATCGCCTCCGTGTTGGTGACTTCTGAAACGGCCGACCATCCGGTTGAGAACGCCTTCGATGCTCGCCGCGGGCCCGGAGGGAGTCGCTGGGTCGCGGAAACGCCCGGTGAACAGACGCTGATTCTGACCTTTGACACGCCACAGAAGATTCAACAGGTCCTTCTGGAAGTGGAGGAAAACCAGGCCAGTCGCACCCAGGAGTTGCAGTTGGCCATTTCTCTTGATGGCGGACGAACTTACTGCGAGCTGCTGCGCCAGGAATATAATTTCTCTCCTCCCGGCACGACTTTTGAGCGTGAAGAGTGGGTGGTTGCCGCCGAGGGGGTGACTTATCTGCGGCTATGGATCAAACCGGATAAAAGAAACCGGCCTGTTCGGGCTAGCCTCACTGCTCTCTCCCTGCGGTGAGGACGGCAACCAAGGGGTAGGCCTTCCTTGTCATCGGCAAGCGATTGCGTCATCCCCCGAAGTCAGGGCTTAAGGGTCAGAATTTTCTTGTGGAGCTTAGCGACCTTAAGGTCGGCACGGTCGTAGACATTGCTTCTAAAGAGATTGTCGAGACGCCGAACATGCAGGGTCAGCTGAAAATAACCAATAAATCGAAAGACATCCTGGATATCCAAGCGGTCACGTTCGGAAACTTGGATGAAACCGGGATGCCAATTCCTTTCCAATCTGGAGAGAAAGCATCGAAGGTCTCCTTGTTTTTGAAGGTTACTAAGCCTGAAGAAAAGATTGAATAGCCCTTGGTGTTAGTCCCCGTGGCATAGAAGGCGGGATATTTTGATCGTTAAACTACCTTCGCAGGCGAGGGTAGTTTAGATCCTCTAAAAGGTTTGGAAAGGAGAAAATCTTATGGCCGGGATCTCGCCAGCAATCTTTTTTTTGATCGTATTTGTCATCATCATTGCCGCCGCAGCCATCAAAATCCTACGGGAATATGAAGGGCATTCAAACTCTCCCCTGGGTAAGGTTAACCCCGATGTTGCTATAGAGACAGCGGATATCATCCTTGTAAGAAGCAATCCCCTTGATGCCGTGGCCATCCTTGGCCTTACCCGTGCAACTTACCAGAAGATGATACAGAACCTCGGATGGGCAACCGGGTATAATGCCTTTGCCATCCCTCTTGCAGCAGGAGTGCTTTACAACTACAAAACCTTCTGGGCCCGGCTATGGGGGCGGCTCTCATGTCCATAAGCACCGTGATTGTGGCGATCAATGCGAAGTTTTTGAGGATCATGAAGTGATTTCGAAACGAAAGATGGTGTGTGATTTTGATGAGCCCAATTGGGGATGAGTCTTGAAAGACCAGGATAATAAAGAACCTCAAACCAATCAGGGAACAATCGTCTCAGTTCGGGGAAGTGTGGTGGATGCCCAATTTCCCAGACGGCTTCCTCCACTTTATAATCTGCTCAGAACAGGGGATGATGGAAAGATGGTGATCGAAGTGATCACCCACCTCGATTCCGAGAGAGCGCGGGGAATCGCCTTGACCCCTACGCGAGGCTTGGCCCTTGGCTCGACCATTAGCGATACGGGGCGCCAGATCAGTGTTCCTGTTGGGAAGGAACTGCTCGGCAGGGTTTTTAACGTATTCGGAGAAACAATCGACAGGAGGGAAAAGATTCAAGTGGAAGAATGGCGCTCCATTCACCGGGAACCGGTCCCTCTAACCCAGCAGTCCACTGTATCAGAGGTCTTCGAAACCGGGATCAAGGCGATCGACGTCCTCGCTCCCCTGGAAAGGGGCGGAAGAGCTGGACTGTTCGGAGGCGCCGGTGTGGGTAAAACGGTACTGATTACGGAAATGATCCATAACATGGTTGGACAGCATGAGGGGGTCAGTCTCTTTTGTGGTATTGGAGAACGATGCCGTGAGGGGGAAGAGCTTTACGCCGAATTAAAACAGGCTGGAGTATTGGAGAACACGGTCATGGTATTTGGCCAGATGAATGAACCGCCCGGGGCCAGGTTTCGGGTGGGACATGCGGCACTGACCATGGCCGAATACTTCCGTGATGATGTCCGGCAGGATGTGTTACTCCTGATCGACAATATTTTTCGCTTTATTCAAGCTGGAGCTGAGGTGTCGGGACTTATGGGCCAGCTCCCCTCCCGCCTCGGTTACCAACCCACTCTGGGAACAGAGCTTGCAGCGCTCGAAGAGCGGATCTGCAATACCGCCACAGGTGCCATTACATCGGTCCAGGCGGTCTACGTCCCGGCCGATGATTTTACAGACCCTGCAGCTGTGCACACCTTTGGACATCTCTCTGCCTCGATCGTACTGTCGCGCAAAAGGGCAAGTGAAGGATTGTACCCGGCGATCGATACATTGCAGTCCGGATCCAAGATGCTGGTGCCTCATATCGTTGGAAATCAACACTATCGTATTGCTCAGGAAGTAAGAAAGACCCTGGCCACTTACGAAGATCTTAAAGATATCATTGCCATGTTAGGGATAGAGGAGCTCTCCCAGGAAGACCGGCGGACGGTCTACCGTGCCCGTCGGCTGGAGCGTTTCCTGACCCAACCCTTTTTTGTCACAGAACAATTCACAGGGCACGAAGGAAAGTTGGTTCATCTCCAGGAGGCCCTGGAGGGATGTGAACGCATTTTAAATGACGAGTTTACGGATTACCCTGAAAAATCCTTTTACATGATCGGAACGATCGATGAAGTAAAGAAAAAATGAAACTGAAGGTATTGCTTCCAACCGAAATTTTAGTTGATCAGGAAGTGACAAAAGTCATCGCTGAGGCTGAAAACGGTTCCTTTTGTCTTCTGCCGCGCCATATCGATTTCGTAGCAGCCCTTCCACCGGGAATTCTTATCTTCGAATCCGCTGAAGGCCATGAGGAATTTATTGCAGTGGATGAGGGAACCCTGGTCAAGGTTGGCCGAGAGGTCCTGGTTTCGACCCGGAACGCCGTGAGGAGCTCTGAGCTGGGAACATTGAAACAAATTGTGGAACAGGAGTTTCGGGTCCTCGATGATCGTGAGAAGATGGCCCATTCAGCTTCGGCCAAGCTTGAAGCGGATCTTGTCCGGAGATTTATCGAATTGGGGGAATATGAACGACACGGATAAGTCAAAAGAAAGAAGGCGGAAAATCATCGAAGATCTCGAGAAACAGGTCGGGGCAAAGGAATCCCGTAAGATGAAAGGCCGGCGTGAGAAGGACCGGAGCATCTGGTTTGGTCTGGGCATGTTTGGCCTGATTGGATGGTCAGTGGCCATCCCCACGTTGATCGGTGTGGCGGTCGGGATCTGGATTGATAATACTTGGCCAAGCCGTTTTTCATGGACGCTGATGCTCCTTTTTATTGGCGTGATATTGGGTTGTGTGAATGCCTGGTACTGGGTCAAACGGGAGAGCAGGCGTGAATAATTTTTCAGTAAGGATGAAGGAAGGCAGGTGATCGGGATCAATATATTTTATCTTTCACTTGCATTCATTGCGGGCATGGTTCTAGGTCTCTTCAACTTTGGCACCCTGTGGCTGACCATCCAGCACCTTCCCAGAATGCGGAGACCTGAGCTCTTCACCCTAAGCAGTTTTTTTCTCCGCACCGGGATCACCCTTTTTGGCTTCTACCTCGTTATGGGTGGGCGCTGGGAACGGCTATTGGGTTCCCTCTGCGGCTTTATCGTGACGAGAATCTTTCTCACTCGACGATTGAGAAGTGAGAGAAAGAAACTCCCACCTACGTGAGGAGATGGTTATGGATGTAGTAGGTTTGAAAGAGATCAGTTCGGATGTGGTCGTCATCTGGCAGTGGGGATTTATCTCTCTAAACGCCACCATTTTGTATACATGGATGGTCATGGCGCTTCTGACGATGGTCTCATGGCTGGTGACCCGTAAGCTTTCGGTAGGTCCGAAGCTGTCCCGATGGCAGAATCTTCTCGAAGTCCTGGTGTCCGCTATGAGGAATCAGATCCGCGAAGTCAGTCAGCAGGAACCGGATCAATATCTCCCTTTTATTGGCACCCTTTTCTTATTCATTGCGATCTCAAACCTTTTGGCCATTATACCCGGCTATGTTCCGCCCACGGGCTCCCTTTCCACCACAGCAGCCCTGGCCATCTCTGTCTTTGTGGCAGTTCCCGTTTATGGCATTGCGGATAAAGGTGCCATCGGTTACCTGAAACGATATGTCAGGCCTACGGTCTTCATGCTTCCTTTTCATGTAATGGGTGAGATCTCCCGCACCCTTGCCCTTGCCGTTCGACTCTTCGGGAACATGATGAGCGGAACCAAGATCGGGGCCATCTTGCTTGCCGTGGTACCCCTTTTCTTTCCCATCCTTATGCAGGTATTGGGGCTCCTCACCGGTCTCATCCAGGCCTACATCTTTGCAATTCTCGCCATGGTTTACATTGCCTCTGCTACTCGTGCACACCACGAAAAAGAGGAAAACAACAAACATCCGTCGAAAGGAGAGAGATGATATGGATCATATCAGTATAATCGGCATGGCCTCCATCATTACAGCGGGATTGACCATCTGTATCGGGTCGATCGGTCCCGCTCTCGGCGAAGGGCGAGCTGTTGCCCAGGCGCTAAGCTCCATCGCCCAGCAGCCGGATGAATCTGGAACCATCACCCGAACCCTGTTTGTCGGTCTGGCAATGATCGAGTCGACTGCCATCTACTGTCTGGTGATCGCCATGATCCTGATCTTTGCCAACCCCTTCTGGGATTACGTGGTCTCACGATAGGAGAATCGCCCATGCTCATCGATTGGTTTACTGTCATTGCCCAGATCGTCAACTTTCTGGTTCTCGTCTTCCTTCTCAAACACTTTTTGTATGGCCGAATCATCAATGCCATGAATCAGCGGGAGGAGAACATCGCTTCCCGGTTGGAAGAGGCGGAAAAGAGGAAGAAGGAAGCTGAACAAGAGGCAGAAATCTATCGGAAAAAGAACCAGGAGTGGGATGAGAAACGCGAAGAGATGCTCTCCCGAGCCGAGGAAGAAGCAGGAGCCCGCCGGAAAGGGCTCATTGAAAAGGCTCGTGAGGAGGTCGATCAAATGAAGGCCCGATGGCATGAAGCGATCCAGCGGGAGAAGAACTCATTCCTTCAGGACCTCCGCCAACGAGCCGGCAGACAGATTTATGCCATTGCCCGTCGCGCCTTGAAGGATTTGGCCAATGCTGACCTGGAAGAGCGGATCATCGATGTTTTCATAGACCGCATCCGGGATCTGGACGAGAACAGTCGAAAAGGAATCGTAGGATCGATAAAGAAGGCCGACAAAAACGTCATCATAAACAGCGCCTTTGAACTCCCTCAGAGCATACAGCAACGAATCACCGAAGCGATAAGGGCGCCCCTTGGGGACGGTATCGAGGTGAAGTTCCAGACCTCACCGGATATGATTTTGGGGTTGGAGTTGAAGGCCCATGGTTATAAGATTGCCTGGAGTTTAGACAACTACTTCGAATCTCTGGAGTCAGAGATAAGAGAAGCCCTTGAAGAAGAGACAAAGGACAGCTCTAAGGAAACTTAAAGAGGAGGAAGATGAAGACAGAACCTGAGGGTCTCAAGATCTTTCTCGATCATACCTTTGCGATCCTCGATCATGGGTTGGAAGAATTCAGGCCGGAATTGAAGGCCCATGAAGTTGGAGTAGTGAAATATGTGAGCCAGGGTATTTCCCGTGTGGAAGGATTACCCCAGGTGAGATTCGAGGAGCTCGTCCGCTTCCCGACAAACCTGTTGGGGATGGTCTTCAACGTTGACCCAAAAGAAGTGGGTGTCATTCTGCTTGATAAAAGTGACTCTCTCAGAGCCGGTGCAGAAGTTCGCCAAACAGGAAAGGTCCTGGATGCCCCGGTGGGTGAAGCACTGCTTGGTCGAGTCATCGATGCAATGGGCCGTCCATTGGATAAAAATGGCCCCGTGAGAACTTTAGAGCGCCGTGCTGTTGAGCGGGAAGCTCCAGCGATCATGGACCGTTCTCCGGTGACGGTTCCTTTGCAAACAGGGCTGAAAGTCATCGATGCCCTCATCCCCATCGGGCGGGGTCAGCGGGAACTCATCCTCGGCGACCGCCAGACCGGAAAAACCGCCATCGCATTGGATACGATCATGAACCAGAAGGAAAAAGACGTGATCTGTGTCTACTGTGCCATAGGAAAACAGAGCTCGGCCGTGGCCAGGGTGATCGCGGACCTCCAGAAATATGGTGCCATGGAATATTCTATCGTGGTGGTGGCCACCGGAGGGGACCCTTCTGGATTACAGTTTGCAGCACCCTATGCGGCCACGACAATGGCCGAGTTTTTCATGGAACAGGGGCGCGACGTGTTAGTGGTGTACGATGATCTGACACGCCATGCACGAGCCTATCGTGAGCTTTCCCTGTTGCTCCGGCGTCCTCCCGGGCGGGAGGCCTTTCCCGGTGATATCTTTTATATCCACTCTCGTCTGCTTGAACGCTCCACCCATTTACGTGATGAATTCGGAGGTGGTTCTTTAACCGCACTGCCGATCGTGGAGACAGAAGCCCAGAATATCTCTGCCTACATCCCGACCAACCTCATCTCCATTACAGACGGCCAGATCTATCTGTCACCCGACCTCTTTCAAAAAGGGATTCTGCCTGCGGTGGATGTCGGAAAATCGGTATCGAGGGTAGGGGGAAAGACGCAATTACCTGCATACCGCGCAGTGGCCGGTGACCTTCGCCTTTCTTACTCACAATTTGAGGAATTGGAGACCTTTGCCCGTTTTGGTACACGGCTTGATCAGGAAACCCGCAAAACCCTCGAACGGGGACGGCGAGTACGGGAGATCCTCAAACAGCCGCAATATGAACCGATACCGGTTCCCGAACAGATCGCCGTCCTCCTGGCCGTTACCGGAGGTGCCTTTGACCATCTGATGCCCGAACAGATCGCTGAGTTTGAAAAGGCTATTGGCAGAACGATGACACAAAAATTACCCGATCTTTGTAAACGCATTGAATCGGGGGAGAAGCTGAGTGACGAAGATCAGGAGGCCCTATTGAGGCTGGTCAGTGAGGTTATCGAATCCGGACAGGAGAGTGCGAAGCATGCAAACGGTTGAATCGGTGAAGAGAAAAATCAAAACAGCGGAAGACCTCCACTCTGTCGTAAAAACGATGAAGGCCCTTGCCGCTGTGAGCATTCGTCAGTATGAAAAGGCCGCGGAATCCCTTGCCGAATATAACCGAACCGTGGAGCTGGGGCTTCAAATCCTTCTCCGAAAGAGGCCAGAAATTCTCGCTTCGTTAAAACCCGAGACCACGAATCGAGTGGGCGCGATCGTTTTTGGCTCCGATCAGGGCATGTGCGGTCAGTTGAATGACCAGATTGTATCCTATACAGTGAAGACGATGGACCACCTCGGGATCAGCTTGGAGAACCGGACTCTTCTCGCAGCGGGCCGGCGTGTCGGCGGGCGACTCGAAGATGCCGGGCAACCCGTTGAGGAGTATCTTTCCGTCCCCAATTCCACTTCCGGTATCACACCAAGGGTTCAGGAGATCATCATGATTATTGAGGAGTGGCGGTCCAGGAAGAAAATCGATCGGGTCATCCTCTTCTTCAGCGAACACCTATCAGGCGCCTCGTACCGGCCCCATACCCTTTCTCTTCTGCCTTTGAAGGTGGAGTGGCTGCAAACCCTGGAGAAGCGAGAATGGCCGACTCGGGGTCTCCCCACCTATAGCATGGACTGGAATCGCCTTTTTTCCTCTCTGATTCGTCAGTTTCTGTTTGTTTCGCTCTATCGAGCCTTTGCCGAATCCCTGGCGAGCGAAAACGCCAGCCGGCTTGCATCCATGCAGGGTGCAGAGAGGAATATAGAAGAACGACTGATAGAGCTCAACACTCAGTTTCACCAACAACGCCAGATGTCCATCACCGAAGAACTTCTCGACATCGTGGCTGGCTTTGAGGCATTGACCGGAGAGGAGGCATCAATGGATGGAGGTAAAAAAGTGTGAAGAGAATTGCCACCCTGACGATGAACCCATAGTAATGACTCCCGGTACGGACTGTGTCGCCGCGAAGGTATGGAACGACTGTACCAGCATATGAGGTAGCCTTTCGATTAAATTCGAAATCCGGATATCGAAATTCGAACTATGTCTCACTTAATGAAAGGAGCTACATGAGACCATGAGCCCTCAGAAAGTTGTTCAGGTGGAAGATTACGAGCCCTTTATCGGACCCAAGACGATCGACCGGATCAGGAAAAAGGCCAAAACGCTTCAGTACCTTCATGTGGCCAATGTCAACGCAACCTATTATGGAGGCGGAGTGGCTGAGCTTCTGACATCGTTGACGCTTCTGATGAACAGCGTGGGCATCAAGACAGGCTGGAGGGTGATCCAAGGAGCCCCGGATTTTTTCACCATCACCAAAAAGATGCACAATGCCCTGCAAGGTGGAGAGATCAATCTAAGCGATCGAAAAATGGAAATATATGAGGAAGTAATCTATGAAAATGCCATTCGAAACCACCTGGAAAATCACAACATGGTGATCATCCATGATCCCCAACCGCTACCCATGATCAACCACTACAAGAAGAACGGTCCCTGGATCTGGCGCTGCCACGTCGATCTGTCGAACCTGAACAGGGAGTTGTGGGATTACCTGCTCCCCTTCATCGAGAAATATGATGCGGTCATCCTGAGCATCAAAGATTATAAACAAAAACTGAAGACACCCCAGTTGTTCTTTATGCCTGCCATCGACCCTTTCTCCATCCTGAACCGGGAGATGAGCGAAAGTGAGATTAAGGAACGTCTGGACCATTACGAGATCCCGACCGACCTTCCTCTGGTGGTGCAGATCTCCCGCTTCGACCGATGGAAAGATCCGGAGGGGGTGATTGAGGCCTTCAAAATAGCGAGAAAAGAGGTGGATGCCACCCTTGTGCTCCTCGGGAATGTCGCCACCGATGACCCAGAGGGAACGGAGGTCTATGAGTCTCTCCTGGATTGCCGTGAAGAACGGATCATCATCCTGAGTCATCAGGATACAGCATTGGTAAACGCCCTCCAGCGCCGCGCAGCCGTGGTCCTGCAAAAGTCGATTCGCGAAGGTTTCGGCCTGACGGTTGCCGAGGCCATGTGGAAGGGAGCCGCGGTCATCGGGGGCAACGTGGGCGGGATCCGTTACCAGATCCGAAATGGGGTGAACGGATTTCTCGTTTCGTCGGTCGAGGAAGCGGCGGCAAGGATGGTCCAGCTGATCAAAGACAGAAAACTACGCCAGAGGATGGGACAGAAGGCGAAGGAGACCGTCAGGAAAAAATTTCTCCTGACCCGGTATTTGGAACAATACCTTGATCTGTTTAGCTCCTTTGAGACGATCTACCGATTAAAATATCGATCCGCTGCAGAACGATGAGATTGATCGTTTAAGCTAAAAGTCAGCGTTGTCTATTTCCATTTCAGTGATCCCAATAAGACAGTGGTTGAAGTTGAGAACTATCTCTATACCACCTCCTACCTGTCAGAGAGATAAGATCAACATGCAACTCCAGGATATTTTTGGTAAGCATACAGAGCCTTGGGGGATTAGGGTATCCTTGGTGGAGACAAAACAGGTGGACTTTGGCTACAAAGATGCAGCGGGCCATCGCCCGTCAGGCTGAGGCAGAGAGGGTAAGGCGGTCCAAGGTCATCCATGCTGAGGGAGAAGCCCAGGCAGCAGAGAAGCTGGCTGGGGCAGCAAATATTATCAGTGTGTATCCTGCAGCCATTCAACTGCGGTTCTTCCAGACCTTAACGGAGGTTGCGACCGAGAAAAACTCAACGACGATCGTCCCCCTCCCGTTAGACTTACTCACAGCATTCTTGAAAAAGAAGGAGAAGGAATAACCTAAGCCATATTCTAAAGAATCTCATCGGGAAGGTCATCCCAGTTTCTAAGGCGTTCACCTTACCCTCTGCATCAATAAGGGCATCCGAACTCTTCCGTGGGGAAGGTTAACCCAGATGTTGCATTAGATGGGAGGCCCTTCTTGAATATTTTTGTAACAAACAAGAGTGCCACGATG
>JGI2172J19969_10001204_pt1 | contig 11874 bp, 10 predicted proteins | sample DeeMarSWOR230_32_FD_19969 | JGI IMG/M metagenome (IMG submission 19969)
AAATAGGTCGTCTCACCACTGGCCTTTACCAGAACGCGGTCCTTTTCATCTCCATATTGGGCGGTCTTGAGCCATAACGCCCCATCCTCTTCGTAAGCGAGGCCCCTTTTCTTTAAATCCTCAATGGCCCTCGGGACTTTCTCCTCCCGATAGAGTTCCTTCTCGCTGAACCAGCCATCAAAATGAACTCCGAATTGATCCAAATCGCCTCTGATTCCCTGCAAAATATCATCGGCGCCAAAAGAGGCCAACGACTGGATCGACACTTCCTGGGAACAATGGAGATATTCCTCCCCCCTCTCCTTGACTGCCTTTCTGGCGATCTCGGCTATGTAATCCCCTTGGTAGCAATAGTCGGGAAATTCGACATCCTTGCCGAACGCACTAAGGTAGCGCAGGTAAACTGACTGACCCAAGGTATTCATCTGGCTTCCCACGTCGTTAATATAGTATTCCTTAAAGACGCGATAACCACATGCATCGAGAATCTTCGCCAGGGCATCGCCAATCGCAGCACCCCTCCCGTGACCCACGTGCAAGGGCCCCGTTGGATTGGCACTGATGAACTCGACCTGAACCCGCCTGTCCTTCCCAATTCTGCCCTTGCCGAAGTCCTGGCCCTCTCGCTCGATCTCCGCAAGGATGGAATACCACACCGTCTCCTTCAGATAGAAATTGATGAACCCCGGGCCGCCAATTTCCGCTTTTTCGATGATACCATCTTCATCCTCCAGTTGGCTCATGATGATTCGGGCCACTTCCTTGGGTGGTTTTCCCTCCCGGGCCGTCATGACCATGGCGATGTTGGTAGCATAGTCACCGTGGTGCTTGTCCTTTGGAGATTCGAGAATCAATGGGGGAACCTCCCCGCTCCTCAGCAGCCCCTTATCCATGCAACGGCCAACGGCATCGCTTATTAGTTCCGTTAGGCTCTTTTTCATCTCCCCTTGCCCCCTCTGGCGACCCGCTTTCCCTGCCGTGTGCTGGCGGCTCTTCTCGAGGCACTCCGCTCCCTCTGCCAACTCACACCGGCCAATTCCCCGTAGACCTCGGGGCGTCTGTCCCTGAGAAAGGTCCATTCTCTCCGGGTCATGCCTATATCGCCTAAATCGATATTGGCAAAAACGATGCCCTCCTGCATTCCGCTGGGTCTATCGACAAGCTCGCCCTCGGGTGTCACGCAGAAACTCTTCCCATAGAAATCCTGTTTCTCCTCGCTTCCCACCCGATTTATCCGAAAGATGAACAAGCCGTTTGCGATGGCGTGAGCCCTAATGATGGTTTCCCATTTGTGATGGGAGGCAAAGGCAGCGGCAGTGGGGGCGAAAATGATCTGGGCCCCCTTGAGCGCCAGTATCCTCGTTCCCTCGGGGAAGAAATTGTCCCAACAGATTTGAACGCCTATCTTGGCATATTTGGTATGGAATACGGGAAACCCCTTATCGCCCGGTGAGAAGTAGGACTTCTCCTCCCAAAGGGGAATTTGGGGGATGTGAACCTTTCTGTAAGCCCCGAGCACCTTCCCATCGGCATTGATAACTACCGCCGTGTTATAGTAAACCCCTTCGATTCCCTCCTCAAAGAGGGGACAGATGAGAACCGCTGACTTTTCCTTGGCTACCTTCCGCATCATTTGGATAGACTGCCCGTTTATGGGCTCCGCGAGGCTGAAATTCCTCTGATCGATGTCCTTTGGGAACCAATGGGTGTTAAAGAGTTCCTGGAAGCCGATAATCTTAGCTCCCTTCTCAACCGCCAGTTCAGCAAGCCGAACCGCCTTTTGAAGGTTCTTTTGCTTGTCCTCACCGCAGGCCATCTGAATTCCACAGATCTTGAGCATTTCCGTATCCTCTCCTCGAACCGGTCTTGACCGAAGATTCTAACAGAGGGAAAAACGAACTGTCAAGGACAGCCTCCAGACTCCCTTTGTCAGCAGGCCTTTCATTTTTCTTGTGGATACGGCTGACCTCTGATATCATAGGGCCACTATTCTCGTGGTATGCGCTCCAAGAGGGAGAGTCTTTTTGCTTCACCTCATTTGAGCCCTTGAGATGAATCCCTCAAGGGGACGAAGAGGCAAAAATGGGATCGCAAAGGACCTCGTCCATTGACGGCTCCAGCGGAAACCATGGAGTTCAAGGGAAGCCCTCAAGGAAGACAAGGGAAAAAAACGGAAGGGATTTCAAAATGCTCTATCCAACAATAATCATAGGCCTCATTGCCGGTACCTTAATGCTGGTTGGTTACCTCAGGGGGGAAGGACAGCATATTATCGGATTGAGAACGGCGGGGAATATGACCATCCAAATCCTCCCCCTTTTGGTATGCGCGTTCACCGTGGCGGGCATGGCCCAGGTGCTCATGCCCCATGATATCTTGGCCAAATGGGTGGGGGGTGAATCGGGAATACGAGGGATCGTGATCGGCACGGTAGCAGGGGGGTTCGCACCCGGTGGACCATATGTGAGCCTGCCCATCGCGGCTGGCCTCCTGAGAGCAGGGGCAAGTGTGGGAACTATGGTGGCATTCGTTACCGGCTGGTCATTATGGGCGGTGAGCCGATTGCCCATGGAAGTGGGCATCATGGGCTGGAAATTCACCCTTATCAGACTGGCATGTACCTTCTTCTTTCCCCCCCTGGCAGGGCTATTAGCGAACAGATTTTTTTCGAACCTTGTCTGAGTTAGTTCTCCTCATAGCGGAAGGCAAAAAACGGGAAGACGTTGAACGAATAGCGGCCCAATTTGGCCTTGCTTTTTTGATTCCGAGGAATATAATGCTAATCTTAGGGATTATCTCACACATTGAAGCCAGATGAGAGTATTTTAATCGCTTTCTAATCTGTCTCTAATCACTTTTGTCTATAATTGAACGGGAAACCCCTGAATACTTGAGCAAACGAGCGGTTCGTGGAAAATTATCCCATAGCTTAATTAAAATATACATTACCCTGACTGCAGCACTGCAACACCGCAAGACGGTAAATGGGAAACCGATGCGAATTCTGGTCGTCGAAGACGAAAAAAAGGTTGCCAGCTTCCTCAAGAAGGGCCTTGAGGAGGAACACTATGCCGTTGATACCGCTTTTGATGGCGAGGAAGGGCTTTACCTTGCCCAAATCAGCGAGTACGACCTCATCATTTTGGATATCATGCTTCCCAAATTCGATGGGATGGAGATCTTGAGGCGTATCCGTGGCAACGGGTCAGATGTGCCTATTTTGATGCTCACCGCAAAGGATTCAACAGGAGATATCATTAGCGGCTTGGACAGTGGGTCAGATGATTATCTAACCAAACCCTTTTCCTTTGCGGAACTATTGGCCAGGGTACGGGCTCTGCTTCGAAGGGGGATGAAGGAGAAAACGGATGTGCTGAGCGTCNGTGATCTCAGCCTCTCGACCTCAACCCATCAGGTGAAACGGGGGGAGACGAAAATCGAATTAACGCCCAAGGAATATGCCCTCCTNGAATATTTCATGAGAAATCCCAATCGCGTCTTGACGAGGACCCTCATCTCGGAACACGTTTGGGATTTCCATTTCGANCCCTCCACCAACGTGGTGGATGTCTACGTGAACTATCTNCGGAACAAAATCGACCGGGGATTCGATAAGAANCTCATTCATACCGTCAGGGGATCCGGCTATATGATAAAGGATGAANCGTGATGTTCAGGAATATCCGATTTAAACTGACGCTTTGGTACATTGTCATCCTGGGAATCATATTGAGTTCCTTCAGCACATTTCTCTATTTCACCCTCTCCCGGAGTCTATACAAAGGCATCGACGTGAAGATCAAATCCATTGCTGAAGTGATCGGCTCTTCCTCCACGAATCCCTATTCCCAGTACAGCTTCAGCAATATCGATCGGGTGTTGGAAGAGTCCTTCGGTTGGAAACCGGTAACGAAGTTCATCCAGGTTTTGGATGAGTCGGGTAGGATTGGCAGGAAATCGGATAACCTCCAACACTTTCAACTCCCTGCCTCCATCCGGGCCCTTAAAAACGCGTCTCAGGGCAAGGCCACCTTCGAAACGATAAGGGCCATGGGGGAATATCCCCTCAGAATGGTCACCGTTCCCGTTATTCGGCGGCGACATATCATCAGTATTGTCCAGGTGGCAACCTCTCTAGAGGGGGTGGAGGAGGCGCTCAACACCTTACTGCTCATTCTGTGGATCACCGTTCCCTCAGCGCTCGTTGTTGCCAGTTTGGGGGGACTCTTTCTGGCCAACAAGGCCCTCAAGCCCGTCGATGAAATCACGAGAACGGCCCGAATGATCACCTCGAAGAGCTTGGATCAGAGGATCAAACTGAAAAAGGCAAACGATGAAATCGGACGATTGGCCGAGACCTTCAATGACATGATATCCCGGCTCGGCGGGTCCTTTAAGCAAATCCGGCAGTTCAGTGCGGATGCCTCCCATGAACTGAGGACTCCCTTAACCATCCTCAAGGGGGAAATAGAGGTGGGCTTGAGGAAACGGAGGCGTCTCGAGGAATATCGGAATATATTGAACAGCAACCTGGAAGAGATTAACCACATGACCCAAATCGTCGATGATCTGCTCTTCCTCTCCAAGGCAGATATGGGCGAAGTCCATCTCCAAAAGCAGCCGATCAACCTGACACAATTAGCGTCCGAAGTCCACGCTCAAGCCAAAATGATTGCCATGCCTAAGGATATTACCGTGCGGATAAACAAGGATTCGGATGTTGTGGTCGTGGGAGATCGGCTCAGGCTGAGGGAACTGCTGCTGAATTTGGTGGACAACGGGGTTAAATACACCCCCGAGGGAGGCGAGATGAAGATCTCGCTGGAGAGGGATGACGGCCGAATAAAACTCCGGGTTATGGATAATGGCATCGGAATTGCCCCTGATGACCAAGCCCATATCTTTGACCGCTTTTTTAGGGTCGATAAAGCCAGATCGAGAGAGGGAGGGGGAAGCGGTTTGGGCCTCAGCATATGCAAGTGGATTGTCGAGGCCCACGGCGGGGAAATCTCCGTCGAAAGCGATCTCGGAAAAGGAAGCACATTTACCGTGACCCTTCCGGTGGCTCCTCCAAATGCGAAGGAAATGCCAGAAGCGAAGTCGATTTCCGAGGACCCCACTTTCCAACATTAGAGGATTTTAATTTCCCTCTAACCCCCATTTAATCTTCCTTCCGTATAATTTTTACAAACTCCTCATTAACGTTTCATCGATTAAGACCCAAGGGAGGGAAGAGATGTTTTTCAAACTCATCTTGGAGGGTGGACATTTAGGAGCCGGCAAGAGTTATGACATCGTGAGGTATTTAAGGGGGAGTGATATCTTATCGGTGCTCAGCTGGGCATTTCATATTCCCAGGATCAAGAAAAAGGAGAGCGGGAAGGGAATCAAGCTGATCAAGGAAATCAGCGAAAAGGAGTATCTGTTGGGGAAGAAGAGGGAAAAAATGGATCCTTACCTCAACCCCCCCAAGCGACGCCTTCACAGAGGCCAAGGATTCGACGAACAAGGAGGAGGAATATGCTGAAGGGAGGAAGGTTACTTCCCATCCTCATCGCCATCGGCATCGGGTTCCCCTTTCCCGGCATCCCCAAAGACAAAGACTTAGGGGTCCTCGAGCTGTTCAAGGGGAAAAAAGCGGAGGCCGGAATTGAGGAGGAACGCCCGGGTTCCTTTACCGAGTTGGCCAAGAGGGTGAAGCCCTCGGTGATTAATATCAGGTCGACTAAATTGGTCAAACACCCCGGAAGTGGTTTCCGGAGCCCCTTCGGCCCCAAGAGCCCGTTTCGGGATTTCTTCGGGGACGAGTTCTTCGAGCGCTTTTTCGGCGACGTCCCCCAAAAAAGCCTCGGCTCTGGATTTATCATAGACGAACAGGGGTACATCTTGACCAGCAACCACGTCATCGAGAAGGCGGAGGAAATCAAGGTAATCCTGTCAGACGAGGAGGAATTCGATGCTAAGGTTGTGGGGCGTGACCCGAAGACTGATATCGCCCTCATAAAAATCGAAACGACGAAACCCCTTCAACCGGTTACGATGGGCGATTCCGGCAAGCTGCAGGTCGGGGAGTGGGTGATAGCCATCGGGAATCCCTTCGGCCTGGAGCATACGGTTACCGCCGGGATTGTTAGTGCAAAGGGTCGAGTGATCGGCTCAGGACCATACGATGACTTCGTTCAGACCGATGCCTCCATCAACCCCGGAAATAGCGGTGGGCCCCTCATCAATATGAGGGGAGAGGTTGTTGGCATTAACACCGCCATTATTTACAAAGCCCAGGGAATTGGGTTCGCCATCCCCATCAACATGGCCAAGCAAGTTCTCCCCCAATTGAAGGAAAAAGGGGAGGTTACGAGGGGATGGTTAGGCGTTATGATTCAGAAGGTAACGCCGGAACTGGCGAAACAGTTCGGCCTGGAAAAACCGGAGGGGGCTTTGGTGGCAAAGGTACTGGAGGATAGCCCGGCAGAAAAGGCCGGGATACAGCGAGAAGATATCATCATCGAGTTCGACCAGAAGAAAGTCAACAAGATGAGCGAACTTCCGAGGATCGTCGCCAACACCACCGTGGGAAAAGGAGTTGAGGTTAAACTCCTCAGGCAGGGGAAGAAAAAAATAGTGGATGTTGTAGTGGGTGAGCTCAAGGAGGAAAAAGTTGCAAAGGCCGAAAGGTTATCCACCGAAAAAGAGCTCGGGCTCACCGTCCAGGAGCTCACCCCTGAGATTGCGAAACACCTCGGAATACCCGAGAGGTCAGGCGTGCTGGTGTCAGAGGTGAAGGCGGGGAGTCCAGCCCAAAGAGCGGGCATCCGAAGGGGCGATGTTATAAAGGAGATCGATCGTCAACCCATCGAGGATTTGCAGGGATATGAACGAGAAATGGCAAGAGTAAAGGAGAAAGGCGACATTCTCATACTGGTCCAAAGGGAGGAGAATACCTTCTTCGTCGTGGTGGAAAGGAAATAATGGAGGGACCGATATTCAAATGGTCCATATGTGATTCGGGGAGGCAATGTAAGGCACCATCATCAGGTAAGTCTCAATCACAGGCATCGAAAGCGGGGCAACAGTGGCTCCGCCTTTTTTCTTGTGAATCACGTTCCCCTTTGCTACTATAGACCCATGAGGTGGCCTAACCACAAGATTCCCCTCCCCTTTTCGACCTCACATTTCCGCCGTTTCAGCTCTCTCCTCACCCCCCTGACCTCAAACCGTATACGGGGAGACCCTCCTAGGAGAAGGCAAAAATGATAGTGGAACAACTCGAACGTTTGGTAAACAAGGTCAGACAAATCCAGTCCATAATGGTTGATGTCGGCACTGGCGGATCCCTTATTCAGGAAAGGGAAGATGAGTACATAGTAATATATCTCGACATCGCTACCGAGATTGAAAACCTCTTGAAAGCTGGGCTTACGCTACAGCATCATAATTCCTTCCGGACTCTCTGGGACTGGTATGGATATTGGTCCTCCAAGCTTCCATCGCATGCCTCTCGAAGGGAATACGTGCGAGAACTCTACGCTTCATTGGTAAATCCAATAGAGAGCGCTTTACAAAAGCAGCGGGTGGATAAAACGCTACCTGAAGACCTGATCAGGGACCTGGCCAAGCGAATAGAGGCCCAACCTGAACCTTCTGAAGAGGGATTCCGTATGCGCTTCGAATGGCTTCACCCGAAAATCACCCAATGGTGCTATGGTCCTTTTGAAACGGGTGAATTTGATGACACTATATTTAACGCCATGAAGGTTGTGGAAGATGAGGTACGCGTAAAAATCTCAGCTGGTCCCATGAATACAGGTGTCGATCTCATCTCCAAGGCAATGAATCCTCAGTCGCCGATTTTATCTTTCAGCCAAGTGAAAGCTGAACAAGAAGCGGCGCATTCATTTTATCGGGGAGCAATTGGTATTTTCACGAGCCCCCTTGGCCTTCGCCTTTTGGATAGTTCTGATCCCGTCAATACCTTCGAGTGCCTCGCCCTGGGAAGCCTCCTCATGAGAATGCTCGATGAAGTCGCGTAGCTGGGAAAACACCTGGACGAAACTCGATCACTGGATATTTTTCATCGTATAGCTCAGGTTTCAAAAACTCCTCAGAACACCATCCCAGTCTTGAGGTAAATACCAGTTTTTTCATAAAGAATCGACCCATGGGGACCTCAGGGTCGTCTTTTAATTTCCCGCAGGAATCGAATATGCAAAAAGGTCAATATCCACCCATTTAAATCCGTTTTTTTCATCCGCTCCCACCCCTTTTCATCCATCTCAGGTTTCTCGTTTTCGGAATTCCACTATCATTTCAATGGGTTCTCTGATGGGCCGGTCTTTGACGAATTTTGGCATCTATTTTGCTTTATTTGTCACCCGGCGGTAAACGAATCCATTTCTCAAATTCTCTTGACAAATTTTGTCCATCCTCCTATCCTTTTTTTGGTTATCATGCCTAACCAAGGCTGATATTGCTTTAAAACCCTTTTTGCATGGTTAAATCATGAACGAAAATATTGGTCAGATAGCCCTTAAGGGAAACGTGATTACGTCGGAACAGTACCAAAAAGCCATGGAAGAACAGAAGGTGAAGGGGGGAAGTATTGGGGCCAACCTCGTTCGAATGGGAATAGTCAAGGAAGATGATCTCCTCTCCCTTCTCAGCAGATTCTACAGAGTTCCATCGGTCAAGCTATCCACTCTGCAAGTGGATAACAAGATCATCGGACTGGTTCCGGCCAGCATGGCAAAGAAGCATCTCGTCATCCCCATTAGCCGGGTGGGGGCGAAGCTTACCATAGCCATGGCGGACCCGAATAATGTCCTCGCCATCGATGAGATTAAGTTCATCACGAGCTTCAATGTCGAGCCGGTAGTGGCCTCAGATTACGATGTCATTGATGCCATCAAAAAATACTATGGCGGCGGTGGCGGCCTCGATGGGAAGGGCTCTGTCTCCATTGATGCCAGGGATTACACCCTGGACGATCATGATATGGCGGCCCTTGAGGAATTCGATGATTCGGACATGATCGATGTCGGCGATTTCGACGCCCTCGTCTCGGGGGCGGTGGATAAGGTGGAGCTGGTGCAGACAACAGACGAAGGCGAGGCGAGGCCCGAGGATATCGAAGCCCCGGTCATCAAATTGGTGAACGGGATTATGATCAACGCCATTAAGATAGGGGCGAGCGATATTCACTTCGAACCCTACGAGCGGACCTTTCGGGTTCGATATCGTGTGGACGGGGTCTTGAGAAAGGCATTGGGACTGCCGGTTCAGATAAAGAACGCCGTCGTCTCCCGATTAAAGATCATGTCCAAACTGGATATTGCTGAGAAAAGGCTTCCCCAAGACGGTCGTATTAAGCTCAGATTGGGAAAACGGGAGATGGATTTCCGGGTCTCCGTCCTCCCCGTGCTCTTCGGAGAAAAAGTGGTCCTTCGTCTCCTCGACAAATCGGCCCTCCAGTTGGATATGACCAGATTGGGTTTTGAAGAAGGTGCTCTCAAGGAATTCAATGGGGCAATCCATAAACCCGTGGGGATGGTGCTGGTTACCGGGCCAACGGGGAGCGGGAAAACGACCACCCTCTACTCCGCCCTCTCGGAACTGAATAAGGATAAGGACAACATCATCACTGCCGAAGACCCCATCGAGTTCAACTTCATGGGGATCAATCAAGTACAGATGCACGAGGAAATTGGCTTGACCTTCGCCTCGTCGTTGCGCTCATTCCTCCGGCAAGACCCCGACATCATCATGGTGGGAGAGATTCGAGATTTCGAAACAGCCCAGATCGCCATTCAAGCCGCCCTTACAGGGCATCTCGTTATGAGCACCGTCCACACCAACGATGCTCCAGGAACTATCACGAGGCTCATCGATATGGGCATTGAACCATTCCTCATCACCTCTGCCGTTCTCCTCATCCTGGCCCAGCGGCTGGTGAGGAAAATCTGCACGGAATGCAAGGAACCGGTCCAGGTAAATCCAAAACTGCTCCTGGGGCTCGGTGTGCCCCGAGAAGAGATCAATGGCTTTACCGTCTATAAGGGGAAGGGATGTGCTCTCTGCAGCAACACCGGCTATAAGGGAAGGATAGGCCTCTATGAAGTAATGCCCCTGCGGGATAGCCTGAAAGAACTCGTCCTGTCCAGGGCATCCACCATAGAGATCAAGAAGGAGGCGATACGGCTGGGGATGAAAAGCCTCAGGATGTCCGGCATCTCCAAAATCAACGAAGGCATGACAACCATTGAGGAAATCTTGAGAACAACCATAGATGATAGAAATTAGCATAGAGATAAATTCAACGGAGAGGTGAATACATGGACGATCTGCAGAAATTACTCGAAGCGATGATCGGGAAGAAGGCGTCGGATCTACACATAACCACGGGATCGCCTCCCATGGTGAGGATCGATGGAAAGCTCACTGGATACGGCTCCACCCCGCTTGGGGCAACTGATACAAAGAGGCTCTGTTATAGCGTCTTGACCGATGCTCAACGCCACCGATTCGAGGAGGAAAGCGAGCTGGACTTCTCCTTCGGCATTAAGGGACTGAGTCGCTTTCGGGGAAATGTGTTCATCCAACGGGGGGCAGTGGCCGGGGCTTTCAGAGCCATTCCCTATGAGATTCTCAGCTTTGAAGAGCTGGGAATTCCCCCCGTCGTCAATGAGATGCTTAAAAGACCGAAGGGACTCATCCTGGTGACGGGACCAACGGGAACGGGAAAATCCACCAGCTTGGCCTCGATGATCGATAAGCTCAACAACGAGCGAAACGCACACATCATCACCATAGAGGATCCCATCGAGTACCTCCACCGGCACAGGAACTGCATCGTCAATCAGAGGGAGATAAATACCGATACCAAGAGTTTCAGGGCAGCCTTAAAGCACATCCTGAGGCAGGATCCGGACATCATCCTCATTGGCGAGATGCGGGACTTGGAGACTATTGAAACCGCGTTAGTCGTGGCTGAAACCGGCCACCTCACCTTCGCCACCCTCCATACGAACTCCTGTGTGGAGACCATAAACCGGATTATCGACGTCTTCCCACCGCACCAGCAACCCCAAGTCAGGGCCCAGCTCTCCTTTGTCCTGGAGGGGGTTCTCACTCAGGTGCTCCTCCCCAGGGCAAGGGAACCGGGCAGATGCCTGGCGGTTGAGATCATGATCCCCAACCCCGCCATACGAAACCTCATCCGTGAGGACAAGGTCCATCAAATCTACTCCCAGATGCAGGTTGGGCAGGCGAAGTTCGGGATGCAGACCATGAACCAAGCCCTCTTTTCCCTCTACCAGAGGGGGTTCATCACGTTGCAGGATGCAATGGAGAGAAGCCATAATTTGGATGAGTTCATGACAATGCTGAAGGCGAGTGGGCAGGTCATTGACAAGGCCGCGAGACCTGTAACAAGACCACATTAGGCTCAGAGACATAAGAGGAGCATACCATGCCGAGATATAAATGGGAGGGGAAGACGCTCCGGGGCGAGAAGAAAAAGGGGGAACTGGAAGCCCCTGACGAGGGGAGCGTCAGGACTCACCTCAGGCAACAGAACGTGATTCCGACCAAGGTGGTTGCAAAGGGAAAGGAAGTCTCTTTCAGCTTTGGTAGACAGAAGATTAAGAGGAGAGACGTTGCTGTTTTCACCCGACAACTGGCCACCATGATCGACGCGGGCTTACCCCTGGTACAGTCAATGGATATCCTCGCAATGCAACAGGAAAACAAGGCCTTCAAGGAAACCATCAAGAATATCAAGGAGGATGTTGAAGGCGGTTCCACATTTGCGGGGGCCTTGAAAAAGCATCCCAAGGCATTCGACGAATTGTACGTAAACCTCGTTGTGGCCGGTGAAGA
>JGI2172J19969_10001205_pt1 | contig 11873 bp, 10 predicted proteins | sample DeeMarSWOR230_32_FD_19969 | JGI IMG/M metagenome (IMG submission 19969)
TTTGTGCATGTGAGCCGTGGCTACCATAGCGAAAAGGCCGGGGAAGGTTAAGCCATTCCATTGTTCGAAGGGGAAGTCACATGCCATGGCTAGGTATTCTGTAACGTCTGAGGTGGCTCTGTGGGTCATTTTCTCAACACCACCAACCATAACAATGTCTGCAAGACCTGAGAGAATTGCGAAAATTCCACAACGTATAGCGGTGGCTGAAGAGCCGCATGCTCCTTCTGTTCTAAACGCTTGGATCGGCAACAGGCCTACCCAGTCTAGAGCAGTTGGTGCTGTGTGGCCCTGATGTTCAAAGGATTCACCCATCATGCCTATGAAGGCTGCTTTGATGTCTTTTTTGGGGTCGAGGTTTGGGCATCTTTCGAAGGCTTCGCTTGCGGCTTCTATGTAAAGTTCTCTACCGTATAGTCCTTCTCGTTTTCCAAATTTTGACAGCCCTGCAGACACTATAGAAACTAATGGTTTTCCTGTCAAATATTTTGACTCCAATAGAGTGAATATTGATTTTGAGAGCCAATAGTATAGTTCAAACGAATATATAAACCGCATTTTTCCGCATATAAGCTATACTCTTACTTGCGTTTACGGAAAATCTGAGCGTCTTCTATAGTTGTAAAGTATTCAAAGCCTGCTTCAGCAAGCTCGCAAACTTCTTTCAGTGTTTTTGCTGTTCTGACATGGTATTCGTCTGATTCAAAGCTGACTAATTGAGTATAGATCAGCGTGTTATCAATTCGTCGATGACCTAATAGTTTCTTGACATGGAGTATGTCCTTTGTTTTATGATATTCAATTGTTGCTTTCCAATGTCGGAAAGTATGAAAGGCTATTCGTCGAATCCTTGAATTCTGAATTTTCTCAGCGATTCTGTTACGTTGTCTTCTGAAATTAGTGTCTAATGCGCTTCTACATTTTACACTGAAAATTTTGGCTGACTTTCGAGGTAGCTTGTTGAGTCTGGCCATGATTGTGTTACTGAGTTTGAATTGCCGGGGTTTTCCTCTCTTTTCAGATTGTTCAGTGTTATAATATTACGTTCGAAGTCCAAATCTGTCCATTCAAGCCTTAATGCTTCGCCAATTCTCATAGCTGTTTCTCTCGCGCGCATTCTATACAAGGCCAAAATTGCGTAACATGTGAAAGACTATGACGAGGTAGAATGTAAAAGTTATACTGATGTGTAGAAATCTATTCCGATGGGGAGGATACACCCTTCTTCCTTATAATAGCTTAAATCTGTGGAGAAACCCTGTTGAAACAAGTATAAGCGTGGCAACGTAAGATATCACTCCAGTTCCCAAATCTGGATAGAACTGTGGCGGTCTGCTTATCTGTTGAGCAAAGTGGATGGATATAAGGATGAAGGAAAAAAGGGTTCCGAAAATGTGAACCTTGAGCATTACCTTAAGTCTTCTCGGGTAACGCCGCTTGAGGACGTAGTATGCAGGTGTGAAAAACGCAATGAAAAGGGTTCCTAATACACCAAGCCAATGCCCAAAACGGAGTGGACCTACAAAAAAGCTTACGTTAAGCCAATTGAAATAGGCCGCAACCAATAGAAAAACCGCTACGAAAATCGTCATTAACGCAAACCAGAAGTTCAGGTCTTCTTTAGAGTTCTATGACTCAATTGGCAATTTGATTATATATCTCTTGTTTTACACGCGCATAGCTCGTAGTAAAAATGGGTCGAGAAGTTGCTTATTAGACGGAGCTAGCTGCCCTTGCATTCTGGGATTCCTTTGAGTTCCTCTCTTGTTTTGTTAAGCGTAATCATGTCTCCGAATCCTTGAATGAGATTGATTGGTAGACAGATCGTTATGTGCCCGAGAACAGGCTTCTTGAAGCTTAACTCGTTTGTTGCTTCTTTGGACAACTCAATGTGTACGTGGGTTATTTGCCAATTTTTATCCATCTCAGCCCCTGAGACTTTGCCAACATCGAAAGCGTCTGTGGTAATCACTTTCTTCCCATTCAGTTCACTTATCTTAGTCATGCAACCACCTCAAGATGATGTTTCCTTTCAAACAATAAAAAAGTTTTGCCTAAAGGCTTGTGAAAGAGCTTCTTAGAAGCGGAAGCGCGAAGGAAATCTATGATAAGACAGGTTTGGACGCGTCGCAAAAGGACTCGCAGTGTTTGGCAGCGACAAGCGGCAGGAAGGGCAAATGACGCCCTCACCTTAGCCAAACTTGCACCGCTAATTTTCTTTTCAGGAATCGGTTTACTCTACATCTTTTTACATCCCTCTCTGGCAGCGTCAAATCTTTCTCATTTTTTCCCATATGGATTTGGAAATTTCGGAGCAGCTCTCATCCTGATATTTTGGGCGTATGCAAGCTTTGAAATCTCAACTATCCCAGCTGACGAAATAAAAGATCCAGGAGGCACCATTCCGAGGGCTATTGTGCTTGGAATTTCAATTGTAACCATCTTCTATTTGATAACGAACATCGTGCTTTTCGGGGTCAGATCATGGAGTCAATTGGCTTCTGACACTGCGCCATTGGCATCTGCAACTACTGAAGTGCTGAGTACAGATTCGATGGTGGCACTTATTGGCGGAGCAATCGTTGGGATCGGAGCTTTGATCTTGTAGCTGGCTCTGACGAATCAGGAATGATAGAGTCATCAAGACTTGGATATGCGCTAGCTGTTGATGGCTTGTTTCCTCGTATCTTATCCAGAGTTCATAAAAAATTTAGGACTCCTTATCTGGCAATCACAATCCAAGCAATTACAGCACTAATAGCCGCAATTGTTGGCAATCTGAGTATGCTGATAGCTACATCTGTTTTCTTTATGGCGATTGCATATGTAGCAACTAGTGCATCAATCTTTTCACTGCGGAAAAAGGGTCGAAAACCTCAATTCCACCTCAAGGGAGGATTACTCATTCCAAGCCTAGGAGTAATCTTCTCTCTGTACCTAATCACACAGTGTTCAATCACACAAATTGCAACAGGATTACTTCTGCTTCTCATTGGAACACCAATTTACTTGAAATATTCTCCGAAGAAAGAAATGATGGAACTTAAGAAAGCGTTACTCATTAGAGATTCTATCCTCAGAAGAGCATACAGACAAGAACAGAGGTTCTTAGCTCATATGCTACGCCACATAAAAAGAGCCTATAGAAAGATAACAGGCAAGAAACAAACATGGAGAGATTGAACGCGAACATTCTGTGCGCGGCGCACTTTTAGATTCTTCGCATGTCTTCAAAACTTATATGTGTTTTCATCAAAATGGGGGTTGGGTGTATCATAATATCTCGAGTTATCAAAAGAAGGTCAAAGAAGGTTGGTCTTCCACCAGGCACTGTCGTCTATGTAGGTGAGAAGAAAAGTGGGGAAGTGAAAATTAGGATTATCGACTATAATGATACCCATTTTGAAGAGAAAGACGTTAAAGAAGTTGAAGAGTGTTTTCCTTTCAAAGATAAACCAACTGTGACATGGATTAACATTGATGGCGTTCATAGAGTTGATGTTGTTGAGAAAATTGGCAAACATTTCGATTTGCATCCCCTAGCCTTGGAAGATATTGTCAATACTGGGCAGCGTCCCAAAATGGAGGACTTCTTGGACTATATTTTCATCGTTCTAAGAATGCTATATTATGATGAGAAAGCAAGTAAGACCAAGGCAGAGCAACTTAGTTTAGTTCTAGGGCCGAGCTGGGTTATCACATTTCAAGAAAATGAAGGCGACGTTTTTGACTCTATCAGGGAGCGTGTTCGAAGTGATAAGGGTCGCATTAGGAAGATGGGAGCTGACTATCTTGTCTACGCTTTGATAGATGCTGTCGTGGACAACTATTTCATGATTCTTGAGAAGATTGGGGAAAATATTGAAGAAATTGAAGATGAATTGGTCACGAATCCATCACCAGAAACCCTACAAACTATCCACAATCTGAAAAGGCAGATGATATTTCTGCGAAAGTCCGTCTGGCCTTTGCGAGAGGTCATCAGCCGGCTAGAAAGATGGGAATCGCAGCTAATCAACAAATCCACAGACATCTATTTGAGAGACGTCTACGATCACACAATTCAGGTTATTGACGCGATAGAGACTTTTCGAGACATGCTCTCTGGAATGCTAGATATCTACCTCTCCAGCGTCAGTAACAGAATGAATGAAGTCATGAAAGTTCTAACAATCATCGCAACAATTTTCATTCCTTTGACCCTGGTTGCGGGTCTCTATGGAATGAATTTCAAATATATGCCAGAGCTTGAGTGGCATTGGGGCTATCCTTCTGTCTTGGTCTTCATGTTTATCATAGGAGTTGTAATGGTCGTTTACTTCAGAAGAAAGAGATGGCTCTGACGTCGAGTCGCTCGATGAATAAGCCTCAACTGGGCTTCTATTTTTCAAGCTGCCTGAGAAGTAAGGGTGTACTTATGTCTATTTTGTGCGCTTTACAGGTCTCTAAAACCTTTCTATGGAGCTCTGCATCTATCTCCTGCAATCTCTTTATGTCATTGATAAACACGTAGAGAACGTATTCAACAGCGTAACTTTGAAAATTCGTGATCCACACGTAAGGTTTCGGTTCCTCCAAAACTCCATTAACCTTGCTTGCAGCTTCCAACAAGGCACTCTCAACGTCGTGGCTGTCATACTCGAAGCCTGGCGTCACCGTGCAATGTCTGCGGATCACCTTCTTCTTACCATAATTGTCAATTTCGGCCTTAAGTAGCTCCTGATTAGGTACGGACACCAAAACATTGTCGAGAGTCAACATCTTTGTGTAAATGAGCTCTACGGCGGCTACATCGGCGAACTGGTCATTGAAGAAAATTCTATCTCCAACTTCAAACGGCTTGCTAGTCATTACAATCAAGCCGGAGATGGCGTTGCCTATAGTGTTTATGGCTGCAAAGCCGACAATTGTTCCACCAAACAGGGCCAGAAGTCCCGAAATGATTCCTAACGTGACTCCCCACTCAGCAAGAACAGCTGATATAACCACAAAAGCTGCTGCCCATTTCGCGACTCGTATCAAGGTGTAGGTGAGATGCTCTTCAAGCTTCTTACGCGCCTTGAGGCTTTTGATCTCTCGAACAACAATTCTATAAATGACGTAAACAGCAACAACGGTTACTGCTGAGAGTATCATCTTGTCAAGGTTAGCCAAAACCCACTCGCCAAAAGCACTGACATAATCCAATAAGCTCACTTCTCAATCACCACTGAAATACTATCCAAAGTAGTCAAAACATAAATCTTCTTTGCATGCGCGCGCCCATGATAGTAGGATAAAGCCTGCTGCCATTTCGGATAAACCAAGAAGTTTGGACAACGCTATAACATATCGTATGGCTCTTTCACTAACCAAAGCAATCAGCAACAAAGATATGGCCAGCAACGGCATGGCGTACCAATTCATATGGCTCACTATTGAGTATCTGGATTAGCAAAAATAGCTTTCTCTGGCTCAAGTTGTCTTTGTAAAAGTTACTCGTCATTAAGAGTGTCCAAAAATTCTTTTTGGCTCTCTGATATCTTTGACCTCGCTTTTTGTATTTGTGTAGACAGCGCTAGCCTAATTTTTGGCTTTATTAGCTTCCTGAAATAAGCTAGTTTTACCATTTCCGTAGCAACCATGTATCCGACCACAACTAGGATAATAATTCCCAACAAGTGTAAAGGCAATGAAGTGAAGTCAAAAAAGCTGTTGATTGGAAGATAAACTACTGCTAAGGATAAAGAAAAAGCAAATATTGATGCCCAAATCAACTTCCTACTAGGAGGTACACTCTTCCAAAAGAGCTTGTCTGTTCGTATCATGAACAGCACAAGTATCTCTGATAAGACAATTTCCATAAACAGCGCCGTTCTGAACAGGATAGCATTCGTGTTGAAAACCCAGAATAGCAGTAGAATCAGGATCACATCAAATACCGCACTTACAAGACCCAGTAACCCACCGAATTTGAATATGTGTCCTATGTCCCAACGCCTTGGCCTTACCAACACTTCTTTCTCGACATTATCCGTCGAGACGGCGACAACTGGGGTGTCTGTTAGAAAGTTTGCCAGAATTAGTTGCGATGGCAGCAGAGGTAGAAAATGGAGAGCAACTGATGCAGCCCCAATAGTGTACAGATCTCCAAAGTTCCCTGCGATAGTGTAGAGGATGTATTTGACTATGTTACTGAAAGTTCTTCGGCCTTCTCGAATGCCTTCCACTATTACTTTCAATCCCTTCTTGAGCAGCACAATGTCTGCAGCGTCCTTAGCAATGTCTGATCCTTGTTCTACAGCTATGCCAACATCAGCCTCTTTAAGTGCTGGAGCGTCATTCACGCCATCACCTAAACAAGCTGTAACCCGCCCGTTTTTTCTCAGAGCCTTAACAACTCTATACTTGTGCTCTGGAGTTGCCCTTGACACGATCACTATACTATTCACTTTTTCTCGCAGTTCTTCGTCTGTCAATTTATCAATTTCCTGTCCAAGTACTATTTTCTCATCTTTCACCTTCAGCCCCACTTGTCGAGCGATTTCTCCCGAAACATAAGGTCCGTCACCTGTCAAGATCTTGACCTCTACTCCCAGTTTCTCACTAAGTTTAATTGCTTCCTTTGCAGTCTTTTTAGGAGGATCCATGAATGCAACGTAGCCAACCAGTGTGAGTCCGAACTCATCGTCTCTTGTGTAGTTTTCTTTTTCTTCGACTTCTTTGAAGGCAACTGCGATTACTCGGTATCCTCTGATTCCATATTCCTCGTACAGTCTTTTGGCTGCATTCTTGTCTTTTAGTAGATTGACTTCGTGTTTCTGCCATACATGCGTTGCGATGTCAATTATTGATTCTGGGGCGCCTTTTGATATTAAAATTCGCTTTTCATCTGTTCTCACAACTACGCTCATTTTCTTCCTTGTTGAGTCAAATGGCATTTCTTTTATCACCGAGTAATTCTCAAGCTCCATCGTGTCAGAGTTTCGCTTTGCATAACTCCAAATCGCTGTGTCAATTGGATTGCCTGTGTCTTTGTTTTTCTTTATCGAATTGCACAAAAGGGAATAAAGTAGCAACTTTTCCTCTGGGTTTCCATCCACATCCACATACTTTGCAAGTGTCAGCTTGTTTTCTGTGATTGTTCCTGTTTTGTCAGTGCAGACAACATCAATGTTTCCGAGGTCCTCCACAGAGACTAGCCTCTTCACGACAACATTCTTTTTTGCTAGCAGAAGGGCACTGGTTGAAAGAGCTATGGTTATTACAATAGGTAGAGCCTCTGGGACCATTCCTATGGCTAGAGCAACCGAGAAGAGAATTGTGCTAACAACGTCTCTCACAAGAAGGGCATTGACAAGGAAAATCACAACTACGCTGGCTAAAACGATTTTTATCAGAGTGTACCCAAGTTTTGTCATGTTTTTCTGAAATTCGCTTTCTCTTTTTATTTTCTTCAATAGCTGAGCGGTTTTCCCAAGATACGTGTCCTTGCCTGTAGCGATAATTACGCCTGTTCCTTCTCCATCTTTGATATACGCTCCCGTGAAGGCAAGGTTCTTCATCTCATGTATAGACGGATTTTCGGCTGATATCGCAGAAACAGTTTTTCGAACTGGATAGGACTCCCCCGTCAGAGATGATTCATCGATGGACAATTCGTCTATAGTCAGCAGTCTCATGTCGCCAGGAACGATATCACCAGTTTCTAGCAAGACTATGTCCCCTGGAACAAGCTCTTTTGTGTCGATCTGCTGCTTCTCACCTTCTCTTATAACTTTGGCCGTAAACTTTATGTATTTTCCTAGGCGTTCAAGGGCTTTCTCCGACCTGTACTCTTGGTAAAAACCAAGCAAACCGTTGATTGCCACGATGACTATTATGATCGTTGCATCAATAAGTTCTCCTAAGAATGCTGCAACTATGCTTGCACCAATTAAAATCACCACTAGTGGGTTTTTGAACTGAGATAGGAATATGAATAGTCCCGTTCTGATTTCTCGTTTGCCTATTTCATTGGCTCCGTAAACAGCTAATCTTTCACTTGCTTTCTTCTTGCTCAACCCCTTCTCGGAACTATCAAGTTCGTGAAGAACCTCAGAAGTGGGCATTGACCAGTACTTTCGTGCGTACATTTCCAACCATATAAAGACGGAATCCCTTTATATTGTGCACGCACCACCGTCTAGATCTTCTTGGAGTCCTGTAAACTACGTGAAACGGGAATGCCAATAGAACTAGTCCCCCGAGCATAAGAATCGTCTTGACATGGTTAGTCGTTCGCGTGCATCAGCACTGTACAAAAATCGATTAGATTCCGTCAAAAGGGAAAAGTTCTCTGCCGCTTAGCTTACGTGCATGCGATTCGAGCGGCGCGAGCTATTTCGGGCATTATTGGTTTCATTTCTTCATGCCTAAGAATTCCTTCCGTAAGAATGCGGGAATCGGCGGTAGTATGCCCTCATTTTGGAGTTCCTTCTTTACAAGTTGAGCAATCTCAGACTTGATAAATTCCTCATTGGCGGGATCATTTATCCAGAAAAGGAACTCTATCTCTGTGGTCCATTCTTTGTGACGTACGATAAATCTGATTTCTCGTCTCCTTTTCTGGTCTACTACAACCTTAGGATGTTTCACAAGAACTCTTTCTGTGGCCAGCTTCGCCTTCTCAACATCAAAGACATAGTCTATGAAGAAGGAAATGGAAGAAACGGTCTCTTGTTTACCACTAGTGAAGTTAACAACTTTGTCTCTCAACAGCAGGGAGTTTGGGATAATCACCTCATTTCTGTCATATGTCCTCAACTTCGTGGTGCGAAGACTTATGTCAACAACAATCCCCTTCAAATCCCCAACTGCTACTAGGTCACCAATTCTGTAAGTTTTTCCCGAAACTATCAACAAGCCCGAAACCCAGTTCTCAATAATTTCCTTCAGTGCAAAACCGATTATTAGAGCTCCTATTCCCAAGCTCGCGATTAGCCCCGTAACATCGACATTGAGCATCCATAAAATCAAAACGGCAGCTATAGCGTAGGTTACTAGTTGAACAAACCTCTGAACGTTAGAAAGAATTCCTTTCTTGATCTTTTTCTTCTCTTCAAAGGTTTTCATCAACCTTCTGAGAAATCTAGCAAGGATAAAGGCACCTACGCCGATTATCGTTATTTGCAGAAGCATAATGATGAAATGCAAATCCATATTCTAAGCAGACATCTCCTTTTTAGTGGACACACTTCAGCTGTTTTGAGAGATAAGTATTTTGCGAGAAATTCATGCTAAGATAATTGTGACTTGACGTTTGGAAAAAGGCGAGTTGCGGGAAAATAGTGGAGATATCTCCACTATGGGTTGTTCTAACCAGACTATACTACCGGAGCTCGAATAATACTACTTTTCTCATTTGCGTTTGTGATCCATCAATTTATTCGCAGGGTCATCAGTGGATATATGTGATGCCACTTACCTTGCTTTAATACTTCTGCTACTGATTCCATCTTCAGAAGTCTTTTGTGATGTAAGATATAAAATTCGTTTCAAGAATTGTTGGCGCGCGCACAGGTCGGAAATACTACAATGAGTGTGTCAGTACATTACACCATCCTAGCCCTCGGTATTGTGAGGCCTATTGAGCATTCGGGTCCTTTGATACCTCTGCTCGATTGCAGTCACCTTGGCTGGCCCCTAAGAAGGAAGAAGAGGAGACGTCGCTGTGCATAGACTTCATGAGAAAATTTATGTTCTAACAGTGCTGGTCGTTCTTAGTTTGCAGTTGTTGCTCCCAATAGATATGGCGACTTCACAAACAGTGGATTCATACTATCCGGTCGATTACAATCTGTTAGGTGCGACTGCTTACGTTTCTGGCGTATTAACTGACCTACAATCTGACAACAATGTCTACATGATTTTCAGAAGTTATTTGACAAGAACAGAGGCGATAGATTTTCCAAACCTCATATCAGATGTGGACCTTAGTCCAGATAAAGGAACACATTCAAACTTTACTGCTCAGCAATACGGACCTGACCTGATTAATGACATTTTGACAGAAACAAGAGAATACGGCGGCGTCCAGACAGTCGTTGCGACTGGATCAGTGCCCTACCAGATGGACAAGGACCAGAAGGGTTGTTTTGGTGCTGTATTTTGGAATCCAACAGACAATGTTTATCGAGTGACTAGGGTTGAGTTCAACGCCTCTTCAGCGACAAATGAGGTGTTCAATGACAGAGATCAAGGAATAGGACTGTCTTATCCTATATCAGGTTGGGAGCGTGACGCCGCTAGAAGAGTTATCTATTGGACTGGGATAATCAACGTCCAACCTCATATGGCTCAAGAATTCTATGTTGACATTGATGGCAACGGCAAAGATGAAGTATTTACCGTCGCAGTAAGGATAACAGCGAATGGCACGGTCTATTCTAACGATTATGTAGCCAAGCAAGTAAATGGAGATGTTCCATGGTCTATTGTCTGGCTGGGTCATGGTCCTACACCAGCATTTAACATTTCCGTACTGCCGAGTACTGAGACAACCTTCTATGTTTCGTTGGAGGAGGATTGTAATAAAATGGCGATAGACATTGGCGGTACCTTGACGATTCTAGTTCCTTCAGAGTTTACGAATGTTGTGGATGTCGGCGGAACCGGATGGGGTTCCGCGAATATAACTGGAAATAAGATAGAAGTGAAGAACACCCAGTCCATCCAAGACACCTACAGGACATATGCTTTCAATACTTCTACACCAAGCATCCCTGGCCTTTACATGCTTAACGTTTCATTTAGTGGAACACCAGACGAGCACCCAGTGGGGAACTTCAGTATCCACGTTGCTGGCATTCCGAATTCAGAACTCGACTTGGAAATCCAATGGACAAGCATTGACTATTCACTGGCAAACGGAGAACTTTGCGTATATGGAGGATCAATGGGTGCGGAAAACATCATGGTTGACTTTTGGAACGGCTCAAGCTGGGAAAACCTCTTTCCTGATTTAAACTTCGGATGGAACAACGTCTCAGTCTCACCTTATCTGATATCTTCAACATTTACGGTGAGATTTAAGGGCGGAAACGAAGCCGGCGATACTACTCAAGATTGGTGGGACATTGATGTCAACCTCTTACATGTTTGGTCTGATGAATACACCTCAGAGGTTGAGTTCACAGGTTCAAGTAATACCGAAGATTTGAGCCAGTTGAACTGGACAGCCAATAGCGCATGGACGATTGATTTGGTGAATGTGATGCTGCAACTTTTTGATTACACACTTGATGATTATTCAACAACCGGGGACGGCTATATTGCTTATACGTCGAGTGCAACCTCATATACGGACGAAACAATAAGCCAAACCATAACTACAAACTCAACAAACTTCCGAGACGGGTCGGGCAACTGGAAGATGAAAATCAAAGGTTTCAAAATTACGACCTTGCCATTTGACTTCAGGGCTGATTTAATCAAGTTTGAGGCAACATCAGTGGTAACGCCCGATGTTGCCGTACTAAACATTATACGAACTTCAGCAAGCGCATACCTTGGCGATATCATAACAATTAATGTCACAGTCAAAAATGAAGGAGGAACAGCAGAAACTTTCAACGTCACCGCATACTACAACGAAACTCAGATTGGAAAACAAACCGCCTTAAACTTAGCTCCCGACACAAACGCAAATCTCACTTTTTACTGGAACACGACTGGAGTTTTGCCAGGTATTTACACAATCCAAGCAGTTGCCGACACCGTTCCAGGTGAAATGGACACAGCCGACAACACTTACATCGACGACATCGTAGAAATTAAAGAACACCCAGTTGCGCGCGCGCCAGTTGCTTTGTTCTCTTTTTCTCCATCTCACCCAGCTCCAAACACTACTGTCT
>JGI2172J19969_10001215_pt1 | contig 11823 bp, 16 predicted proteins | sample DeeMarSWOR230_32_FD_19969 | JGI IMG/M metagenome (IMG submission 19969)
CTTCTCAGCAACGCTGACCTCGTGGACCAATACTTGGAGCTTGAGGACTGGCGCGTCAGGGAGAACAGCAACATGAGCTACTCGTTGCAAGGCTTAAATAATCACCTTTCTAGCACCGTTATCGCGAAGTACTGGATAAGCCGCATCTACCCCTCAAGCATCGCTGAAGCCCATTTCTCAGGCGAAATGCACATCCACGACCTCGGCGTGCTGGGAGCATACTGCGTAGGTTGGGACATAAGCGACCTGTTGCTGTCAGGGTTCGGCGGCGTTCCGGGCAAGATTGAAAGCAAGCCCGCCAAGCACTTCCGCACGGCGCTGGGTCAGGTGGTTAACTTTTTCTATACGCTTCAGGGCGAAGCGGCGGGCGCGCAGGCGTTCAGCAACTTTGACACTTACTTGGCGCCGTTCATACGCTACGATCACCTGAGCCAGAAGGAGGTAGAGCAGGCGCTACAGGAGTTCTTCTTCAACATGAACGTGCCAACTCGCGTGGGCTTTCAAACGCCATTCACGAATTTGACTTTGGATTTGACGGTTCCAGAGTTCATGAAGAACGAAGGTGTGCTTTTCAACGGCAAAGTCACCGAGGACACCTACGGCGACATGGCTGCGGAGATGGAGATGTTCAACTTGGCTTTCGCTGAGACAATGCGCCAAGGCGACTCGAAAGGCAGGGTTTTCACGTTTCCAATTCCCACCTACAACGTAACCAAGGACTTCGAGTGGGACACGGAAGTAACCCAGAGAGTCTTTGAAGTAACCGCCAAGTACGGTGTGCCCTACTTCTCGAACTTCGTGAACAGCGACATGCACCCTGAAGATGTGCGAAGCATGTGCTGCCGACTGAGGATTGACAACCGCGAGTTGCGGAAGCGAGGCGGCGGATTCTTCGGAGCCAACCCACTCACGGGTTCAATCGGCGTTGTTACGTTGAACATGCCGCGCGTCGGCTACTTATCCAAAGACGAGGACGAGTTTTTCCAGCGATTGGAACGCCTCATGGAAACAGCCAAGACAAGCTTGGAAATAAAGCGCAAGGCGTTGGAGGCTTTCACGGAGAGCGGCTTGTACCCCTACAGTCGGCGTTACCTGTGCCACGTTAATGAAAACCACGGCAAGTACTGGAAGAACCATTTCTCCACCATAGGCTTAGTCGGCGTCAACGAAGCCGTGCTCAACCTTTTAGGTGTTAACATCGCATCGCAGGATGGAAAGGCCTTCGCCATCAAAACGCTCAGCTTCATGCGTGAGCGGCTGGCGGACTTCCAAGAGGAAACGGGCAACATTTACAACTTGGAGGCGACGCCTGCTGAAGGCACATCCTACAGGCTTGCTCGCATTGACAAACGCAGGTATCCAGATATCATGGCGGCTAACGAGCGGCTGGTTCAGACGCAGCACGCTGAGCCGTTCTACACGAACAGTTCGCAGTTGCCTGTGGACTATGAGGGTGACTTGTTCGAAGCGCTGGAGCATCAAGAGAGCCTGCAGACGCTTTACACTGGCGGCACCGTCTTCCACATTTTCTTGGGTGAAAGGCTTCACTCTTGGAAGTCAGCCGCTGAACTCATCCGAAAGGTTTCCTCAATTTCGCGCTTGCCCTATTTCACGTTGACGCCGACGTTCAGCGTTTGCCCCACGCACGGCTACACAAGCGGCGAGCACAAGCAGTGCCCACTCTGCGGCGCCAACTGCGAGGTTTACTCCCGCGTGGTCGGCTATCTTCGACCTGTGGACCAGTGGAACGACGGAAAACAAGCGGAATTTGCCATTCGAAAAACCTTCGACAAGTCCACTGTGATGGTTACAGTACCCTTATCCGCTTAAGAGTGAAACCGCATGAAGTTCAGCGGCTTACAGAAAATCAGCCTCATCGACTACCCGAACAAAGTAGCCTCCGTTCTCTATACGCCAGGCTGCAACCTGCGCTGTCCCTTCTGCCATAACTGGCGCATAGTTGTTGACCCGAAGCCGCCGTTTTTGCATGAAGCCGCGGCGCTGAAAATTCTGGAAAGCCGCAAGAAATACGTGGACGCCGTGGTGGTGACTGGAGGCGAGCCGACAATGCACAAGGAGCTGCCGAAGTTTTTGGCGAAGCTTAAGGCGCGAGGGTTTCAGGTTAAGTTGGACACGAACGGTTTTTATCCTGAAGTGTTGGAGGAATGCTTGCCCTACGTGGATTACGTGGCTATGGACGTGAAAACTTGCTTGGAGAAGTATAAGCAGCTAGGCGCGAAAGAAACGGCGGGGCTGATGCGCACGGTTGAGATTTTGAAGACTGGGAAAGTGCCGTACGAGTTCAGGACAACAGCGGTTCCAGAGTTTGTTACGACTGAGGATGTGAAGTGCATAGGCGAAATGGTGAAAGGCGCAAAAACCCACGCGTTCCAGCAATTCGCTCCGCAAGACACGTTGAACAAGAAATATGAATCGTTGAAGCCTTACGCGGTGGAAACGATTACGGAATTTGCGGGAACCATGAAAAAATACGCAGAAAACGTCATACTACGAGTCTGAATGCTCAGTGTTTTTTGAGAGTTATCGGAAGCTGACTTGCTGTCGTGTTCCAGTAATAAGAAAAGGGTGATTTTAGAGTAATGGAAATCCGTCGTGGGGACTTCAAGCGCTAAGGCGGTCTTAAGTAGATGCGAAGTTGGCCTCTTGCGACCTGAAGATCTATTCCACCATCTTTGATAACGGATTTAGAAGCTGGTCCGACAGCGGAAATGGCTAAAACGTTTTTGAATGAGGATTTTACGCCAAGCAACTCGTAAGCTGCTTCCTTTCTCAATTCGATTTCAAAATGTGTTACTTTCCACTCTTCTCCATCTATAATAACGTCTGTGATTTTGCCTACTCTTAAACCTTCGCAGTATACTTCTTTGCCAACCAACTCGGTGTACTTCACGCTATTCCTCTCCGTGAATCACTATTTAACTTGTGAGTTTATAAGACTTATTCTATATCGCGCGGAGATGAGTTTAAGGAAGCAGGTGGCTTTTAGCAGCGTGGGGTTGTGCACTTAACTAAATGGAATTGGCTTGGTTTTAACGTTTTTTCCAACAGGTTTTGGGTTTCGCACGGAAACCTTTATAACATCGTTATATAACATTGTTATATAATGGTGTTCTTGCAGGTGATTAAATGGAATCAATTTCCAGCCAAGACGCAAAAGAACTCGAAAAAGAAATCGTGCTAATTCACAAAAGGTTAGAGCGAAGGAAATTTCGCATGGTTCATTCCCGCTTTAACGATATTAATTCGGACGAAAGACTTTCCGAAACAAATTGTTTATAGAAAAACCCACGTACAGTTTTGTAACCAACACTTTTGAGCCGCAAAGTTTAAGGGTTTAAGGGTTGTTAGGTTTCGCGTACTCGCTTACTTGAGGGTTTGCGGTTTGAGCATTAAAGATAAAACAGTTGAAGAACGAAAGGCTGAAGTCCTAATCAAACTCAGAAAATACAAACTAATTAAAAAAGAAAAACATGAGAACGCCTTCGCCTACATCGTCAAAATCCCAGAAAATAAAGAGAAAACCATAGTGTGGTGCTTTCTTGGCGCTGCGACTGTGGGCATTGTTGCGATGAACACGCTTTACAAGTATATGAAGGAGAAGGAGCTGGAACGCGCTATCGTGGTCACCGAAGGCCGCTATACGCATGCGGTTAAGCAGGGCGCCAAAAAGAGGAAAGTCGAGCTTTTGCCCAAGTCTTTCCCCGTCTTTGACATTTTTGAGCATGCGTTGGTTCCTAAGCACGAGATTCTGAGCGCGAAGGAAAAAGAGCAGCTTATAGCCCAATATAAGGTTCATCCTTATCAGATGCCGCAGGTAAAAGCCAATGACCCCGCAGTCAAAGCCATCGGCGCCAAGCCGGGTGATGTGTTGAAAATTATTAGAAAAAGCCAGACGGCTGGTGAGCACATAGCTTACCGGTACGTAGTGGACTAAAAAGGGGAAAACAGCAGGCTTATTTGGCTATCATTACTTCTGTTGATTTGATGACGGCGTTTACTTCGTCGCCTACTTTTACGCCTAATTCTTCCACTGCTTCTTTCGTAATTACGGCAGTGACCACTACGGGCGCTTTAATCTCAACTTTGACCTTCGCGGTTATTCCATCTTTTTCTATCGAGACCACTTTGCCTTTTAGTTGGTTTCGGGCGCTGATTTTCAATCCTAACACCTCCCAATACTCTTGGTCTGCAAGAACCTCACTCATGTAGCACGCTACGCGCTGGTACTCCTCTAACAGGCTTTGCCCAAGCGCTGTCAGTTTTGCGCCGCCGCCTCCAGCTTTGCCGCCTTTATAAGTTTCCACGATTGGCGCTTCGACTGCTTTTTGAATCTTTTGCAGGTAATTCCACACGTAACGGTAGGACATGCTGAGCTTCTCGGCGGCTTTTGTGATGGACTGCTCCTTTGCTATGGCTTTTAGAATTTCAGCGCCGCCCTTGCCGATGACTGGTTTTCCTTTGTATTCTATCCATACTTTGCAGGAGGGCTTGTGTTTCTTGTGGGTGAGCATTCTTGTTTAAAGCTATTTGCGCATAAGATTTATAAGGTTAATCGTTATGAATGACAAAACATAACGGTGCTTAAACATGCAAGCATGGCAAAAACTGCTCATAGTCGCAGCATTAGCAACCATAATAGTGGTCGCGGGCACGCTCGTCTACTTCAACTACTTCGCCAAACGCAGGCTCTTCATCTCCACAACCACAAGCCTCTACGACACAGGCTTACTCGACGAGATAGAGAGAGATTACGAAGCAACCCACAACGTTGACCTCAACATATTAGCCGTAGGAACAGGCATAGCCATCCAGCATGCCAAGAACGGCGACGCTGACGTCGTCCTCGTTCATGCCCCATCAGTAGAGAAAAGCTTTCTTGAAGATGGCTACGGCGTGAACAGGAAAATAATCGCCTATAACTTCTTCACTATCATTGGACCAGAAGATGACCCCGCTGGAATCGAAGGAAAAACAATAACCGAAGCCTTAGACAACATAGTCGCTTACGGCGACAGCTTAGCCGACCAATCAGGTCAAACTCAGATATGGGTTTCTCGAGGAGACAACTCTGGCACACATTCCAAAGAGAAAAGCCTTTGGAGCAAGGCAGGCTATGACTATGAAAGCATAAGCAAGGAACCATGGTACGCAAGCACAGGTCAAGGCATGGGCGCCACATTAAACATAGCTAACCAGAAGGAAGCTTACTGTCTCGCGGACATAGGCACATACCTGAAATTCTATTCGGACGGCACAATATCCTTACCTTCTCTGATACTGCAAGAGGAATCTTTGCTAAACGTTTACAGTGTCATGGCAGTGAACCCAACAGTGTCGGCAAACCAATCTGTGCATGAACAGATCAACTTTAACGACGCAATGGGCTTCATACAATACCTGATTTCACCTGAAATTCAGCAGCTAATAACAGAGTACGGCGAAGACATGTATGGACAGAGCCTTTTCACGGGCGCGGTGCAACCATTAGCAGATGATGCGCCTCAACCTCTTGTCAGCTGGATACAAGACTACGCCTTCTTTGACGGTTCCGAGTGCCCACCACAATACAGAAATGGCTACGCAGACCTTTACACATAGAGGAACATAGTCTTGGCTGATATACTCAGCGACATAGCCGAAGCCTTCCAGTTGATAGTTACAGGCGACCCAGAAATCTACGGAATCGTTTCACGCTCCCTCTTTTTTTCCGGGACCGCTGTTATTTTAGCCATTCTCTGGGGCACACCCCTCGCCATGTTGATAGCCATGAAAGAGTTTCGAGGGAAAACCATAATCAAAACGATTTTTAGTACTCTAATAGGCTTGCCAACGGTTGTTTTGGGCTTAATTATTTTCCTACTCCTTGCAAAAAATAGCCTTTTCGGCTTTCTAGGGATACTTTACACACCAGCAGCCATAATTATAGGTCAAGCTATACTGGTAACACCAATAATGGTTAGCATAGGGGTTTCAGCCATCGAATCTGTTGACCCTGAAATAATGAACTTATCCAAGACGCTGGGCGCTTCGGAGTCCCAAGCGCAAATAGCAGTTTTGAAGGAAGCGGTCAACGGGATAGTCTTGTCTGACCTTGCCAGTTTTAACCGTGCAATAGGCGAGTTGGGAGTAGTGTTGCTGGTCGGCGGCAACATTGCAGGAACCAATAACAGGACCGATGTGTTAACGACAGCGATTTCGCGTGATGTTCAAATAGGCGCATTCGGTCATGCCATAGCACTGGGAATATTATTAGTGCTAATACTTTTCATCATAAACATGATAGTAGTCGCCTTAAGGAAGGCAAACTACATAGTTGAATTAGCTAAAGGACCCTATGCGAAACTGAAACGTTCTAGAGAGGCTAAAAGATGACAATAACTGCCGATTTAAAGGACGTAACCAAAGTTTACGGAAGCAAGATAGTATTAGACAGAGTAAACTTGCAAATATGCGAAGGCGAAATACTAGCCCTTTTAGGACCTAACGGCTCAGGGAAAACTACAATTCTCAAAATCCTCGCGTTCATCGAAAACCCGACAGGTGGCGAAGTGACATTTCAAGGTGAAAAAGTCAACTTCAAAAACACTGAAAAGGTGCGCCTGCAAAGCACCCTCGTCTTTCAAAAAACAACGCTTTTTGGCACTTCAGTCTACAACAATATTGCCTACGGATTGAAGATAAGGAAAGTACCTAAGGAAACACGTGATAGAGAAGTGAAAAAAGCGCTGGAACTAGTCAAGCTATCGGGTTTCGAGAAGCGCAACGCAAGAAAGCTTTCCGGTGGGGAACAACAACGCGTAGCAATAGCCAGAGCCTTAGTGCTAAAAACAAAACTGCTGCTTTTAGATGAACCAACGGCAAATTTGGATCCTAAAAACGCGGGCATACTTGAAGAGGTCATTGACACCGTGAACCAGGAAGACAAAGTCACCATCGTAATGGCTACGCACAACATGTTTCAAGCTAAAAAGTTGCCTCACCGCATCGCGTTAATGGATGAAGGAAAAATAACTGAGGTTGGCACGCCAGCAGAAGTTTTCGGCAAGCTCTCCAAGAACTTGGCTAGCTTCGCTGCTGTTGATAATACTTTCACTGGAACCGCCAAAACCACTTCGGCTGGCACATCAAAAGTTGATGTGGGCAATGGCGTGCAAATCGAGGTAACTGCCCAAAGGCAAGGTGCTACCGTCGTTTTCGTGAATCCGCAGGACATAATCTTGTCTAAGAGCGCTGTGGAGTCCAGCGCAAGAAACGTGTTCAAGGGCAAAATCATCGAGATCTCGGATTTAAATTCGCTCGTAAAACTCAAGGTTGATGTCGGCAAGCCCTTCACGGTTCAGATAACTAAGCGGTCTTTCAGTGAGATGGGACTCTGCTTGAACGCTGAGGTTTTCATCACCTTTAAAGCCTCAAGCGTCCAAGTGCTTTAAGCAGGGTTTTTTCGTTCTTCCGCTAGCTCGTAGAGGATTACTAGGGCTTCGCCAAGCGGCATGTTTAGCTTAGCTGCCAGTTCTGTTGGGGTTGTATCTGCTTTTTCAGGCAGTATCGTGTCTCGTGTGTACGCTTTGCGGTTCGGGTACATCACTGACGCGTGAACCGTTTCGATGAGGATGGGCCAGAGTTTTTCTTTTGTGTACTCTTCTAGGCTCATGGGGGCACCAGCGAGTAAGTTATGGGTGGGTGGTTATTTCAGTTTACCGCAAAGTATATTATTCATGGGGAAATTGGTGTACCCGCTTAACTTTAGCAAGAAACGAGAGCGTGACGTTTGATGGACGTTAAGGCTGTGATATTCGATCTTGACGGTACGATAGTTAGCTTCAACTTGGATTATAAGGCGCTGCGAGGAGAGGTTAGAGCGTGCCTGCTGAGGGTAGGCGTTCCTGCTTCAGTGTTGTCTGTGAAGGACAGCATTTTTGAGATGTTGAAGAAGACNGAGATTTTTGTGAGAAATTCTGGGAAGTCTGCTGAGGCGATGGANGAGATTCGTAATGAAGCGTTGGCTATCGCTGAGAAGTACGAGTTGGAAGCCGCCAGAGANACAAGTTTGCTGCCTGGGGCAAGCGAAACGTTGACGGCTTTGAAGCGGATGGGGTTGAAACTCGGGTTGTTCACNTTAAACAGTGATAAAGCGGCNAACTATATTNTGCAGCGNTTNAAGCTTGGCGATTTTTTTGGTGTGACGGTTCCGAGGAACAAGGTGAATTTTGTGAAGCCGAATCCTGAGCATCTTGAGATGGCGCTTAAGGTTTTAGGTGTAGCCGCAGGGGAGACTGTGGTTGTGGGAGACGGCAGTGTGGACATGCAAAGCGCTAGGGAGCTGAAAGCCATCGCGGTTGGTTTGCCCACGGGTGCCTCCACGGTTGAGCAGTTGATGCGGAACGGTGCGAACTATGTTATAACTTCGATAACTGACTTGCCTGTTTTGATTGAGAAGATTAACAAGGCGCAGGCGGCGCAGTAGCCTGTTAAGGCGGTTTGAAGCAGTATCTTGGCCATTGTGGCCATGGTTGCGCGGTGTCGCATGTAGCGAAGTCTATTGTTAGGTCCATGCCTATTCGGAGCTGTTCTGGCGTTGCGCCTCTGATCATGCCGGGGATTTTTAGGTTGTTTTCGAGTTGTACGATGCCGACGGCGTAGGGTGCCATGGTTTGGAATTGGGTTGGGGCGATGTGGATGACGGTGTAGGTGAGCAGTTTGCCTTTTCCAGAGACTGGAATCCATTCGAATTCTTGGCTGAAGCAGTTGTCGCAGAGGGGTCTCGGCGGCAGGTGGATTTTTCCGCAGCGGGTGCATTTGCCTGCCATGAGTTTGCTTTGCGCTAGGAACTTGTAGAATTGTTCTATGGTGAAAGATTCCGGGGTGCTCATTGCGGTTCGCTCCTGTAGATGTGGACGGTGGCTGTTGCGCCTGACCCGCCCACGTTATGCGTTAAGCCTATTTTGGCGTTTTTTACTTGGCGCTGTTCTGCTTGCCCCGTCAGTTGCAGGTAAACTTCGTAGGCTTGGGCGGTGCCCGTGGCGCCGACTGGGTGCCCTTTTGCTTTTAAGCCGCCGCTGGTGTTGACGGGTAAGCGTCCGTCTAGGCGTGTTTCGTTGCTTTCGGCTAGTTTGCCGCCCATGCCTGCGGGGCAGAAGCCTAAGTCCTCGTAAGCCATTATCTCGGCGTTGGTGAAGCAGTCGTGGACTTCCGCCACGTTGATGTCGTCTGGCGTGACTGCAGCCATCTCGTAGGCGGTTTTTGCTGCGAGTTTTGCGGCGAGGAGGGAGGTGAGGCTTTGGCGTTCGTATAAGCCGATGGTGTCGCTGGCTTGCCCTGTGCCGATGATGTGGACTGGCTGGTCGGTGAAGCGCTTGGCAAGCTCAGGCTTGGTTAGGATTGCGCAGCTGGCGCCGTCTGTAATCAGGGAGCAGTCATAAAGCTTAAGCGGTGAGGCGACAAGACGCGAAGTTAACGCTTTTTCAAGGGTTATCTCCTTCTGCATTTGCGCTTTGGGGTTGAGGCTTCCGTGGTAATGGTTTTTCACTGCCACGGCTGCCATCTGCGCTTCGGTGGTGCCGTACTGGTGCATGTGGGCGGTCGCCATGAGCGCGTATAAGCCTGGGAAGGTGATGCCGTGCCACTGTTCGAAGGGATAGTCGGATGCCATGGCGAGGTATTCGGTGACTTCCGCTGTGCTTAAGTGGGTCATTTTTTCGACGCCGCCCACAAGGACGATGTCGGCTAATCCTGAGAGCACGGCGTAGATGCCTGACCGTAATGCCGCGCCCGAAGAAGCGCATGCGGCTTCGGTGCGTGTGGCGGGGATGTTTAGGAGTCCTGCCCAGTCTGCCACGGTTGAGGCTGTATGCCCCTGATGCTCGTAGGATTCGCCCATGTGACCCACAAACACGGCTTTAATGTCGCGTTTAGGCTCCAGCCGTGGGCAGCGGTCAAAGGCTTCTTTAACTGCGAGGGCGAAAAGCTCCCTAGTGTACAAGCCTTCGTTTTTTCCGAATTTTGAAAGACCCGCGGAAACGATTGAGACAAGCGGCTTACCATTCAAACCTGCAACACCTCTGCATATGTCCTAATACTCTGTGCAGCTTCACGTTTAAAAACTATGTAAGTCACACTCTTTCAAGCCAGCTACAGCATGAACCGAAGTTCACTGAGACTTTGTTTAGAAAGCGAAAGTGAACAAACATTCCAAGAAGCATTAATAATCCCTGTCTCTTTTCCAGACGTTATATGGACACTGGCTCCAACAGTAACTGTTGCCTTTGTAAATGCAGTCTCTACACTCGGGATTGCTGAACGGTTTACGCTTACTCACAAAGAACTCGCCAATTATCTAATATACACAATCAACATTTCAATTTTTCCTAAGCAACAAAGAATCGTAACAAACATTCTAAGGAGAAAATAGAAGAACGCAAAAAGAACAAAAACAAGCTATACTTAAGCAACTTAGATGGTATTTGTATATAGGTGACTTGTATGAATTGGTATGCAACAGTCTTTGTTACAATCATAATTGTCATGATGATTGTAGCTGGTTACTTCTTAATTAGAAGCTGGTTAAGGAACTACACTTATGCTAAGTAATCCAAAACATAACCTTTCTTTTAGGTTTTCCTTATTCTGATTAGTTCTTTCGGTTCTGCAATGATTTGACCGCATTTCTTGCAGGTTTCAGTTTTTAGCGGTTTGTACATGGGAATGTAGGCTTTTACTTTTGGTTCTGAGGTTTCTTGTTCGATAAACAGCTTGTTGACGTCTATTCTGTTCCAGTAGCCGCATTTTGGGCATTTCATTTTGAGCTTCACGTTTAGCGTTTGGTGTAGAGCTCTAGGATTTTGTGTATGGTTTCGGGCGTGTAGCCATGGTCCTCTAATTTTTTCCGCAGTCTCCTATTGGCATCGCGCATCTAAAACCGTGACCTTTTCGGTTGTTAGGAGCCAGTCGCATTGGAGGCTTTCAGCGATTTCCTTTTCAATTTGATTATGCGATGCTTCTGAAGCTTCTGGAACCAAATTAACTCTGATTACGGCTATTTTGCTCATGTGAACACCAGAGGGTATTAATACTGTGTTAGCTACTTAAGGTTTTTGCTACCAAATTATGGGGATAGATTATGAACTGGAAAGAGTCATGTGAGGAAACATTATGAACAGAAACAAGGCTACCAAAATGATGAAAGGTATAGGAACATTCATTAACAGAAGAACCAAAACTGGCAAGAAATCTTATGACAGATTTTTCATTTATGTCCCTACTGAAGTCGCTAGAGATGGAACATTTCCATTTATGGAAGGAGAAAAGGTTGAAATTGAGATTAAAGGAAAAAGCGTTATTATCACAAAAGCTAAAGATCAAATGAGTTAGAGCAGTCTATACAGAACCTTTGATTTACGCATTAGTTCAAGCTATAATTTACTCTATTTATAGAGGGGGTATAGTTTTTTCCGAGCACATCAGTACAGCCACTACTTTAGTTTCTTGGCAAACGCTGCAACGGTTGCTTATTCTAAAATTTTCGATTTTTTCGACGCCATCGCTTTTCCGAGCAGAAAACCTAATAGCAGCACCATAAAGGTTCCGAAGACACCTGCCAGCAAAGTCGAAACGTACGAATCTCCAATGGCGGCGATTGCGTAGTCAGACATTAATCCGTTCCAGAAGGGCGCATGCTCTTCCACTCCGAAAGTTTCAACCACCCGCTCTAAGCCGTCAGGGTTGCTTGAAGCTAAGGGAATGAAAACCGCGAGAAAAACCATGATAGCTGCTATTACCGCGAGATGTTTTTTCATAGTTTCGTTT
>JGI2172J19969_10001216_pt1 | contig 11815 bp, 8 predicted proteins | sample DeeMarSWOR230_32_FD_19969 | JGI IMG/M metagenome (IMG submission 19969)
TCACGATCATACGGACGGAGAAAGGAAGGACCGTTTTCAACCACGCATTAACAAAGGGCTTCCTTGAAGCCAAAGGGGTGGAAGAATTCGAGTCAGCCTTTACCCTGATGAAAAAGCTCTCCAGAATCAAACGGAAAAGGGCAGAGAACACCAGGAAAAACGGTTTCAGCCCCTAACGAGGTACATGGGAGAAACCGCTCCAGCTGTCAGGAACCATGAAAATAGGGAATAAGAGTTTAATGTCCCCAACACTCTGAAAGGTTAAATCGACGAATGCTTTAATATGAAAAGACCATTAAGTAGGCTGAAATTCAATAGAGAGGGCGTATAATGTCGCGAACAGTAAGGGTTGGTGTGTTAAAGGCAGGCTGTATGGGAAGCCTCCCCCTTGTCGAATTCTTGGTGGACGAGAGAGCGGATAGAAGTGACATTGATGTTCTGGTGTCAGGGTCAGGCGCCAAACTGGGGCTGAAGCAATGTGAAACGGCGAGGAAACTGCTGGTGGAGGCGGGCGTACCCACGGTCGTCATCTCCGACGGCCCGGCGCGAAAGATAGTGAGCCGCCTTGAAGCCGATGGGTTTGGATACATCATCATTGACGCGGATGCCATGATTGGCGCTCGGAGGGAGTTCTTGGATCCGGTGGAAATGGCTCTTTTCAACGCGGACATGATAAAGATTTTGGCGGTCACTGGGGTTCTTCGAGTCATCACGGAGTCGCTTGACGACCTGATTCAAGCTGTCAAGAGCGGAAGCGGTCTCCAGTTACCCAGGTTGTTGGTGACTAAGGAGTCGGCTGTGGCCTCCTCCGGGTTAATCAATTCGTATGCAAGGGCTAAGGCCATGGCCGCGTATGAGATAGCCAGACATGTTGCAGGCGTCGATTCAACGGCGTGCTTCAAGGTGCCGGAGTGGACGCGGTATGTGCCCTTAGTCACTTCTGGACACGAGATGATTCGGGCGGCTGCGAAGTTAGCGGATGACGCTCGCGAAATGGATAAGGTTGGGGACGCGCTGGTGAGAAGGCCGCACTTTCCTGATGGAGTCCTCGGATTTAAGACGAAGTTGATGGAAAAGCCCCAGAGAAGTGAAAAAGAGGACAGTAAGTAACATGCGTGAGAAAGCCGCGTTGTCGGGAGCACGGTTCGTGTTATTGACGGGTAGAACGATCTATCAAGGCGTAGAAAAGGAGAAGGGGAAGCTGTCTCAGGACTACTTACATAGTGTAGCTATTTGCGAAATGGATCCGGAAGACATGACCGTGATGAAGATCAAGGAAAATAGTAACCTGCGAGTGGTTACTGAGTCCGGCTCCGTGGTTGTGAAGGCGGTCAAGTCGATGAGGCAGCCCCACCCCGGCACTATCTTCATGCCTTATGGTCCGTGGGCAAGTCTTGTCATGACGTCCGACACCGATGGAACAGGCATGCCTTCTCTCAAAGGAGTGCCTGCGACAGTGGAGGCCGCGCTTGGGGAACAAATTCTGGACGTACGTGCGTTACTTCGAGAGTACTATGGGAGGGAGTGAGGCGTGTCTGTCGTGACCGATGTCGTCTGCCCTGTGTGTGGCTCTCTTTGTGATGACCTTGAAGTCTTCGTCAAGAATAACCACGTCCTCATCGTGAAGAACGCGTGTGCCATGGGGGAAGCAAAATTCCTGGGGTATGCTGAGCACCGGGTGAAAACCCCCTTGATTAGACGAAGTAATCAACTGGTTGCGGCTTCGTTGGACGAAGCCATCGACCGAAGCGCGGCAATCCTGGCCTCTGCCCACTACCCGCTTCTCTATGGTTGGAGCAACACCAGCTGCGAAGCCATTAAGAAGGGAATCGAGCTCGCGGAAGAAGTGGGGGGCGTCATCGACAACACGACCACAATCTGCCACGGCCCCTCCATCCTCAGCATACAGGACGTCGGCATCGCCTCATGCACCTTAGGACAACTCCGCCATCGCGCGGACCTGGTGATTTACTGGGGCAGTAATCCCTGGAGCGCGCATCCCCGCCACATTGAGCGATACACCGCGTTCTCTGAGGGCAGGTACCAAGACAGCGAGTGGCATGGCTACGTCTTAAAATCGAGGGCCACCCAATCCCAGAAGCGATTACAACGAGCCGCCGACCTGGTGTCCAAGACCGAGGCGTCGGAAGAACGGGAAAGCGCAGGGCTTCCGCTGACCCAACCCAAAAAAGGAAGAAAATTGATTGTCGTCGATGTTCGGCGAACGCGGTCTGCGGAGATCGCGGACTACTTCCTTCAAGTTGAGCCGGGAAAAGACTACGAGCTTTTACAGGCATTACGGCTTCTCGTCAGATACGAAGAACTTGAGGTGGAGGCGGTGGCAGGCATCCCCGTGGAAGTCTTAGAAGACCTAGCAGATGTTCTGATTGGATGCGACTTCGGCATCCTCTTCTTCGGCGTGGGGTTAACCATGAGCCAAGGAAAACACCGGAATATCGACGCGGCCATCTCCCTCACCCGCGACTTAAATCAACGAACCAAGTTCCTCATCATGCCGATGCGAGGCCACTTCAACGTGACGGGCGCGAATACCGTGTCCACGTGGCAGACGGGATACCCTTATGCCGTGGACTTTTCCCAGGGCTTCCCCTACTACAATCCGGGAGAAACCTCTGCCATAGACATTTTGAATCGCGGGGAAGCAGATGCCAGCCTCATCATTGCGTCGGACCCCGTCGCCCACTTCCCCAAGCAGACGGTGCAACACATCCTGAAGAATCCCCTCATCGTCATCGATCCCCTTGAGACACCGACGTCCCTGATGGCCGACGTCGTCATTCCCTCCGCCTTGGTCGGAGTAGAGGTGGAAGGCACCGCGTATCGCATGGACCACGTGCCCCTCCCCCTCAAGAAGGTCGTTGAGCCACCAAGAGGCCTTCTCGCTGACGAGGAAATCTTGGAGAAAATCCTCCAACGCGTCCGCGTATTAAAGGAGAGAGAGGCATGAGCCTGCTTCTCAAGAACGGCTTCGTCTACGACCCCCTGAACGGCGTAGAAGGCGAGGTCATGGATATCGCGGTCGACCACGGGAAAATTGTTGAAACGCCCTTGAGCCAAGTCCAGAAGATCCTCGATGTTACAGGAATGCTTGTGATGCCGGGGGGCGTGGACATCCACGCGCACATCGCGGGCTCGGAAGTCAATGCCGGACGGTTACTGCGGCCGGAAGACCACTTCAAAGACGTCGAAGTCCGAGGCAAGAGGACGCGATCGGGCGTGGGGTATTCCGTGCCCTCCACGTTTACCACAGGCTACCGTTACTCGAAGATGGGGTACACCACCGTCATGGTTCCGTCCATGCCGCCCCTGGAAGCTAGGCACACCCATGAAGAAATGGATGACACCCCCATGATCGACAAGGCCGCGTACCCCCTCCTCGGTGACTGGTGGTTTGCCCTCGAATACTTACAGGATGGCTTACTTGACGAATGCGCGGCCCACATCGCGTGGATGATGCGCGCCACCAAGGGATACGCGATTAAGATAGTGAACCCCGGCGGCTTAGAGTCGTGGGGGTTTGGCAAGAACGTACACAGTATTGATGACCCGGTCCCCAACTTCGATATCACGCCGAGGCAGATCCTCCGCGGCCTCTGTCAAGTAAACACGATCCTGAACCTGCCCCACACGATTCACGTCCATACCAACAACCTTGGCAGGCCAGGGAACTATTACACCGCCTTGAAGACCATGGATTGCGTGCAGGACTTGGCGAAAGGAAAGCAACCCATCATCCACGTCACGCACTGCCAGTTCAGCGCGTTTAAGGGATCGGACTGGAGCAACATGCATTCGGGAGCGGAGGGAATCGCCCGATACCTTAACCGACATACCCACGTCACCATCGACGTGGGACAGGTGTGTTTTACCAATACCACCACTATGACAGCCGACGGCCCCTTTCAGTACGGCCTCTACCAGCTCAGCGGCAATAAATGGGTCAATCACGACGTGGAGACCGAGACGAGTTCAGGCATCGTCCCCTTCCGATACAAGCGAAAGAGCTACGTCCACGCAACCCAATGGACCATTGGACTGGAACTCGCCCTCTTGATCAACAGCCCGTGGAAAGTCTTTTTAACCACCGATCACCCAAACGCCGCGCCATTCATCACGTATCCCCAGATCATTTCGTGGCTGATGAGTAGGCGGGCGCGGGCGAAGCTGCTGAACAAAATTAATAGAAAAGCCCGGAAAAGAAGCGCCCTGGCCAGCCTCGACCGCGAATACGATTTCCACGAAGTCGCCATCATGACCCGCGCGGGAACCGCACGGGCGCTTGGATTGACGGAAAAAGGACATCTGGGAGAAGGCGCTGACGCAGACATCGCCGTGTACAACGTAAACCCCGAAACGATCAACCCGTCAACGGAGTATGCCACTATTCAACGGGCGTTTGAACGAACAGCCTACACCCTTAAGGCGGGTGAAATCGTGTCACGGAACGGGGAGATCGTGAAACCGGTTCAGGGCAGCACGTACTGGGCGGACGTTCAGACCCGTGAACCCCAAGAAGCCGCAGCAGACCTCAAACAGCGGTTCGGGAAGTACTGGACAATTCAATACGCCAACTATTCAATCCCGGAGCGCTATTTACATCATTCGAAACCCATCGCCATCAAGGCCGAGGTGTAAGTGCGTGATCACCCTCACCCCCAAGCAGCGCTTTCAGGTCCCCGTGGACGCAGAGAACATCCAACCCGACCGCTTCGAAACGAAGACCGTGGAGGAAATCAAAGCCCTACCTGTCTGGGAGGGAAACCGTCGAAGAGTGTTAGCGGACCTCTTTCACATCGAGTCCGAGGAGGCCCCGTCAAGCGACAACGCGACGATTCGCGTCATGGGCGACCTCACCAAACTCAAGAAGATCGGGGCAAAAATGTCATTTGGCCGAATTCTTGTGGACGGAAGCGTGGGCATGCGGCTCGGCGAGGACATGCGAGGCGGCGTCATCACCGTAACAGGCAACACGGACTCCTGGGCGGGGACCATGATGAAGGCGGGGCGGATTGAGGTCAGGGGCAACGTGGGAGACTACGTGGGCGCGGCGTATCGGGGAAGCACAGAAGGGATGCGGGGCGGAACCATCGAGGTGCACGGAGATGCGGGAAGTGAGGTAGGCTGCTTCATGCGGAACGGCCTCATCAAAATCCAGGGGAACGTTGGCGCATTCGCAGGGATGCATATGCGAGAGGGAACCATACTGGTTGAAGGGGATTCTTATGGACGCCTCGGAGCCGAAATGCGCGGGGGAAAAATCATCGTGTTGGGGCATGTCCCCTCCATCCTGCCCACCTTCACCGTAACGAGTGTTCGAAAACGGGCGAAAGCGGGGCCCGAACAGGTTTCCGGCCCATTCTACATGTTCACGGGAGATGTTGCGGAGAATGGCGAGGGACGACTCTACGTTGCCCAAGCCAAGAATCCTCACCTCCACGTCTACGAAAGATACTTAGTGACGTAACAGGAGAACCTACCTTGCCTCGACTAACGGTCAATCGACGCGCCCTACAACTGGTTCAACAAATACTGGCAGAACCCGACGATTTCGGCGTTAACATTAGTACTCTAAGCAAGGGAGCGGTTATCATTGACGCGGGAATTGAGGCGAAGGGGGGGTATCTGGCAGGAAAAGCCGTTACCGAAATCTGCTTAGGGGGATACGGCAGAGCAGAAATCGACTTAAGACCATATGGTGACTTGGAACTCCCCTCTATTCAAGTTTACACCGACCACCCCGTCGTCGCAACACTGGGATCCCAATACGCGGGTTGGAGGATTAAGGTGGGGGACTACAGGGCGATAGGCTCAGGGCCCGCGCGAGCACTGGCGCTGAAGCCGAGAGACCTATATGCTAAGATTGATTACAGAGATTCCTCGGACTGTGCAGTCATCGTTTTAGAAGCGTCTATGCTGCCTAGCAAAGAAGTCGGGGAATACATTGCAGATAAATGCGGGGTTCGAAGTGACAGTTTATACATTATTGTGACTCCAACCACGAGTGTCGTGGGATCCATTCAGGTCTCGGGGAGAATCGTTGAGACAGGCCTTCACAAACTCGTAGAGATGGGCTTTGACCCGCAGAAAGTATTGTTTGGGCTTGGTGTAGCACCCGTCGCGCCAGTTCATCCCACATTTGACGGGGCCATGGGCCGGACCAACGACATGATCCTGTACGGTGGCGTAGCGTATCTTGAGGTCGAGTCCGATGATGACGAGCAGTTGAAGAAGCTTGTTGACGCCGCCCCGTCATCGGCTTCCAAAGATTATGGCAGATCCTTCGCAGAGATCTTCGAGGCAGCGGGCCACGATTTTTACGAGATCGACCCGGCCCTCTTCGCTCCCGCCATCGTTATGGTGAATAATATGAAAACAGGGAGTTTCTTCAGGGCGGGAAGGATCAATGCCAACTTGATATTGAAGTCGATTTCCACATAAGACAGCGAGTTACGTGCTTACCACACTTACTGCTGGTTCGGGGAGAACCTGAACTTCCTTCAATAATTTGGGAATGAGCTCGGTATAGTGCACGGACATGATGTGGCAGCCTTTACATAGATTCGACTTCATGAGTTCCTTGACGAATGGAACGAAGAAGTCGAGGTTTATCTGGTCGTATTTTTCGCGTTTTTCTTGTTTGGAGTATCCGCCCTTCTTCACCTCAGCAAATTGTTCCATCAAGTTCTTGGGAACGGATACACCTGCAATATGGGCGTTGAAGAAGTCGGCTGTGCCATAATTCTTCATCGGAAAGATGCCCACCAACACCGGGGTTTTGAAGACCTTGAACATTCTCAGGAACTCGATCGTCTTATCTATGTCGTAACAGACTTGAGTCTGAATGAATTGGGCCCCACACTCAATTTTCCGTACCAACTTCAAGATCTCGGGCTCGATGGGGTTGGCGTTGGGGTTTGCCGCAACACCGATGTTTAATCTCGGCCGTGACCCCAAGATTTCGTTCCCGTTCAAGTCCTTTCCCTCGTCGACCATACGGCGTATCATTCCAACCAATACGGTGCTGTCCAAGTCAAATACGGGTTTAGCGTTCGGCATGTCCCCGAGGAGCGTGTGGTCGCCCGTGAGGGCCAACACGTTTCGGATGCCGAGAGCAGCCGCCCCCAACAAGTCGCTGGTCAGCGCGATCCGGTTTCTATCCGTGCACCGAAGTTGGTACACTACTTCCATACCCGTAGTTTTTTGCACCACATGTGATGCGACTAAGCTTGAAATGGAAGCACAGGAACCGGGATTATCCGTTACATTACACGCTGTAACGTACCCTTTGAGGGCTTGAGCCTCTTGTATTACATCGGATAGATCGGCGGTTTTTACCGGCTCCAGCTCCCCTGTGAAGACAAATTTGTTCGTCTGAAGTTCTTTCATCAAAGTTGAATATGCTTTCATCAAAGTCGATTTCTCCCCTTATTTGGTGGGTTTGGTGTGGTTTTTGGCTTCTCTCACGGCCTGCACTATGGTCTCTGCTGTTTCGCTGGGCCCTAGAAGGGGACTGCTTTTGATCTTCATATGGCTAGGTATGGCGTCGATTCCCCGGGGGTAGGCTTGTAAGCCGAATTGTTTCGGGGGCCGTATCTTCCGAAAGAGCTCCATCCGCCCCTGTTTCTTCAGCCGTTCCCAGATTAACACCCATGCGCAATCTCTGACGTATCCGCCTACCTCGCATTTTCCATTCATCATGCCACCGCAGGGGCCATTCATTAACCCCTTTGCGCAGCGGGTAACCGGGCAGATCCCTGCGGTCTCACCCAAGTGGCATTCGCCACACGCCTTACAGCGCTCATAGTAAAGCCCGATTCGTTCAACCTTGCCCAAGAAGTGGGTGTCTAATCCGGGAAAGCACGGAAGATCTACCACGTCAGAAAGGGTTTGCACCCCCGCGCCACATCCCAACACCAGTAACGCGTCAATCCCCTTTCCCAACGCCTGAATTTTTCTCCAATCCCGTCGGGCAAGACGTTCGTCACAGGGGGCTTCAATCATCATGGTCTCGACAAACCATCTGCCACGAAGTTTGTCAGCCATCTCCTCGACCTGTTTCTCGCCGCCCGTTTGCACCTCAGTCGCACACGTTCCGCATCCGACAATCAAAATGTTCGTGTAAGGCTCCAGATACCTCATGATCTCGTCGAGAGGTTTTTGTGTAGTGATAATCATCCTTTGAGACCTCTAAGCATTCGCTAACTCTTATAGCTAGCTGGCTAAGTGGGTAAGGCTTCAACGAACAATTTAATATATCTTATGGTTTTCAGAATCAGAAAACGAAGAAGACAGCAGTCAAACCATCGTTGATACTGGTAGCTATTGTTTGGGAGTCTCACGTCAAATTCCCGCCTCTTCCGTGTTGACCCCAGTTCCTTCCCGCGCTCACTTAACAGCTCAATGTTTCTCGGAAGAACGCGATGGGGCGTCTTCCTCTCGCTTTATCTTTCTTCGGCTTTGGAGGCGTTCAGGGTCTACAAGGTTTGCTTTGGTGATGACGGCGTGGCTGAGGGATACTTGAGGGGGCTGGGCCCAAGCTGCTTGAGCTGTGCTGAGAACGCTGTCATGACCTCTGCCAGTTTTTTTCCTTCTCCTGCTGAGATCCATTCAAGCCTAAGCCTCTCAGGCTCTAAGCCAGCTTGCTGAAGCCATCGTCTCACCCGTATCACTCGCTCCTCTGCCTTGAGGTTACCCGAGGTGTAGTGGCAGTCACCAGGGTGGCACCCGCCGATGAGAACGCCGTCGGCACCTAACAGAAACGCGTGTAGAACGTATTTCTCGTCAATCCGTCCCGTACACATGACGCGAATAATCTTCACCGTCGGCGGGTACTGGAATCGGCTGACGCCCGCTAGGTCCGCGCCGGCGTACGCGCACCAGTTACAGAAGAAAGCCAGTGCTTTGGGCTCACCCGTATCCGACATGGGCTCCAAAGCCTCTCGAATCATGGATACAATCTGGTCATCTGTGAAGTGATGCATGGTGATGGCCATAGCGGGACATTCTACCGAGCAGGTCCCACAGCCTTTACAGAGGAGGGGATTAACCTCCGCGGCGGTCCCCGCCACTCGTATCGCACCATACTCGCATACGGCCTCACAATTCCTGCAGGCTATACAGCGATCCGCGTCAACGGAAGCCGTGATTCCGGCAGCCTCAAGCCGGTCTTTTGAGAGGATTGTGCACGCCCTTGAAGCAGCCGCCCACGCCTGGGAAATGCTCTCCTCAATGGACTTAGGTCCGTGGGCTAATCCGCATAAGAAGATGCCCTCGGTCGCAAAGTCGACGGGTCTGAGCTTGACGTGGGCCTCCAGGAAGAAGCCATCCTCATTTAGAGGCACTTTTAACATCTGGGCCAAGGCAGCATTATCTTTGGGAGCCACGATGGCTACGCTGAGTACCAGCAGATCTGCAGGTATGAGCAGGTGTTCGCCGATGAGGGGATCGAATACTAAAACTTCGAGACCGTCCATTCCATTCTCCGACTTGTTCGTAACGACGGGTCTCCGATCCTCCTCGTAGCGGATGAAGATGACGCCCCGCTCCCGCGCCTTGCGGTAGTAGTCTTCGGTCAGACCGTAGGTTCGCATATCCCGGTACAAGACATACACATTGGCGTCGGGCTTCGTCTCTTTCAACCTGAGCGCGTTCTTGACCGCCTCCCCACAGCAGACCCGGCTGCAATATTGGCGTCCTTCAGTCCGCGAGCCAACGCATTGAATCATGACCACGGTCTCTAAGTCGTCACAGTTACGTTCGGCCAGCCTCCGCTCAAACTCCGACTGCGTCACCACCCGCGGGTCTTCGCCATAGAGGTATTCGCTGGGATGATACTCTTCCCCGCCTGTGGCAACGATTACCACGCCGTGCTCCAGCGTCTTCTCGCTGCCCTGGATATCGGTTAAGGTTGTTGTGAAGTTTCCCACATATCCCGATACGTCCTCGATGGTGGCTCCGAGAAAGGTCTGAATGAGGCTATGCGCCTGGACCTTCTCCATTAACGAGGCGAGATATTTCTGCGGATTGTTCCCCACTAAGGTGGACCGTAGGTTCCGCGCGAAGCCACCCAGCTCAGTCTCCCTTTCCACGAGATAGGTCTCAAAGCCGGCCTCGGCGAGGGCTACCGCGGCATTCATGCCGGAGACGCCGCCACCTATAACGAGCCCGCGGCGGGTGACTGTCAGAGGCAGCCGCTGAAGGGGACGTAGCCATCGCGCCTTCGTCACGGCCATCCGCACCAGAGTTCGCGCCTTCTCGGTGGCGGCTTCCTCTTCATGCATGTGGACCCAGGAGCACTGGTCGCGGATGTTAGCCATCTCAAAGAGGAAGGGGTTTAAGCCGGCTTCGCGGATGGTGTCTTGGAAGAGGCTTTCATGGGTTCGGGGGGTGCAGGAGGCCACGACCACCTTGTTGAGACGATGTTCCTGAATCTTGGCTTTAATTCTCTCCTGGGTGTCGGAGGAGCAGGTGTAAAGGTTGTGTTCAACGTAGACCACGTCGGGGAGCGCCTCGGCGTATTCGACTAAGCGTGGAACGTCCACGACTCCCCCGATATTGATGCCACAGTGGCAAATGAAGACCCCAATGCGAGGAGGCTGCCCGCGCACATCCACCTCCTCGGGATACTCCTTCTTCGTTACCAACGTTCCACGGGCTGCGGACAACAAGCTTTCCGCGGCAGCGGCTGCGGCGCTGGCCTGAGTGACCGTCTCGGGGATGTCCTTGGGGGATGCGAACGTGCCGCAGACGAATACGCCGGGCCTCGACGTTGCGAGCGGTGAGAACTCGTCCGTCTGACAGAAGCCGTATTCATCGACCTTTACGCCCATCTTGTCCGCCAGGTCCTTGATGGCCGCCGATGGCTGAAATCCGATCGAAAGCACCACTAGGTTGAAGGCTTCCTCGACCATTTTTCCAGCCTCCGCCTCATAGCGTAGCCTGAGGTCGTGGGTCTGGGGGTTCTCCTGGACGGAGGAGACCCTGCAGCGGATGAATCGTACGCCGTATTCGTCCTTTGCCCGCTCAATGTACTTGTCAAAGTCCTTCCCGTACGCCCGGATATCGATGTAGAAGATGGTGGGCTCCACCTGGCGTGCATGCTCCTTGGCGATCACCGCCTCCTTAGTTGCGTACATACAACAGACAGAGGAGCAGTAGCCGTTGCCACAGGAGAGGTCCCGCGAGCCCACGCATTGAATGAAGGCGATCTTGGCGGGGATATTGCCGTCGGACGGCCGTTGCACGCGGCCGCTGAAGGGGCCGGAAGCACTGAGGATTCGTTCGAACTCCAGACTTGTCACAACGTTGGGATATCGACCGTAGCCATACGCGCTCTTTACGGTAGCATTGAATTCGTCTGCTCCCGGAGCGAGGATTACGGCGCCAACACGCAGATGGGTCTCCGTCTCCTGATCGGCGTAGGCGATGGCGTCCGCCAAACAGAGGTTCTCGCAGAGACCACAGCCAAGGCACTTTTCCCGGTCAATGACGTAGAGGAGGGGGACCGCTTGGGGATAATCGATGTAGATAGCCGCGCGCTCACTCAGACCGTTGTTGAAGCGGTCGATGGCGTGGGCTGGGCAGTATTGGGCGCAGAGGCCGCATCCCGTACACTTCTCCGCGTCCACGTATCTCGGCCGGTGGCGGATCGAGACCCTGAAGTCGCCGGCCTCCCCCGNNACCCCGATAACCTCANNGTAGGTCAGGACCTCAATATTCCGGTGTCTCCCACAGTCCACGAGCTTGGGGGAGAGGATGCACATTGCGCAGTCATTCGTGGGAAACGTCTTGTCAA
>JGI2172J19969_10001219_pt1 | contig 11807 bp, 13 predicted proteins | sample DeeMarSWOR230_32_FD_19969 | JGI IMG/M metagenome (IMG submission 19969)
AGGCCAATAGGCCCTCTCCTGCCATAATCTTGACACACGACTTCCATTAGCCGAATGTAGATGCATATTAGTATTCGAGTTCTGTCTTAGTAGTTTTGAAGTAATGGAATAGGAGTAAACAATGGCTTCTGTCAAGGATGTGCTGGACAAGCTCCAGAGCAAGGGCCGTCCAGAGCAATTGAAAGGAATGGCTAAATACGGGATGACAGTGGAGCAGAGATTAGGTGTCTCGGTTCCTGATATGAGGAAACTGGCTAGAGAGATAGGAAAAGACCACAAGTTGGCGCTGGACCTATGGAGAACTGGAATAGCTGAAGCCAGGATCGTGGCTGCGATGGTTGGTGACCCTGCTAAGCTAACTGAAGAGCAGATGGAGGACTGGGTGAAAGATATTAATTCGTGGGATGTCTGCGACCAGGTGTGCGCAAATCTTTTTGAAAAGAACCAGTTAGCCTGGAGGAAAATTGCCGATTGGTCTGAGCGGGAAGAAGAGTTTGTCAAAAGGACTGCCTTCTCATTAATAGCCTGTCTGGCCTGGCACGATAAGAAGACAATCGACGAGAAATTCATCGAATTGCTCCCCATAATAATACGAGAGGCAATGGACGAGCGTAACTTTGTCAAGAAGGCAGTGAACTGGGCTCTCAGAAACATCGGGAAAAGGAACCTCAATTTGAACAAAGCCGCAATAAAGACTGCAAAGGAAATCAAGCAACTCGATTCAAAGGCTGCTCGCTGGATTGCTTCTGATGCCATCAGGGAATTGGAGAGTGACGCTGTCCAAAACAGGCTGACGAGATGAATATTAGTCCATAACTTGACTAATCAAAATATTTAATGTTTGCTTTTATTCTTTTGGATGTCTGACTAGATTGTTCTCTGATTTATAGGCATTCATTTTGTATTGAAATAGTCCACCTAAAGCTGTTATGAATTTAAACATTGGAGCCTAAATTTATGAATGAAGAATTAAGAAATATATGGAATGCAAATGCGGAGTTCTGGGATAGCAGAATGGGAGAGGGGAATGATTTTCACAAAGTGTTAATCGAGCCGATCCAGCTAAGATTACTGAATACAAAAGCTGGGGACAAAATACTGGATATTGCCTGCGGTAATGGACAATTCGCCAGAAAAATGGCTGAATTGGGAGCAAACGTAACGGCAGTAGATTTCTCAGATAAATTCATCGCTATCGCCAAGTCAAAGGGTAAATATGATATTAAATATCGGGTCATAGATGTTACACGCAAGACCGATTTGAGGAAGCTGACCGGCAATAATTACGATTCAATCGTTTGCACGATGGCATTGATGGACATAGAAAATATACAGGTACTGATAGACTATTTGCCAAAGATGCTCAAGAGAGACGGGATATTCGTCTTTTCAATCCTTCACCCCTGTTTCAATTCTGGTGATAATATGTTAATCCATGAACAGGATGATCTGGGCGGTGAAGTTAAGAGTAAATACTATGTGAAAATACGTAATTACCTGATTGAAAAAAGCAGTTTAGGCATTGGTATGATAGGGCAACCAAGACCACAATACTACTTCCATAGGCCAGTTTCGACTATTTTGAAGTACCTTTTTAAAAGTGGATTCGTGTTAGACGCTTACGAAGAACCTTCGTTTGCCAACATTGAAAATCCTACTAGCATTTATGACAATGTCTACAAGCACATACCCCCAGCCCTGATTTGTAGATTGAGAATACCGGATTGAACAATAAATAGATTGTTGGGTCACATCATTTTCGGATCTACAAAACAATTCTAATGTAAGGTGCAACAGCCCAGCACAAGCACCGCTAACAGTTTAAATACCTTTTCGGGCATCACCAGAAATCAAATACTTACTGGAATTACCTGCCATACCTCAGCTTTGCATATAATATGGCACATCCTAAAGCAAATGTTATGGCATTCCATATAATTACCGATGGTAGCCCCTGTAAAATCCCGTAGGACACCCAAAAAGCTATACCCAAAATATGGAAGACAGTGAATGGTAGGCTTATTTCATGCGCACTCCTGAGCCTAAACAGACGCCATACTTGCGGGACAAATCCCACTGTAGTCAAAGCTCCACCGATGAATCCTAGCAGTTCTTTCCAAACCAAGATGAGCCTCCTTTTCTGTAAGCTACATGCCCAAGCAGTTTTCCTCTGGTTTGTCTGACCTAACATTATCGACGGCAAATTATACCATTGGAAACCAAGATGAATGCGTTCTCCACTTGGTCGTGAACGTCAATAAGATAGCAGAGTGTATGCATTATCTCGTGGTATAATGCTATTTCAACTTTTTTGAGTTGTAGTGCTTCATGAAATACAAAGCAGTTATCTTCGATCTCTTCGGTACGCTGGTAGATATATTTTCCCGTGCTGAATACAACCAGGTATTGAAGGAAATGGCAACCGCTCTGTCTATCGCAACCGATGACTTTTCTCGGGCATGGATTGCTGGCAGTGATGCTCGGACCTTGGGGAAAGTAGTTAGCCCGATGGGTAGCCTGATCGAGATATGCCACGGTCTCGGAGCTACGCCAACTCAAGCACAACTCGATGCAGCATCCAAAGCCAGACTGGATTACTATTCGCGGAACATGAAACCACGACCAGAAGCAGTTGAACTACTCACTCAGCTAAGATTATGGGGTTACTGTACCGGGTTAATTAGTAATTGTGCCACTGAAGTCTATGTTTCCTGGAAACAGACTCCTTTCCCTCACCTTATCGAAACGCCAGTTTTTTCATGTTCAGTCGGTTTTAGGAAACCAGACCCTCGCATTTACCAATTTACTCTAACGAAGCTAGGAGTGAAACCAAACTCCTGTCTCTATGTGGCTGACGGAGATAGCGGCGAATTGCAGGGGGCAATCAAGGCAGGTATGGACGCTGTCCGCATTCGTATTCCCGACGAAGCAATAACAGATGCTTTCCGTGTGAATGAAGAGGATTGGGATGGGTTAACCATATCCTCACTCAAACAGGTATTAGACTTGATAGATAATAGCTTTTGCTCTTAATGGGAATATAATGTATGGGTGTATGTACTGACTATCCGTCATAAAGCCATTACCCCCTTTCATTAGACACGGGGTAACTAAAAAAAGAAGAGGTTATAGCATTGGATAAGCCGGTTGAATTGAGAACAGAGCGACTGTCACTCAGACCTTTCACTATGGATGACGTGGAAGATGTTCTCGAATATACCAACGACCCTGAGTGGGCTAGATACCAAGTAAATATACCACCGCTTCCATACAGCAGGAAGGACGCAGAAACTCTCGTAGCGATGTTTTCAGATCCGGCGGAATGTGTGAAAATCGGAATACTCCAGATTTTCGCTATAGAGTTTGAGAGCAAGGTAACCGGTGAAATTCACTTGAACCAACGAGAGGAGGACCGCCAAAATGAGCGAGTAGAGCTTGTGTACTCGCTTTTACGCCAATACTGGGGTAAAGGACTGATGACTGAAGCAGCCCGCGCATTTATGAACTGGGCTTTTCAAACGTATAGTTTCAACCGCATATATGCCTGGTGCGATCCGAGGAATATCGGTTCTTGCAGGGTTCTGGAGAAACTGGGGATGAAGCGTGAGGGTCAGTTACGGAGCCACTTGAAATGGAACGGCGAGTTTCGTGACCAGCGATATTACGGGATCTTACGTGCTGAATGGAAAGGCTAGGCTGAGAGAATGCAGAAAAACAGCAAACGTACATAATATGCAGGCTGGATATGATAAAAGCACTATGACCAAGGAAGGAGGGAATTGACCATGGCAATCATCGATTTTGGTGGTGTAAAAGAAGATGTGGTAATGCGAAGTGAGTTTCCGATGAAGAAAGCACGCAAAGTACTCAAAGATGAGACGGTCGCTATTATCGGTTATGGGGTACAGGGCCCTGGACAGTCGCTGAACATGAAAGACAACGGCTTTAGTGTCATCGTCGGGCAGAGTAAGGACTTCATGCGTGATTGGGACCGAGCGGTTTCAGACGGGTGGAAACCGGGCATCGACCTTTTCGAGATAGATGAGGCAGCGAAACGCGGAACGATTATTGGGATGATATTCGCTGACGCCGCTCATAAACAGCAGTGGCCGAACATCAAGAAGCACCTGACGTCAGGTAAAGCATTGTATTTTTCGCATGGCTTCTCCATCGTCTATAAAGACCAGACCAAAATAATTCCCCCGAAAAATGTTGATGTTATTATGGTAGCACCGAAGGGGTCTGGTACATCATTGAGGCGGAATTTCTTATCCGGAGCGGGCATCAATTCCAGTTTTGCCACTTTCCAGGATGCTACGGGGCGGGCTAGGGAGCGTTGCCTTGCTGTTGGAATAGCTATCGGTTCAGGGTATCTCTTTCCAACAACTTTCGAAAATGAGGTATTCAGCGACTTGGTGGGCGAACGCGGTGTGTTGATGGGTGCCCTAGCCGGTATAATGGAGGCACAATACGATACTTTAAGAAAGCACGGGCACACCCCCAGTGAAGCTTTCAACGAGACAGTCGAGGAACTTACCGAGAGTTTAATCAAGCTTGTGGGTGAAAACGGGATGGATTGGATGTACGCTAATTGCTCGACGACGGCACAGAGAGGAGCTCTCGATTGGAAGCCAAAGTTCAAGAAAGCAGTAATGCCGGTATTTAAAGAACTTTATGAGAGGGTGGCTAATGGCACGGAAACGCGGCGTGTAATACGCACCTGTGGCAAACCGGATTATGCAGAGCTCTTGGGCAAGGAATTAGTAATCATGGGTAATTCGGAAATGTGGCGGGCAGGTAAAGCTACCCGTTCCTTACGTCCAAAGGAACCCGAGAAAGCGAATCTGAAAACCGCTAGAGGTACATCGGGCAGGCAAGAGAATTAGGATCAAAGATAACAAGCAAGATAGTAAGAGAGTTACTCAACAAAGTAGTGGTTTGCTAAGACTGAAACCCAAATTATCCGTCAGGGGAGAACACCATGTTATAACTCGGTACCGAATATGTCTGATATCTACTCTGATTTATAAGCCAAAGAACTGGAAGCCAGGGGTAATAATCCACGAAACGAATTATACTAGTAATCGAACAGGGTGAAATCTAATCTAAATAAAGGTACTAAGCTAGATGAATCCGGAAGCGATGAAACCTTACGGCCTTGCTCTTTCGGATTACGATAAGGGCAACTTATCGGCAACTCTCATCATTTATCGGGACGATGGCTGGAGAGAGGAGCTACCGATGAGCGGTTTCTTTCGACAGCCGCAAGAATATGACTTGGAGCGTACTGCCCTCGACCTATGTTACGGTCACGTTTTAGATGTTGGTGCTGGCACCGGTATTCACAGTCTGTTCCTTCAAGAAAGAGGTGTAGCCGTATGTGCGATTGATATCTCTCCGGAGGCGGTTCAGATTATGCGAGCGAGAGGAGTATCCGATGTACGTCAGGCTGATATTTTGTCATTCGACGATGGCGAATTCGACACTGTTATCATGATGGGGCACGGTATTGGAGTGGTCCAGGATATCACCGGCTTAAGAAGCTTTCTGAAGCACGCACCCGGGTTGTTGAAACCGAGGGGCCAGATTCTACTCACGTCCTTGGATGTCCGATGCACGAACAATCCTACACATTTGGAGTACCAGAAACGAAACCTCGATAGCGATCGATACTTCGGTGAAATAAGGATGCAATTTGAGTACAGGAGTGTTAGAGGACCTTCATTCGGTTGGCTACACGTAGACGCTGAAACACTCAGCAGTTACGCTTCGAAGACCGGATGGAATTGTGACGTGGTTCAACGGCAACCTGATGGGAACTACCTAGCACGCCTCACTAGACAGCACGGGCAATAGCCTTTGTGGACATGCACCACACATTTGGACGGTTTGTTAAGCGTAAAGCCTGAATTATGCATCAATGGAGAACACCGTGTTATAATTGTGGGATAATGAACTCAGTAAGGGGGCGATTTTAGACATTGCGAATACGCGAAGGAGAGAAATGCGTTTTAAATGTGTTACCTGTGGAATTGAATTCGCTACTATAGAGCAGCTAGCTAGTCATAAGCAACAACACCAGGCTTCTCCAATAAGCTCCTCAGGTGTAATCTGCCTGGGCTGCGGCAAAAGTATCCCGTTGGAACCATCTAAAGCTAATTACAGCGGGCCACTCACTTGCCCTAACTGTCGACGAACAATGACCGTCGTCATAGAAAATGGTGAGGTAGCTGTATCGAGGCTTGGTTAATGTCTATGTCTAAACGTTTGGACGTTAACAGTGTCCCAGCCGTAGTCGGTATCGTAGGACCCATTGTAGTAATCGGCGGAGACCTCGCAGCGTCTTTAACTACTCCCGATTACAGCCTGGTCCGCGATTCAGTCAGCAGTCTGGCGCTGACTGGCATAGGCTGGCTACAATCAATTTGCTTTCTGGCTATGGGCTTGCTTCTGGAGATCTTTGCCGCCGGGCTGTTTTTTAATATCCGTAGAGCCCGGGGCTTTCATGCCGGTATCGTACTTTTGGCTCTCTGTGGCTTCGTGCTAATGTTGATTGCTACTTTTCATATGGACCACCCTGGAGCCACACCTATTGATGGAACAATACACACGATAGCCTCTTATGGCCTTGGCTTGTTATTCCCTATCGCTATTTTAACGATGGCACCCAGCTTCAAGAGTACACCGAATTGGAAAGGCATTTTTGTTTATACTCTGATTGCCGGTGTTCTAGCTTTCGCTCTGATATTAGGGGCATTGTTTGCCGAACAACCAGGCTGGTTTGGTCTGTATGAGCGAATTATCATACTCAATGCGCTAGTCTGGGTTGAAGTAGTGGCAATCCATTTCCTACGCCTGCTACTGAGACGAAAACCAAAGCCCCAGTCCTGACAAACTAACGACGGTAAAGCCATCTGGGCCTATAATACCAGGCCTTGTCTCGTAACAAGTGACAATCGGGTGGAATGTATGACGAACTGAATCGCCGTTGTACGCTCCTGCCTTTCATTGCTCTATTCAATGCTCCGACTCGACAAAGAACTGCGATAAAAAGGTTGTTTCTTTTTCTTGACTCTGCCCTCACAATTAATGTATATTCGAGACTACGTTCATTTTAGTCAAACAAGGGATTTTTAAAATCAAATAATCTTAACTAATGAGGGAGGTGTAAGTAATCTTCGATGGTAACAGGCGAAGAAGCGCACATATCAGTACAAGACCTGAAGAGGAGACTTAGTGAGTGGGCTGGTTTTAAGTGGGACTCTTCAACGAATACTTGGACGTATCCGAACGGCAGCACGGGTGATTTTCCTAATTTTGTAGATAGCCTCGACTCATGTTTCCACTGGCTGCTACCTCATGTTAAGCTGATAAGGATCGATTTCGTGGGGTCGGGCATATCTCCCAAAGGCGAAATAACCGAATGGCAGGTTGGAATTGTTTCATATGTCAAACCTAAGCTCAACCAGGTATATGGTTTTGCTAGAAGTCCCAGCGAGGCACTGTGCCGAGCTATTAACAACCTTATATCGGGCCGAGATGGCACTCACGACATCAGGGTTGCAGTTGACCAATAAATTCTACTTCTAAAGCTATATAGAGCACTTTCAAGACCACGAAAGAACTCGCCAGTAAAACAAACCGGCGAGCGATAGCCCTATCTGTAGTCTTGGCAAACTCGCTAGGAAATCAGGATACGCATAATGCAGTTCAAAAGAGTTGTTACGATCCGCGACTGCATTATCGAACTAAGAAAAAACAAGGAACTAGTCTCGCCCATGATAAAAAGATACTCGGGCAGTTGCTCACCAGGAATTGGATCCACTTGAGGCTAGTCATTCAGCCTTTCGGTTGCCATTCACTCTAGGCTCTTGCCCAAGATGTGGCGACCTCACTGCACTGGTGGCCAGTCGGAATAGAGGACTGCAGACGCAGTGCCAGTGCCCTGTTTCAGGTATCCGAACTACAGGAGCCACTGAACAGGCCGGAACTAAAGTAATGGAATAACCGGTACGAATGGGTGATTGACAACTTCTAAAACATGAGCCATATTAGATTAGCAGTATGGTGTGGCACAGTTGAGTAGTTTCAAGAGAGGAAGATATGCCTGTTGTTATGAATAACCAGACCTATTACAGGACAAGTGAAAAAGACTACTATGAAATCCTGGGCATTACGCCAAATGCCAGCGCCGAGGAAATAAGAAGGGCGTATCACATGATGGCTTTCCAATGCCATCCAGACAGGAATGGGGGAGATGACGAAGCTAATAAAGAAATGCAAGAGATAAACGAGGCTTATACTATCCTGTCTGACCCGATCAAACGAAGGGAGTATGATCTTCCCAGGGGATATAGTAGCAGAGCGCCGAAGTTCAAGAAAAGCAGCAAAGTGAAAATCAGTCTCAACTATCCTTCACCATATATGGGCTACACCGGGGTCGTAGACAAAGAACCTGCTAAAGATACCTTTCGCTTCTGGTATATGGTGAGAATCGAGTCCAAAGGCTTGACGACAGTCACGCGTTTTGCTGAAGAAGAACTTGAGGAATCGGACGATTAGAGGCTAAATTGACCAGCCAGCGTTTGGAATAAGTAGCCATCACTCCTATATGCTTTAGCTTAGTTATTTGTTGTTCACCTGCAGTGTGAACTGCAAAGTGGTGTCAATACGCTAGGGTTTTGTGAGGCCTGCCTGTCGAGACTGAAATTGGTCAACTGGTGGTATGTGAATCCCTCGGCTTACCCTCTTGACATCGGCACAACGCTTATCTCCATAGAAGAAGTTACGCAATAGGGCAATTTGTTCGATTAAACACTTACAGTCTTCGTGTTTTCCTCTAGGCGATCAAATCGTGCTACAATGCACTTCGCTAGACTCTGGCTATGTGCTAATATAATATGGTAAGCCATAAAATGATTATTGGCGTTATTGGGGATTCCTCCTCTTCCCCAGAGGAAGCCAAGCTGGCTGAGAATGTCGGTAAATTGTTAGCCCAGCAGGGTGTCATTGTAGTATGCGGTGGCTTGGGTGGCGTGATGGAAGCTGTTTGTCGAGGGGCTAAGTCAAAAAGTGGCTTGACCGTAGGTATTCTGCCTGGACAAGATTCAAGCATGGCGAATCCCTGGGTAGATATTCCGGTGGTTACTGGTCTGGGAGAGGCCAGAAATGTAGTGGTGGCGAAGTCAGCTCAGGCGGTAATTGCCATTGGTGGAAGCTACGGAACGCTAAGCGAAATTGCCTATGCTCTGAAGAATAGTATCCCAGTCATCGGGTTGAATACCTGGTCGCTATCACGAAACGGGCGAGAGGATGATTCCATAATCAAAGTCCAGAGTGCTACTGAGGCGGTGGACAAAGCAATTTCTTTGGCCAAGAGGCGCAAAAATTATGAGATTGCTTCGCTACGCTCGCAATGACTGCACGGGAAAAGGCAAGCATCGAAAGTGTAAAAGCTAGAGAAATTCTCGATTCGCGGGGTAATCCTACCATAGAGGTGGAAGTGCTATTGGTTAACGGCATCACGGGTGTCGCCTCTATCCCCTCAGGGGCGAGTACTGGGAAACATGAGGCTGTGGAGCTCAGGGATGGCGATAAAAGTAGATACAGGGGGCTGGGTGTTCTAAAAGCCATAGAACACGTCGATAATGAGATTGCCTCAACAATAGCGGGGATGTCCGCTTTAGAACAGGCGGCTATCGACCAGCGACTAGTTGAACTTGATGGCACTGCTAATAAAGCCCGGCTTGGGGCTAATGCCCTACTGGGGACATCTCTTGCCGCGGCTAAAGCCGGAGCTAACTTCCAGGGTGTTCCTTTATACCGCTATCTAGGAGGGGCAAGAGCCAACCTATTGCCTGTCCCTATGTTAAACATTCTAAATGGGGGTAAGCATGCCCCAGGCTCTATCGATTTTCAGGAATTTATGATAGTGCCGGTGGGCGCTACCAATTTCAATAAAGCCATGCAAATAAGCAGCGAAGTGTATCATTTTCTGTATGAAGTGCTTGAAGATAAGGGATTAAGCACCAATGTGGGAGACGAGGGTGGCTTTGCTCCCCGGCTCCCTTCTAATAAAGATGCATTGGAGTTAATACTGGCAGCTATCAACACGGCTGGCTATAAAGCTGGCCAGGACCTATTTATCGCCCTAGACCCAGCCGCTAGCACTTTCTATCAGGGAGGAAATCATCACAGTATTCACGGAAAATATATCCTCTCGCAGGAAGGTGTTACCCTTAGTCCCACAGAAATGATTGACTATTATGTCAAGCTAACCTCGGATTACCCTGTCATCAGCATAGAGGACGGGCTGGCTGAGGATGATTGGGCAAACTGGTCATCACTTACTGCTCTACTAGGAAAGCAGATTCAACTTGTGGGCGATGACCTTTATGCTACCAACATAGAGCGCCTGGAAATAGGCATTGCCCAAAAAGCCTCCAATTCAATCCTTATTAAGCCAAATCAGATAGGCACGCTCAGTGAAACCCTGGCTGTTATTAAAAGAGCACAGCAAGCTGGGTGGACAACCATTATCAGCCACAGGTCTGGTGAGACCGAGGACACTACTATTGCCGACCTGGCGGTAGCCAGCAATGCTGGATTCATTAAGGCTGGTGCCCCTTGTCGCAGTGAGAGATTGGCCAAGTACAACCGCCTCCTCAGGATAGAGGAGGAATTACAGGAGTCCGCTCAATATCCCGGCAAAAAAGCCTTATATAATTTGGAGAGGATGAAATAATGCAAGTACTAAACGGTGTTCATCAAATAAAAACTCCTGGTCCTGGAGGTACATCACTGTATACCAATGTTTACGTAATTGAAGGCAGTGATGGCCACATACTGGTTGATAGCGGTTGGGATAACCAGGAATCCCTCTGGGCCCTCCAGGAAGGGATAAAGGGGGCAAATCTCAAACTCCGAGACATTAACAAAGTGGTCATCACCCACATACACCCGGACCATTATGGGTTGTCAACTAAAATAAAACAAATCTGTGGAGCCGAAGTAGCTATCCATAGTATTGATGCAGGTTTTATCCTGCCCAGATACAAAGATTTTACTGACCTGGTTAAAAAGACCGAAGAACTGCTTCGGCAAAACGGTGTTCCTAAGGACGAATTACCTCAGTTCAAAGAAGCCTCACTATGGATGAATGAACATGTCACCCCGGATTCACCTGATGTTATGCTAGAGGATGGTGACATAATATCTAACGACTCTTTCGAATTTGAGGTGTTATGGACGCCGGGGCACTCGCCAGGTCATATCTGTCTTTATGAACGGGAGAGGAGGTTTATTCTCACCGGTGACCATGTCTTGTATGACACCCTCCCCCACGTTGGCTTCAATCCCCAATCTGGCGATAACCCCCTGGGCGACTACGTTTCTTCGCTTAAAAAACTAGAGCGCCTTAATGTTCACTTTATTCTCCCGGGACATGGGCCTGTGTTCAATGCTTTAGGACTGAGAATAGAAAAGTTACTCCAACATCACGAGGAAAGGAAGAGAGCCATCATGCAGTCTCTGCGCAACGGTTTGAAGACGGCCTACGAGATAGCCCAGCAAATCCCTTGGATGGTTGAGGAGGGAGGCACTGCTTTTCAGAATTTAGCAGTCTGGGACAGGCGAATGGCTGTTACTGAGACCATTGCTCATCTTAAGCTCTTGATGGAAGAAGACAGGGTGGGCAATGTTGATATGGATGGTGCTTCTTTGTATATAGCTAAGGANTAGACGAGAAAGGAGGAGACAAAAATGGCAACAAAGGTAGGAATCAATGGCTTCGGTCGTATTGGCAGGTT
>JGI2172J19969_10001223_pt1 | contig 11789 bp, 9 predicted proteins | sample DeeMarSWOR230_32_FD_19969 | JGI IMG/M metagenome (IMG submission 19969)
ACTGCAGCCGCCGGACTGATGATCGTTCCCCGCCATGTGCTGGGGGGGCCAGGTGTGAAAGCGCCCAGTGACACATTGAACATCGGATGTGTGGGTGTCGGTGGACAGGGTTCATGGGACACAAGAAGTGTCAGTTCGGAGAATGTTGTTGCCATGTGCGATGTGGATACTATGCAGATAGCGGACTTCTTGAAGTCAGACAGGAATGATCCACAGCACATCGAGATGTACAACAAGGCAAAAAAATACCAGGATTTTCGCATCATGCTGGATAAGGAAAAGAATATTGATGCGATTACAGTCACCACGCCGGATCACAACCATGCCGTCATCGCCATGAGAGCCATCAAAATGGGCAAGCATGTGTTTGTGCAAAAACCTCTGACTCATACGATCAAAGAAGCCCGGGAGCTCACCATGGCTGCAAAAAAGGCGAATGTTGTGAGCCAAATGGGAAATCAGGGGCATGCGGGTGAAGGCGCGCGTTTAATCAACGAGTGGATATGGGACGGCGCCATCGGTAACGTTCACGAGGTTCATGTCTGGACAAATCGGCCGATCTGGCCTCAAGGAATCGATGCCCCGGAAGAGATTCCTTCGGTTCCGTCAACGTTAGATTGGAATCTGTGGCTCGGCCCGGCCCCTTTCCGGCCTTATCATCCGGATTATATGCCGTTTCGCTGGCGGGGATGGTGGGATTACGGGACAGGCGCTTTAGGGGATATGGGAGCTCATCTGATTGATCAGCCATTCTGGGCTTTGAAACTCGGGTATCCGAAAACAGTTCAAGCCAGTTCCACGAGGTTTACCAAGGATTCCTACCCTGTGGCCGAGGTCGTTACCTATGAATTCCCGGCTCGCGGGAAGATGCCTCCTGTTCAGTTGACCTGGTATGACGGAGGGTTAATGCCTCCCAGGCCTGAAGTGATGGAACCGGGACGCAAGATGGGTGACGACGACGGAGGTGTGCTGTTCATAGGTAGCAAAGGGATTCTGATGAACAGTACTTACGGCAGGCATCCCCGTCTTGTCCCCGAGACAAAAATGCAAGAATACAAGCGGCCGGAAAAGACGATCCCTCGTTCACCCGGTATCCATGAGGAATGGATCGAAGCGATTAAAGCCGGTACAAAATCCACCACGGACTTCGTGTATGCCGGGCCTTTGACAGAGATGATGCTGCTGGCCAACATCGCCGTCCGGATGCAGGAACATTACACAAAGCTTGAGTGGGACGGAGAGAAGATGGAGTTCACCAATTTGCCCGAGGCGAATAAGTATATCCACAAAGATTACCGGTCCGGCTGGTCCTTGTAATTCATTTAAGACTTTTTTGTTGTTCTGGACAGACTGAATCCGCTTATTCGTTCTGAAATTGCGTCTTCATAGATCATCTCAATAGGAGGCGAAGATGGGAAAAATTGCATGGGTGTTATTTCTGTGTTTAGCGTTCGTGACTCCATTCACAGCCGGTTTTCAGCAGAACTTCGAGAAGCAGACCAATCCAGAGCCTGAGAAGAAATGGAAAATACACGACCCGGACCGGCCCTTGCCGCCTGTTGTCGATCCAGGCCCGGCTGGAGATCCTGTGCCCGCCCCCTCGGACGCCATCGTCCTCTTTGACGGGAGTGACCTGTCTCAATGGACCGGAAGCAAGGGGGAGTCTGCTCGATGGAAAGTCGAAAACGGGTATATGGAGGTCGTCAAAAAAACGGGCTCGATCCGCACTGTGCGCGGTTTTGGAGACTGTCAGCTCCATATCGAGTGGTCAGCGCCCCTTCCTGCGACAGGAGAGGGGCAAGGTCGAGGGAACAGTGGAGTGTTCCTTATGGAGAAGTACGAAGTCCAGGTGCTCGATTGTTACAAAAACAAGACCTATGCCGATGGGATGACTGCTGCCGTTTACGGCCAGTATCCACCGTTAGTCAACGCCTGCCATCCTCCCGGAGAATGGCAGACATACGATATTATTTACCGCCGGCCGCATTTTACTGAGGATGGAAGCTTGATTCGTCCGGCTCAGATGACTGTATTCCATAACGGAATCCTAGTACAGGATAATGTGGAGTTGATGGGTCCCACAGCCAATAAAAAACGAGAGCCTTACAAGGCGCATGCGGACAAGCTTCCCCTATCTCTCCAGGACCATGGCAATCCTGTCCGGTACCGCAATATCTGGATCCGGGAACTCGAATAAAAAAAAGGGGACAGGCCTTCAAATTAAAATCGGGGTCAGGCCTTATCTGGACATCAAGATAAAGGCTTGATTTCAGCTTTCAGACATCGGCCTGAACAAGGCCTGACCCAATAACGAAATAAAAGCCTGTCCCCTTTTTTATTTTTTACTTTTTGATGATGGACCTGACTCTGAACAGCTCTTTAAGCACGCTCAAGGCGATACGCCCTGGCTTCAGGCGGGTGTCTAGGTCGCAGCTCCAATCCACTGGAAATTCTTCGACTCTATAATCTTTTTGCAAGGCTCGGATGAGGATTTCCAGCTCAAACATATAGCCTCTGGTCTGGCATTCATTGAATAATTCTCTGGCAATTTTTCCCTTGTAAAGCTTGAACCCACACTGAGAATCTGTGATCCGGCGGGGCAGCCCCGTGATTATTATCGCAGCCTGGCGGAAAACCCAGGACAGCAGCCGCCGCTTACGGCTTCGGTCTCTGAGGATCCGGGTTCCCTTCAAACGGCGGGAGGCCATGGCGATGTCTAATTTTCCGGCTCGAATTCGCTTTATCTGTTCTAACGCATTGGCATAAGGTATGCATGTCCCGCTGTCTGCGAATAAAACAACATTCCCCCCCGTTTTTTCTATTCCGCTCTTCACTGCATAACCTTTACCCGAATTTTTCTCAAGACGGATAACCGATAGTTTCACAGAAGAAGGGATGGTCGCATTTTGCGCAGCCTCTGCTGTGCCGTCCGTGCTCCCGTCGTCGACGATTATCACCTCGCCGCTAAATCCGGTATCCTCGATAAAAGAGGCGGCCGCTTCCGCATCAAAACGAATTTTTATGGCCTCGTTCAATGCGGGAATGACGATTGAGATGTCCATTACTTCACTTTCTTTTCCTGTAAAAACGTGTCCCAGAGATTTTGCTCGATATACAGAGCCAGCAGAATTCCGGGGCGCAGTTCGTAATATTCGAGGATATGATTGTCTTCCAGATAAGGCTGAAGCTGGCTTGTTTTATTGATAGAGGAAACGATAAGAGGGACATCGGCAAGCGCTCCGGACTCATCGACTTCCTGCCAGTATCCGACCCTCCTGAAGGCCCTCAGGTACCAGGGGAGAGGCCAGGCTTCATCAGGCTCTGTGATCACTTTGATCAGCATCAGATTCTGGTCTGGATGAAGGGGAGCCAGCTCGTTAATACGTTTGACAAGGTTCAAAAAGCCTATGCTCGTCTGGGCATAGACATAGGGATTGCGGGAGTCTGCGTAGAATTTAAAGTTTGCCCTGTAGTTCTGCACCCCGAGGTGAAAAACTCCAAGGCCGAGTACAAGAAAAACTGCGACCCGAAATGTGAGTTTTTTACTGATTTTGAGTAGAAAAGCAGAGCCGTATCCGGCTAAGAGGATAAATCCGATATAAAAAGGAAGCATGTTCCAGGGAGTCTTGTAGGGAATCAGGGAGTATGCCGCTGTTGCAAGGAGTGTATAGAGAGTGACAAAACGAATGAAGAATGGACTTGACTCTCCATGGGAAAGCGGTCTGAAGGCAGCCACACCTCCGATTAAGGCGAGAACCAGGATCAGGGCTTCACTCCAGACCGGGCCATTCCCGTATTGAGCGAAAGCCAGCATTTTTAAATAATAATACAGCGGATGGTAATGGAATCCGGCACTCCCTGCCCGGCTAAAATAGGTTCCGAAGGCGAACACAGAATCCAATATCCCTTTGGGATTTTGGAAAAAAGAGGAGTAAAGGAGGAGGGAAACCAGGGCTCCTGTCCCGAGAAAAATGAACAGATGGCTGGTTTTCGGCATAGATGGAGTGTCTTTTGGCTGGCTGTGTTTTTTCAAAGAAATGAAGGAAAGGATCAACGCTGCAAGCATGGAACCGAAGGCGATGACGCAGGTCTCCTTTGTGGAAAACATCATCCCGAAGAAAAACCCGGCAGCCGCAGCCCAGTAGGGAGACCGGGTCCGGATGTATCGCCAGGAAGCCGCGACCGCACCCACCAGGAAAAAGACCAGCAGCGTTTCCTGAATGTAGAACCGGCTGTAAAAGACCATGGCCGGTGAGACGGCATTCAATACACTGGCAAAAACAGCGGCCTCAAGAGAGAATCCGTCTTTGAAAAGCAAAAAAAGGAGGATTATCCCCACTCCGAAAATCACGGGTAATAAGCGCAGGGTCACTTCACTCAAGGCAGAGAATGATGTGCCGGAGGCGATCCAAGCAAAGGGGAGTGACAGGTAGTAGAGGGTGGGGCCGTGGTGTTCGGTCCGGTCGTAAAAATATTCACCTTTCTCCAGCAGGATGCCGAACTTAACGGCCTGGTTGGCCTCGTCGTGGTGCATGGGGCGCAGGTCCAGCTGGAAAAGACGAAGCAGGAGAGCTCCGAGGACAGCGAGCAGGAATAGCCCGTAAAGGGCCGTTTTTTTATTCATTTCGCAGGAGTGCCGTATACCTCCACTTCGACATAATGATTCATATCATTCGAGGTGTTTCCTCTGCTGTAGAGGCGAACATACCTGGCCGTGACGCCTCTGGGGTCGATCAGGCGTCCTTCGTTGACTTCAATGTATTCCTTGTCCTTCCCGACGCCCAGTCCGGAAGAGTTGTCATGGTCGTTGTTGAAAATCGTTTTGACGCCAGTTATGAAGTCGGGGTCATCTGAAACCTGAACGATCACATCGCGGTAAACCCGCGCCTGGCTGTGGTAGTGCCAGATCAAAATGGCATGGAGAGGATAGGAGCCTTCGAGGTCGATCTGCACGTGCTGCACGCTGGGTCCGAGCTCCACGTAATATCCTTCCTCACCGGATTTCTCTCCATCAGTGACAAACTCCAGCTCACCGATGACCGGCTCCGTATCGCTCCCGGTGACCGGTTTATCCAGAGAGAGAAGTTCGGTGCCTTTGGGAACGTAGAAAGATCCGCGCTTTTTTCCGGTTATCTTTTCCAGGTTAGGCGAACGGATGTTTCTGGGGGTTCCCACGAACATAGGTTTGGGCAGCTTCAGCTCCAACACAACTTTCTCCTGGTCCGTGCTCTTGAAATCGACGCCTCCTCCCAGGATAAAAAGAACAGATACCGAAAAAAACAGAGTAGCAAGATAAATCTTTTTTATCATCACGAACTCCTTTTTTTAACTAACTAACTAACTAACTAACTATCTATCTATCTATCTATCAGTCTAACTATCTATTGAATTGCAGCGTCCTTATTGAATACCTGAGAGGTCTGAGGATCGATGACGACAAGAGCCCAGACTTCTGGATGGCTGCCGCAAAAAGCTTTAACTTCTTCTGTGTCCATAACCATGAGCGCCGTAGAAAGAGCATCGGATACGGCCGCAGAGGGATGAGAGACCCAGGCAGCCAGATGGCTTTTGGCCGGCCTTCCGGTTTTCGGATCGATGATATGATTTCCTTTAACCTCGGTACCGGAGCCACTCAAGGCTCTGTCTTTCAGGAAAAATTCTTTCAGGGATTGAGCGCACTCCCAGGTGCCCCCGATTCCGACCGGCCATCCTTTATTTCCGGCTGGGCTGTCCGGAGGAACGCCAACTGCTAATGCAGAACTGGTCCCGCCGTGGATCAACGCGTTATTCATATCCCAATCGGACAGGATCTCGAGTGTTTTATCCAAGGCGTATCCTTTTCCGATTCCTCCAAGGTCCAGTTGAACGCGTCTTTTTTGAGCCCCAGCCTTACTCCGACGGATTTTAATCATGTATCCTCGAGAAGTCCGGGAGAGGTCAATGAGTCCCATGATATCTGAGTTCAATTTTCGAAATTCAGGAACATCGTCCTCCTTGTATTTTACCAGAGACCCGATGTTGACATCAAAAGCCCCGCGGGTTTGAGATTGGATCGAAGCCGCTGCTTTGAGACACTCATACGTCTCAACCCCGACCAGCAGAGATTGACCGGGTTTGAGATTGTTGATCTGCCCGATATCGCTGCAGGGATTGAAGCGGCTGAAGAGATTTTCGATCCGGTCGATCTCAGAGAAAACAGCCTGAGAAGCCTGCCGGCTGTAGGTCTCGTCCATCCCAGAGATCAGGAGTTCAAAGGTCGTGCCCATAGCCTCATGGGCGAACCGAAAAACGGATTGTCCTTGAATCTTGTCACTTTTTGTCATTGACCCGGCTGAAATAGGTAAAAGCGAGCGCTGAAAGCAGGGACGCCAATGCGCTGTATCTGTGGACCTCAAACAGGTCCAGTTGAACGACCAAGGAAAAGTGGGGCAGCATCAAGGTCAGGGCTGTGACTATCAAACTGAGTCCTGAAGCGACGAAGAACCAAAAAAAGATCTTTGACCACTGGGTGGGAATAGCGCTTTTTCCTCCAGGAGACGAAGCGGCTTGGCTTTGCTCTTGATTTTCCGTATCAAAACTGTAATGTCTGGCCCTCAAAACTAAAGCCAGAGGAAGGCATACAGCGAACACACCGCCCAGCGTGACATGCAGGAGAAGAAATATCCCATACAGTCTCTGACCGGTCAACAGGGCAAAAGGAAATCCACTGGCAGCCAGAAAACAAAAACTTAGGCCCAGACAGATAATGACCAATCGTTCTCTGACAGGATGACGCAAGGCGATCCACTGTTGATACCTCTTTCTCCAGCCATTTATGCCGGCTGTTTTGAGAAAAGCATATATCCGGCCGAAGAGCCACGGAAGATAAGAGGTCACAGGAACATCGTCAGGACTTTTCCTGGATGCTTCTTGTGATTTTCTGAAGCGGTGGATTGTCAGCGCAAAGAGCATCCCCAGCACAGATAGGACGGTGACTATACTAAAAATCAAGGCCGTCTCCTTTTTTCTATGAGCCCGGAGTATCTGCCCAGCGCGACCAAGGCCATTATGAGCAGCAGAGAGCCCACGACCAGGACTGATACAAACAGGACCACTTTGAACAGGGGACGTATTCTAAAGGAAAGGCCAAAAAGCTTCTGATAAGGCTTATCCAATTCCATGAATGCGAGAGCCGGACGGACAGCCATCCTTTGTGTTTTAAGAGGCCCGTCGCCCCTCACACTGTTAAAGAAGAATACAGATCCTTCTGTGTGGCAGTCTGTGCACCCGGTTATACCCAGGGACTGCTGGGCTGGCCTCACTTGATGTGCCAGCGTCCAGACAACCGGTTCAGCTGCAGGGTGCTCGTCTGCTGTGAGATTACCCGATTCATCCAGCCTGAACATCTGTCCGCCGGATACGTAGAAGAATTTCTTGACCGCTCCAGATCCTTGGGGATTGTCCAAGCTGGCCAGGGATTGGAGCACTCGCTTAACCTGCTCCTCGGTCAGAGTGTGCTCATCCCCCACAATCGCCATCACTGTGCGAATGTCAAATTCAGAAACTATCGGCTTGATTTTATTTTCAGAAAACCAGTAAAGTTGCGGGATTTCGACAGTTTTTCCGGGAGTTTCTTTTTTCTCCAGGTAACCTTCTGAAACCTGAAACATAACATTTTTATGGATCAGCACTGGCTTGCCCGGAGCATCACTTATAGTCTCCAGAGACTCGAGTGCTTTCTGGATGCGGGTTTCTGTGTCGATATCCGTCTCTTCGGTTTGGGGATCAAAATCCGGGATAAGAGGGGTTATACCTTCTTCTTTTTTTATGGCCCATAGTGTTTCCGAACGAGTTTCCTTCCCCGAATAGAGTGAAACATCTAGCCCGCCGTCCACATTAAGTTCATAGATTTTTCCGGATACGACCAGAACAGGAGTTCCTTCAATCCCGGAATACAGGATGAAAGCACTCAGAATCTCAGCAATATGCTTCTCGGGGGCCAGAATATCTCCGGCAGCCGCTTCTATCTCGGCCGGTTTGATGGGCAGTATGGCCTCTTCGTCCCACTTCCCCCAGAAAGCCGGCCACATCAAGCGGTGAGGCGCAATCTTACCCGTACGGTCCCGGACAAACACAGGCTCCAGGATTTGAGGGAGGTCAGTGAACCATTGGGCGATTCCATAGATCCCGAGCCGGTTAGCTCGGGATGTCCGCACGCGTGTGAAATTCTTTGCAGGCACAGGCCCTGAGTGGCAGACGGTGCAGGCCAGCTTCTCGAAGTGGACGGCTGGGATTCCAGGATGCTTGGGGTAGGGCGCTCCCAGACGGCCTGCGGATGAGCCTCCCCTGCGGGATAGATCTGGGCCGATATGACAGCCTTTACAGGTGAATTCAGCGAGTTCAGGGTTGTGAAACTCTTCGGACTCTCCTTCGTACCCGCGGATCATGGCATGGCTGATATCGTTCCGATGGCAGTCGACACACTTCATGCCCGCCGATGAATGGATATCTTCTTCGATACTGATTTTTTTGGAGCCGACCGGAGAGGCAGAATGGCAGCTGAGGCAGCTCTGGTCCTCTGGTTTACGGGGAATATCGAAAAATACTCGGTGTTGGCTGTCAAACCGTTCGCGACTATACCGGACGGATGGAACAACTGCCCATTCGGTATCATCCGGATTGGGACCGTCATAAATATCCCAGGTTCCGGGAAGGCGGGAGGCCATGCCCCTGACTTCTCCATAGCCCGATGCCGCGGTGGCCGCCCAGCGGAAATTATGGCGCAATACCTGTTTTGCCCATTCGCTGTGGCTCTGCATTCTCGAGGCATTATGACAGCCCATGCAGTTGATTTCGATTTTTCCGGATACGTTCCAGCGGGATTCTGGATCGAGCTCCCCGCTTTGTGGTTCCGCATAATCCCCGCCCGGCATATGTCTGGCGAACAGAAGAGTGAAATCCCAGGGTGTCAGGCCAAGTTCTTGAGGATTCCACATCCGTTCCCAGGCGCGGTAGGAGAGAGGCAGGACAGTCCCGGTGGCGGGATCGACCCAGACCCAGGGCTCTCCAGCACGGCCGGGCTGGGATGAAGAGGCAGAGTTAAAGTGTAATCCAGCCTGGATGAGGCCATAATCGTGGCAGGGGGCGCACGTGTATCGTGTTGAGTAAGGCAGTGGATAAGGTTCAGTGGGGATAATGAGCTGGTCGAACTCGTCCTTTAAAGGAATAAGGTGCACCGGAGTCGTGCGGCTCCCGTCCCATTTTTGATTTTTCTGCTCAGTCTGGGCCGCAAGGGAGCTCAGCCCGATCAGACTGATCAGGATTAGAAGAAGTTTTTTTCTATACTTCATGCTCTAAAATGCTCTGGCCTGAATCTGAGAAAACGCCTGGTTTCAATCACCTCATTTGCTTTGAGCACGGCCACAGCGCTTTCGTAGGCAACTTCAGGCGGGCAGTTGAGAGGAGTGCCGTGAAGGATGGCATTGAAAAAGTTTTCCAGGTGAGGCTGGTGGGCAGGCTTGGCCATTTCAACAGGAAGAGGCCAGCGGCCGGCTTCTGCGGTCACACGGACATCCAGAAAGATATTTTTGGTGTCCACCTTCTGTATGGGAGGAGCTTCGGATTTCAAGAGTCCCTGTTTGACCAGCGAGTCCCATTCAGGTGCATGCGCCTCCCGCATGGCCCAATTCCCTCTCTGGGGAACCTCGGATATCTGGAGCGAGCCGTTTTCGCCCATGAAGACCTCGTAGAATCCACCATGTTTGGTTGTGGTTTGAACCTGGTAGAACGCGCGCGCCGTCCCCTCTTTCGTTTTGAAATCGTAGATCGTCATGGCATTGTCATACCACTGCCAGTTTTTATAATAGTCTATTCCACCACTGGCCACTACGGACAAGGGATTCGTTCCATAAACCCAGCTAAAAAGGTCGATCTGGTGGGAACCCAGGTCCACGAGCGGCCCGCCGCCGTATTTTTTGAACAAGCGCCAGTTCCTGAATTCGGTCATAGAGGCATACCCATACTTCTCCAGCTTGCCCTGGTCCATGGTGTACTGTTTGGGCCAGCCCAACATATCACTCTTGGCCCGGTTCCACTGCGCATAGATGGCATTGACCCGGCCCAATATGTTTTTTTCATGAATCAGGAGGTCAATGGCATGAATATAACGGGGATTACTCCGTCGTTGATGTCCGACCTGAAGAAGTTTACCTGTTTTCCTGGCGGTCTGGACTATGGCTCTGGCGCTGTCCAGAGAATTGGACATTTCCTTTTCGCAGTACACATGCAGCCCGGATTCCATGCAGGCATTGGCGTGTTCCGCGTGCATCCAGTCGGGAGTGGCAACGATCGCCACATCCAGATTCTTTTCCTTGCTCAGCATGTCCCGGTAATCCTCGTAGACATTGACGGTATACCCGTATTTTTTAAGATATCGGCTGGCATACCGTTGACTGTAGTTCCAGATATCACAGACCGCAACAAACCGGATTCCGGGAATGCGCAGGCATGACTCGATCAACACCCGTCCTTGTGTGCCCGCCCCGATGAGAGCCACACGGAGTTCTGTGGGCTTCTGTTTATCTTGTGTCATTCCAGATAGTGAAGTTCCGGTCAAAGCCCCTCCTGCCATGGCCATTCCCAAACCTGCCGAGGCCGAGGATTTGAGAAAGTCCCGGCGGGACAGTTTTTTTTCTTTACTCGCATTCTTTAAATCAGACATTTTGCCCTTCTTATAAATAGAGTTTGTTCCGATTACCGGTTTATTCTTTCATGTCTTTGTCAAAAGCTATTTCAGACGGCGAAAAGTTCATGCCTTTGATGAATTCCACCGATTCTTTAGCGCCGAATTCTCGGTCCATCCCGTTATCTTCCCATTCCACGGAAAGCGGACCCTGGTACCCGATATCGTTGAGTTCCCGGATTATCTCTTCGAAATTCACATCCCCGTGACCCAGAGACCTGAAATTCCATCCCCGCCTCAGGTCTCCGAAAGGAAGATGAGAACCAAGGATTCCGGTTTTTCCATCCAGAGTCACCGCCACATCCTTCATGTGAGTGTGGTAAATCCGGTTCGCAAACTCACGGATAAAAAGATGCGGTTCCATTCCCTGCCAGAGCAGGTGACTGGGGTCAAAATTCAGGCCTAATGTCGGCCGGTGCTCGAAGACTTCCATCAGCTTTTGCGTCGTGTACAGGTCAAAGGCGATCTCGGTGGGATGAACCTCGAGTGCGAATTTGACTTCACATTTGTCGAACTCATCGAGGATCGGTGTCCAGAGCTCATGGATCTTCTTAAAACCCTCTTCGACCATCTCATCGTTTGTCGGAGGGAAAGAATACCAGAATTTCCAGATCGGTGATCCCATGAATCCATTCACGACGCTGCATCCCATATTCTTGGCCGCATTGGCTGTGGCCTTCATCTCTTCAGTGGCCCACTCCCTGAGTTCATCAGGTTTGCCCTTGACTTCATCCGGAGCAAACACGTCCAGCCGTTCATCATACCGGTCACCGACACACTGCCCGGCGAGATGCGCGCCCAGAGCCCAGCATTTTAACTTGTGTTTTTCCAGTGTCTTTTTTTTCTCTTCCACATATCCAGAGTCTGAGGCGGCTTTGCGCACTTCCATGTGGTCTCCCCAGCAGGCGATTTCCAGGCCGTCATAGCCCCATACGCTGGCTTTTTGACAGATATCTTCAAAGGGCAAATCCGCCCATTGCCCTGTAAATAAAGTCACAGGTCTTGTCATAACCTCCTCCTTTTTATCAAATCATTAAAAATCCATCTGAGCCTTTCGCTTTCCTCCAAC
>JGI2172J19969_10001226_pt1 | contig 11776 bp, 14 predicted proteins | sample DeeMarSWOR230_32_FD_19969 | JGI IMG/M metagenome (IMG submission 19969)
ATTCCGTTCACCACAAGGATAAGAGAGGTCAAGCTACCTTCCCATGTCAGGATACCTGCTGGTATTGGTGGATTGGCAGAAGAGTCGATACTTTTGTGTGAACAGATAAGAGTCATTGATAAAAGAAGGCTAGTGCACAAGATGGGCAGTGTTGAAGAAGAATATCTAAGAAAGGTTGGAATAGCTATCAAGGTGATCTTAGGTCTGGAATGAACGAGAAGCGTAGAGGCAGGATTAAAGATTAAGACTGAGATTTAGGGCCTTCACCCGATAAACCAAATGAGCACAACAAACCCAACAAACGCAACAAACGCAACAAACGCAAAAACCCCAACAGACTCAAGCAACTATTAGACCATGAGCACTGTTCAGAGAATTGCCAGGAATACCGCTGTCATGCTCATTGCCCAAGTCTTGAGCTCTGTGGTGGGCTTTTTCTCGGTGATGTTCATGGCCCGCTACCTTGGCGCGGAGAACTACGGCGTGCTCTCGTTCGCCCTGGCCTTTACCGGCATCTTCGGCATACTCACTGACCTGGGCGTAGGCAGACTCGCCACCAGAGAGATCGCCAGAGATAAATCGCTTACAGCTAAATACCTCATCAATCTCAGCACGATCAAGGCAATTGCAGTCGCTGCCACTTTTGCCCTCATTGCTCTTACCATCAACCTCATGAACTACCCTCAGCAGACCATCACCGTGGTCTACCTGGCAGGCCTGGCCGTCGTCATCAACGCATTCAGCCAGATATTCTCCGGCATCTTTGTCGCTTACGAACGCATGGAGTACCACTCCCTCGGGCTTTTCTTCTACAGCATCGCCATGCTGGTGGGGGTTGTGCTTGCCACAAGGTTCAAGCTCGGTGTCGTCGACTTTGCCGTACTGTGGTGCTTAGCTAGCGCGGTGGTCTTACTCTACTCTTTTGCTGTTTACAGGCGCAAGTTCGCCCAGCCTCAGGCAGGAAATGTCACAGTTAAGGCGGGGATAGACTGGTCACTCTCCAAATCTCTGGTCAAGGCAGCCTTGCCCCTCCTCCTGGCAAGCATCTTCACTGTGATAGCTTATCGAATAGATATGGTCATGCTCTCGCAAATGAAGGGCGATGCTGCTGTGGGGTTGTACAGCGCGGCCTACACACTGATTAATGCCCTGGGCTTTATACCTGTGGCATTCACAGTCGCTCTCTATCCTGTTTTGTCTCAGTTGCACATCTCAGCGCAGGACTCGCTGCGTTTTGCCTATCAGAAATCTTTCAAATACCTGCTCCTGGTCGGGCTGCCTATAGCAGTGGCCACAACGCTCGTTGCCGATAGGATAATTCTGGGCATATACTCGGGCGGGTTCAGCGAGGCGGCGGCAGCGCTGAGAATCCTCATCTGGACAGCTCCCTTCAACTTTCTCAACATGCTGCTGGTAACAATGGTGATATCAATAAACAGGCAGGACTTGATAACCAGGGTTGCCTTGCTCTCCATGGTGCTAAATGTCATAGGGAACCTGATACTGATACCGAAATATAGCTACACGGGGGCGTCAATAGCGACAGCGGTGACCGGTGCCCTTGCCTTCGCCCTGTATCTTTATTTCGTCTCCAGGCTTGTCTGCCGGGTTGAATTACACAGACTTATCGTAAAGCCGGCGATAGCCTGCGGGGTGATGGCTGGTTCCCTGATACTCTTGCAGCATCTGAACCTGTTTCTTGTAGTTCCGATAGCTGCTATAATATACCTCGCTGTGCTGTTTCTGCTGAGGACTTTCACCAGAGAGGACTTCGATTTGCTGAGACAGATAGCAGCGAGGAGAAAGGCTGGCTAGAGTTGAGAAGGCAAAAGGTGCTGAATTGCGCCCTAAGCAAATATGTTTCAAGATTTCAAGGAGGTGTTAGGCTNTGCTCCTGACTAGAACTCTACGCAACGNTGTGAGGTTGGCGTGTCAGAATATGAAAGCGGTTCTGGTCATGTGCTGTGCGCCCATGCGAGTCATTTCCGTCTTGTCCGATGCGCACCGGCTTAACCACCTGGCGAGCTTTGGGCATATCGAGAGCTTCTTTATTTCTTCACATGGCGTGACATTAAGGTACGCTATAAACAGACGTTATTGGGCTTCGCCTGGGCTATATCATGCGGCCTCTTTTGATATAGACTTGGGGAGGCCTTCCCAGACCTATGTTAGAATGGGAAATTGAGTATCTTTCGAAAAACGTTGGTTCATAGAGTAATGTAAGAGGTGATTAAATGGGAAAAGTTGCTTTAATAACCGGCCTAACCGGCCAGGATGGGTCCTGTCTTGCGGAGTTCTTGCTGGACAAAGGCTATCACGTTCACGGGATTGTGCGCAGGGCAAGCATATGCAATAGGGAGCGCATCGAACATCTTCATTCCTGTGAAAACCGTACCAGGGAGAACCTTCTCCTTTATTATGGGGATATGACAGATTCGTCTAACCTCATCCGCATAATAAGACAGATTCAACCTGATGAAATATACAATCTGGCTGCCCAACCGCATGTACAAATCTCGGAGGAGTTATAAGACCCTTATTGGAGTGGAAAACCGTATATGCGCCATTAGAAAATATCAGTATTACGAGCAGTCTTGAGGAGGAGAACAAATCAAAATGAAAGTTGTCATTCTGGCTGGTGGACTGGGCACACGACTTGCGGAAGAGACAGAGGTCAAGCCCAAACCGATGGTGGAGATTGGCGGAATGCCAATACTCTGGCATATCATGAAGCACTATTCCTATTACGGATTCAAGGAATTTTTTATCGCTCTGGGATATAAAGGTGAGGTCATCAAGCGCTTTTTCCTTGATTATTATGCGCTTAAAGGCAGTATGACGATTAATCTCTCCAATGGAAAAGTGCAAATGCACGATGAAGAGTGTGAAGATTGGGTTGTTCATCTTATGGATACTGGCAAAGAATCAAACACGGGAGGCCGCATCAAGCGATTGGAACCATGGCTAAGAGACAGCACGTTTATGGTGACCTACGGGGACGGTGTTAGCGATATAGACTTACATGATTTGCTCAACTTCCATCGCTCTCACGGTCGCATGGGCACTGTGACTGCTGTGCGCCCTCCGTCACGCTTCGGTGGCCTAGTCTTTGATGGTGACATCGTATCCGCTTTCACTGAAAAGCCTCAAATTGGCGAGGGCTGGATCAACGGTGGATTTCTAGTCTTGGAGCCTGTTATTTTCAATTATTTGGAAGGAGATAACAGGAGCTTGGAAGTAGATGCGCTGGAGAGGTTGGCTGCTGATGGGCAGTTAGCCGCGTATCGTCACGATGGTTTCTGGCAATGCATGGACACCTTGCGTGATAAACGGCTGCTCGAAAAGTTGTGGCAGGAAGGCAAGCCACCATGGAAGGTATGGAAGTGAGAATGGCGGATATAGATTAGAATTTGGCCAAGGCAGGTCAGGTGATGGTCTACATACATGAAGGAAGATGGGACTGCATGGACCATGAAAGGGATGTGGCCTATCTCAACCAATTGTGGAAGGAAAATAAGGCGTTTTGGAAAGTTTGGAAATGAAAAAGTTATTTAATAACGTCTTCGAGGGTAAAACTGTCCTGGTCACCGGGCATACCGGCTTTAAAGGGTCATGGCTTTCTATCTGGCTAAGAGAACTGGGGGCTGAGGTCATTGGATATGCTTTAGAGCCATATACCGAGAAGGATAACTTCGTTCTTGCCAAGGTAGGAAGCAAAATTAGAAGTCATATTGACGATATTAGGGATTATGATAAGCTAAAAGGAATTTTTGATGAGTGCCAGCCAGAAATTGTCTTCCACATGGCGGCTCAACCATTGGTCAGGTTGTCTTACCAGCAGCCGAAACTAACCTATGATACCAATGTAGGGGGAACGGTAAACCTCCTTGAATGCTGCCGGCTTACTGACTCGGTAACGGTAATAATCAATGTCACCAGTGATAAGTGTTATGAGAATAAAGAATGGGTTTGGGGATACAGAGAGAATGACCCGGTAGGTGGCTATGACCCATATAGTTCGAGCAAGGGATGTTCTGAAATTATAACATCAGCCTATAGAAATTCCTTTTTTAATGTAAGCGAACATAAGCAACATAATAGATCGATTTCCTCAGTAAGGGCAGGAAATGTCATCGGCGGTGGGGACTGGCGGGAAGATAGGCTAGTCCCGGATTGCATTAGGGCACTAAGGAATAACAAACCCATTGGTATTCGTTCTCCAAAATCAGTAAGGCCCTGGCAGTACGTGCTTGAGCCTTTAAGCGGATATTTGCTACTGGCTTCAAGAATGTATGAAAATGAAGAGAAGTATTCAGGAGCCTGGAATTTCGGGCCAGACTACAGGTCAATTATTACAGTCGAAGAATTGGTAAGAAGTCTAATAAGATATTGGGGGAACGGGCAGTACAAGGACTTATCAAAAAGGCTAGCACATGAACCTCATGAAGCGAAATCATTAGTATTAGATATTTCGAAGGCAACTAATTTACTAAACTGGAGGCCTACCTTAACGGTGAATGAAGCTATCGAATATGCGGTGAACTGGTACAAAACAGATAATGCCGATTATGATTTCTGCGTAAAGCAGATTAATGATTATGTTGCTAAGTTAAGGGAAAGAACTAATCCGGATGCTAATAAAGGAAAGTAAGCTTAAGGGAGTATTTGAAATTGACCTTGAACCTCACGAAGACCGCAGAGGATTCTTTGTGAGAGTGTATGATAACGCAATCTTCAAGCAGTATGGGATACACAGGGATTGGGTTCAGGAAAACCAGTCATTGTCTAAAGAAAAAGGCACCATCAGAGGGCTCCATTTTCAGTTTCCACCGCATACAGAAACAAAACTGGTAAGAGTAGTAAGCGGTGAAGTATATGATGTCATTGTAGATCTGAGAAAGGGTTCGGCGACATTCGGTGAGTGGGATAGTTTCAGGATTTCTGCGGATAACAAAAAGATGATATATATCCCAAGAGGCTTTGCTCACGGAATGTGTACATTAACCAAGAACTGTGCCATGCTGTATAAGGTAGATAACTATTACGCGCCTGAAAGTGAAGGTACCATTATATGGGACGACCCGGACATAGGAATTGATTGGCCAGTGGAAAATCCTATCCTATCTGAAAAAGATTCAAGAGCACAAAGCTTTAAAGAATTTGTTGAAACTCATGTAGGGCTGGAAGTTTAATAAGATGAGAATTTTTGTTAGCGGTGGGACAGGTTTCATGGGTTGGTGTATTGGTATAAAGGTACAATAAATTATGGAGAGGGAATGAGGATAACACGCTTAAGCGCAGAGGTAAAAAATTGAATATATTATTAACCGGTGCAACAGGCTATATTGGAAGTTACATGATCAGTTACTTAAGTAAAGATATGTCCAATACAATTATTCCTTTATGTAGGAAACCTCCTGATTATTTTAAAAATTGGAAAAGCAAATTTGAAGTTGTACAGTGTGATGTCACTCAGTTAGAGGATTTAAATGAGAGAATGCCTGATTACGCCATAATTTTAGCCTGGAATTTTGCCGAAGAGATTTTAGCCTAGCAGGCTGAATACCGGAAACGAGGGGGGGGAGTTTATTATACCTATACCTGAGATACGGGTGATGTGATATGATATTTAAAGAAGCCAGACTCAAAGGAGCTTATATTACTGAAATAGAACCGCTGGAGGATGAGCGGGGCTTTTTTGCGCGAACCTTTGATCAGAAGGAGTTTGAGGAGCGCGGTCTAAATCCCTGTATTGTCCAGTGCAATGTCTCTTATAATAAAAAGAGAGGCACGGTTCGTGGTATGCACTATCAAATCGCACCCTACCAGGAAGCCAAGTTAGTCTGCTGCACAAAGGGCGCCATCTACGACGTGATAATTGCTGCACAAAGGGCGCCATCTACGACGTGATAATTGACCTACGCAAGGATTCGCCCATCCTCAAGCAGTGGATTGCTGTGGAATTGACGGCAGAAAATCGCCGCATGCTCTACATTCCGGAAGGGTTTGCCCACGGGTTTCAGACCCTGGAGGATAACACCGAGGTCTTTTACCAGATATTGGAGTTCTATCACCCGGAATCCGACAAGGGCGTGCGTTGGAATGACCCAGCATTTGGGATTGTTTGGCCAGATGACATACGGGTTATCTCAGATAGGGATCGGCAATGTCCGGACTTCGTCTCATGAAAAAGGTCTTGATTACTGGGGCAGCTGGATTTATTGGTCGGCACTGTTTGCCCATTTTATTGACAAAAGGCTATGAGGTTCATGCTGCGGACTCAAGGGAATCAGCAGAGAATGTGCCTGATGTATGTTGGCACCAAGTCGATCTATTAAATTCATTGGAGATTCGCAGGTTGATGGGTGAAGTCGGCCAACGCATTTGTTGCATTTTGCCTGGTTCACAACCCCGGGGGAGTATTGGACTGCGCGAGAAAACCTTTATTGGGTTCGGGCAAGTCTGGATTTACTGCAGGCCTTTGAAGAACTTGGTGGGAAGAGGGTTGTAATGGCTGGCACCTGTTTTGAGTACGACTGGCAATACGGCTACTGCTCTGAAGAAATCACGCCTCTGGCACCAGCAACCTTGTATGGAACATGCAAACACTCGCTTCAGATAATGCTAGAGGCTTCTGCAAAACAAACCGGTCTTAGCGCAGCCTGGGGACGCATTTTTTTCCTCTACGGTCCCCATGAGCATCCCGATCGGCTGGTATCTTCAGTGACCTGTTCTTTGTTGAAAGGCGAACCAGCGCGCTGTTCGCACGGCAATCAGATCAGGGATTTTCTGTATGTCGAGGACGTCGCAGATGCCTTTACTGCGCTTTTGGAAAGCAATGTTACAGGCCCCGTTAATGTCGCTTCAGGATGCCCAATTGCCCTCAGGGATATTATCTACAAGATTGCAGAGAAAATAGACCGAAAGGACTTGATTCAACTAGGCGTTCTACCTGTTTCTGTGCATGAGCCACATCTGCTCGTGGCGGATGTCAGTCGGTTGACAAATGAAGTGGGGTGGCTACCAAAATACAACTTGGACAATGGGCTAGCAAAAACAATAGCGTGGTGGAGAGAGCATCTTGGCAAGAAACAATCGCAGCAAGCAAAGTGAGTGTCCTGTCTGTCAGTCAAATTCGGTGACCATGTTCTTGAAGCGCGAACAAGTTCCCGTTCATCAGAACTTGGTGATGAAGAACCAACGCTCTGCCTTGGAAATACCACGTGGTAACCTTAACCTCGCGGTTTGTGAAGAATGCGGCTTTATTTTTAATCAGGCTTTTGAGCCCTCCACTCTCAGTTATGGTGAGGACTATGACAACACACAAACTTGCTCCCCTCTGTTCAACAAGTACATTGACGGACTTGTTGAACATTTGATTTTTGAAAAAGGCATCCAAAACTGTCGGATTGTTGAAGTTGGTTGTGGCAAAGGCTTATTCTTGAGAAAGTTGACTGAGGCGGGGGGTAACACTGGCTATGGGTTTGATCCCAGTTATGTCGGCCCTGCCACGGATCTGGACGGCCGTCTACACTTTGAAAAGCGTTACTACGGCCCAGAATGTACCGAGATCTCTGCGGATGTGATTGTTTGTCGCCATGTGATTGAGCATGTTCCTAATCCTCTGGATTTGCTCCACACAATCAGACAAGCCTTAGCAAACTCGCCCCGGGCCAAGGTTTTCTTTGAAACACCTGCGGTGGAATGGATCTTGCGGAACCAGGTTATCTGGGATTTCTTTTACGAACACTGCTCGTATTTCAGTAGTGACTCCCTGACTACCGCATTTGAAATGACGGGATTCAAAATTGAGGGCATTCAAAAGGTGTTCGGCGGGCAGTATTTATGGATGGAAGCAACAGTTTCTATTGAAGAGCCAGCGCGGGTAACCAGGAAACCTGGTCTCATTCCAAATCTCGCGAAGCAATTTGCCCTGTCGGAACGCAAGCTGAAAGGAGTCCTGGGTGACAGGCTTCAGGGTTTGGCGGCCAGGGGAAAGGTTGCTCTTTGGGGAGCAGGGGCCAAAGGGGTAACCTTGGCAAATTTGGTGGACCCTGAGCGCGAATGGATTGCCTGCGTCGTTGACTTGAATCCTGGGAAACAGGGGCACTATATTCCAGGAACGGGGCATCCGATTGTAGCACACCAAGAACTGGCCAAATATGATGTAGAGACTGTGATCTTGATGAACCCTAACTATCGTGAGGAAAATCTGGCCTTGTTGCAGGAATCTTACCTGAATGTCAAATTGATCGGCTTGATGGACTTAATTAGGAGGGATGCATGAAACTTATTATTGATACGACTGAAGGAAAACTGGTTCAAGAGATTGAGGGCTGTCAACGTATCCTAGGTCTTTACACTAAGGAGGCGTTTGAGCTAATATCTCAGCAGTGGCTTAAGGTCGGCTGGAATCAAAAATATGTTTATACGTTTAGTTGGATGGGTTGTCCAGTTATTCAGCTACCGGAAGATATGGTACGGATTCAAGAGGTTATCCACCGCGTCAAGCCGGATGTCATTATTGAAACGGGCATCGCTCACGGAGGCTCACTGGTCTTTTACGCCAGCCTCTGTAGAGCAATGGGAAAAGGTCGAGTGATCGGTGTAGATATTGAAATCCGCCCACATAACCGCCGGGCGATTGAATCTCACCAACTACACCCTTTGGTGACGCTGGTGGAGGGCAGTTCCACTGCACCTGAGGTGATTAGGCGGATCAAGTCTTTGGTCAAACCTCGGGAAGTGGTGATGGTGGTTCTCGACTCTGACCACAGCAAGCGGCACGTTCTGGCCGAGCTAGAAGCCTACCATGACCTTGTCAGCCCTGGCTCCTACATTATTGCCGCGGATGGCATCATGAGAGACCTAAACGATGTACCGCGCGGTAAGTCAGAGTGGACTTGGGATAATCCGGCTGCGGCTGTGGCAGAGTTTGCCCAAAAACATTCAGAATTTGTGTTGGAGGATGCCGCTTGGCCTTTCAAGGAAAGTGAATTGACGGAGAATGTTACTTACTGGCCTAAGGGATGGCTACGGAGAAAATAGTTGGTTAGCAGTATAAACGGCACCTCTATAGTTCTGCATCATGAGACCTTGAGGGATAGAGCAAGCAAACATGGCAGATAATAAACCACTAGTAAGTGTCGGCATACCTACGTACAACCACCCGGAGGGCTTGCAGCGTACTCTAAGATGTATTACGGAACAAACCTATTGTAATCTAGAAATCATTGTCTCAGACAATTGCTCACCTGAGACTGAAACAGAAACGATCGTGCGTGAATTCATGAAAGATGACCGTCGGATTCAGTACTTTAGACAGGCTGAGAACAAAGGGGCCAACTACAATTTCGATTTTGTTCTCAGAAAGGCCACTGGGGAGTACTTCATGTGGGCAGCGGATGATGATGAATGGGAGAAGGAATTCATACAGACCTGTATTGATAATATAGGTGATGTAGGATCCGTCATGACAGGTTTTGTCACGCTATTTCGCACAAAATCTATTTCGGTATACAATCCGTTACCTGCTATCTCAAAACGAAACACTGCATTCAGAAATGCACTGAACTTTTTGAAGTGCCTTCAGTCCCCGCTCTTTTACGGAATCCATCGAAGGGAGACTATCTTATGTGTGCTGCGCGATACAAGGTTTGACTTCTACGATTGTTTCTTTGTTTTACGGCAGATTCTGAATAATGGCTTTGTGCTCGTGCCAACAACGCTGTACAGAGCAGGTATTGATACAGACGATTACATTATAAAGCCTTTCAAATGCAAAGAGGGCAAGCTTCTTGAGTATTCCCCATTCTTCTGGTCTTCAGTTCACCTAATTATACAAACCAGGAATCTAAAGTTGGTTGAGAAACTCATACTTCTGATAATCCTAAGTTACACTGTCCTGAATCTCTTCATCACATATGAGAGAGGCGCCAGACCCTTCCAAGTGAGATTGGTTGGGTTAGTTGTCATGCCAGCGCGTCTTTTCACTCAATTACTTGTTAAATTCAGGAACTACTTGTTTGTAAATCCCTTGAAGAAATCGATTGATTTGTTCTCTAGCAAAGAACCGAGGCTAAGTTTCGCTCAAAGCGGAGAGGACTTGATCGTTGATTTTGTTTTCAATGCTCTAGGTCTATCCAAACCATCATATCTCGATATAGGTACATATCATCCGACATACTTGAATAATACGTATCTTTTCTACCAGAAGGGATGCAAGGGGGTTTGTATAGAACCTAATCCGGCACTCTTTGACAAAATACAGAAAATGCGAGAGAGAGACATCTGTCTGAATGTTGGGGTGGGGACTGGTCTGGAGCATGAGGCTGATTTCTTTGTGATGAGTTCTGATACACTTAGCACTTTCTCAAAGGAGACGGCTCAGCGTTATCAGAGCTATGGCAATCAAAGGATCGAGAGAGTGATTCGCATACCGCTGGTTCCGGTTAATGACATTATCAATGAGCATTTCAAAGATTGTCCTGATTTTGTATCCTTAGATGTCGAAGGTATGGAGCTGGAAGTGCTAAAAACATTTGACTTTGCCTCGTTCCACCCAGCAGTATTTTGCATTGAGACATTGACATATAGTGAAGATAAAACGGAGAGGAAAATAGAAGAAATCAGCGCCTTGATGCATACCAAAGGCTACTTTACATATGCTGACACTTACATAAATACAATCTTTGTTGACAAACAAGCCTGGCTGAGCCGAAAGTGAGGCAGGTGTTGGATTCCTTCAGAGGTCAGAGGGTGTTATTGATTGTGGGCATTGACATCGCGCAAATCCTTCGCTTCAATCAAGCTAACCGCGACAATTGGGTGGCTAGTATTTCCAAGCGATTACCCCCGGGGACACGGCTATTGGATGTGGGGGCAGGAGAATGCCGTTACCGGAGCCTGTTTGCCCATTGCGAATACAAAACTCAGGATTTCTCCGCATATGCAGGTACTAAAGAGGGTGTGCTCAGGGACGATTGGAAATATGGACAGATAGACTATGTGAGTGATATAACCTCTATCCCAGTTCCTGATAGCAGTTTTGATTGTGTGCTATGTACAGAGGTCTTAGAACATGTACCTGAGCCAATACTTGCAATCGAGGAATTCAATCGCATCCTCAAACTTGGCGGGAACCTGTTCTTATCCGCGCCTCTAGGATCAGGCTTGCATCAGCAGCCATATCACTACTATGGGGGATTCACGCCTCATTTCTATCGCAGGTTCTTAGTGGCATTCGGCTTTGAGATCGTCAGAATTGAACCTAACGGCGGATTTTTCTGCCATGCTCTTCAAGAAATGAATCGTGCCGCACAAATAGTCCAGTCGCACCGTAACTACAGACGGTGGCATCCCATGTATTGGATCCTGCGCTTGGCATTCAGTTGCTTCATTCCTATCTGGTTCTCTCGCCTGGATGACGAGATCTTTATTGAGGAATTCACCGTTGGGTACCATGTCGAAGCGCGGAAAGTGAGAGAGGCAAAGGGATGATTACCCTAGCCTGTTTGTTAGCGTGCTGGGATTGTGAATACGACCACCACAAACCTGAGCAGGGCTACACCTTCGGATTCTAGAGATGGCATTTCTGTAATGTCTGAGTTATGAAGAACGAGCAAACATGAGAATCTTTTATGCCTCCGACACCACACCGAACTCAGCATTCCAGTCCAATCTATGGCGCAACAACCTGTATCTGCCTTTGGTGGACCTGGGACATGATGTGGTGGAGTTTCAATATGACTTGAGGGCAACCTTCCAGAACCTTAAT
>JGI2172J19969_10001228_pt1 | contig 11768 bp, 13 predicted proteins | sample DeeMarSWOR230_32_FD_19969 | JGI IMG/M metagenome (IMG submission 19969)
AAATATAATTTCATGCATACTTGCCCACATAGCTCAGTAGGTAGAGCACGTTCTTGGTAAGAACGGGGTCACCAGTTCGAATCTGGTTGTGGGCTTTAAGATAAAAGGAGGTTAAAATGGCTAAGAAAGTTTATGAGCGTGTCAAACAACATATCAATGTGGGCACTATAGGACATGTTGACCATGGGAAAACCACACTGACTGCAGCCATGACCCAGGTATTGTCTAAAGTAGGCTCAACACAATTCCGAGCCTTTGATTCCATAGATAATGCTCCTGAAGAAAAAGCTCGTGGGCTAACGATTGCCATTTCCCATATTGAGTATGAGACCGAGAAGCGCCACTACTGCCATGTTGATTGTCCCGGGCATGCTGACTATATCAAGAACATGATAACTGGAGCTGCTCAGATGGATGGAGCTATTTTAGTGGTCGCTGCCGATGACGGTCCCATGCCACAAACCAGGGAGCACATCCTCTTAGCTCGGCAGGTGGAAGTTCCCCGTATAATGGTAGCTCTCAATAAGGTAGATCTGGTAGATGACCCAGAGTTGTTAGACTTGGTGGAGATGGAGGTTAGAGATCTACTTAAAAAGTATAACTTCCCTGGTGACGAAATTCCCATTGTTAGATTAAGTGCTCTTAAGTCTCTGGAATGTGGATGTGGAAAAAGAGATTGCCAGTGGTGTGGACCAATATGGAAGCTGATAGATGCTATTGATGATTATATTCCTATGCCTAAGAGAGAAAGGGATAAACCCTTCTTAATGCCAATAGAGGATGTTTTCAGCATCAAAGGACGGGGGACAGTACCAACAGGTCGGGTAGAACGAGGGGTAATCAAAGCCAGTGACGAAGTTGAGATAGTAGGGCTAAAAGAGACGAAGAAAACGGTGGCGATCAGCTTAGAGATGTTCCATAAGACCATGAATGAAGCAGAGCCCGGCGATGCTGTTGGAGTGCTGCTTCGAGGCGTAGACCGAGATGAAATAGAGCGGGGGCAGGTTTTAGCAGCGCCAGGCACGGTCAAGCCTCATACCGAAGCCGAGGCTGAAGTATATATTCTGACCAAGGAGGAAGGCGGCAGGCACACGCCTTTCTTTAATGGGTATAAGCCCCAGTTCTATATCAGAACCATGGATGTTACAGGGGAGATAATCCTTCCCGAGGGTGTGGAGATGGCTATGCCCGGTGACAGCCTGACTCACATGAAGATTAAGACCATTTACCCCGTAGCTATGGAGCAAGGGTTACGCTTTGCTATCAGGGAGGGTGGCAAGACAGTGGGTGCTGGTGTAATCAGCCAGATTGTCACATGAGCGTGGTTTACAAGAAATTTTGCAGATCTTTGTATAAATGTGGCTAAGAAAAAGGGCGATTTACGTGTAATTATCCACCTAGCTTGCAGTCAATGTCTGCGGAGGACATATACTACGACAAAGAACAACAAGAATGATCCGCAACGGCTGGAGTTAAGTAAGTATTGTCCGCAGTGTCGTAGCCATACTATTCACCGGGAAACAAAGTAATTTATGACAACTCGTACTAACAAAGCGAGCACTAAGTCCGCTCCAGCTAAAAAATCGAGGTTCAGTTTCTTTAAAGAGGTAGTAGCTGAACTACGAAAAGCACACTGGCCATCAAGGCAGGAAGCCCTAAGGTTGAGCCTTTTGGTGCTGATCGTGTGTGCTATCGTGGGAGCCATTTTAGGTGCTTTAGATTTGGCCTTTACCAGACTGTTTTTGCTGATAGGTGGTTAGTATTCATGAGTAATGGAGAATGGTACTTACTATACGTCTCTTCGGGTCATGAAGAGCAGGCCAGAAGGAATTTGGAACAGCGTATCAAATATATGGATGTAGGTGACAAGATATTTGATGTGGTAATACCAACAGCTCAAGAGATTGAAATTAAAGCTGGAAAGCGTCGTACGATAAGTAAGAAAGCTTTCCCAGGCTACATTATGGTAAATATGGAATTAGACGAGAATAGCTGGGATATAGTACGCAATACGCCTGGTGTCGCTGGTTTTGTGAGTGCGGGTACCAAACCTGTTCCTTTACCTGAACAAGAGGCAGACGCTATCCTGCGGCGCATGGAAGAAGCTCCTACTGATGTTAAAATGACTTTTGCTGAAGGAGACAGTGTTCGTGTAACGAGTGGGCCTTTTATTGATTTCATCGGCAAAGTGGAGCAAGTTAATTTGGGCAAAGGTAAGGCAGTAGTTTTGCTATCGCTCTTCGGCCGGGAAACGCCTGTGGAATTGGACCTCTTAGGAGTAGAGAAGATATAACGTGTCTTGAGTAATAGCCCAGAACACAATGAAAGAGAGAATCAATAATGGCAAAGAAGGTTAAAACGGTTATTAAGTTGCAGATACCTGCGGGTAAAGCTACTCCAGCACCACCTGTGGGACCTGCTTTAGGTCAACATGGTATTAATATCATGGCTTTTTGTAAGGACTATAATGAGCGAACTGCTTCTCAGGAAGGTTTCATTATTCCTGCTGAGATAACGGTATATGAGGATCGCTCGTTTACCTTTGTGACCAAGATGCCACCTGTTTCTGATTTATTACGACGCGCTTTAGGAGTGGAAAAGGGTAGCGGTAATACCGGAACCGAGAAAGTAGGTAAGATAAGCAGAGATACCGTTTATGAGATCGCGCGAAATAAAATGAAGGACCTCAACACCAATGATGTTGATAAGGCAGCAAGCATTGTTGCCGGCACAGCTCGGAGCATGGGAGTCGATGTAGAATAAATTCAGGTTCTTAAGAGTTCGTAGAATTTTGAGGGTACAAGCAAGTGACAAAACATGGCAAGAAATACCAGGAAGCTAATAAACTCGTAGACAAATCGAAGGCCTATTCCCCTGAAGAAGCAATCGAGTTAGCTAAGAAGACTTCCTACGCTAAATTTGATGAGACCGTTGAGCTCCATCTGAAGATGGGAGTCGATCCCCGCGGTGCTGACCAACAAGTGCGTGGTGTAATCCTACTGCCTAATGGACTGGGGAAGAAGACACGAGTGCTCGTCTTTACCCAAGGTGGAGGGACAAAGTTGGCAGAGGAAGCAGGTGCCGACTATGTTGGAGCAGACGAGATTATTAAGCAAATTGAAGGCGGCTGGCTTGAGTTTGATGTATCTATTGCCACCCCTGATATGATGCCTAAAGTAGCTAAGCTCGGTCGTATTTTAGGGCGGCGAGGTTTGATGCCCAATCCCAAGTCTGGCACCGTAGTATCGCCTCAGGACCTAGCTCGAGTTGTTAATGAAACTCGCAAAGGTAGAACTGAATTTCGTTTGGATAGAACAGCTATTATCCATTTGCCCATTGGGAAGATTAGTTTTGATAAGGAAAAGCTCCTAGAAAACTTGGCAGCAGCGGTCGAAGCTATTGTTAAAGCAAAGCCCAGTGGGGCTAAAGGGCAATATATCAGAAGCGCGTTCCTGTCCACCAGCATGGGACCGGGATTTAAGCTGGATATCGCATCCTTACTCGCTGTGTCAAGTCTTCTAAGCAGATAGCCCAAACGCAGACTACTGAATCATATAAAATCCGTATTCAAAGGAGTTGCTATTTCTATCCCTGCAACTTTTGGGAGTGGGACAAGAGACATTCGTGTAACCCTGAATCTGAATAGAACACAATAAATGAAAACGTTGATAATCTATGTCTCGGTACACCACGGTAACACTGAGAAGGTTGCTAAGGTAATGGCAAATATTCTTGATGCCACTTTATTAGAGGTGAAGCAAGCGAATGCCGGTATGCTTGAGCAGTATGATCTAGTTGGTTTTGGCTCAGGGATCTATTTCGGCAAGCATCATAAGAGTCTACTGGATTTTGTCGATAGGTTGTCTATGTTCAAAAACAAAAAGGCACTCATTTTTTCCACAAGCGGACTAAGGAAAATGACGTTTATCCATAATTTCGATAAACGGCTGAAAGAAAAACTGCAAAGGAAGGGTTTCGATATTATCGGCGAATTTTCTTGTCGGGGACTTGATACATACAGGGCAACTAGGCTCGTTGGTGGGATAAACAAAGGCAGGCCTAATGCCGAGGACTTGAGACAAGTAGAAGATTTCGCCAGCGGCCTGAAAAATTCTGGGGCATCACACCTTTAGACATTTTTATCCAATTAACGGCTCACCAGCTGTTTGCCTAATTCTTCAGCCTCCCGCATCAATGCTTCATTATTTTTAATCTCACCGGCCTTCATCGCACTGCCGTACACCATACCAACGATCTTTGATCTTGTGTAACGGAAAGCATCTTGAAATGTTCTTAACGCATTCACACACCCGGATCTGACCGGATCAACATCCCCATAACTCATTGCGATGGCGATTCGTTTGCCCGCAAAAGGATTTTTTGTATAAGCAGGGAGTGCATAACAGCGATCCATAAATATCTTTGTCTGAGCGGACATTGTAAACCAATAGACCGGGCTAGCAAGGACCCAGGCATCTGCCCTTATTAACTTCGGGTATATCTTTTGCATGTCATCTTTGATTGCACATCCTTTGCTATCATGTTTCTGGCAAGTATCACAAGCCCTGCAGGGACTGATGTCCAGGTCTTGAAGAAACAAAGTTTCCACTTTTGCACCAGCGGATTTTGCCCCCCGCGAAATCCGGGCTGCCAAGGTGGAGCTATTTCCGTTTTTCCTCGGACTACCTAAAATGACCAGTACTTGCTTAGTCTCTGCTTTATTTTCCAATGTCCTTGCCTCCTAAGTGATATTCAAGGAATTATTCGCAGCTTATGATGGTGATTTCGGTTCCTGTAGCTATGTTTCTAAATGTCGTAGCATCACCGATGATCTTACCGAACACAGTAACCGGGCTCGCCGGGCGAATTTCATCTCCCCGGCTTACAGGAGTGGGACCGAAGAAGATGCAAAATGCGTTGCCGTTGGGCCAGTAGCCTAGATCTCCTATACTTACCACTTCTTGCCCGGCTTCTAACCTAAGGTTGATGGGAATCGAGAAATATATTTCATCTCCCCAGAGATTGACGCGGCCTTTAATAGGCAACGCTTCCCAGATTGCCTGAGCTATCCTGGTATCGTTTAGCTCAGCCTCTACTTCAATCGCTCCTGCTGTTATCCGAACTCTCTTTCCCATGTTTTCCAAGCCCTACCAAGCTCATGCTTGAGCCTGTAACAGATTGTACCCGAAGAAAAGAAGGAATTAACAATCTCAGTCTATCTTTTTGAACATCTTGCCCTTGGCTCCACACACGGGACAGCTATCAGGCGGTTCTTTTTCCGAGGTATAGCCGCAGACGGGACAAACATAATAGGCAGCGGTTTCTTTGGTAGCGCCAAGATTATCAAGGAGCTTCTGATAAAGCTGTGCATGAATCTTTTCCACCTCATTGGCATAATGAAATGACCGCTCTGCCTCTTTATTTCCTTCAGCTTTGGCAGTCTCCAGCATCCTGGGGTACATGTTCTTGAATTCATGGGTCTCACCTGCTATAGCTTCCAGTAAGTTCTCTTTGGTACCCTTGATTCCCTTGAGCGCTTTAAGATGATTGTGGGCATGAATGGTCTCAGCTTCGGCAGCGGCCCTAAATAACTTTGCCGCCTGTAGGTAGCCCTCTTTGTCAGCGGCAGAGGCAAAGGCAAGATATTTCCGATTTGCCTGGGACTCTCCGGCAAAGGCGTCTCTTAAATGTTGTTCAGTCTTCGACATAGCTACTTTCCCTCCTCTCGATATTAGACCTTATCGGATGAATAGGCTCATTATACTATTGGTGAGTGTTAGCTGCCAGTTTTCAGCCCACAGAATTCTACCGATGTGTTGTGTGCTGCCCTTGTGCTTTTTATCGAGAGTGAGGTACCATTCTAGTTGAATATTTTATGGTCACAATCTCCGAAAAGGGGGTGAAAATGAAAGTAGCTACAGTGGATGAAATGCAAGACCTGGACAGGCGTGCTACCGAGGAATTTGGCATCTCGGGGGACCTTTTGATGGAGAACGCCGGTCAGGCAGTGTATTTCGTCATGTTGCAGGAATTGGGTACAAAGGACAACAAATTCGTTGTCCTTTGTGGTGGTGGTAACAATGGCGGGGACGGGCTGGTTGTCGCCAGGAAGATTCATTCCAATGGTGGAGAAGTAAAAGTCTTTCTTCTAGACGATGAGACCAAATTCAGAGGGGCAGCAAAAAAGAACTTTGAAATAGTCTCCAGAATGCCCATAAATATGGCTAAGGTTGGCTCAATCGACTCCGTAATGCTTGAGCTCCTTGATTGTGATGCCGTTGTGGATGCCATATTTGGCACAGGTCTTGTCCGCAAGGTCAGCGGGATATACAAAAATGTAATTCAACTGATAAACGAGAGCCAAAGTACAGTATTTAGCGTGGATATTCCTTCAGGTATAAATAGCGATACCGGGGAGGTGATGGGTATGGCAGTAAAGGCAGATTATACCGTGACATTCGGGCTTCCCAAGCTAGGGAACGTGCTTTTTCCCGGGTATGAGCACTGTGGGAAGTTGTATGTTTCGCATATATCTTTGCCACCTGACCTCTATGATTCCCACGCCATGAAAGTGGCAATCAATAATCCAGTAGAGCTTCCGGAAAGACCCAGAGATACTCATAAGGGCAGCTATGGAAAGGCTCTCTTTATTGCCGGCTCTTCAAGTTACCTTGGTGCGCCATATTTCTCTGCCTTATCTTTCCTCAAAGCCGGAGGTGGGCTTTCCTACCTGGCAACACCTAAATCTATATCACCATTTATAGCCAGCAAAGGCAGCGAGATTGTCTTTGTCCCCCAAAATGAGACACCTTCAGGAAGCATAGCACTGGAAAACAAAGATGAGCTCTTGGAATTTTCCCAGACGGTTGATATGGTGGTCCTGGGTCCAGGTCTTTCTTTGAATGCGGAAACGCAAGAACTGGTACGCGAGCTAACCCCCAAAATCAACAAGCCTTTGCTCATAGATGGCGATGGAATTACCGCCATTGCTGAAGACTTAGGAAAAACAAAGGAAAGGAAAGCGCCGACGATACTTACACCTCATCTGGGCGAGATGTCTCGAATTACCGGAATGGAAATAGGTGAGATAAACAAAAACAAGATAGATATTTTGCAACGCACGACAAGGGAACTCAATGCCATAATTATTTTAAAGGGAGCTCATTCTCTTATAGGCTATCCCGATGGAACTGTTTTCATCAACGTAACTGGCAACTCGGGCATGGCCACGGCCGGGAGCGGCGATGTCCTGACGGGAACTATTACCGCCGTGTATGGTCTCGGATTAACTCTTGAGGATGCGGTAAGGGTGGGCGTGTTCATCCATGGATTTTCCGGCGATATTGCTGCTGTAGACAAAGGTGAGGATGGCATAACGGCACAGGATATACTTGACTATCTTCCCGAGACGGTGAAGCTTTATAGGGAAAACTTTGCCGAAATTTCAGAAAATCTTTACGAAAGCATCTTCTTAGTATGAATAAAAGTGGCAATCACATTCTCTTTGTGTCATTGCAAGCCCCAACTTATCGGGACGAAGCAATCTGGTGGAGGTAGCAACCACAAAATCTGGAGGCAAATAGGAAGAATGAAAGCGATGGTGCTGGAGAAAATCTCCTCAGTCGAAGAAAAACCTCTGAAGCTGGTGGATTTGCCCGAGCCTGTTCCCGGGCAGGGCCAAATTTTGGTCAAAGTTTCCGTCTGTGGAGTCTGCCACACCGAGCTTGATGAAATTGAAGGCCGGGTTTCTCCCTCAAGATTTCCCATAATTTTAGGTCATGAAATTGTCGGCAGGGTGGAAGGCTTGGGACTGGGAACAAGCAAATTTCAAAAAGGCGACAGAGTAGGGATTGCCTGGATTAATTGGGCTTGTGGTCGCTGTTCTTTTTGTCTCAAAGGGGAGGAAAACCTCTGTGACACGGCAAAATGGACAGGGAAGGACGCCTATGGAGGCTATGCCCAGTATACCGTGGTATCAGAAGACTTTGCCTATCCCATTCCAGAAAGATTTACCGATGTGAAAGCCGCCCCGCTTCTATGTGCCGGGGTTATTGGCTACCGTGCCTTGAGACTCTCAGAGATGGAAGACGGCAAAGTGCTTGGACTTTATGGCTTTGGAGCTTCTGCCCACATTGTCATCCAGATTGCCAAATATAAATATCCCAGCGGTAAGGTTTTTGTATTTACCCGACCCAACCAGAAAGAACACCAGAATTTAGCCAGGAAATTGGGAGCGGACTGGATTGGAGCCACGGGCGATATCCCTCCGGAAAAGTTCAACTGCGCTATCGACTTTACTCCTGTGGGAGAACCAGTGCGGGAAGCTTTGAGGAATTTACAAAAAGGGGGAAGGGTGGTCATAAATGCCATTCGCAAGACGACACATATTCCGGAGTTAGACTACACTGAGCATCTCTGGTATGAGAAAGAAGTAAAAAGTGTGGCTAATGTAACCAGAAACGATGCTCAAGAATTTCTGCCCTTAGCTGCCGAAATTCCCATCGTCCCCGAGACCCAGGAATTTAGGCTGGAGGAAGCCAACGAAGCCCTGATTTCGCTCAACGAAGGGAAAATCCGGGGGGCAGGAGTCCTGAAAATAACTGAATAGAAAGTAAGCTAATTTGAATGCTAGTGGAATGAGATTGCCACGTCCCGATAAATCGAGGCTCGCAATGGCATGAAAGGAGAGGGCATAGGATGATAAGAGATTTAATATTGAAGAACAGGAGCTATCGGCGGTTCTATGAGGAAGTTGACATAAAACTTACAACCTTGAGAGAACTAGTTGACCTTGCCCGACATTCAGCATCGGCAAGAAATAGGCAACCGCTTAAATACATCCTCTCCTGCGAGCCGAAGAGGAATTCACTGATATTCCCGTGTCTGGCCTGGGCTGGGTATCTCACGGACTGGTCAGGTCCTTCTAAAGGCGAAAGACCATCAGCATACATTATTATTCTTGGAGACACAGAGATAAGCCGGTTTGTAGACTACGACGCCGGAATAGCGGCCCAAAGTATCTTGCTGGGGGCGACTGAGAAGGGTTTGGGCGGCTGTATGATCGCTTCGATAGATAGGGAAAGACTTCGCAAAGTTTTGGAGATACAATCCCGATATGAAATACTACTCGTCCTGGCTCTGGGCAAGCCTAAAGAAACAGTGGTGATAGAAACGGTTGGACCTAATGGAGATACCAAGTACTGGCGTGATGGCAAAGGTGTACATCATGTGCCGAAGCGACCTCTGGATGATATAATCATCTAGATACAGATTGAAGGGAAGACAATAGGACTATGCCACGCTACTTTATTTGGACTATCGGCTGCCAGATGAATAAGGCAGAATCCCAGCGAATAGCTGGCTACTTAGATTCTGCTGGCTATCAGACAGCAACTTCTTTTTCTAATGCCGATTTGGTGATGCTCAACACATGCGTGGTAAGGCAAAATGCTGAGAACAAAGTAGTTGGCACCCTGGGTTTATTGAAAGGCCTGAAAAATAAACATCCCAACCTACAGATACTTGTTACGGGGTGTTTGGTCAATTCCAATACCGAAGAATTGAAGAGACTATTTCCTCACGTTGATTTACTATTTAAGCCTGGTGACTACAATGAGTTAATTGCCTGGGGGCAGAAGCAAGGCATACCTATTGACCAGAGAAGGCTCAGCTACCGTCGCAATGATAGTGGGATGGCTCCCTCGCCATGCGCTTTTATCCCCATCGTCCAGGGCTGTGATAATTTTTGCTCATATTGCATAGTCCCCTACAGGAGAGGAAGAGAGGTTAGCCGTCCTGTGGGTGAAATAGTCTGTGAAGTTGAGGAACTAGCAAGACGAGGCATAAAAGAGGTAACTTTGCTGGGGCAGAACGTTGATTCTTACGGGCACGATTTGCCTGGACACCCAGACCTTGCTGATTTGTTGAACGAGTTAAACAACATAGACAACCTTGCCAGGATTCGCTTCTTGACAAATCATCCTAAGGATATAAATCTGAAACTCATTGACACTATGGCTTCTCTAGACAAAGTCTGTGAGCATCTCGAGTTGCCTGTTCAATCAGGGGATGATGATATATTAAAGGCTATGAGGCGAGGATATACCTTAGAACGATATAGAGAGCTTGTTGACACTATTCACTCTAAGATTCCTCAAATATCCCTGAGTACAGATATAATCGTTGGCTTTCCTGGAGAGACAGGGGAACAGTTTGAGCACAGCCTGTCTCTTGTCCAGGAAATGAGGTTTGATGTCGTCCATGTGGCAGCTTATTCTCCTCGTCCGGCCACCATTGCCTGGCGGGAATATCAAGATAACATTCCTTCGGAGATCAAAAAAGAAAGAGTCAATAAGATTGAGGAGCTTCAAGCAGCTATAGCTAGCGAAATTAATTCGCAACTTCACAGCAAGGAAATGGAGGTGCTGGTAGAAGGTAGGAAGAAAGGGAAATGGTTTGGGCGCACCCGGAGCAATAAGCTGGTATTCTTTGAAGATGCTAAAGACTGGCTGGGTCAATTAGTGAGAGTCCAGATTGAAAAGACAAGTCCCTGGTCATTGAGAGGCGAGGTTAAAAAATATTAATTAAAGGAGGATATCTATAATGGAAACATGGGGAATGATTATCTTTCTGGTTGCAATTTTTGCCATTATGTATTTTCTGATGATCAGGCCGAGGCAAAAGCAACAAAAAGAACACGAGGCAATGATGCAAGAGCTGAGAGTGGGAGACAAGGTGATTATAGCTGGCGGGATTTATGGACAAATTGAAAGTCTGAGTGAAGAGACTGCGATTCTGAGGATAGAGTCGGGAGCAACAATGAAGGTTGCTAGAAACAGTATACTTGGCAAACAAGAAGTTGAGGAAAGTGGCAAGGGAATATTCTGACATTAGTGACTTAACGCATCATTTGATTACTATCAGACCAGTGGAGAATGTGATACGTTTGTGAAGCCGGTTTAGTCTTCGTGAGACTTTGTAATCATTTTCCCCTCTTGACGAAGCAGAGATAGAGCAAATGAATCACTATGATTATATTATAGTTGGCAGTGGCATTGCCGGACTTTATATTGCCTTGCTTGCTATAGAACGGGGCAGTGTCCTTATCCTGACTAAGGGAAGCATAGATGACTGTAACACCAAATATGCCCAAGGCGGCATCGCTGTGGCAATGGGCAAGGATGATTCTCCCGAGCTCCACTTCAACGATACTATAGCTGCGGGAGACGGTTTATGTGATACCGAGGCAGTACGCATTTTGACTGATGAGGCTGCTGATTGCACCGCTGACTTAATCAAATTTGGAGTGCCTTTTGACACTTTAGATGGTGAGATTACCTTGACTAGAGAGGCAGCCCATAGTGTGCCGCGCATTATGCATGCCGGTGGAGATGCCACCGGTGAGCATATCGAGGTTACCTTAAGTCACCAGGTGCGCTCTACTCCTATCAAAGTCTTGGAAAACTGCCTAGCTAGCGAAATCTTAGTCCAGAAAGACACAGTGGTTGGCGTGAGAGCTCTCGATTGCCACACTGGCTCTGTAGAAGATTATAGCTGTAAATTTCTCGTCTTAGCTACCGGTGGTGCTGGGAAGTTGTTTAAATACACCACTAACTCTGATGTTGTTACCGGCGATGGGATAGCTTTGGCTTTTGAAGCCGGCGCCGAGATAAGCGATATGGAGTTTTTCCAGTTTCATCCCACTGTTCTTCGCCTGCCCGGAGTAGCTCCTTTCCTCATCTCTGAAGCGGTCAGGGGAGAGGGTGGCA
>JGI2172J19969_10001235_pt1 | contig 11752 bp, 9 predicted proteins | sample DeeMarSWOR230_32_FD_19969 | JGI IMG/M metagenome (IMG submission 19969)
TGGAGATGCCAAGCTGCCCAGCAAGTGTCTCGCCAGAAAGATAATCACTACGCTCCCGCAGAGCTTGTAGTATCTGTCCCTTCATTGCGTTAACCCTAATTATTCAGATGTTAACGATTACACTGGTTTTTGTCAACTGTCCTGTTGTTTGACTATTTCTATCACTTTGCATATCATTAATGCCCGGTTCAAAGGACGACCAGAACTAAAGCAAATGGAGAGAGTTGAAGCTTCCTTTGTCAACGATCCCCCTCGCTCGTGCGCTGATGGCCTGAGTGAAGCTATGAAATTTGAAGGTTAATCTAATTCTGGTCTAACTCTTTATCTCAATACCAGAATGAAATACAGGAGATATACAGCACTCACCATTACAACAACCTTACTTGAAGAGGCGGCCCTGGTGGCAGTCGTGCTCTGGCTGCTGCCAAGGGTTACGATAAATATCCCCCTCTGGGGGCTCATCCTTATGATGATTGCTCTCGGGGTATATAATTATATAAATTACCGACGTAACAAGAAGGCGCTAGTTAAGAAGCCGATAAATTCGCTGGACATTGGTAGTCGAGGTCGAACAATAACTCCCATTTCCCCTAAAGGTTATGTTCGGGTTAACGGTGAACTGTGGCAAGCTTCGTCTAGTTCAACTATAGATGCCGGCGAGGAAATTGCCATTGTGGGCATAGAGGGGATGACGCTTCTGATAAGCCCTATAGAAAAAGATAATCGCACCCGCAAAGTTGATGCATTTTCTGGTTAATAGAGTCGTCTTGCTGTGGACAAAGCCAAAGAAAAGGGTTATCATTTAGACGCTGATGGAGATTACCTGGCTAGGACATTCCTGCTTTCTGGTCAAAGGGAAAGAAAAAACCATCATAACAGACCCATGTCATCCTGACTTGGGCTATCGCTTGGGTGACCCTGAGGCAGACATAGTGACATTGAGCCATTTCCATCCGGGTCATAGCTACATCGAAGGTGTCGCCAATGACCCCAAACAAATAAAGAGCCCCGGGGAGTATGAAATAGGGGGGACTTTTATCACAGGGGTCGCCTCTTTCCACGATGATAAGAAGGGGGGGGTACGTGGCAAGAATACCATTTATATTATCGAGATGGATGATATAACTTTATGTCATCTGGGTGATTTGGGGCATCCTCTGGACTCACATTTGATAGAAGAATTAGGAGATATAGGTATACTATTTTTACCCGTCGGGGAGGTATCTACTATACCCATTGACACGGCTGTGGAAATAGTGAGGCAATTAGAGCCTTCTATCGTCATCCCCATGCACTATAAGACAGAGGCGTTCACTGGCAATCTCAGTCCTGTGGACAAATTCCTATATAAAATGAGGATTCGGGAACTAGAAGCCAGACCAAAGCTCTCGATTACTTCATCGTCCCTACCCAGCAGCACACAAACCATAGTTCTAAACCATCTCTAAACCCCAAACCTATAGTGTTGAGCAGTTATGCATTTTTACAGTTTCGCATCTCTGTCGTTAGTGCTTCAATGCGAAAACCCAATCAGCTTTAAAAATTGATGGCACAAGCGGGTAGCCGATCATTACTTTTACCTCTTGATACTGCCAATGAAAGAATCAACATCCATAGCAGCCAAGGTCAGGGTTTGAAGCGTACCCCTCGCTCCCAGAGTTACCGCAACTTTGGATATTGCTTCATTACTGGGAGCCTCGATAATGTTTACGAAGTCGTACGGTCCTAGCACTGCATACTGGGCTAGAACCTTCGCCCCCATTGCCTCCACTTCTTTGTTGACCTCTTTGATCCTTCCAGGATTTTCCATGAGAGTCTTTCTTCCCTCATCGGTGAGGGTCGTCAGCATTACGAATTTAGCCATCTTTTACCTCCTCTGCGCTGTTTTGCACTTCAAAGACCCGGCTTAAGTCCCGCTTGTGCCTGCACTAAATGACGGTGGAATACCAGTCACTGAGTAAGTAGAGCACTTGGCATCCTCAACCCCATTCTGCACTTATATTATATCATTACCCGGGCAAGCATCTTTCCAGAAGTTCTCTTTCCCTTTCCCTCATCTTGCTTTCCTCCTCTGACTCTTCGTGGTCGTAGCCCAGAAGATGAAGTATCCCGTGGATAACCAGCAATGCCAGCTCCCTTTCGTGTGAATGCCCTTGTTCTTTGGCTTGTACCACTGCTTGGGGATAAGAGATGATTACCTCTCCTAGCCTGTTTACGCCATCAGGAGGGAGAGCGAAAGAAAAAGCAGCTCCCTTCTGCGGAAGCATGGAGAAGGCCAGCACATCCGTAGACTCATCTACTCCCCGGTAGTCTCGATTAAGTTGTCTCACCGTCTCGGAATTGGTAAAAACCAGGCTCACCTCGTAAGGAAGAGCCACCCCTTCAGCCTTGAGGATTTGCCGAACTATCCTCTTAACCCAACCTCCATCTACTGCCCCCCGGAAATCCTCCTCAACGGAAATTTCAATTTCTTCTAACATAGCAGTGAAGGTATCATAACAGGCAATTCAATTCGTTTCAACGAATGTAGTAAAATAACATTAATGACTATAACTCCTCTTAGAAAGCAGTATCTTAGAGTTAAGCAGAAGTATCCCGAGGCTATAGTTTTCTTCCGCTTGGGCGACTTCTATGAGACCTTCGATGAAGATGCCAAGGTCGCTTCGCGGGAGCTGGATGTTGTCTTAACGTCCCGGGAGATGGGCAAGGGACAGAGGGTGCCCATGGCGGGGATACCTCACCATGCTCTGGATAACTATCTGGCTAAGCTCATCAACCGCGGTCATAAAGTGGCTATTTGCGAGCAGCTTAGCCCACCGGGCAAGGGGCTGGTGGAAAGGGACGTCATTCGTGTGGTTACGCCGGGGACGGTGGTTGAGCCCAATCTGCTTGCTAGTAAGAGCAATAACTACCTCGCCAGTCTGGTCATTGAAGGTGAGAAAGCGGGAATCGCCTATGTTGATATAACCACGAGCGAGTTTGCCACCACACAGCTTCCTGCTGAAAGAGTCATGCCTGAATTGGAGCGACTTCAGCCCAGCGAAGTTCTTATTCCCGAAGGTGCTGGCGATTATGCCCACTTGCCATTTACCATAAGCCGACTTGATGACTACTGGTTTGATTTGGAAATTGCCCAAGAAGCTTTGCTGGAGCATTTTGGCGTGGCTAGCCTGGAAGGCTATGGCTGTGCCCGCTTGCCTTTAGCCATAAGGTCCGCAGGCGCACTAATACATTATGTAAAGGAAACGCAAAAAGAAACTCTGCCCCAGCTAAGCAAACTTGCTACCTACTCTACAGATTCCTTTATGACCCTCGACGGTCAGACTATCCGTAATCTGGAGCTCTTTCAGGGTGGAAGGTGGGGAGAAACCGGCAACTCTCTCCTTTCCATTATTGACCTGAGCAAGACCGCCATGGGTGGCAGGCTGCTNAAAAATTGGTTNGGACATCCCCTTCTGGATCTTACCATATTGAATCGACGGCAAGAGGCGGTTTCCTTGTTCAATCAAAATAACTTAGCTCGACAGAAAGTTATCTCTCTTTTATCGGACATTGCTGACCTGGAGAGGCTGGTTAATAGAGTGATTGGTGGCAGAGTTATGCCCCGAGAGTTGCTGGCGCTGCGCTCTAGTTTAGAAAAGGTGCCGGACTTAAAAGCGGCGATGGCAGACGGAGACGCTATAAATTGGCTGAGCACCGAACTTAAGCCCCACCCCGACATCGTGGACTTAATCGCCAAGGCTATTGCCGATGAACCAGGGGATTTGGAGCAAGGGGGTGTGATAAAGGGAGGTTTCTCCCCCGAACTGGATGAAATTCGCCGTAGTTCGAAGGAGGCCAAAAAATATCTGGCCGGCCTGGAGCAGAGGGAAAGACAGCGCACAGGGATTAAGTCCTTGAAAGTAGGCTACAACCGAGTATTTGGTTACTATATCGAGGTATCCCGGGCTAACCTCAACTTAGTTCCCGCCGATTATATTCGTAAACAAACTTTGGCGGAGGCAGAAAGGTTTTTCACCCCCGAGCTTAAGGAGTATGAATCACTGATTCTCAACGCTCAGGAGAAGATTGCTGACCTGGAGGCTGCCATTTTCCGACAACTTTGCCAGCAGATAAGCGCTGTAAGTGAGCAAATTTTGTCCACCGCCAGAGCCATCGCTCAAATCGATGCCCTTTCCAGCCTTGCTGGGGTCGCAGTGCATCATGGTTATATCCGCCCAACATTGACCAACGAGGATATCATTGACATCAGGGGAGGACGCCACCCTATTGTGGAACAAAGCATCGGCAGCGATAATTTTGTTCCTAACGACGCTTATCTATGCAATGGAGACAATCAGCTTATTGTACTCACCGGCCCTAATATGTCAGGAAAGTCCACCTACCTCAGGCAGGTAGCCCTAATCATTCTTTTGGCACAGACAGGTAGCTTTGTCCCTGCCGATTCAGCGAATATTGGAATTGTTGACCGCATATTTACGCGCATTGGCGCCCAGGAGGACTTAGCCGCCGGGCAGTCTACCTTCATGGTGGAGATGACCGAGGCGGCAAATATCCTGAATAATGCTACCCCTCGCTCCTTTATCATCCTGGATGAAATCGGGCGAGGCACCTCCACCTATGACGGACTTTCCATCGCCTGGGCGGTAGCCGAGTTTATCCATAACCATCCTGAGCTTGGAACGAAGACCCTTTTTGCTACCCATTATCATGAATTGGTGGACCTGGCAGATATCCTGCCCAGAGTAAAAAACTTTAACGTAGCGGTGGCGGAGGAAGGGGACAAAGTTATCTTTCTACACAAGATTGTCCCAGGGGGCACCAACAGGAGCTATGGCATACATGTGGCGCAGCTAGCCGGCCTGCCCAAATCGGTAGTCGTTCGAGCTCAGGAGGTCTTAGCTGAGCTGGAAAGCCATGCTTCTAGAAAAAGCAAAGTCCCTCGGCATAAGGCATCACTCCAGATTCCTCTTTTCCCGAAAGGCTCGCTATTAGCTGACGAAATTGCCCGGCTTGACATTGATTCCATGTCTCCCTTGGAAGCAATCACCAAGCTTTATGAGCTCAAGCGAATGGCTCAGGAGAATAAGGACTCACCGCCCTGAGGTGAAAATCCAAAACCCTAAACCCTAAACAAGCTCAAAATTCAAAGTTCAAATGTTAACAACGACTTTGGATTTTAAATTTGGTCATTTGAATTTGTTTAGGATTTTAGAGATTTATGCAGTTAAGTATAATTGGGCCAAGAGATTCGCAGGGTTGGTTTGACCTGGAAGCTATTATTGAGGCAGAGCGGTGTGGAACTCTCCCTCCGCCTTTGCCTGGATGTGAGCCAGGAAATCAACGCATTCCTTGGCTATTCCCAGGGCATCTAGATGATAGAGAGAGCGAAGAAAATCTTGCTTTCCATGGGTTACGAATTCGTCAGGAATGCCTAATCGCTTCACTTTGACATCTGAAACTTCAGCCTTTTCCAGCAACTCCAGCACAGCAGCACCAAAGCCGCCGCTAAGAACATTCTCCTCTACTATGACCATCTTTTTGGTATGGTTGGCTACATCTAAAATAAGCTCTGTATCTAGGGGCTTAGCGAATCGGGCATTAATTACCATGGCATCAGTGCCCCAAAGAGCTAAATGCTCCGCTGCCTCCAGAGAAGGCATGACAGTAGAGCCGATGCCTATTATGACTATATCTTCACCTCGCTTCATTATCTCAGCTTTGCCTATAGGAAGTTGATGAAGCTCGGGGTCCAGGGGAACGCCTGTTCCCCGACCCCGGGGATAACGAATTGCCATAGGATGCTCTGCATTGAGAGCAGTATAGAGCAAGTCTTGTAGTTCATTCCCGTCCTTAGGTGCGCAAACAATCATACTGGGCATCAAATTAAGATAGGATAAATCAAATATCCCTTGATGTGTTTTGCCATCTTCTCCGACAATGCCGCTACGGTCGAGGGCGAAAATGACAGGCAGATCAGGGAGACAAACATCGTGCAATACCTGGTCAAAGGCGCGCTGCAGGAAAGTGGAATATATGGCTACAATAGATATAAAGCCCTCGGTAGCTAGACCGGCGGCTAAGGTAACCGCATGCTCCTCAGAAATTCCGACATCGTAGATGCGTTGAGGAAACTCCTTGACCAGAGAAGATAGGCTATTGCCTTCAACCATAGCTGCGCTTATCACTACCACCCTGGGGTTGTCCCTGAGCAGTCCACCGACTGTTCGAGCGAATATCTGGCTATAAGTAGGTATTGTGCTCAAGCTCGTGCTCTTAGGGGATAGACCATGAAAGTGAGTGGGATTATCCTCGGCTGGTTTGTAACCCTTGCCCTTCGTAGTCAAGACATGGACAATGACTGGCTTGTAGTAATTCATGGCGTGAGTTAGAACTGTTTCCAATTCAGCAATGTTATGACCATCTATCGGACCCAGGTAAGTAAAGCCAAGTTGCTCCCACATCATGGTGGGCATGACTACCGCTTTTACTCCTTCCCTAAGACGGCGCAATGCCCACTGCAGCCTCTTTCCTCCAGGCAAGAGAGACAGCAACCGACCCGTCTGTTTCTTAGCCTGCATATAGCCACGGGTTGTTCGCACTACATTTAGCCGCTTGGCTATCGCTCCTACTGTGGGTGCAATGGACATGCCGTTGTCATTAAGTACCACGATAAGCCTTGTGCCCAAATGCCCGGCATGATTCAGCGCTTCGTAAGTCATGCCACAGGTAAGGCATCCATCGCCGATGATAGCTACCATGTGGTGATCACCGCCAGCAAGGTCGCGGGTCAGAGCCATGCCCAAAGCTGCTGAAATAGAGGTGCCACCATGTCCCGTAGTAAAGGCATCGTGAGGACTTTCATCCCTATCAGGAAATCCTGAGAGTCCCTGGTATTGACGAAGGGATGGAAATTGCTCTTTTCTTCCTGTTAATAGCTTATGAACGTAACTCTGGTGTCCCACATCCCAGACTATCTTGTCTTTCGGGCTATCAAATACACGGTGCAAGGCTACAGTAAGCTCCACCACTCCCAGATTGGATGCTAGATGCCCTCCGTTTTCACTAACTTTGCTTACCAATAACTCTCTGAGCTCGGAACAAAGTTCACCCAGTTCATTCTTGTTTAGTCCCTTAACATCACTGGGGCCGTTTATTTTGTTCAGTATCTTAGACACAGCGATCTCCCACTTCAGATTATAACAAATTTTACTCTTAGGCATGATCCGGCCATTAAGGTTGTTGTTCTAAGCTCGGAACAGACGATTTAATATGTCTTTGAATCCCCCTTTCCTTTCTTTGACAGCAGCATAGTTTGTCTCGCCCAGCATCAAGTTGCATCCAGTTCTCCACGCCCCTCCACTCTGGTTGAGCATTTTAAATGCCAGATGAGGGAAGCGGACAAAAAATTTTGACAGCGTACGCGCTATTCTTAACTCGGACATTATTTTCTCATCTATAGCCTCTTGGTAATCCTGTAACTCGACCTTGCCCCTCAGTAGAGAGTTTTCAATCACTGGTGTGGCAAGCTGGGCACTCTGGATAGCGTTATAAATTCCCTCACCCGTTAAGGGGTCAGCAAGACCAGCCGCATCTCCTAGGAGCAATGCTTTATCTTGCCCAACAACTCTCCCTTTTGTATATGTTGGTATCAAGTGGCTACTGGACCTGGTGATATTATAACTACCAATACTTAGTGAGTTCAGAAACTTCTGATTGTGGTGGTTCAAATATCTTGCCTTGGAGGCCAGACATCCGACTCCAACAGAGAGATGGTTACGCTTTGGGAACACCCAGGCATAACCCCCAGGAATGTACCCCAGTTCTATCTGGACACGTGATTTCCATTTTGCCAGCTCTTCCTCGGGTACAACGACTTCCGACTCTATTCCTGCGACATATTCGATGCGCCTTTCCATACCTAACTCCATTGCCACTACACTGTAAGCTCCGTCAGCCCCGACCACAAGTCGGGAGCGAAAAGTGTTGTTAATAGTGGAAATCTCAACCCAATCAGTGCTCACCTGTACTTGTGTTACCTTCTGACCATCCATAAGTGCAGCGCCCACTTGTTGTGCCCTCTGCACCAAAAAGTAGTCAAATACATCACGCATCACAGTATATATCAGTGGCTGATTGTGTTGTCCCAGATAAGGGCTGCCCAGATTGAAAGTAAAGCTAACCTCATAGATTATGTCTTCTGCCACCTCGGAGATGTCGAAATCCAGAAGTCTCGCTGCCTTGCTGGTGACTCCGCCAGCACAACATTTATAGCGCGGCAGTTTCTCCTTCTCTAAAATTAATACTCCGATCCCACTTTTAGCTAGCTCGTAAGCCAGTGTTGCCCCAGCCGGACCAGCACCGACAACGATTACATCGTGGCTTTGTTTCACCAGCAAGCACCCTAACAAGCGAAGCAATACAAACTTACCTTCAATTATACCACCCCGAATGAACATCCAGCTTCTTCATAGTCTGGCTTTACTTCATTCTGAAGTTTTAACCAGACCAAATCATAATAGTTTTTGGGTCAGACTTTTATGATTTAACAGATCTTCTTTGATTAGATTTTAGACGGTTTAACCCCTTGACAACCCTCTTAAAAAGTGGTATTTTTAATAATGCATCGCGTGCGATTTATGAAAATACGAACGTGGCTATAACTCAGTGAGAAATTGGTGTAGCCAGTATATTGAATACAGGGAAGAGTAATTAACTAGCTTTATCCTCACTTACCTCCTTTTTTACATAAGCGGCGGGAGCGATTCAAGCTCCCGCCGTCACTTATCTAGGTGTTCCTGGTACACAGCTTACATGCTTTCATCAGCACCCATTTTGTAGTTCTCTGCCTCGACTAGAGACAACGACAATACTTTAAAAAAGTCAATACCTTGAACGGCTATTATTTATCAAGAGTGTATTCACTGATTAAATTCCATTTAGCATTTTTCGAATGAATCATGATGAAGACAGTATGGGGCTGCACGGATAGCAGGAAGCCGGTATTGAACCATGTTGATTGGATGTAAATGATGAAAGATGTTATATTAGTAGACTTTAAAAATGAGCAAAGTTCCCATGAAATAATCAAGAAAGGTGAAGTATGACGGTAAATATCAACCCCACAGATATCACTGTGAAATCGTGGCTCCTGGCGCGCCAGACTGGTGACCTACTTAGAAACTGTATGGACCAGCTATTTAGGGAATACAGTATTACTACTGAGCAGTATGAAGTGCTTGTGAGTACAAAGTACCTCAGTAATCGTGTTAAAATCACTGACATAGCCCGTTGGTTAAGACGTAGCACAAATAGCGTCAGTATGATAATCGACCGCATGGTCAAAGCTGGTCTAGTTAAAAGGATAAGAGACAGAAGTGACCGCAGGATAGTATATGTAGTCATAACCAGCAAGGCAGAGAATATCCTTGAACTGGCGAGTCCAGTATGCTGGGAGACTATCAAGGAAATCCTGTCGCCATTATCATATGAGGACAGGCGTACCTTTGTCCGTTTATTTGAGATGGTGCACTACAAAGCACTGGAATATCTCAATCCTGGAGAGGATATAGAAAAAATATTTAAAGATAGGGCGGAGAGTCATGCCAGATTAATGAAACAAGTGCCCCCGTATGCTCAGATTACCGTTCATGAAACCAAACCTCAGGGTGGGAAAAAGAGAAAGACCATACGGTGAGGGAAATTAGCGGCACTGATGCTAGCTGGCGTAGAAAAGCTGCCCTAAGCTCCGCAATAATCACGGTAGAACACAATGTGCTCCGCGTTTTAGCTCACAGCTAAAACACCTTAGAAACCGCTGTAATTAATGTGCTGTACCCCGGTACTAGGTAAGATAGGTGTCGAATCGACAAATAAGTATGGCTGAACGATATGTTATATAATCTAGTAGAATTCTAAAAAGGTGGCGGGGAATTGTCAGGCCAATTTTATGATGTCATCGTAGTGGGAGCGGGACCAGCTGGAAGCTACATAGCTTATGAACTAGCTTCACTAGGCTACGATGTCGCTGTTTTTGAAGAAAAAAGTGCGTCGGGACTTAATGTCTGTTGCACAGGAATAATCAGCACCGAATGTATCCAGTCTTTGGGGCTCGGCACAGATGTAATATTAACCGAGGTGAACTCAGCCAAGTTTTTCTCCCCTTCAGGAAGATGCCTAAGATTACAAGCTGAAAAGGTTCAAGCTTATGTTGTTAATCGGCTTTTACTCGACAAAGCGCTAGCCTCTAAAGCTCAATCCCAGGGGGCACAATATTTCTTCTCTTCCCCAGTCATTGACATTATTCCTGGGAAGGATAGCATACAGGTTGAAGCTTTGTGTTCAGCAGCTAAGGAGATATTCATTGCTAGAGCTGTGATCCTGGCTAACGGATTCAGGCCCAAGCTGCCCCGGAAGCTAGGTCTGGGCAAAATTAGGAACTTCCTCATTGGTGCTCAGACCGAAATTGAAGCGAGAAATATGGATGGACCTGAAATATACTTTGGTCAAGAAATAACACCAGGTTCGTTTGCCTGGCTTGTGCCCATTTCAACAAATAAAGCATACGTTGGCCTTTTAGCTACATCCAGGGCCAAGCTATATCTGCAAAAATTCCTCAACAATCTCTTTTACCAAGGTAGAATAACAAGCCGGGATGTGGAAATCAGGCAAAAGGCTATCCCCATAGGGACTTTAGCTCGCAGCTATGGAGACAGAGTACTGGCTATTGGGGATGCTGCCGGACAGGTAAAGCCAACTACCGGTGGAGGAATATACTTCGGACATCTTGGTGCCCGGATAGCTGCCGGGGTGCTTGATGAGGCTCTCAGCAGTGACAATTTAACCGCTGGACAGCTTTCGCGCTACCAAAAGCAATGGAAGGCAAAAATGGGCAGGGAACTCTCCCTTGGCTACTGGGCTAGACAGGCTTATGCCAAACTAAGCGACGGCCAAATCGAGGGAATATTCAATGCGTTGGATTCTAGCGGCATGGCTGAATCTTTGCTCAACTCAGGCGATCTTTCTTTCGATTGGCACAGCAGTTTGATTCTGGCTGGCTTGAAACGTATCTCCGCCTATCCTTTGCTAAAAACCAAGCATCTCCTCTTTCGTGGGGCTAGTTCATGACTCAAACGAATTATCTTCCCCAGCACGTAGCCATTATCATGGATGGCAATGGCCGGTGGGCAAAGAAACGCGGCTTACCCAGGCTTGCCGGACACAATGCTGGCGGTAAGAATATTCGCCCTGTGGTGAAGTTTTTTGCTAATTGTGGAATACGATACCTGACCCTTTATATGTTCTCCACTGAGAACTGGAACCGGCCGAGGATAGAGGTTGCTGGCTTACTCAGTCTTCTAGCCAGGAAAATTGACCAGGAAACTCAGGCTTTTCATCAAGAAAATATCCGGTTGGTACATCTTGGCAGGCTGGACCGGCTGTCTCAGAAACTAAGGGAAAAGGTGCAAGCAGCAGTTGAACTCACTAAAAACAATACAGGGCTTACGCTTTGCCTCGCTTTTGATTATGGTGGACGTGATGAAATTGTCCAGGCAGCCAGACGTATCTCCGGCGCTGGTATTTACGGTAAAAATATAGATGAGTCTGTGCTTGCCCGGTATCTATATAGCGCTGATATCCCTTACCCTGATCTGGTCATACGCACTGGCGGTGAGAGCCGCCTGAGCAACTTTCTCCTCTGGCAGGCTGCCTATAGTGAACTTTACTTCACTCCAGTGTTATGGCCTGATTT
>JGI2172J19969_10001238_pt1 | contig 11745 bp, 8 predicted proteins | sample DeeMarSWOR230_32_FD_19969 | JGI IMG/M metagenome (IMG submission 19969)
GGGTATCCTGGGAGGAGAGTGCTTTTCCAGGATTGACCACCATTATAGGATTTGAATATTCCCAGCCATGCATCACCACTTGCCGAAGCTTTTAAATCAATCCCGGGTAATGGCCCTTCTGAATAAGGCATATCTACTGTGCGGTAGTCGTTGCAAGCTGCAAGCAGATGCATTGGATTTCGAGTGGAAACGGCGATTGATGGTTCGTTCTGTCTCTGAAGATATGGATCACCACCAGGTAATTCCTGACCAGCAACCATGTTTACGTTTCGATCGACGATTAAGCCTATTCCTGAACTCGGATATTGGGACTTAATCGGGATACTGGTAGTTGTCAAAATGATAGCCATAACTAATAAAAAATAAACTAAGTTGCGTTTTGTCATAGTTTCTCCCTTTCCTTTATTTTTCTTTTTATTTAGTGATTTATCTCAGAGGGGGGAGATAATTCGATCCAAATCAGTTTTTTTTGGGGAAAAAAGGGAAAAATCCGGCAATTATTTTGAGGTTTTTGTGAGATACAGAGGTATGTGGTTGCGGATTCTTTGGAGGTGGATGAATGTAAGCCCCGATTAACAGTCATTCTGCTCCCTTTCCCCATCGGAATCCTGAATTTTATAATATACAATATATTGTGTCAAGTATAAAATAGGAATAATTCCTCAGTATAATTGTCCAATTTTTCCCAATTTGAGCAAAGTAATGATGCCTTCAAATCAAGATTATTTCAGGATTAGTCTAGAGAAAAGAAAATTTAGACGAGATTATTGGTCAGCAGAATAGCTTTTGAGTGTGAAGAATGTGTCTGCGGGAAGTTTATTAGATGCGGGAGCGGATTGATTGCTGATGAAAGTATTCAGCTGTCGATATAAAATAACCAATCAGCGCTATTTTTTCGCTTTTTCGTCCCTGCTTTCCTTAGCTTCTTCCTCTGCTTCTGGTTTCCAATCATTTATCTCCTTGGGGAATTCCTCGAGGAAGGCTGAATCCAAGCGGAAGAGATAATTGAAACGGGCGTTCTTGACCACGACTTTCTGGGCGTCTTTGTCCTCAGCGCCGAGCAGGATCGTTATCTCTTTGACCGTCTCTTCGTCCTCTTTTACCCAGACCTTGACCTCTCCCTGAGGTTCATCCAGCCCATAGTCTCTCAGATTAAAAGGAGGGTCGATGAATTCCTCAGCTTCGAGACTTTCGATCTTCCGGATAAAGGTCTGGATTTTGCTCTTGTCCGCTTCTTCCTGGACAGGGGACTCAAAGCTCCAGTTGTCATCCTCGTCCTTGGCCAGCACCCAGTCCAGTTCGCCCCTTTTCATCTGAAGCCGGTTGACCTCCCAGCTGTAAAAATTGGCGACTTCCTTTTCCCGTAAATCCGCAACCGCTTCCTCCAGTTCCGAAAGCAGAGAATCTTCAACCTCGATGACCTTGGAGGAGAGGGAAGTGGTGGCGTAGAGTTTTTCATCCTTTTTGTGCAGGGAAAAAGTCACTTCCTGGTTTTCAACAGGCATGGCCAGGACGACCTCGTAATCAGGCCTTTCGAGCCCGAACTGTACGACTTCCTCTTTATTTTTCTCTTCAGAGACAAACTCTTTGGCTTTCAGGCCGGAGAGCGAGTTGAGAATGCCCGTGATCTTGCTTTCTTTAGCCAGGGCTTCCACCGGTCTTTTAAAAAACCATTCGTCTTCCTTCTTTTCGGCTTCCCAGCGGGATTCCTTCGCCTGCATCTTTATGTTTTTGACGTCGTCTGTTTCGAACCTGAAAATATCTTTCTGGCGAAAGTCGAAAAGACTCTTCTCCACTGTGCCTTTAAGATGACTGGGTATAAGCACTACCCTTGCTTCATCGTCTCTCTTGGCGAAGAGCGTGTTGTCCAGCGGGTTTTCCGCTCCTAAAAGGATCCTGACCGGCTTTTCAAGGTCTTTGAACCAGAGAGTGATCTCCTTTTTCGGGATTTCGTACTTTTCCAGGTCTTCTGGCTCTTCTTCCACGACTCTTTCAACCCTCAAATCCGAGAAATTATCCGCCAGGCGGTCGACTTCATACTTGTCAGCTTTGGCTTCCAAGGGCTCAATGATGACCCATTCCTTGGTGTCATCCTCTCCTATCTTTTCAAAGGTGATGCTGTCATTCTCTCTCTTGAGCGTGATTTTCTGAACATCGTCAGAGGATAGGGCAACCAGCTTGCCTTCCTCATCATTTTCGCCCTTTCCATTGAATTCTTCAAAAAGGAGCACGAACGCCAGGAGAGCCGCAAAGACCACAAAGAGGATTAAAGTGGTTTTGAATTTCATAGCGAACGTCTCCTTACCCAGACGCTAATTCCAACAACAAGAACAATAAGTGGAAGGATGATGACAGAGACGAAGAAGAGGATTCGTCCCTGGGTAGCGGTGAGCTGGATCAATCGGGGCGAGGCTGTCCGGGCCTGGATGGAGATCAGGTCCGCTTCTTCGGCAAGCCAGTTGACCGCATTCAGGAAAAAGTTTCCGTTACCAGAGAGATAGTAGTATCTGTTGGTGGCGAAATCCGAATCTCCGAACACCGCGAGCCGGCCTTCCTGCGCGGGATTTTCTTCGGTCTCTTCAGCTTCGGCTTCCGTTTCCTTAACCGCAGGTTCTTCTTCCGCCTCAGCCGGTTCTTCCTTCTCTTCTTCCTTGGGCTGAACCGTGACCACAGCAGCTAAAGATACGGGTCCGGCAACATCCTTCTCCCTGTCAAAGGTAACTTGCTGGTCGGCGAGCTGTCGTTCTGACCAGGAGTTAGTGCTGGTTTTGGCCAGGAGCGTGGTTGAGATTCCCTCTGGTTTTTCTTCGGTCTCATTCACCGAGCGGGCATAAGGATAAAACGTCGCGAAGTCGAAGTTCCTGGTGATCGGATGGGATTCGTAGCCGGTGACGATGGGCATGAAATAATCTCCTCCCATGAGGCGGGAGACGGTATCGACGACTAAATCGTCCTCGAGCTGGATGCCGAACTCCACAAGAAAGGACTTCATGCCCGGGGCCGTCTCCGGGTCGACCATGAAGAAGACCCGGCCTCCGTTATGGATGAAGTTCCTGATAGTCTCCACTTCATTGGGAAGGAGGTCTTTTTGGGCTCCAGGGATGACCAGGATGGAGCAGTCTTCGGGGAAATTGTCCTCCAAAGCGAGAGTGAGTGTTTTGACCTCATAGGCGAGTTTTCCCAACTCTTCCTTGGCCAGTGAATAGCCTCTTGCCTCCGTGTCATCCGCGCTCGCCTCGCCGTGTCCCTCGAGAAAATAGATCACCTTTTTCTTCTCTCTCGAGACTTTAACGATGGCGTTGGTCAGATCCTCTTCGCTGGTGGTCGTGATGCGGCTTTCCTTGTCGCCGCTTTCCAGGATCGTGGTTCCGTCTGTGGTGACGTCGTATCTCTTGACCAGTCCCGGATTCTTATCCGGATCGATGAACTCGAATTTAATCCTTTTGGAGTGGTAGGCATAGTTCTGGAAGAGTTTTTCCATCCTGTTCTTGTTGTAGTTTCCTTCTAAAAAGAAACTCTTGATGTAGACATCGTTTTTCAGGTTTTTCAGGACCTGGATGGATTGGTCGGAGAGACTGTGCATTTTGGACTCGGTGAAGTCGAACCGGTGATGGTATTTAGCGAAGAAATAATTGACGATAACCACGATTCCCAGGACAAGGACCACGACCAGGAGCATGTTGCTTGAGTAGATGAAGGATCTCCGCTTGAAGCCCTCTTTCAGAGAGGCGATATTGGAGATGATGTAGACCGCCAGAGCGGCGATCCCGGCAGCGCCGAGGACAAGGGCAACCATTTTTTTGTGCGGCCAGATCCTTAAAGAGATAAGAGCCAGGAATATCAGGGCTAGCCCTATATAGTTTAAGTTCTGCTTGATTTTTTCCATTTCTCACCTCCACCTTCGGGACTGGATCACAGAATGCGTCAGAAACAGGCCGAAGAAGCTGAAGCTGGCGTAATAGACAATGTCTGTGGTGTCCAGGATGCCTCGCGTCAAGTCGTCAAAATGCTGGAAAAAAGAAAGATAGTTGAGGACATCCTTCCACATCCCGCTGGCCGAGCCGGCCGCCCAGTTCAGGATCCAGAAGAGAAGAAGGGCGCCAAAAGTCAGCATGGCGGCGACCACCTGGTTTTCGGTCAACGATGAGAAGAAGATACCGACGGCAATGAACGCTGCCCCCATCAAGAACAGACCCAGGTAGCCGTTCAGGATGGGGACGAACTCCGGGTTTCCGTAGGCAAAAGTGAAGATGGAGAGGATCCCGGTCAGAAGGAGCATCAGCAGAAGAACGAACAGAGAAGCCGCGTATTTGCCGATGATGATCTGGCTCACTGAAATGGGAGAGGTGTAGAGCAGTTCATCGGTCTGCCTTTTCTTTTCCTCAGCGAAAAGACGCATGGTGAGGAGGGGAATGGTGAGGAGGAGGATGATGCTGATGTTGTGGAAGAGGGGAGAGAAGACCATCTGGTTGATGTTGAGTTGCTGGAGATAAGCCGGGTCTCTGGCTGCCTGAAAAGAATAATTATTGAACCACCAGACCAGGCTGTAGAAGAAGAATCCTACCAGAACCAGGAACACGGTGATAAGCACATAGGCTATAGGAGATGTGAAATAGGTTTTGACCTCTTTCTTGCAGATTGCCCAGATGTTTTTCATTGTGCCACACCTCCTGAGATGATCTTGAGGTAGAGCTCCTCGATGTTCAGGGCCAGAGGCCTCATTTCGATCAATCCCAGCTCCTTGTCCACGATGAGCCTGGTGATCTCATCCCTGAGGTCTTTTCCTTTGCCCCACTCGATGGTGAACTCGTCGTTTTCCTGCGATATCTTCGCTACTCCGGGAATCTTTCCCAACAGGGAAGTGACTTCCTTCCCGTGCTGTCTGAGCTTGATGACCACTCCTTCCTTTTCCTTGAAAGAAGCTGTCAGGTCTGCCAGAGAGCCTGAAGCCATCAGGTTGCCTTCATTGATGATAACCGCTCCGTCGCAGATCTGGGTCATCTCGGCCAGGATATGGGTGGAGAGGAGTATGGTCCGCTCCCCTTTGAGGGATTTGATCAGCTTTCTGATCTCGATGATCTGGGCCGGGTCAAGGCCTATGGTCGGTTCATCCAGGATCAGAACCTGGGGATCGTTGATCAGTGACTGAGCGATTCCCACCCGTTGCTTAAAGCCGCGGGAGATATTCTTGACCAGCCTTCCTCTGACTTCTTTCAGGCCGCTGATCTCTATAACTTTCTCCACAGCCTCTTTCCGCCGGGAGGACGGCGTCTGCTTGATCTCCGCGACGAAGTCCAGAAAGGAAGAAACCGTCATTTCCGGATAGAGAGGAAGCGTCTCCGGAAGATAGCCGATAGTCTTTTTGAGCGCGTTGGCATCCTTAAAGACATCGTAACCTGCCACAGAAGCTTTGCCGTCAGTAGCGGGGAGATAACCGGTGAGGATTCTCATGGTTGTCGTCTTGCCGGCAGCGTTGGGCCCGAGAAGTCCCCAGATTTTCCCTTTCTCCACACTGAAGCTTAAGTCTTTGACAGCGACAAGTTCGCCGTATTTTTTGAGGAGATTCTCGACTTCAATCATAATTCATCAGCCTCCTTTACTTGAGAGCTTTTGATATCAGGATAATTGGGGACAGTCCCCAATTTTTTAACTTCTTCACATCAATTCTGGTTGCGGGATGCCCATCAGGAAAAGAACCTTTTTGAGCACCTCCCTTATATAATGAATGGTCAGGATGCGGATATTTTTCACTTCCTTGTTTTTCTCGGCCAGGATGGAGTAGAGGTGGTAGTAGGAGTTGAATTTCTGAGAGAGGTTGAAAGAGAATTTGGCCAGGTGCGAAAACTCCAGCGACCGGATGGAATGGAGAACCTCTTCTTCGAACTGAGAGGCGTAGAGAAACACATCCCAGAAATCAGCCTGTTCCTGGTCAGAGAGCGATTCCAACGGAATTGTCTTGACCGCTAGAAGGGCTTGAAGGTCCTTTTCTTTGAAGCCTTCTCTCTCTTCCAGCTTGCGGAAGATACTGTTGATCCGGACCAGCGTGTACTGCAGATAGGGGCCTGTCTCCCCTTCAAAACTCAGGGCCTCTTCAAAGTCAAAAACGATCAGGGAGTTCCTGGCAAATTTGAGCATGAAGTAGCGGAGCGCGCCCACCGCGATCCTGACCGCCGTATCCTTCTTGAAGTCGTGCGCAAGGTCCGGGTTTCTTTTCTCCACTTCGGCCAAGGCTTTCTCCTCGAGTCTGTCGAGTAGGTCATCGGCTTTGACACCCAGCCCTTTTCTTCCCGAGACTTCAAGAAAATCCTTGCCCCTGTCTTCTTCGGCAAGGCTCAGGTCAAGCTCTTTCAAACTCTTTGGGGAAAGGCCCACCATCTCGTAGGAAAAGTGGATGGATTTCTCTGCCTGAGCGAGATATTTCAGGGACTTGAGGCCCTGGACCACGATTTTCTGGAGGAAGGCCTGTCTGGTGTCGATGACATTGTAAACCTGGCTTCCCCTGCCGAATGAAGGGGCTTTATGTTTCGACTCAGCGGTGCTGATCCAGATGGTCCTTCCGTTTTCTTCGATAAAGGGTTCATAGAAAAAGTCCTTTTCCAGCAAGCCGAATTTCCAGAGTTGATAGGCGATGTCTTTTCCGACATAGGTTACGGTACCGTCAGAGCGGACTATTATTTTCTCTCTGTCTGCCTCTCCCTCAAGCTCCATCACCCAGCAGCCTTTGTTGAGGCCCTCCTCCACATGATGAATGGCTTTTTTCTCCTTGAGCTTGGCAAACGCCTTTTCCCAGAATTGGAGATGGAGAATACTGCTCTCGCAGGGCAGGACGTCATAGCTGATGCCGATCCGGCGCATGGTCTGAAGATGGGCTTTGAGGATCTGCCGGGATATGAAGTAGGATATTTCGTATTCAGGATTCTTCGCTTCCTCTATTTTTTTCAGGATCTCAGACCGCCTTTTCTCTTCTTCAGGGTGACTCCCGAAATAAGCCGAGACCCGGGCGTAAAGGTCCCAACAGTAGTAATCGAATTTTTCTTTGATCTCTTTGATTTGAGGTAGGCTCTTCTTTTCCAGGTCCATGAACCCGAACACCACATCAGCCACCTGGACTCCGGTGTCATCGATGTAATTCTGGACTTCGACAGTTTCTCCTTTGTATTTCTGGCATCTCGCCAGCGTATCCCCGAGACAGGCATTTCTCAAATGACCGATGTGAGCCGCTTTGTTGGGGTTGATGTTGGTGTGCTCGATGATGATCTTTCTCTCATCAGGCGAAATCGAGGTCAGGTCGAGCCGGTGAAGACGGTTGGCGAAGAATCTTTCCCGGTCCAGGAAAAGGTTGACATAGCCTGCACCGGCCACCTCGATTCTTTGGATTCCTTCCAGAGATGAGAGGTGTTGAGAGATCTCTGAGGCCAGTTCCCTGGGCTGTCTATTCAGTTTTTTGGCCAGCTGGAAGGGAAAAGCCAGGGCGAGGTCACCGAATTTCTGCTGGGGCGAATATCCTATTTCGATCTCGGACAGCTCAAGAGGAAACCGGGCTTTTAGCTTCTGGTGTATCTTTTTCTTGAGATTAGCTTTAAACGCGATCATGGTTGGCTTTTAATTATAGCAAATTTCAAGGACTGGACAAGACTCACCATGGTTTTTCTTGCATCGGAAAAAATATTATGATAGTTAATAAGCCTGAATTATACATAATATCTGCCGACATTTCATTGAGGGAATGATATGAAAAAAACACGGCTTCATACGTCTCATAAGAATCTCGGCGGCAGGATGATCGAGTTTTTTGGCTGGGAAATGCCGGTTGAGTACAGCGGCCTTATCGATGAGCATATGGCTGTCCGTCAGAGGGCTGGGCTTTTTGATGTGAGCCATATGGGAGAGATTCTGATTTCAGGCAAGCAGGCCCTTGATTTTGTCCAGTATTTAACGCCCAACAACGCGGCCCGCCTGACTCCGGGTAAAGCGCAGTATACGGCTCTGACCACCCCCAAGGGAACCTTCATCGATGACCTTCTTGTCTACTGCTTGAGCCTGTCCGAATATCTTCTGGTGGTGAACGCCGCCAATTCGGATAAGGATTACGCGTGGATCCTCAGCCATCAAAAAGGTTTCGATGTCCATGTCGAAAACAAGAGCGATGATTACACCCAGCTGGCCCTTCAAGGTCCAAAGGCGATGGAAATTCTGCAGCCAATGGTCAGACTTAATCTTGAAGAGCTGGGTTCGTTCGAGTTTAACCTGGCCAATATCGAAGGAGAAAAAGTCTTCGTCTCTCGCACCGGGTACACGGGTGAAGATGGAGTGGAGATTTACACTCTATCCACCCAGCCGGAAAAGATCTGGGATGCTCTCCTGGACAGAGGCAAAGGTTTCGGCCTGCTCCCCATTGGATTGGGAGCCAGAGATACGCTCCGTCTGGAAGCCAATCTCATGCTCTACGGGAACGACATCGACGAAACCACAACTGTGCTGGAAGCAGGTCTGGGCTGGCTGGTGAAGTTTAAAAAAGGGGAATTTTTGGGCAGAGAGGCTCTCCTCAAACAGAAGGAAGAAGGAATCAAGAGAAAGATCGCGGGGTTTGAATTGGCTGAAAGAGGGATAGCTCGTCCTCATTATCCTGTTTTCATAGAAGAAGAAAAAGTCTCGGAGGTGAATTCAGGAACCTTTTCCCCTTACTTGAAGAAAGCGATCGGTCTAACTTATCTTCCCCTGGAATACACTGAGCCGGGGATAGAATTCGAGATCGGGATCAGGGATAAGAAAGTTAAAGCCCGGATCATACCTACTCCTTTCTATAAGAGAGGGGAGACCGAGCCTGGTGTTTGATTTAAATCCATTTTCCTATGATATTATCGCCCATTTCAAAGACGCTTTTCTTTATCTTGAGCTTGGATAAATGGAATACATATTGACTAATTGCGAATAGCTTTTTAATATTAACTTTTTACTCAATGCTGCCACTGATATATTTTGGATTGAGTAAATGTGAGGAGGAGAAAATGCATCCTGATGACTTTTACTACACGAAAGATCATGAGTGGGTCAAGGTGGAGGACGATAAAGCGACAGTAGGAATAACGAATTTCGCCCAAAAACAGCTCGGCGACGTTGTCTACGTGGAATTGCCCAAGGTCGGGACTCAGCTTGAATTTCATCAGTCGCTGGGAGTCGTGGAATCGGTAAAAGCGGTTTCGGATGTTTATTGCCCGGTTTCTGGCGAAGTTTTGGAGGTCAACCAGGGGCTGAATGATTCTCCTGAGCTCGTCAATCAGGATCCTCATGGAAAGGGCTGGTTTGTTAAGCTTAAGATGAAAGATCAATCAGAACTGGAGAAGCTGATGTCCGCGGATGATTATGAGAAATTCCTGGAGGGCATCGAAGACTAGCTTTACCGTTCAGACCCCACTAGAAAAGGGGACAGGTATNCAATGGGTTATATTTCTCTGAGTGATAAAGATAAAAAGGANATGATGGGCCGGATNGGCATATCCTCCGAGGCTGAGCTTTTTCAGACAATCCCGGANGATGTCAAACTGACGAGAGAGCTCAAAGTACCATCTCCTCTGACCGAGGTNGAGCTGGTCAGNCGGTTCGANGAATTTGCTCAGAAGAATAAGTACAAAGATTTTCTTTCTTTTTTAGGAGCAGGGGCTTATCCTCATCTGATTCCCTTTGTNGTGGANTATCTGAGTTCCAGAGGAGAGTTTGTCAGCCCCTATACTCCGTATCAGCCTGAGGTCAGCCAGGGAACCCTTCANGTGATTTTCGAGTTCCAGACCCTCATCTGTCAATTGACAGGTATGGATATTGCCAATGCTTCGCTTTATGACGGAGCTTCGGGAGCGGCAGAAGCGGTGCTGATGGCCCATCGTCTGAAGGAAAAGCCGAAGGTTTTGATTCCGCTGAATCTTCATCCTCAGTACAGAACAGTCATCAGGACCTACGTGAAAAACCTGGGNATAGTGCTTGAAGAGGTCGGTTATACAGATTCGGGAGGGNTGGATATCGAAGATCTCAAGAGGAAGCTGGATGGCCAAACCTCGGCTGTCGTCTCTCAATCNCCTAATTTCTTTGGAGTGGTGGAGGATNTAGGGAAGATATCGGAAATGGCTCACTCGGCTGGAGCTTTATCCATAGTGGTCATCACAGAGCCGNTTTCCCTCGGGTTNTTGGAAGCGCCCGGAACGCTNGGGGCTGACATTGTCACAGGAGAGGGCCAGTCTTTCGGAATCCCCCTCAGCTTTGGAGGACCCTATCTGGGCTTCATGTCCTGTTCCAAAGAGTTCGTCCGGCAGTTTCCCGGCCGCATTGCAGGGGAAACAAAGGATATCGAAGGCCGGAGAGGTTTTGTCCTGACGCTGTCCACCAGAGAGCAGTTCATCAGACGCGAGAGGGCCACTTCCAACATCTGCACCAATCAGGCCTTGTGCGCCCTGAGAACGACGATCTTTCTGGAAACTCTGGGCAAAGAAGGGCTGAAAGATATGGCCTGGCAGAATATCCAGAAAGCGAATTATGCTTTGGAGAAGATCAGCCAGGTAAAAGGGATTAACAGAAGATTCAGTGGGAATATTTTCAATGAGTTCGTTATCGAGCTATCAACTGACATGGCCGAGGTCGAGAACGATCTTCGAGAAAAAGGAGTCATTCCAGGCCTGAAAATGGGCGAGTTCTATCCCGAACTTGGGAATTGTCTTCTTGTCTGTGTAACCGAAACGCATAAAAAAGAAGAGATCGACCGACTCGTTTCTTTTCTGGAAGAGGCTTTATAGGGAAGTGTCCATGATTCGAGAGCCGTTGATATTCGAGATAAGCGAGAAGGGGAAAAGGGCTTTTTCCCTGCCCGAGCTCGATGTTCCTGAGAAAATAGATATCATCAAGAGCCTTCCTGTCCGGAAGGAGATCAAGGGATTCCCCGAGGTATCAGAAGTGGAAGTCATTCGTCATTTTACACGGCTTTCGCGCACGAATTATTGTGTCGATGAGGGGTTCTATCCCTTGGGTTCCTGCACGATGAAGTATAATCCGAAAATCAACGAAAAAGTCGCCGCCATCCTGGAATTCATATCATCTCATCCGTATGCGCCCTCCGATTTAGTCCAGGGTAACCTTGAAATCCTCAAAACAGTTGAAGAACTTCTGGCCGAGATAACGGGTATGGATGCTTTCAGCCTCCAGCCGTCTGCAGGGGCTCAGGGCGAATTGTTGGGGATGATGCTCATCCGGGCCTGTCTTGAAGAAAGAGGGAATCCGAGGAGTATAGTCCTCATCCCGGATTCAGCCCATGGAACAAANCCGTCCAGTGCTCATNTCTGTGGNTACANNGTCCAGGAAGTCAAATCCAACGAGAAGGGCACGATTGAGNTNNCTGANCTTGCCNGGCAGATGACAGAGGATGTGGCAGCGTTAATGATCACCAACCCCAACACGCTGGGAGTATTCGAGGCGGATATTAAAGAGATTGCCAGGATCGTTCATTCCAAGGGTGGCTTCATCTATATGGACGGAGCCAACATGAACGCGCTGGTCGGCATTTCAAGGCCTGGAGACATGGATGTTGACGTGATCCATTTGAACCTTCACAAGACTTTTTCCACACCTCACGGCGGCGGTGGGCCTGGAGCAGGTCCGGTAGGTGTCAAGCGTGAGCTGGAGCCCTATCTTCCTGTCCCGGTCATAGAGAAAAAAGAAGGAAGGTATATCCTTGATTATGACCGGCCCCAGAGCGTGGGGAGA
>JGI2172J19969_10001240_pt1 | contig 11729 bp, 8 predicted proteins | sample DeeMarSWOR230_32_FD_19969 | JGI IMG/M metagenome (IMG submission 19969)
CCCTCCAATGCCACCCACCAGGATAGCCTGTCCCACAGACACCCGCTTCTTCCTGGCAAATTGCTCGATACATTCGGGCACAACATCCCCATCCTCCAGCCGTATCACGAAAACCCGTCCAACTTTTCCTTCACATGCTTTCATGCCAAACCTCCTTTGCGATTCCAAGCGAAATTCTAAACTCCAAGCACTAAATCCTAAATAAGTCCTAATATCTAAATTCAAAGTTCAAAACTATTTTTGAGCATTGGGCTTTTGGTCATTTAATATTGTTTAGTATTTAGGATTTAGAATTTGGTATTTTATTTCCCGAGATTGCCTCGCTATGTCCAGGACTTTCACTCACGAGTTCGGGCAGGCAAGTTCGGTTACCAGAAGCTCCAGAGCTAATTTATCGCTATATTTGCCAGTTTTGATGGCTAAGTCGGTCTCCAAAAGCTTATCGTAAGCCCGCTTTACGCCCTCAAAATCATACAGTTTGGCCTGGCTGAGCGTTTTATCCAAGCCGTAGCTTGATTTCAGCCCTAATCTGTCCTGAATCTGCAGGCGAGACAGACCCTTTCCCAAATCTCTGGCTTGAGCTATCAGGCGGAACTGCCTGGTAATCATGACCAGGATATATGTTGGTGCCACACCTTCATCATACAGCCGATGAAGTATCCGCTGGGCTAACTCGGTCCGACCTTCGGCCACGGCATCCACCAGAGCAAAGATATTAGCCTCCTGGACATGACTTACCAGTTGTCTGACATCATCTTCTTCGATAGGGCGCTCCTGGCTATAAAGAAGCAGTTTCTGGATTTCACCATCCATCGCCCATAAGTCTCCACCTATCAGTTCAGCGAGCAAATTCACGGCCTGGGGGGTGATATCGCCGCCCTCTGCCTTTACCCGTTGCCGTATCCAGACCTTTAAGTCCCTGCCTCGCAACAAGGGGAAAATTTTTACTTCGGCTAATGGTGAAAGCTTCTTTAATAGAGGATTCTGACCCTTCACCTCCTCATCAACCAGCACCAGCACGGTCGTTTCAGGCATTTGCTTGATGTAAGAATCCAGGCCTTCCCATTCCCCCAGCCCGTTTCTCGATTTGCCTTTGCCCGACCGGGGCTTGCCTTGTTTTACCTCAAAGCGCCCTAACAAGCCATCGACTATAACCAGGCGATGTGAGGATAAAAAGGGTGCGGCACCACATTTATTTCTAAGCTCACTTAAAGTTAGATGTTGACCCTCTAAGCTGGTGGTGTTGGTCGCCACCATCTCCCGATCGCCCAGGCCAGCTTTAATTCCCTGCACAGCTTGGTTAAGGGAGAAATCGTCCCGACCGTAAAGAATGTAGAGCATTGCCCTCGTATTCTATCACAGCACCAGCTTTTCCCGGCAGAATCTCAAAGCAAAATATGCTAGGATATAATCATGAAGGTTGCCATTATCGGGATACCTGAAAGCGGCAAAACGACTATCTTTAACGCCCTGACCAGGGGCAAGGCTGAAGTTGCCGCTTATTCCCCCACCCTGGCTCCCAATATCGGCGTGGCTAAGGTGTCCGATGCCCGACTATCGGTGCTGGAAGGCATATTCCAGCCTAAAAAGACTGTCCCCGCAGAGGTGAGTTACATAGATATTGCCGGTTCCATCAAGGGCTTCGGCAAGGAAGGAGCAGGGGGAGAATTCCTGAACTATCTGACTACTGCCGATGCCTTGCTCCAGGTTGTCCGGGCTTTTGAAGACGACAAGGTCCCTCATCCCGAAGGAAGCATAGAGCCGAAACGAGACATAGCTTCCTTAGATTTAGAACTCGCCGTTTCCGATTTAGCTATCATGGAGAGAAGGCTTGATAAACTGGAGACAAGTCTAAAAGGAGCTAAAGCGGCAGAGCGGGAGTCCTATTTAAAGGAGCAACTTCTGCTTCAAAAAATTAAGGCGGAGCTAGAGAAAGATATACCGATAAGAATGCAAGGCCTGGCTAAAGAAGAACTCAAAATGTTAGCCAACTATCAATTTCTTACCGCCAAACCCATGCTGGTGGTACTTAATATCGGAGAGGAGCAAATATCACAGGCTACACAACTGGAAGGTGAGATAAGCTCCCTTTACCCCCAGTTTGCCGTGGTCGCCCTCTGCGGCAAGCTGGAGATGGAGCTAGCTCAGCTCAGCGATGCTGAGGCCAGGGAATTTCGTGAAGCTATGGGGCTGAGCAAACCGGCGCTGGACCGGGTTATCGACCTTTCCTATAGTCTCCTGGGTCTGGTCTCCTTCTTTACCACAGTTTCCTCTGAGCTAAAGGCCTGGACTATCCCTGGCGGAACTCCAGCACCAAAAGCGGCAGGAAAGATTCACTCCGACATGGAAAGGGGGTTTATCCGGGCTGAGGTTATCAGCTATAGCGATCTAGAAAGCTGCGGCAATACAGCTGAGGCGCGAAAAAGAGGCCTGCTGAGGACAGAAGGTAAAAATTACATCATCCAGGATGGAGATGTAGTCACCTTTTTATTTAATGTCTAGGCACTGATTTTTGTAGTTGCCCTGACTTGTTGGGACAGCAATCCCTTTCGTTAAATCCTAATATCTAAATCCTAAACAATATCAAATGACCAAAATCCAAAGGACTAAACGGTTTTGAAATTTGCAAATTAGAATTTGTTTAGTATTTGGTGCTTGGAATTTAGGATTTGGACGCTGTAGGGGCGGGGACAAGCCCCGCCCCTACACCCACCACAATTGGTCACCGAGCCACCGACAGTGCTATGCATGGTGAGATTTTATGAAATTGGGTCGTAATACCGCTTCTTGGATGGCACAGCGAAGATAACCGGGTCTTGAAACAAGTTGAAGGTCTGCTCACCGAACTGATTGACAACCTGTACCTCCAACCCCTCCCAAAACTCAGCGGATATCTCGTAGAATACCAGATGCGCCTCTGGGTTCTGGATCTCCGTTACTTCCCCGTCGTGTGTTTTCTGAACGGGGTTAGCGAAGGCGATAGGCCAGTACACCGAGACATCTGTGCCTTCGCGAAACTGGTCGTTCATATCGACAGTCACATCCACGGATGGGCCTTCGACGACACAGTAGAGCAAGAAGTGGTCGAGACCCACCGGCGGTTTGTGGTTCCCCGGTGCCACCTTCTGTGTCGGTATAGCCAGCGCGACCGGACCCCACACTGTCAAATACTGGGTTCCAAACTGGTTATGAACCCCCACCTCCCACATCCGAGGCTCTACTGTGTAGTTCAGGTTGTACACCGTGAGATGATGGTCGGGATTCGAAATCGGCGTCGTCACCCCGTTGTGCACCTTCTCGACAGGGTTACAGAAGAATAAAGGCCACGGCCACTCCTCCACCGTTGTGTTAGCAGCCACCGTTGCGTTAACAGCTCCGAACTGGTCCTCCAGGTACACAACCTCACCTACGTACGGTGTTGTCTCCGGCGTCGCCGCGTAGCACTTGAAGTGGTCGAGGGTATACCCATCACAGCCTAGCACCCCTACCATTAAGGCTATCGCAATCAAAAAGATGCCAACTCTTGCTATGTAATGTTGTTTCCACGACTTAAGCATTCTCTTCAAGTTTTACCTCCTTTGCAATACCTCGGTTTCACAAATACCTCAGCCTATAATATATCACCTCCCCACCNTCAACCCTCCATCACCAAGCACCACCCCAAACCAGCACAGACACAAGTGCAATCACAAAGATTTCGCTGGTCAATTTCCATCTTCTCCAGATTTTTGTAGTTGCCCGATTTCATCGGGGCCTTCGCCCTTCGCCGCTCAGGCGAATGTGTAGGGGCGGGGATTGTCCCCGCCCCATATTTGAGCGCTGGTTATATTAACCGGGCTGCCAGCTCAGGAAGGGATAGGTCCCGCCGTCAACGATGTTCCAGATGTAGCCGGGGTTGCGTTCGTCGGGAACGTCAACGGCGATTATGCTCCACCCCACGCCTGTGAAGGTGTCGATATCCTGCATTTCTGCTGTGGTCTTACCAATTCCGCCAGCCGAACTACCCTGTCCGCTGGCTTGTGTGTCCCAGAAGGAGTCGCTTACAGTGTCAAAATTCCTTCCCACCAGACCGCCAACATACCACCTGCCAGTCACTCCGCCGGTGGAGTAGGAATTGCTTACAGTACCCTCATTCCTTCCTATTAGACCGCCAACGTTTTTACTACCGTTTGCCCTGCCGGTGGCACAGAAGTTACTCACAACGTCGCTATTCTGTTCCACCAGACTGTCAAAGTTCGACGTGCCAATCACGCTGCCAGTAGAGTAGGAATTGCTTACAGTACCCTTATTCTTTCCTATCAGACCGCCAACGTTTCTATCACCGTTTGCGCTGCCGGTGGCATAGGAGCTACCCACAGTGCCTGAATTCTGTCCGATAAGACCGCCAACGTTGTTATTACCATTTGCGCTGCCGACGGAGTAAGAGTTGTTTACATTGCCCTCATTCTGTCCCACCAGACCGCCGACATACCACCTGCCAGTCACTGTGTCGCTGGAGTGAGAGTCGCTCACGGTGCCAGTGGCATCATTGCTTCCCACCAGACCACCAACATACCACTTGCCAGTCACGCTGTCCGTGGAATAAGAGCTACTGATAGTGCCGCTGTTATATCCTGCCAGACCACCAACATTCGAATTGCCAGTCACGCTGCCGATCGAGCAGGAACTGCCTACAATACCCTCATTCCTTCCTATCAGACCGCCAACTCTTTTATCACCGGTTGTGCTGCCGGTAGAGTAGGAATTGCTTACATCGCCCTCATTCTGTCCCACCAGACCGCCGACACTATCCTTGCCAGTCACTCTGCCGGTAGAGTAGGAATTGCTTACATTGCCCTCATTCTGTCCCACCAGACTGCCNACGCTGTCCCTGCCAGTCACTCCGCCGGTGGAGTAGCAATTGCTTACATTGCCCTCATTCTGTCCTACCAGACTGCCGACGCTATCCTTGCCAGTCACTCTGTCGTCTACCACGCCGACATTATCGATGACCCCTCCCACACCAACAACACCAAAAAGCCCCACATCGCTTTCCGAAGGGCGTCTGATGAACAAGTCTCTTATCTCATATCCCTGACCGTCGAAGCTCCCGACAAATTTGTCATCTTCATCAGCTGTTCCAATTGGCTGCCAGCCTTTTCTTCCATTGGCTGTTTTACTCGCTAGCTCCGTGTAACCGGCAGTAGTGGAATCGAGGTCGTTCATTAGAACGTAATCACCTCCTAAGTTGTCTCTGATGGCATCCAAATCATACCAATCCCATATTGGTAAGGCGAAGTAAGCGGTGATAGTGTAGTCATCGTTCATGGTGATGGTGGTTGCAGCAGCATGGACATCAGCAATTGTGCTCACATTACCAGCCCAGCTGACGAACTGGTAGCCTGCCTCAGCTTGTGCCACCAGGTCAACCACCGTGCCATCATCGTATGTGAAAGTTCCCTCACCAGGGTTGATTACCGCACCCCTATCTGTGCTATCTATTACCAAATCGTACTGAGCTATGAAGTTAGCAGTGATAGAGTATGCACGATTGATGGTGATGGTGATGCTGGGAGAAGTGACATCGCCTATGTCTTCAACATCGCCAGTCCAGTTGACAAACCGGCAGCCAGTATTCGGGCTGGCCAGCAAGTTGACCACCGTGCCAGCGATGTAGGTGTGCGTTCCCTCTCCAGGGATGGGTACCGAGCCTCCAGCGCTGCTGGAGACAGTAAGGGTGAACTGTCCTGGAGGCAGCTGCTCAAAGTTGGCGGCGATGGAGTAGTCTCCCATCATGGTGATGTTGGTCGTGGGGACGTTGATATTGGCAACAGTGTTCACATCGCCAGACCAGTTGACAAAGTAGTATCCATCCTCAGCCGCAGCCACCAGGTCAACCTCCGTGCCGCAGTCATAGGTAAAAGTATCCTCGCCAGGAGAGGTTACCTCGCCACCACCTGTGCTCTCTGCTGTAAGTTCGTAGCCCAGCAGTGCAAAATTGGCTGTTATAGTCTTAGCTTCATCCATGGTGACAGTGGTTATGGGAGAGTAGGGGTCGACGACGTCGGCACCGGTCCAGCTAACGAACTCGTAACACTCATACGACACAGCCTCCAGCATGACCACCGTTCCATCGGCGTAAGTCCCCTCACCTTCGATAATTACCTGGCCACCTCCAGTACTGGAGGCAGTGAGTTCGTACTGACTAGGAGCACAACTACAACTACCATCACAGCTTACCATCCCGGCAATTAAGGCTAGCGTAACCAAAAAAATGCTAACTCTTTTCACATAATGGCGTCTCCTTGAATCAAGTACGATCTTCATATTTCACCTCCATACAAAGGGGGATTACAATAGATTGGGTAATTATATTTTTGAACAGCCCCGGGTTTGGAAAGGAAGAGTCGATTCCGCTGTGGCTGGGGAAAACCCAAATTAAATAACTGTACATGCTCGTAGAAATATCGTGAGACATATAGCAACCCTTTGACACACACTTGACCCGCACCCTTGTACCAGTCTTCAAGTAGTGTTTCTTATATCACTATTGTACTATTTTTTAAGGAATTGTCAATAGTTTTTTCTGATTTTCAAGATTTTTTCACAATTTCATCACCATTCGGTAAAAAGCCCATAAATTGGGTGAGATGTGTTATAAAATATCTTTGCTCGGAGAAATGTCGGTCCAATGTTACACTACCTAATATTTACTGATTTAGACGGCACCCTTCTGGACTCCGAAACCTATTCCTACGAAAAATCGCTGGCGGCGATAAACCGACTTAAGGAAAATGACATACCTGTAATATTTTGCTCAGCCAAGACCAGAGCAGAGCAGGAGATATATCGGCGTGAATTGAGATTGTTTCACCCTTTTATAGTTGAAAACGGAGGCGCCATTTTCATCCCCCGAGCCTATTTCCCCTTTCCATTTGATTATCATAAAGCTATGGGAGACCTTCTGGCTATCGAGCTGGCAATCCCCCACAGTAGAGTCAGGAAATTGCTGGCTAAAATTGGCAAGGAGAACGACTTGCGCTTCAAAGGCTTGGGGGATATGAGTGCTGCCGAAGTAGCCGAAATAACCGGTTTAAATTTGGAATTTGCCAAATTAGCCAAGCAAAGAGAATATGATGAACCAGTAAAGTTTGACCCTTCGGGAGAGAGAGACTTGAGTAAGTTTCTGGCAAAGCTCGGAGAGGCTGGTCTTAACTGGTCTTATGGAGGACGGCTTCATCACGTTATGGGAGGTGGCGATAAAGGGAAAGCGGTGGAGATTTTAAGTGGCTTATATCGCAAAATGTGGGGGGAGATAAGAACCGTTGGGCTAGGCAATGGTCTGAATGACTTACCTATGCTTTCGCAAGTGGATATACCTATCCTAGTACAGAAAATAGATTATAGTTGGGAAGATATCAACTTGCCTCGCTTGCGCAAAGTCCAGGGGATTGGTCCTGAAGGCTGGAGTAGAGCAATCGTAGAGGTATTCGGAGGGTGAAGTGCAGCTCAGAAATGCCAATAAGCAAATCTAGAGCTCTTGAAAACTTAGTTCCCCAAGGGGTAACAAATCAGTTTACAAATTTTGACAATACCTGCGAGTTTGATATTATGGCCTGAGGGGATAGGACATGTTTATTGAGAGTCCGAGGTACACAGAACGCTTTGGTTCAGTGAGAATGAGTCATGTGCAGAGGGTGATATCTTTAGACTCAGGGGTGAAAAGAAGGCTACCTTCCCATGGCACCATAGGAGTAAGAAAAATAGATGAGGAAACGATTCGGCATTTTGAGGACAGGATGGCAATCGTTATCCCAACTAAAGATGAAAAACTCAGGCTTCTGGAAGGAGTGGTTAGCGGGGTGCCCCATGACTGCCTGGTAATAGTAGTCTCCAATAGCCAAAGGAAAAGGGTCGACAGATTTAGAATAGAAGGCGATGTTCTAGACCAGCTTTGTCGTTTTACACTTCGCCAGGCCTTAATTATTCATCAAAAAGACCCTGCTATCGCCAAAGCAGCAATGGATGCCGACTACAACGACCTCCTGGATGAAGATGGGTTAGTGCGTGATGGCAAGGGTGAAGCCATGATAATAGGATTAATTGCGGCCAAGGCAGCGGGTAAAGAATATGTCGGCTTCATTGATGCTGACAACTATTTCCCGGGGTCGGTGCTAGAGTATGTGAGAAACTACGCCGCCGGCTTCAGCCTGGCGCAGTCTCCCTACAGCATGGTGAGGATATTGTGGCGATATAAGCCCAAGATCTCGGCTGGGTTATACTTTAGAAAATGGGGAAGGATATCAGAGATCACCAACAAATACCTGAATAGCCTGATATCTACTAAAACTGGATTTGAAACCGAGGTTGTAATAACGGGTAATGCTGGTGAACATGCCATGAGCATGCAGCTAGCGGAAATCTTGCCCTTGGCGTCGGGATATGCTGTTGAACCTCAAGAATTAATATCTTTATTCGAAAATTTTGGTGGCATCCTGCCCACCAAAGAATCAAAGGTGATAGAGCAAGGAATAGACATACTCCAAATTGAAACCAGAAACCCCCACCTGCATGAAGAAAGAGGGAATCTGCACCTTAATGAGATATTGCTATCCTCAATGAGCACCATTTACCACTCACCTTTGTGTGATAAGAAAGTAAAGCAGGCGATTTTAGCGGAGTTAAATAATCAGGGGATTCTCAAGGATGGGGAGTCGCCCCTTCCTGTTCATATTAACTCTCCGCTAAGGAATGTGAAGGTCAATAAGTTTGTAAACGCTATCCGAAACGATTTTGATAAATACCATGTGCTGCATTAAGTGCACCCACGAAAATCGCACGATTTTCGTGGGAACCCGCTAAACCGAAATTAAATCTATCTGGGTCCCCAAAAGTCTTTCGACTTTTGGGGGTTAAATTAAATTCAAACTTTAGGACGAAATCGTACCCGGCTCGATAGTTTTACCCGGCTCAATCTTGATTCCATTAGATAGCTTACTCCCCTTGCCGATTCGCACATCATCACCTAAAATGCAGCCATCCAGAATTTCGCTTTCCTCACCGATACAACAACGAGAGGCAACCAGGCAGTTCATCAGCCTGGCGCCCTTGCCGATTTTACAATCCTGCCATAATACCACCCCTCCTATTACAGCGCCTTCTTTCACACGACACCTTGCCCCCAATACGGCAGGCCCTCTCATTTTTGAATTCCTATCAATAAAGCAGGCTTCGCCGATTACTGCTGGCCCTTCAATTTGAGCTGAAGAGTGCACAAAGCTTTCGCCTTCAAATTTAATACCTTTGTCGCCTACATAGCGTCGAAGCAAATCGTGCTGTAATCTCAAATACTTATCTGGAGTGCCCATATCAATCCAGTAATCCTGGAACGGATAGCCATATATGGCCTGTCCTCTCTTCAGAAGCGGTGGGAAAACATCACGCTCAAACATGGAGAAGGCGTTGGGAGTGATGTAACTCAAAATATCAGGTTCCAAGATATATATACCAGCGTTGATCATATTCGTAGTGACCTTGTCCCGACTTGGCTTTTCTGTAAAACTTTTAACCCTGCCCCGACTATCTGTCTCCACTACTCCATAAATAGTAGGGTCATCTACAGGTGTCAAAGCCAAACTGGCTATAGCTTTATTCTTGCGGTGTAGCCGCATCATCACGCTCAGGTCAATATCAGTGAAAATATCCCCATTAAAAACGATGAAGGAATCGTCCAGGAACCTTTCAGCATTTTTCACTGCTCCGGCCGTTCCCATGGGAAAATCTTCTATCGAGTAAGTTATCCTAGCACCGAGCTTGCTGCCATCGCCGAAATAATCCTGGATCTGCTCAGGTGACTTTCCGACAGCGAGAACTATGTCAATAATATTGTGCGCTTTGAGATAGCCCACGAGGTGCTCAAAGAAAGGGCGGTTCACCACGGGAACCATTATCTTGGGAGTGTTACAGGTAAGGGGACGCAGCCTGGTCGCTTCCCCACCAACCAGAATAACAGCCTTCATTCCACCTAAATCTACCTTACACTAAGCACATGCGTCAATCTTTGTAAATAAGCAGCAAGATTTGCTTTGACTTCCCTTCTGTGTTACTTTTCCTTACTAAGAGGCTGTTCAAAATTACTGGATGCCGTTGTCTGATAAAACAGGCAATTACAGAATTTGTGAATGGGATTACTTCAGAGCAAGGAGGGAAGATAGAGGTGACGGTAAATAAAACGAAAGTGTCTATAATCCAAGGGGATATCACCAAACAAGCTACCGAGGCCATCGTTAACGCTGCCAACTCCAGCTTAATGGGGGGCGGAGGGGTGGATGGGGCAATACACCAGGACGGGGGTCCAGCAATACTAGAGGAATGCAAGAAAATCGTTGCCCAGCAAGGAAGATTGCCAACAGGCAAAGCTGTAATCACCACAGGGGGGAATCTCCAAGCACAGTATGTGATACATACTGTTGGTCCCATCTGGCATGGTGGCAGCAGAAACGAAGCTGAGCTTCTGGGAAGCGCCTATTACGAGTGCCTGAAATTAGCTACGGAGAACAAATTGGCCAGCATCTCCTTCCCTTCCATAAGCACAGGAGCCTATGGTTATCCCGTAGACGAAGCGGCAAAAATAGCAGTAAGCACCGTCGTTTCATTTCTTAAGGAGCAAGCGACATCCCTTAAAGATGTCGTGTTTGTCCTCTTCGATTCCCGGACTTACCAAAGCTACCACTCTTCTTTGCAAGTTTACACCAACCGCTTAGAAACGTAAGAAACCAAAATTTTAAGTCATAAATCCTAAATATTAAACAATGTCAAATGACTAAAAGCCTAACGCCCAAAAGGTTTTTAACTCTGAATTTTGATATTGCGATTTGTTTAGGATCTAGTGCTTTGAGTTTAGAATTTAACAGAAGAGCGGGGTGCGAGAAAAATAGAGTTGACCCCTTTACGTGTAGAATCCCTTAGGGTCGAATAGCCTCAGTAAAGTCACTTCCTTTTTAGCTACCGGCTGAGCTTCTTTTAAGTTAGGGCTGACCTTAAGTTCCCAGCCAACTTTTTCTTTTATCCCGGCTACGACTTCTTCTACTGCCTGGTTGGGTTTGGATGGAATATAGGTTGTCAGCGTAAAGGTTTCTTCGCCGCCAATCTTTTCGAAAACGCCAACATCTGTTACCAGCGTCTTCACATTCTTCCCACTGAAGGTAATATAGTGCACCTTTTCCACTAATCTCTGCCTTCCCGAGTTGATTACCGCTACAGTCTCTCTGTTACCGTTAGCTATATCGTTAGCTCCTCCCGAGCCGACTAGATATGTAACGCCGGGAAGTTTTGTAGAGTTCCCATTGCCATATTTATCTATCTGACCTCCTCCCAGAATACCCAAGCATTGATTCGCCGAGCCACCGACGAAGACTCCCAGCATGGTCTCATTATTGTTCAATATCTTGCACGTGTGCATGTTGTGATAGCTGAATATAAATGGGTCCGAGGCTCTGGGAAGGTGGCCAAACATGCCTATCTCAGCCATCAAATCCACGTCATAGCCTTTTTCTTTTAGTCTGTAGGTTGCCAGCCACCCTGCCAGATGTGGCAGCCCGACGCCGGCGAGTATCGTCTTGTATCCTCCNGCAATGAATTTGCCATTTATAACCTGCGCAGCGGTGACCACCATCCTCTCCAGCGAGTTCGGTTCTTTGTTGAAATCCAGATTTGGTATCTCAGCCACTGCTTCGTCCTTCCACGAATCC
>JGI2172J19969_10001244_pt1 | contig 11707 bp, 12 predicted proteins | sample DeeMarSWOR230_32_FD_19969 | JGI IMG/M metagenome (IMG submission 19969)
CTTTATTGTTAAACTTTCCTACGCGTTAAATGCGTTGAACAAGTATCGGGATAATTTCGCAAGCTATAAATCAACGTTAGTTTTAAAAGTATCAAACTGAAATGCAAACGGTGCGGTGACATGCTTCAAAAAACCACAAAGTCTGTTCTTCCATTCTCTACTTCATCTCAGGATCGTATGGAACCATTTCCAAAAGAGACTGAAAGGGCTGCGATTTTCTGTTTAGCTGAGCTGGAGAGAGCAAAAGGTGGGGGGCTTATAATGAAGCAGCCCCCTGAAAAATTGGTGTTCATTTCAGAGATTTGTTACCCTTTTTGGCAAGTTTCCCTAGACAAGATATGTCTTCTTTTCGATGGTTTAAGCAACATTTCACACGATTTAACCTATTTGATTCTACCAGACGTACAGGTTTTTCTTGATAACGTGAATAGAAGTTCCCAGACGCGTCAAGCTTACATGACTTTTCTCTCAGATAACCTTAACTACTTTCAAATTTCAGGTAACGAAGAGAGAAAAGTAATAGATGGGCTCATTACAGTTCCAGGGTTTCTTCACGGATTCATCTCATATTTATCTGAAGCCAAAAAAATCAAAAAATTCTTGCCCGATACCGTGGTGGTATCACCTACTCTTGATGAATCCTCAATTTCCTCCATTATAGACGAGCTTCAGAGTTTGAAATCAAATTTTGTAGAAGAAGTCAACGCCCTTTACACGAGCATGAAGCTGATCAACGCGAAAACTGGAGACTTTGTGAAAGCCATGCGTAACCAAATAAAGGAAATCGAAGAAAAATTCAGTAAGAGAATCGAAAAATGCGATGTTTCCATCGCGGAAAAAGTTGATGAAATACGAAGAAAATATGATGAAAAAGTGACAAAATTATCAGAGAAAGTTCAAGAAGAGCTTCTCACCTTGCAACAAGGGAAAATTAAGCTTAACAAAGCAAATGAACAGCTAGTTGCTGAAATTGAACACTGCGAAGCAGAGATAAAAACTCATGCGATTAAGAAAGATAGCATCGGTGAGCGTAAATGGAGAGAGAAGAGAGACAAACTCAAGGAACAACTCTCTGAAACTGAAGCAGAAATCAAGGAGCTTGTCAAAAAGATAGAAGAAGTCAAAGACGAAAAGAAGTTGAAAATTTTCGCGCTGAAATCAGAAAGCGACAGCAAAATTAAGGAAGCTAAAAAAGATTTGGTGGAAATTGAATCTTCACGGGACGCCAAAATCAGGATATACGAGGAAGAGATGGAAAAGCTTGAAGAAATGACTTCTAACATAGTTGAGCAGATTGACGAATTAGCGAAGCTGAGAGAAGCATCGATAGCTGAATTTGATAAGCTTGGAGTTCAGCAAAAAAGAAAAAAACACAAGCTGATTTACATGCCTTTCTACTTAGCATGCTACCAGTCTGAATCACGAAAGCGTTATGTACATTTTCCACCGTCAGTCGTCAACAGTATAAGTCTTTCAGTGAAATTCAAAGGAGCGTTAGGTAGGGCGAAAATTAAACAGCTGCTTCAACCACGTTCCAAAACAATAATTTCACTTCTGAACAAGTTTCCCCTCTTAATGGAGCAGAACGTCTTGTTTAACCGAGAAATTAATGAGGCATGCGCCAAAGCTGACATACTGCGAACAAAAAACTCACGCGAATCAGTTAGCAACGGATTGGAAAAAATCAGAGAGGAAGGCTGGTTTTCAGAGAAGGAATATGAATCTTTCAGCCAAATGTTAACCTGAAACATCTGCTTAGAAAAAATCTTCTAGGTGCAACTTCCAAATCTACCTTTTCTAGGTTTAACATGCTTGAGGCAGCAACGTCTGCTTTGTCGGTAGGCAGTGGCATAACTATCAGTGGAATGCTCACTGACTACCTTTTGATTGATCAAACTTACTTTTTTTGAGATCTTCTTCAACAGTCTTCTGAAGCTATCAATCAATTCAGAATAGTTCGGAACTTAACTTTTGAGTTCTTGTCCTGCACTTTTGGCCACATCTTAGATACGTCGCGTACGCTATTTTATTTCATACTTATCTTGTTTAAAAACACAGGTCAGCCTTCAGATGAGTCAAGTATCCTATCATAGCGTAGAATGGAACAGAAACAATCTCAGTTATATCTCCAATAGAGATTGGAAAGTCTCCGAATGCAAAAAAGCTCAATGTGGAAAGAAAAACCAAGTATATTGCTAATGATTTGAAGTTATGAAAGGTTTCGGTTGTCTTCCAACTTAACCGCATTCCCAGAAGAAAACCCCCGATAAACAGCGGAGCAAACAGCAGAAGAGCATACTTCTTATACCATGGCAAATCCGCATGTATTGTATCTCTTACATCATGGTAAACCTTCTGTCTAAAAATTGAAGGCAGGTCTGGAAGAAAATTGCTATAAACGAAAATCAATACGCCCAAAAACATAGAGTCCAGAGCATTCTCTCTGAAGAAATAGAAATCCGCACAAACATAAACGAGGCTTACTGGCAAAACTACCCATTTGAAAACTTTGGTCAAAGACTTAACATGTTGCAGAGTTTCACCAGTCATAGACCAGCCGGCAATTTTTGACCTAGCCTTTCGATTCACCCTCTTGAAGTAGCGCAACACAGAGCCATAAAGGACGTCATACGTTGATCGCGACAAAGAGCCATAAGACCTTTTCACTTCTTGATAGCTTAGCCTCTGCTTCAAATATGGATAAACCTTGTGCCGAACGGAATACGTAATTAAAGGTATCCACAGAAGAAGTAAAAATTCAGTCGTGATAGTGACGTATAATCCACCGTTCCAAGTGCAGTAAGGATTTGGAAGTTCCCCCTCTGCCCCTCCAAACCCCTCACAGTATCTACGGTATTGCTGAAAGGTGTAGCAAAAGGCGATTCCGCCAATTATTGTGTTTATCGAAAGCACTGCAAAGGCCAATTTAAACTTAGATATTTCCACTCTCATCCCCTTGGCGTGTGCCTTGTTCTCTTTTTACTCTTCACTTAAGGCTGAATGGTGACAACCCTCTAAAGTATTTAACTCTAGCTTAAATTTAACATTTTCAGTTGAACTACTTAACGCCGTGTTCGTTTTAACCTTGTGCAGTAATGTTCAAGATGCCTGCTATTATTGAGATTGCACTGATAACGAGTATGACATAACCGGGTATATGCGGAAAGAAAGGTGATATGAACCCAGCTTCAGCTAAACAAGTTAGCAACACTAGCGAAATACCCATGCCTGAGACTGCTCCTCCCACAGCGATCTGCAACCGATAATGCCCCATCATTCTAAGATAATACGTCATTAGAACCATCACCGTTAGTCCAATTCCAGATATCAGTGCACCCGTGGCGTTAACGTCCCCAAATAACGTGGGAAATACCAGAAGTGCAACGGACATGATGACCCCGGCGATGGGCGTGAAAGGGTACAATGGGGTCTTGAACGGTCTTTCCATATACGGCTTTTTCTCTCTAAGCTTCAAAAGGGAAAGATTAACCAAAGCAAAAACTATAAGCGATGCGAAACTCGCTGCATATCCCAGGAACTCTACGGATTCGATTGAGCTTAAAAGCATTACGAAAAGTGAACCAGTGGTGATTGCGACGTAGGGGGTTCCGAAACGTCGATGAATCGAGAGCAAAGCTTTAGGTAGGTATCCATCTCTGCTCATTCCGCGGGCGATGCTTGATTGAACCGTTAATGATGTGCTTAGAGCAGATAAGCATGCAACCATCGCAGCAATCGCAAACAAGACTCCCCCGACATCACCCATAATCTGTTCAACCGCAGAGTTGAGAAACGGTGCCATTGGACGAGTATCTCCCAGCGGAACGACACCCGCAGCTACATAAGCAATACTAATGTAAATAGGTACTATTAATAATGCCGACAAAAGTATGCCTTTAGGGACATTTCTTCCTGGGTGTTTTATGAGAGCAGCACCTGCTACAAGCGCTCTCATCCCGAAAAACATGGGAAACATGTAGACAGCAGCTGCAAAAACTCCGGACAAATCTTCAGGCATATTTTTTGGAAGAATTTCCAATGGAGTCAGTCCACGCAATATTCCGCTAGCAATGAGAATGGCAAATATTGCAATGAAAACGACGACTATTATAGCTCCGAGTTTTTTCACTCCTCTAATGTCTGACGCCGCAAGAACTAAGACCACTATTACAGCGATTAATGGAGTCTGAGCTGAGACAAAACTTTCAAATGCGGGGGCGACAACCGAAAAAAGATATGCGAGTTGCTGAGTGAAACACACGGCGGCAAGTGCTGCGGCGAACACGCTGGCAAGCCATCTGAAACAGCCCGATATGAAAGCGATGAATCCGCCGTAAGCAGTCTTGATGTAAGTATATTCACCGCCTACTTCAGGCATAGCTGCACCGAGTTCACAGTAACTGAACATAATTACCAGATTTATCAGCCCAGCTAGCAAAAGAGCCAGTATTATACTGGATCCAGCTAAATTGAAGTATGCATAATCCAACAGCACAAAAATTTCGAAGCCTATGGCCCCGCCTAATCCCATTATCAGGGCATCAAGCAATCCAAGTTCCCTTTTCGTCTTCAACAAGCATAACTCCCTCTCAACTTGACTCTACCCATTCCTGAACAAGGAGTAATCCGCTTACAATTGAGAAAAAACCGAAAACAAGGAGAGCTGAAAAATGGATGTAGCTGAATTCTACCGCTGCGTTTAACCATGTTTGAAAATTAAAAAAGTTGAAGTAGAGAACACAAGTGAAGACGACTATTAATAAAGCCATTATAATTTGTAATATACCAACTATAAACATGAGAGTTTTCCTAGCATCCATCGGTCAAACGCCGATCAGATCTCTTTCTGTCAAGTAATAAATAAATATTGTTTTAGATATTCACATCAACAAATACTCTGCGACTCCATACTAGCGCGCGCGCATGGTTTCGGAGAACTTTAGAACTTAAAAGGGTATTCCCTTAAATATTGTATTCTAAGAGGTGGATTGAGGTGAAGCAATCTGAAAAGGCGTTGGTTGCAGCATGTGGTGGCTACTGTGGAGAATGTCCGTTTTATTATCTGGAATATGTTAACGACGACGAGAAACTGAAGAAGGTTAAAGAATTCCGTAAACAATTCAATATGGATATAAAACCTGATGACATCGGATGTTTGGGCTGTCATGGTTCGATACACAGTCGTTGGTGTGCAAGCTGTTCTATTAGACAATGTACGGAGGAAAAAGGGATTCTAACCTGCGCATTTTGTGATGTATTTCTATGCGAGAAACTGGAAAAGTTCTATGACGAGGAAAATAAGAGATACGGCGATGAAACCAGATATGGTGATGAATCCAGAGCGCAAATACTCAGGCAAAGAGAGATAGGATTAGAAAAGTGGTTAGAAGAGATAAGACTCTCTGGAGAGAAAAAAAGCCAAGATACAAGTAACACTTATTAGAATTCTATCCGCCGCGCGCTGGTTTAAAACTTTGTTGTGTCTTGAGAGGAGAAAAAAGAAGATTAAATTTTAATGCACACACAAAATCCTTTTCATTGGTAAACAGTGAAATTAAANTTTATTGAAAAATGTTCAACGCGAATTACTGCTTTTCACCAGCGCGTGCAGTCAGTAGCGCGCGCCTAATGCTCATAGAAACAAATATATGAATAAATTCGAGCATCGTTGGTGAAGTGATTATATTTGCCTTTAACTCCATTTCATTATCCTGTGGCCTATGTGGTCTATAGACTTGATAAAAGACTGGTTCTCCCAGGATTGATAGTAGGATCCATGTTTCCAGATCTTGAAATTCCGATCATGGTCTTGTTTTTTGGAAATAGAATCCCAGATCATCTTGTTCTTCACAGTTTATTAGGTGCTGCAACAATTGGGACAATTCTTTCCGTATTGTTAACCTTTTTGATTTATCCAACTTTGGTTAGCAGCTTGTTTAGAATTGAAAAGAATAAGGTTGAAAGAAGGTGCAGACTATCATTAACTCTCATCCTTTCAGCTTTTCTCGGGAATGTCTCACATGTTCTGTTAGATGTTACAACTCATGAATCCAATCCGATTTTCTGGCCTTTCCTAAATGATGTTCCCAGTCCAGTAGTTCCTGCTCTAGGAGGTTTGCAGAACGCGTCTTTGACGATGCACGTCTTAATGGCAGTACTCTTTCTAGTGTTCCTTATTTACAAACGAGAAAATATCGTAGAAGGATTATTGGTAGAGTAAATAGTTGTGAACTTTTCTTTCTATGAAGTCTACAGAATATTTGTGAATTCTGCAGTAAAGTTACTTTGCTCTTGAGAGTTAGATGCTGGATTGGAGAAAAAAAGAAAAAGGTTAGAATGATAGTTCGTTCATGGCTTATTCCTTTTTTTCTGCTTGTAACAAAAGGTGTTTAGCTAATGTTGAAAAAGTCAAGGGCCTATAGTGCACTCCGTCAGCCAGATCTACCAGAAAACTGTCGATTTTTGTCACGTCTACGAACTCGAATTGTCTAAGCCATTTCAAGACATTGAGATAGGAAGAATAGTCTTCATGTAACGAGATAACAACTGCATCAAAACCTAAACCGAGGCCCCTCTCAAGCATGATAAACTCAAACCGTTTATTTTTTACGCTGTCTGCGAGAAGTTTCTTTGCCCTTTCTGCTTCTTCTTTATTGAGGGCTTGGGAAAGCGCAAAAGTCAGCGCCAAGATTTTGTATCCAATTTTGGTAAAGTCTGGTATCATAGTGTATTCTTTGATATATCCTTCTTTCTCTAGCCTTCTTCTTGTTCTGGTAACAGTAGGTTGGGAAGTTCCAATTGCTTTTGCCAAGTCTCTATCACTTCTTCTAGAATCCTTTAGAAGTTCCGAAATAAGTTTCAATTCAATTTTTTTCATAATGAATCCTTCTACAATGCCATAGTCAAACAATATTTAATACTCCACAGTTATAATAATATATGATGATTCATGTTTGAAGGTGAAAAGATTTTTGTTTTCTGGATTGGTTTAATCATTTTAGGTTTGGCTTCTGTAGGTCGCGCGCGGGGAATTCAAGCCTTTCAAATTTCACCCCTACACATCCATTTGATCAATTTTTGGTTTTCTTGATGTAATGCTTTAAGAAGTTACGGATGGTGTGAACAGTTCAGATCTAGATCTTAGCGTTTTTTGAATGTTGCGAGCGCCAAAGGTTTCATAAATATGAACTTACAATATCTTCTTTTTGTGAGGAAAATGCCAATTTCAGGAGACTTGTACGTGTGGGGAGAAAAGGCAAAGGGTGTCCCAGAAGAGGCCGGCGTCTACGCCTTTTACAACGAAGACAGAGTTCTGATCTACGTTGGCAGCAGCCCCAACCTTCGAGAAACCTTCACTCACTACTTAGAAACGAGTTTTTCTGACGACCCTCGCAAAAGTGAAACCAGATACTACAGGAGAAAATCCACCCTAAACTGGAAAGAAAGAGCGAAAGAGCTTCTAGACGAATATAGCCAGAACCATGGAGAACCACCAAAATTGAATGTTCCTCCTGAACTGCCTAAAAAAGAAGTTGCTCGTGAATCGGGATTCTACTTCTACGAAGATGTTGGCAAATCGATCTCTGAAACAGCTTTCAATTTGGAAGATTTCTGGGAGAAAATAAAGAAAGTTCCGGTTTCCTCCCTCGAGTTTCACCAAAGAAGAGGAGACTTCGCCAGATGGATTCGCGATGTTTTCAAAGAGACACAACTTGCTGAGAGAATTGAGAAGATACGCAGCACCGGCGAAGAACTTAGAAGAGAACTCTCAAACTCCTTATGTAACCCAAGGATCGCAGAATGCCCCAAATGCGGAGTTCAAACGAATCCGCTTAAGACATGGAGTATGGCTGGAAAACCGAGTAAAGCTGGTGAAAAACTTCAACTTACCATAGGTCTCTACAAATGCAGCAACTGCCAAAAAACATTTAGAAAAGTAGTCAAGAAAGAGAAAATCAAGCCTTAGCATGACTAGTGTACCTTAACTAAAATCCATGCACTTATTTGGCTAGTAATAACGCTAGCAAGGGCGGGCGCTTAAGTGATTATAGTATATGAGTGAAGCCTGAGGATCCGTCAAGAATCCCTTTTATATTCGTAAAGCATTTTCGAACGGTCAAACCCTGCTAACTCGTATTCTTCGCTCACTGTAATAGCGTTTTTTGGACAAGTTTCTGCGCATTGTCCGCAGAACATACAGCGGTCAACATAATGGTTGATTTCTGCCTCCAATTCTTTTCCAATCATTTCTATGGCTCCTGAAGGGCACACGTCAGAGCAGAGTCCGCAGCCGATGCATTTTTTTATGTCCCAAGTTGGGCGGCCTCTGAAATCTCTCGGCAGGGTCAGCTTTTCATATGGATACTTCAATGTGGCTGGCCGTCGAAACAGCTGTCTTAAGGCTTCTTTCAGAAAAGCCAATTTTTCACCTTCCAAGACCAAGCTGGATTAGAATTATCTGTAAGGCTGCAAGCGGAATCAAATATTTCCACATTCCAGAAAGTATCTGGTCTATTCGAAATCTGGCGAATGCTGCCCTTAGAAGGGACAGTAGCATTACAACAAAAGTGGTTTTCAACAAGAAAATAACAATTGGCGGAATTAGCCAGAATTGTTGGGGGCCGCCTAAGTAAAGCGATGCGATTAAGGCAGATACAAGAAGAAGCTCTAAGTCCCTTCCAAGGCGAAGCAGTGCCAATTTTCTTCCGCTGAACTCTGTTCGCCATCCAGCCACAACTTCGGTTTCAGCCTCTGGGATATCGAAGGGAACGAACTGTAACTCGGCGAGGAGGCATATAGTGAATACGGCGAACCCTAGAGGCTGTATCAAAATCAGCCAAAAATTAGGCGACTGCCATTCAACTATTCTGCTTATTGATAGACTCCCTGCCGCTATTGCCGGACCAATCGCAACTAAACCCATTGGAATTTCATAACTTAACATTTGAAGCACGGCTCGCATGCTTCCTATTGTGCTAAACCGATTCATTGAACTCCAACCAGCGAGAAAAACTGTTATGATAATTAGTGTGAAAGCGAAAATGACGAAAATGAGGTCTCCTTCAAAGGCTATAAGGCTTTTTTGATTCAAGATCGGAATAACGAAAAGCGTTGTTAATGGCAAAGCAAAATAGAAAATGGGGGTTAAAATAAACGTAATTTTGTCAGAACTATGCGGTGTGATGTCCTCTTTTGAAAGCAGTTTGAAAAAGTCTGCGATAGGTTGTAGGATGCCGTGAAGCCCAGTGTGTAACGGTCCATATCTGTTTTGCACTCTTGCAAAGAATTTTCTGTCAACCCACTCGTAAAAGAAGGCTAAGACGAAAAGGAATAGGGCTCCTGGAAAGACCAAGATTTTTAACATCGAAACTATTATTTCCCCAGTCATTTCTTTGCATACTTCCTCCTCAACTGCTGCATTGTCCAATTCCATTTTTTATTCTTTTTGGCGTCGACGAAAGCCATGCGGTCCATGCAAGCGAAGCAAGGGTCGATTCCAGCTAAAACTATTGGTATGTCAGCTACATATCCGCCTAGAAGCATCTTACATAGTGCAGGAATGTTTCCAAGCGTTGGGCTTCTCACTTTGTAACGTTCCGGCTTTGTGGTTCCGTTTGACTTAGCATAATGAATTAATTCTCCTCTGGGTGCTTCAACTCTTGAAACAACTTCTCCTTGGGGAACCTTCATTGGAGCTTTTACTTTGACGATTCCTCCGGGCATGCTGTCTAAGGCATAACGCATTATTTCGATGCTTTCCAGCATCTCTTCACATCTAACCAGAATTCTGGCTAAAACATCGCAACCATCACGCACAATCACTTGGAACGGTATCTCATCATAGGCAACATATGGATCGTCCACCCTCACATCATTCATTATACCACTTGCACGCAAAGTCGGACCGACAGCACACAAATCCACTGCATCTTTCGACTTTAAAATACCCACACCAGCAGCTCTTTTCAGAATAGTCTGCTCAGTTTGTACAGCATTCAAATAATATCTAAGTCTCTTTTCCAAAAAGTCTAAGCCGTTTCTGATTTTCGGCACCATATCCGCATGTATGTCTCTCCGCACTCCGCCTATAGTGTTCATGGCATAATGTATGCGGTTACCTGTAATCATCTCAAACATGTCCAATGTCGTTTCGCGGTCTCGCCAAACATACATGAAAAGAGTGTCAAAACCTATTTCATGTGCAGCTATACCAACCCAAAGCGCGTGACTTTGGATTCTTTCAAGCTCAGCGATTATTACGCGGATGTACTTGGCTCTCGGCGGGGCTTCCACACCTAACAGTTCTTCAATTGCCTGCGTGTAACACGTAGTATGCGCGTCCGAGCAGATTCCGCAAATTCGTTCAGCCAAATAGATGTTTTGCATATAGGTTCTAAGTTCAAAGGCTTTTTCTATTCCGCGATGGTTATAGCCTATGCGCGGCTTAACATCTACAACGATTTCTCCGTCTACTTCGAAAAGAAAATTCTCAGGCTCTTTCAATGCTGGATGCTGAGGACCGAAAGGAACCTTTATTGTTGAACCATAACTCAATTTCTTTCCCTTCTTATTACTTCTTTGAAGTCATTTCTCTAAGACGCTCAAGTTCATGTTCTTTTCTTAAGGGATAAACGCCTTTAGGCCATCCTTCTGGGAGCATTAGTGGCGATAAGTCAGGATGTCCTTTGAAGTTTACTCCGAAAAGGTCATGAACTTCACGTTCATAAAGAACTGCACCTGGAACTAAATCTGTGACCGTTGGAACGCTTGGGTTCTTTTTCGAAACTGAAAGCCTTATTGAAGCCACAATTGAGCCTTTATGAGCCAGATGGTATATCACTTCTATTTTTTCACCTAAATCCACGCCAGTCACTGTGGACATATGTTTGAACTCTAAATCTTTCGTTAGATGTTTCACAGCGTCTCTTAACGCGTCTTTTTTTACGTAAACGAAAATTCTCCGCGGTCTTGGAACAGTTGCCTTAACAAGACCTTCTTTGAGAAATTTGTTCAAATTTTCTACGATTTCATTTTCATTTTCCATGCTCTTCGCCTTCTTCAATTTTTTGAATTAGCTTTTTGATTCCGTCGATGATGGCTTCAGGTTTAGGTGGGCATCCTGGCACGTAGGCGTCTACTTGAAGCACTGTGTCTATTCCTCCGTGGACGTTGTAGCATTCTTTGAATGGGGCTCCGCTGATTGCGCATGTGCCTATGGCTATGACGTGTTTTGGTTCTGGCATTTGTTCATAGATTCGCACAAGTCTGTCCTTCACTTGTAGGGTCACTGGGCCTGTAACTGCAAGGATGTCTGCATGTCTTGGGCTTCCCTCTAGTAGTATTCCGAACCGTTCCAAATCAAATCTTGGCGTAAGCGCTGCTACAAGTTCTATGTCGCATCCGTTACAACCCCCTGTGTTGAAATGGATGATCCACGGGGATTTTGTGCGAGCCCATTTGAATAAATTCATTTTATCCTCGCCGCCTTAATGGTATTAAAATTGCAACAGCCATCAATACAATGAGAGTGTAAACTATCGGGAAATAACCAGGCGTCCTCAGCGATGTAGCGAGAGTGAACGCAAGAATGTCAAAGATGAGGAAATAAACAGCGTAAATGAGAAATTCTTCAACATCTATTTGAAATTTGCGTGAAGGAAGGTCTTCGCCGCAAGCATATGGAGCAACCTTGTCAGCGGTTTTTTCA